>Ga0302274_10002271_pt1 | contig 17714 bp, 12 predicted proteins | sample III_Bog_N2_1_FD_198755 | JGI IMG/M metagenome (GOLD analysis project Ga0302274, IMG submission 198755) | Peat permafrost microbial communities from Stordalen Mire near Abisko, Sweden - III_Bog_N2_1 | ecosystem: Environmental > Terrestrial > Soil > Wetlands > Peat | place: Sweden: Abisko...
ACGCTGGTCGTCGTTCAGGAAATGCGATCCGTTGACAGCGCAATCGAAGTGCGCCTTCATGGATTGGCCCGCCGACTGAACCAAGACGCCGAGGATATACCCGATTCCGGAGCGTGTCAACGACTTTGAGACAGGCGACGTGAGAGTTTAGTGTCGAACGGCTTGGCTCTCAAGCGGAAATGGTGGATGGGTCAGTGGAAGATGCCGCTCCGTGGGAAAGTCCAAAAGCGGGACTTTCCCACCTCGCTTGGAAATCCCGCAAGAGCGCCGGGATTCCCACTTCTTCCACTGCCCCGGCGACGACGAGCATGTTTGAATGAACGACAAGAACCCCGGTGATCGGCACTGCCGACCCACTAGATTCCTATTCGGTGACAGGCTCTTCTTTCGACGACGGTTGTGCTGGCGGGTTGATCCAGACCGCGATGGGCTGGGCCGGATGTTTGGGCCGGGCGTGGGGAAAGCGTTCGGGGTTGCGAGCATAGGCCGCATCGAGAACTTGTTGTCGTTGTTCGATGACCTGCTCGGCCCTGCCGTAATGCAGCATCTCCGGGGTCAACAAGACGATACCGCTGTGATGATGATCCTCGTTGTACCACGGAAAGAATCTCTGGCAGTGTGCGCGTGCATCCTCGATCGACCCGAATCGGTCGGGGTACTCGGGCATATATTTGAAGGTCTTGAACTGGCTTTCCGAGTACGGGTTGTCGTCCGAGACGTGGGGTCGGCTGTGCGTTTTTGTCACGCCCAGGTCGGCCAGCAGCAGTGCCAGCGGTTTGGAGGTCATTGAGGTTCCGCGATCCGCATGGATTGTCAGATCCCCGGCAACGATGCCCTGTTTCGCGCATGTCTCGGCGATCAGCCGCTTCGCCAGTTCGGCTGTTTCGCGGGGAGCAACCATCCAGCCCACCACGTAGCGGCTGAAGATGTCCAGGATGACGTAGAGATGGAAGTAGGTCCACTTGGCCGGGCCGAGTAGCTTCGTTATATCCCAGCTCCAAACTTGATTGGGCCCCGTAGCCAGCAGCTCCGGCTTCTTGTACTGCGGATGCCGCAGTTGATTGCGGCGCTCCTTCAGCTCGCCGTTCTGAGCCAGTATGCGGTGCATGGTGCGGATCGAGCAGAGGTAGATGTCTTCGTCCAGCAGCGTGGCAAAGACCTCCGACGGGGCCTTGTCCGAGAAACGCTCCGAGTGCAGGTGGCCGAGCACAACCTGCCGTTCATCCGCACCCAGTGCCCGCGCTGGCGTGGAGCGGACCCGGCGCGGGACCGCGGGCAGCATGCGCCGATAGAGCGTGGCGCGCGGCACACCGAGGGCACGACAGGCCACCGCTTTGCCGACGCTATTACCTAGTTCCAAAGCGACGCTCATCAGTTCTCCTCGTCGATCTGGATGTTCGGAATCGGGTTGCCCAATAGCGCCGCCACTTTTTTTTGGACCTCGATGATCAACTCGGCATTCTTCAGCTTCTTGATCAGGCGCTCATTGGCGGCCAGCAGGTCACGGTTCTGCTTAACCAACGGGCTGACAACAACCTTGGGGCCGCGCTTCTTGGGCGTGAGGGCGTCGATCACTCCCTGCTTCCGCTGCCGCTTCCAGGTGGCCAGGTGCGAGGAGTAGAGCCCCTCGCGCCGCAGCAGAAGGCCCACGGCGCCGGCATCCTGAGCGGCCTCGGCCTGGTCGATGATGGACCGCTTATACTCAGCGGTGAAGCTGCGCCGGCGAGGGAGGGCGATCACTTCGGAATCGGGAACCAGAGGCCGGGGCCCTGGCGTCGTGGCGCCCGCTGCGTTGGCCGCTTCTCCGCTACGCTCCGAAGCTGCCAACGCAGCGGAAGAAGGACTGGTCTTGCTCATGCTTATCAAAGTGAGATTTCTTTCCCCGCCCTACAGTAATTGTTGAGGACAACTTGTCTCACTGATGTTGGCACAGAGGGTTCCGCCTACTAGAAGGCCCGCCAGCATAATCATGATTCCGGCAACCTCGCCAAATCCCCCTATACTGTTGGCGGAACTCGCGCAGGAGATGAATCCGCCGAACACCAACAGACCTCCTATGACTAGCGCAACAATCTTGACCACGCCGCCGAAACCGTCGATGGTCCGGGCATGGAGGTAGCCATCCCGGTAGCGGGCCATCGCCTGTGCAGCACGCCCTGAAGGTGGGGCTGGATGAGCTGCCCAATCAACAGCTTCGATTTGAAGGTGGCGACGTTCTGTCTCTTGTCGCAGAGCTTCCCGCGCGTTCGGAACCAGAGATTGCAGGTCACTCGTCAGGCGGATGAGATCCTCGTCGCACATTGATGAGTACCGTTCGGTGAAGTCATTGGGTGAGTTCATTGTTCAGTGTCATCCTTTCAGTTTCTTGCTCGGAGGCCCAGATTCCTGCTATTGGGACGCATGACCTAACCCACCGCATAAGCTGGCTGGGTTAGGGCATCCTGTCAGGATCATCCTGCGGGCTTAGGCCATGCCGCCTCATCTTTCCAGAGAAACGCAGACCCAGTTGCCGTCTGGTTGCTTTTGAAATCCGACATGGACTTCCTTGTCTACGTCTTGCTTGACACCAAGTGCACGTGCTACGTCGTTAATCTCGGTGTGAATCTTCGCCTTCCCGCTGGCCACGGTTTCAGTGTCCAACAAAAGGTTGTCGACGCTGGTAACACGCTGCCGCCCGATTTTGACGAGTCCACCCGGCAGTGTCAGGTCCATGAACTTTGGAGTAAACTCGTATTTATACAGTGAATTGGCCAGGACGGTTTGTTTCACGAAGCCGGCCACCAACAATGCATGGACTACACCTTCGCCGCTGCTAAGCAAATAAGTCCCTTGGGTAAGATCTGCCTTGATGTCCGGGCCGACCAATTGCGCTAATGGAGTGTAAGGAACTCCTACATCGCCTTTGGGCGTTTGCCCCTCAAGGTAAGTTTGGGCCAAGTCCCTTGCGACTCCCGTGGTAAGGATTTTGTGAGATGTGCACCCGCTACTTGCGGCGAGCAGTACTGAAACGGCGATCAGAACCACCCAAGGCTTCTTGTTGAGAAACATGTCAATATCCTCTCCTAACTAAACGACTGCCGGTGCCGAGATTGATGCCGTATACGAGCCCCAACTCTTAACCAGAGGGCAAACGGCGACCCTTTTCAGAACTTGACGTACCAATTCCTCGTGAGCAAATGGTCCGATGATTTACTAAATGTGATATTCCGCGAGAACCCAATTCCCATCTGGCTGCTTCCCAAATGTCATCTGGCCTGCGCCACTCGCCGTTGTCTGGCCGGTAAGCGCCTTTGCCGCATCATTGAATGTCACATGCCACGTGAAATTAGCTTGTGCAATCGTTTCTGTAACCAATAGCAGGTTGCTAACCTCATCGACCACGATCTTGCCCGCGACGATTTGGTTGGCATTTGGCGGGGCAACGGGTTTGAACTTGTCTGAAAAGACGTAGGTGAAGCTTGGAACGGAGATCGTTCCCCCTGCTCCGCTTCCCGTCAAAGTCATTGTTGGAATTCCGTTAAGGAATGGCTGGTTGCCGGTGAGATTGACTCCTTGACCACTAGAGGTAAATTTGTAGGCTTCATTGATTCTGCTGCCATACTGTGTGACATAGGCGAGTTGAACCGTTCCGTCTTGGCCAACGCTGCCGATTAGAGGCCCATTCGCCGACATTGTCTCCTGTCCCGAATTCACCCAAGAATCAAGGGTGTATTTACCCGATACGGTGGAATCTGTTGGCCCCATCGACAACGAGAAGGTGTAAATTGCATTTCTTAGCGCTATGCTGCTAACTTCTTTGGGCCAGGTAAGTTCAACCCTGTAGTTGCCACTGACATTGGGAACTGTGAAGTCTTTGCGCGACTGGGTGATATAGCCTGCCTTAATCAGCCGCCCCACCGCTAGTCTCGGGTCGTTTACTCTATAAGTGCCCTCTGCGTAATCTTCGCTGGTCGGGACGCGAATTGCTTCACTGACCGCGTAGAAATTCAATCGGTAGTCATCCTTGTTCTCGGCAATAAACTTGGCTGCGAGCATCCTCTTTGCCGATGACTCGGTCAGGCTCTTGGTTGAGCTTCCACCTTTGCATCCCACCACAGGCGCGAGCAAAGCTAACCCGCACAAAAGTCCCGCCAGACGGTGCTTCGTCGTCATAAGTCTTCCTTTCTCACGTCTGAGCGCAGGGTCCAATTCAGTGGCTGATTCGCACGCAGAGCATCTTCTGGGAATCGGAGATGGCCGAAGTCCTGAACGAACATGAAATGTGCAGTTGTCATAGATCCCAATTCCGTCGCTGCAGGGTCATCTTCCAACTCGTTACTACGCCACGATCATCACTTCGGATTACGGACGCACAACGCTCGGATTTGCTGTTGTCGCTTATTGCTTTTGATGAGCTTTGCCTGCCCACGCCCAAAGTCGAAAAACTCTAAGTCTGCTGGCGGTTTCCCGGTGTTGCTCCATTCGCCACCAGATATTGAGATGTAGCCCTTAATATGAACTGGCCCAGGCTGCCCCGCTATGTGCAGCGCCACTATATCTGGCCGATTTGCTGGAACATTTGCTGAAGGATCGCTGATTCCCTTGAGTTCCTCAATCTCCGGTAAGCGCCAATTTGAATACCCGTCAAGCTTCAGATTCTTGCAATACTCCACGGCTTGGTCAAAAGTTAGGTCCGCGTCATTATCTGCGCGAGTCCACTTAAGACCTGTGGCGGGGTCTGTCCACAGAACTCGGTCGTCGGCAGGAGGGGCAGAGCCCGACTCCGCTCCCGCTCTCGCCTCTGAATCGCCCCCGGAAGCATGAGAGGACTGTGATACCCACGTTTGCCCGTTAGCATCGTTGATGTGGTCACCTTCAATCGTGACGTTAGTCGTTGTGTCGGCAGAGATTTTCAACCCAATCGTGTTGCCGTCGACTTGAAAACTTCCCTGGTACGTCTGCCCAGCCACCAAGAGCAAGAACGTGTGATCGGCTTTTAACTGGAGCGTATCTTCCTTCGATTGAGAGTTCACATAAGTCGCAGGCAGGGCTAACGGGAGCGCGGGAGCTACAGTTGGTGGTGCTCCCCCCTGCCGAACCCAAGCTAGCCCCATATCAGTAATTAATTTGTCGCCTTGGATCGTAAAAATGCTTGAGCGACCAGTAGCGCGATATGTCAAGGTGAGCGACACGCCGCGCACGACATACGTGCCGGGGCTTGCCGCCCCACTTGACGGAGTCATAACGAAGGTACCATCAGGATCGATCTGCAACTGCGATCCCGTGCGCGCGAGGAAATAAGAACCGACGACATCCGCTGGCTGAGCCGCAGCGGTCTCTACGGGGCTTCCTGGGGCTTGCGGAGCGAGCACTTGCGATACGAGTGCGAGTGCCTGATCCGGAGACAGAACGGCCCCCTTGTCGAACTGAAAGCTGAGGTCGCCGTAATAGGGAGAATCATTATCAGGGGTGCTGAAAAGATGGAAGACAATGGCAGACTTTTCCACGTCAATTCGAGTCACGAACAAGACTGTTCCGGTCACGAATCTTCGCTGCGGACACTGCGCAGTGGTGGAATTGCCCGACATCTGCATAGAGCCGCCGAGATCGCGAAGGAACCCCTTACCAAAAGGCTGTGAGATCTTACCGTTCTTACTGTTGTAACTATTTATTGGCGAAGAGGGACATGCGGTTGAGTACAGAAGCAGGTTGTCTTTCTGCAGAAGAATTGATGTCCCGGGATTCAGGACAGCACTCCTGTCTGTGGCAATTTCGCTCGATGCGAAAGTTTTATTCAGCGCTTGCTGAAGCGAAGGATCCTGTCCATAGACCTGGCTACTTGTGAGAAGGAGGGTAGCTGATAGTAGTACTCGGGTGATTGTCATGTAAGTGTCCTCTGATTGCGATCCGGTTTAGATGCCGCCTGGGGTTGCCTGGGCCAGAACCTTAGTTGCGTTGGAATCTTGCGCGGCCAATTGAGCACCCGCGTCTTCGACCGGATCAGCCGTGCCCTCGGCCACTGGGTGCCCACCTGACGGCGGCCCCTGGGGCAATCCTCTTGCCTGGTTGTTTGCGGCCATTTCTAGTCCGGAGTCGATCTGCTCCCGGAATTGGTTTTGCATCTCCTGAAGAGTGCCGATATCAACCGTCGAAACGGCGTGAGGCGCGCAGTCTCCGGACTTCGCGCTTACCACTTGAATTGCAACATTACCTTGAGAGTCGGCGTCCTTCCCGGTTCGTTCGAGAACGTCTCCCGGCGTCAGAGTGCATGACGATCCGTTTGCATTCAGATCAACATTCGAGGAGACGATAAAGTACCGTTGGCTCAACGCGGAAGGCACTTGGTTGCTCTCCGTAGCAGGTTGCTGTGCGGAAGCCGGCGCTGTCGCCGCTGCCTGCTCTGCCGCAAGCTGTTGGCGGATCTCGTCCGCAATAAAGGCCTTTACGTCTGGTGTAAGCGAAGACTCGTCAGCTGCCGCGGCTGGTGGTGCAACCGGGTTGCCGTCGGGTTGTTGTTGGCTCTCATAGTCCTGCCGAAGGTTAGCTGCAATCACATAGTCTGTCAGCCACAGGGCCGGGGAAGCATACACCGGATACGGAGTGAAATAGCCTGCATAGAATCCGAACCAAGGGGCCGGCGTTACTGGCGTATACCATGCATAACGTATAGGTGTTCCCCACGGAGTAGAAGCCCAACCGTAAAATCGAGAGTGATAGTAGAATGCCGGCACATAGCGATAGTAGGTAAAGCCGCGATATCCGTACTGATGGTAGACGCGCGCATAGGTGCGACCCCCTACAACATAAGTCCGCGAAATATATCCCGGCCGGCCGACAATGCCACGTTCAACAAATCCTCGGTGCGGCCCATAGCTGACCACACGGGCACCCGGTCGTCCTACAACTACTTCCCTCTCTCCATGAGGCCCCCGCGAGAGGACTGTCCGTCGGCCATCCAGCCCAGGGGCTGTTTCGATGTGACGTACTTCGCCTCGCGCGTCGGTCCTAACCAGGCGGCCGGATGGTTCACGGTACTCTCGAAGTCCACCAACCTCCTTGGGCTGCACGCCACGGGGAGGCGCATAAGTTGGGTGCTCGATGTGTGAGTTCGATCCCCCGGCGGGCGGCGGATTCACATGCCCGGTAACAAGGGGCCTCGTCGCGCCAATCGAAGGTTGACTTCCTGTTCTGCGCTGAACAGGAGGTTGCGGCGTTGTAGGTTTGGACGTCGCGGGTTTCGGTGGTGGAGTAGATTGCGTTGTTGCAGGCTTCTTCTGCGGCTGCGTGGCGGCAGCATTCCCCGTCGCCGTAATAGCGAAAACGCATGCACAAAAGATTGCGGCACCTACGATTCTCAGTTTCACGGCTCCCTCCCAGGAACTGTCATGTTTTTGATCTACACAAACAAGAACGAAAGAGATCGATCGATTCCATACGTCTTCGTCAATTTTTTTACGGATTGGGCCGCGCTTGCGCGTCGGCGCGTCTTGAATACGTGGAAGCAGACGACACCCAGGTTTCAATCACCTTGCCTGCATCAAACTCCACTGCGGCACCGGCACTCGCTGTATGCACAGTCATGCCACCGCCAGCATTGGTTAAATCATATGAAGCTGCGCTCAACTGGAACTCCTGAATCCGGATTGTTGTCTTTGCACCAACCGTGCTGATAGTGCCGGACACTCGAGTGTCGCGGTCGAGCACGACGGAGCCGGATTGTGTCACGGGCAGGAGTAAGGTGCCGTCAAATTCTGAGAGCACTTCCGACTGGCGGCGGACGGATTTCAGCGAGATCCATACCCGTGTGCCGGCTTCGAGATGGATCAGGTTCCGGATTGGGAGGTTTGGGTGCGGAGCGGAGACTGATGCGACAGGATTTGAGTTGGCGTTGATGGACCTGGTCGCGCGCACCGCAACGGGCGTGCCTGGATGGTCATTCGGCACTTGTCGAGCGGTCGCGGCCTCCGTCGTAGTACCCGAGTCAGGTGCCTTGGGAAGCTGATTACTCCGAACGTCGGGCGGTGTCTGCGGAGCCGACTCGGATAATCCCACCGTGCCAGGTGGTGTTGGGTGGAACTCAGGCGCAGGAGCAGCGACCTGCCGACTCGCCGGCAGCTCAGAGTTGGGCCGACTAGAGCGGCTGGTGATCGATGCAGTCTCTTGCGCTCGTGCTGGTGCGGTCTCAGGTTTGGTCTCTGGCGGTGTGTTTTTAGGGGTCGGCGGCGCTACTACATCTTGGCTGGACTGCACGGGGATTCGATTAACTGCAACTTCTTGTCCGTGCGGAGTCAGAGAGCGGCGGCCGGCAAGAAAGGAGACCGCGATGACAGAGCATACGGCTGCGGGAATTAAAATCCACCGCGTCAGTTTAAAGAATCCAGAGAGACCGGCGCGTTTTGTCTTCGCTGGCAGGCCTTCCGCCGATTGGCGATGGGCATTCACGGCGGCGGATGCGAGAAAGCCGCGCATCCACTGATCGAGTCGCTCTTCCGCCTGCTCCCAGGCCTGATCCGGAGCGTCGTCGTCGGCTTGATCGAAGTGCTGTAGCCGCTGGGCAAGATCCCGGGCAGGAAAAGACTTGAGGGCGCGCAGCGAGATCACTCCGCCTGGGTGTTCTCCGTCAACACCCGGCGACGGCGTCTCGTCGTCTGGAAGCCGCTCACTCGCTGCTCGTTCTGCCAGCAACGGCATGATCGTATCCAAGAAATGCTGTTCGTCCCAACGCGTCATTTGAAATCGACTTCCTCCGCAAGGTGGATCCAGTTCTGTCTTCGTTGCTCTGGACGAGTGCTGAAGCCTTGCTTATTCGAGCTTCACTAAATAGGAACGTGCGGCGGAACGGAATTCCATACGCTGATGGTGAGAAACTTTGCAGGGCCGCGGACGCCGCCTCAAAGGCTCCAGAAAACTGGGCGACGTCTCCCCGATGGGCGTACAACGTCGTCAGCAGGCTTGGTAAGCCTCTGCCACAGCATTCGCCGGCCATTCTGGATATGAGATTTTACTGACTGGACGGTAAGGCCTGTATGTTCAGCAGCTTCTTCATAGGAGTACCCCTCGATCCTGAGCTCCAGGCACTCCCGCTGTTCACGGGGCAGTGACTTCATTTCGTTCCAGGTCTGCTCAGCCAGCAAATGCGCTTCGAAGGAAGATTTGGGAGGGCGCGTGCCGGTCGTCTCCACTGCTTCGAGATCATCGACGCCGAATTCGTGACCCTTCCGTCTCCACTCGTCGATACAGACATTACGGGCAATGCGCATCAGCCAGCTTCCGAAACAGCCATCCCGGAAGAGTGCCAAATTCTTGTATGCCCTGAGAAATGCCTCTTGAGTTGCGTCCTCCGCCGCATGACTATCCGCCAAGAATCCGCGACATGCACAAAACACTCGCTTGCGATGGCGCACGAAAAGTTCGGCAAAGCAGGCACTGTCACCTTCCTCCCACGCTCTCCGAGCAAGGTCCTCGTCTGTATCCGCTAACATCGGGCACTCCATCTTTTATCGAGATTTCACAAGAGCCTCACTGAGCGTCGATGCCAAACAAAAAGCCACTTTGACCTCCCATGGAAGTTATCACGTATTCACCCGGTTCCAGAGGTCCGGCCGGGGATACCTGTAGTGATTGTTCCCCATACTTGCTGAAGTTCAGCGGGCGCTGGGCCTCACCATTCGTGGACTTCGCGCCGAATCCCATCGCACCAGCCTTCGCCATAACTATCTCGCGCTGGTCCTTGGCAACTTTCAATACATTCAGCTTGACCAAACTGTCCGGTTCGATCCCGGAAGCGTTCAGTCGAACGATAAACCGAATATCTTGACCTGCTTTGAAGCGCACAGGCGATTTTGGACCCTTGAAGATAGTGGAGCTTTGAGCCCCTCCGTACCCAAGAGCTTTCACTTTCGTTTGAAAGTTTGGCTGCTGTCTCTCCAACGGTGATAGTGAACCCGCGGGATCAAGATAAAAGACGACTCCGATGTATTCGGGCTCTTGCACCTTTTTGACCTCTTGACCTACCAGTGCAAGAAATGGCAGGGCCGTCAGCATGAGAAGCGCGATGTATTTCACAGTGTTGTTCTCCTTTCAGTTTCCGGGTTAACAGACTGTCCAACTTCCCAAATAGCTCAACTAAGACTTCAAAAGTGGACCGGAGATATGAGCGAATTACGTGCTCGGTACGCTTAACCGAAACACTGTTCCGAAGTAGATGGATGCGCCGCCGTAGTAGGTGGTCCCATATAGGTTTCCATCCTTGCCGAGGAGCAGCCCCGCGTATGGATCATTGCCGTCACCGGATTGCGGCTCTTCAAACGTATGCAGAACGGTAACATTGCCGGAGAGGTCCATCTTGAACACTGCCCCACATCCTCCAGCACGAACGTACGGATAATTTGAGCCGACGTTGAAATACCATGATCCACAAGTTAGGTCGCCGCCCGCCCATGTTGTTCCATAAAAACTCCCATCGCTGCCCTGAATCAGTGGGGCGACAGGGGACCATCCGTCCGCGCCGGAGAAAGAATGGAGAACAGTGAAGTTGCTCCCTGTCGTATTGACCTTGAAAACCTCGCCCCCCGACGTATTGCTGTTCGGAATACCAGTCGTGGTACCGTATAGGTTGCCATCGGCGGCCTGCAACAGCGCCGCTACCGGACCACCGCCGTCCGTGCTGGTCAAGGAATGCAGTACCTGCAGGTTCCCTGACGCATCCATCTTGAATATGGTCCCATATCCATTGGCTCCGCCCGCACTCGTTGTTCCGTAGAAGTAGCCGTCGCTACCCTGAATCAGCGGCGCCTGAGGGAAGTTGCCATCGCTCTGGCCGGAGAATGAGTACAGAACCGTAACATTACCGGAGGAGTCCATCTTGAAGACCGTTCCGCATCCATAACCTGCCCCTGGATTGTAGTCAAATGGCCCGTATGCTGGAACGCCGTAACTATTGGGAGTGCAGGAAACATTGCCGCCTAAGTAGGTGGTGCCGTAGAAGTTTCCGTCTGTGCCCTGAATGAGTCCCGCCCAAGGATATGCTCCGCTCGTGGTCCCCGAGTTTGTATTGGGGAAGGAATACATCGTGGTGACATTGCCAGAGGTATCCATCTTAAAGATGGATCCGGTGCCCTCGGAGTCGACCCCGTAGAAGTTCCCATCCGTGGCTTGAATCAGGGATGAGATGGGTGCATCGGGCGACGAAGAAAGTGAACCTAACTGCGTGAGGTTGCCAGAACTGTCGATCTTGTACGCAAACATCTCGTTCGTCCCATAGAAGTGTCCGTCCGTTGCCTGGATAAGCGAGGCGGATTCGAAAGCGTAGGGGAACGAATAGAGAACAGAATAGGCGGTTGCAGCGATCACATTGACTGTGGCTGTCGCCGTTTGGGCGGAGTTGGCGCTGTTGGTTGCCAACACATGGTAGGTTCCGGTCGCGGCTGGTGCTGTATAAATGCCTGCAAATGTGACCGAGCCTCCTGCCGCACCTTCTTGAACGCTCCAGGTCGCACTGCCGCCGCCCGGCACGATAGCCGCGAATGTCTGCACCGCACCAGCGGGCACAGTGACGGAGGACGGGCTGATGCTGATGCTCGACGCAGACGCGGTGACGGAGACTGTGGCAGTTGCACTTTGCGAAGAGTCCACCGTGCTCGTTGCAACCACATGGTAAATGCCGGATGTATTCGGAGCAAAGTAATTGGCTGTATAGGAAGTAGAGCTTGATCCTCCGGGGGGTACTTCGGAGAGGCCGGTACTTACAATCGTGCCTCCTGACGACCCTTCCTTGATGCTCCAATTAACTCCACCACTCCCTGAGACGGTAGCGGTGAACTGTTGTGTTCCACCAGGTGCGAGCGTGGCCGTCGTTGGGGTGATATTAACCGTGAGCCCGGTAACGACGAAAGTGCCCGTGCCGCTTACGGTGCCGTCGCTTGCAGTGATAACTGCAGTGCCGGGAGCTACGTCTACAGCTACACCGCGGTCTGTTGCGTCGTTGCTGATCGTCGCAACGGATGTATTTGACGAGATCCAGGTGACCGACTGGAGCACTTGCGTACTACCGTCGGTGAATGTCCCTGTTGCCGTGAACTGCTGTGTCGTCCACTGCGGCGATTGCACAAGCGGCGAAGACGTCACAGCAATCGAGACGAGTTCCGGCGGCGTAAACGTGCTTGGCTGGTATAACTCAGCGCTGGCCAAATTACTAAGTCCACCGGACCCTCCGTAGCCACCCGCAATAAGAATCGATCCATTGGTCAGGAGCGTTTCGGTGTGATAGACACGAGCATCGACCATGCTTCCGGCAGAACTGAAGATGCCGGATGCAGGATCGTACAACTCTGGCCTACCCAAGTAGCCGTATGAACTGTCATAGCCACCCGCGACTAAAACCTGCCCGTTATTGAGCAGTGCCGCGGTGTGGCCAGAACGGCTGATATTCAGACTTCCTGTTGGGCTGAAAGTCCCAGAAGTTGGATCGTATAACTCGGCGTTAGATAAGTAGGCGACGTTGTACCCTCCTGCAATCAGAACCTTTCCACTATTAAGCAGTGTGGCCGTGTGGTAAAAGCGCCCGTCCCCCAAAGCTCCAGTGGCAGTAAATTCTCCGGTGGCAGGATCGTACAATTCTGCGCTCGATAGGAATGCCGTTCCGTTGATTTCTCCCCCTGCTACGAGGACCATCCCATTGTCTAGCAGAGTCGCCGAGAAGAGTGCCCGAGCGGCGGTCATACTCCCGGTAGCGCTGAAGGTCCCTGTTACAGGATCATATAATTCTGCGCTCGCTACGTAATTGGTGCCGGATATGCCTCCAGTTATCAGGACCTTCCCATTTGTTAGTAGTGTTGCTATATGTTGATACCGAGCAGTAGTCATGCTTCCGGTGGCAGCGAAGGTCCCTGTTGCAGGGTCATAAAGCTCTGCACTCGACAAGCCAACTCCTCCAGCAAGCAAGACCTTTCCATTGTTGAGCAACGTTGCTGTATGTTGTTCGCGACCAACTGTCATACTGCCGGTCTGAGTGAATACTCCTGTAATCGGATCGTACAATTCAGCGATGGAACAGGTGCAACTGCCTCCATTGACTGTAGTGCCTCCTCCAATCAGAACCTTGCCGTTGTTGAGTACCGTTGCCGTATGGTACGAACGCGGTGTGGTCATATTGCCGGTTGCAGTGAAGCCTGTATTGGCTGCACTGGTGACTGTGAAATTCGCAGGACTAGAAGGGCCGCCACCCGGGGCTGGATTCGTCACAACTACGGGATAAGCACCAACAGTGGCAAGATCAGCCGAAGTAAGCGAGATCGTGAGCTGGCTTGCATTGACGAATGTTGCCGCATGGAAGATGCCGTTGAAAGTCACGGTAGAGGAGTTAAGGAATCCAGTACCGTTGATCGTCAATGCCTGGGGCACCGCGCCAGCCGCCAGTGAGGCTGGATTAAGTTGGTTGATCGCCGGGACCGGATTGTCTGAAGAAGCAGTAACCGTCATGGTGGCCGGAGCGAAGCTCACTGGAAGCGACTGAATAGCCGCCGATACCTCATACGGGCCGCCTGAAGATAGTGGGGCTGTGTACTGTACCGTCGTCCCGGTAGATTGATTAAGAGTGCCGTTTGCGGCCCCACCGGAAACGGACCATAGAAGCTGTGGATTGAGCATGTTCGCGACATTTGCCGTGAGGGTAATCGCCTGTCCTGGTGCGAGCGTTGCGGAGGGAGGTGTTATGTTCAGGCTGACTTGCGCAGTCTCTCCGCCGCCGTTCAGGGCTGAGAGAATAGCAGGCATCACATTTTGGTTATTAACGAGGCTTACATGATTATCTGGATACGGGTAATCCCCAGTGGTTGGATCGTTTCCCACTAATCGCACGAGATTTGGGAGCGAGGAATCGGTTGGGAGAGCACTTGCAACCGGGACTACCCCGTCGTTTGGCGCCCCAGAAAAAGCAGGCAGGGTTTCAATCCATGAACCCCACCACGGCAGGAAACTTTTGTCTCCTCCAATGGCGACAATCTCGGTTTGGGACAAGTTCTTTGCCGCAGCAGATTGCGCCGCTGGGACAGCGCTGCCAGCGCTAGTTGCTGGCGCAAGTTCAGAAATGATGATCGGAAGCTGCGCTTTTTGATTTTGCGTAATTGATGGATCTATTACGGTTGATGCGGATTCGAGCGCCTCATTCATAAAGACCGTGATGAATGCGTCTGCATCCGACGCGAGCGGGGTTCCATCTATCGGACCCGCAACAAGTGCAATGTGGGCGAGCTTCGCTTTGGCGCTTGACGACAGGTTGTCAGCCGACGTTAAAGTCACCAAAGTTCCTTCACTGTGCGCCTCAATATCGATAGTCCCGCTGAAAGAGCACGACCCCGCGAAGAAAGAGTTAAGGATGTTGGCCACATCAATGCTTGAACTGGCGATAGGCTTAGACCAGTCGTAATTGATTCCCAGAACTGTGTCGTATGGCCCGCGAGCTACGGGGCAGCTTGACGTTCCGTTCTTCAATGCACAGCCTGCAGCTCCGCCAGTGTTTCCGAAACTATCCTGCACGTCGCTGAAAATTCCGTGTATCAGGACAAGGACCCTGGATCCGGTTGGGCAGTAGCTGGCGGGCGTGTTGGTGAACGCGGGAATCGAATCGTCCCACTCTTGGAGTGACGGATTACCGCCCGAATTTTGTCCGTTCGCCACCGCAACGGCGATGCCAATTTCCAGCGTGCTGGAGGGCTCTATCATGCTTGGGTCAACAGTCAAAGTCGTCGCATTCGAAGTTGCATCGTAGCTTGAAGGGAGAGAGAAGAAATTGTTCGTTCCATCATTGACATTGAGGACGCCAAAGGCATTTTGAAGCTGAGTTGTGCTTAGGCCTTGGCCTCCCTGAAGAGTGAATGTAATGTTGGAAGTGCTTGAAGAAGCAGACGCGCTGGGGGCAGCAGATGGCCTAAACGCGTGTCGGCTTGCCGCGGCGCCCACTCCGCCAACAGCCGGCGAGAATGACATTAGCAACGACGGACCTATCCCGCCGAAGAGAGTATTGGTGGGCTGCGTCGCAACGGAGCTTAGCTGGAGCGACGCGGTGGTGTTCGCAGTCAGGGTACCCGCGGGAATCGTGACACTGTCCCCACCCGGCAGCGATATCGTTCCACCTGTAGAGGCAACAATCGGCTGAGTCGCGGTTGCAATCGTTCCTGCGATGAGAACGGAAAAAGATCCAGACTTGGTGGAATCCGCCGTACTCGTTGCGGAAACGGTCACAACGTATGCTGACGGGGCAGTTACCGGGGCCTGGTAAAGCCCAACGGCACTGATCGTTCCATACGTGGCGCTCCCGCCAGACGTACTGTTCACTGTCCATGTGACACCGGAGCTATAGCTACCAGTTCCGGAAACCGCAGCCGAACATTGACTGCTCTGACCGGTCGGCACAGTGAGGGAAGGGCAGGTGACACTGACAGACGTGATCGTCGGGGACTGTGGCGGAGGATTGCTTCCACCCCCATTACCGCTTCCACCGCCGCCACACGCAGAAGCGAACAGGAGTGGAACGCTCAGAAGAAGTGCGCACAACAAACGAACGTTTTCGTTTGCTGAATTCCGACGCAACTGAAAGGTCATCTTTCATTCCCCCACGAACCTGCGAGACTTGTGATCTCAAGCGGTAACGGGCAAACCAGCCCTCAATGAACTGAAAGGGGGAGATAATCGATGATTGCGTGAGTCAGTTGGCCGAGAACCAAAGCAACGTCATACAACGCGTAAGAGACACTTGCGATTGGCCCATGTGCGGCTGTTCGCAACGAGCCAATTCCCCCCACGTCAAGTGCCAACCATAATACACAGTTCTACAGGGAATTCACGACCGGGCTCACTGCCTCTCAGCACTTTTCAACCAAGTCGCGTAGCCGAACTCCGAGCGAAATGGCAATACGGTGCAGCTTCATGATGCTGATATTCCGTATTCCTCGCTCTACCCCGGATATGAACGTCCAATGTAGTCCAGCCCTCTCCGCCAGTTGTTCCTGCGTTAAGCCTAGTGCTTCCCGCCGGTTACGGATTGTCTGTCCCAAGGGCTTTCTGGGATCGGTGATTGGATCGTCCACTCACCGATGTTTTCCGTTTCAGCCTAGCGAGTACATAGTATATAGTCTATATGAGGAGAAAATCCTCGCTTCAAGAAAAAAGCGAAACCTGTCATTGCCGAGTTCGGCCCACGCCAAGTCGTTGTGATTGCTGGATGCGGCGGCTTCTATGTTCCGTGAGCTGCCATTTGCCTGAGAGAATATGCGAAGAAACTGCGCGCTTATTGTTCTGTAAGAACAACATTATAAATGGTTAATGCCAATACCGTCGGTCTCACGCCCAGTGGATCGGCAACCCCGGTGCTGAACTCGAAGGAATGATCTGCCGGACGGCTCTGTGAACAACCGCGCTCTGGTTTGGGGCTGAATGAATGCGGCGCGAATGATAGGGCCTCCCGTATTCAAACTGTCTTTTGACTGAGTCCAGCGCCAAGGACAGGCGAAACAAGCTGATCCCGTCTGATGAATTCGTCAACCAGATCATGCGTCGGCAATGCGCCCTCGAATCCAATTCCTGACGAATTACCTGAAGTCGGACGCCTTGACGAAATTCTTTCCACCCTGATCTGGATGCGCCCATGGGTCGTTGCTCTCTATCGAACATGTCGAGGTTAGGAGAGTCTAAAGTAGATAATATATCATGTATGTAATATACTTGCGTGTGCCCTCACTTGGCGAGGTGGAAATGCCACAAGTTCGGCCAATTCAGCAGTCCCTGTTCCCGGAACTGTCCGGCACGTTCCAGGAACCCGAATCCTTCACTACACTGAACCAGGAGGCACGACATGACTCCCAACAACGCATCCAGCACCATCTCCGGCAACCCCGACTCCATTTTGGAGTTGATGCAACTCCCAGCCTTCCAGAACCTGCTCGCCAAGGTGGAGACGAACTTCTACCGGAACCGCCCCAAGGAAGCGGCAGAACTGGAATTGGAGGGGACGATACGCTTTACGCTCCAGGAGCGAGCAGCCCAGGCGTGGGAGATTCTGAAGGAAGCCCGCTCGTCGGGCCTGCCGATGGACCAGGCCCAGGAGTTGATCTCAGAACTGGTCTACCCGCCGCTGGAGTCGGACGACAACTAATACTCGAAGGCGACGCCAAAGCCACCCAGTTGGACTTTGGCATCGCCGCCGAACCCTCAACACCCAAGCCGATTCTTCCGCCCGACCCTCTCCGCAACAGCCGCAATTTCCGCCTCAGTGACGATGTGGCCTCGCATATCGCCGAGGGCGGGTCAAAAGTGCGCATTCAGAACAACCTCGACATCCTTGAGCTGCTCAAATCTGTCCAGGCCGAGCAGCGCATTGCGACCACCGACGAACAGAATCGCATTGCGCAGTACATCGACTTCGGCGGATTGCGCGAATTGTGGGACCAGGGCTACCGCTACTATGAGGAGCGCAACCGCCTTGCCGAAGTCCTCACCGAGGAGGAAATCGATGCGGTCAAGGAAACGTCCCTCAACACGCACTACACAGCCATTGAGGTCGTGGACCAGATGTGGGCGGCGGCAAATCGTCTCGGGTTCGCCGGCGGGCGCATCCTCGAACCGGGCATGGGAGTTGGCAACTTCTTCGCCCGCATTCCCGACCAGCTTCTCCATGAGTCCGAACTCTTCGGGGTCGAAAAGAACCCCCTTAGCGGGGCACTGGCTTCCATGCTCTATCC
>Ga0302274_10002279_pt1 | contig 17699 bp, 9 predicted proteins | sample III_Bog_N2_1_FD_198755 | JGI IMG/M metagenome (GOLD analysis project Ga0302274, IMG submission 198755) | Peat permafrost microbial communities from Stordalen Mire near Abisko, Sweden - III_Bog_N2_1 | ecosystem: Environmental > Terrestrial > Soil > Wetlands > Peat | place: Sweden: Abisko...
AATAATAGAAAAAGTATAGTTAAAAACGAGAGAAAAGAAATATCCATAACGGATAAGACTGATAGCAAGGAATAAAGTTTTGGCACAAAGATGAGAAAAGGATTAATCGATTACTAATTTCCTAGTAATAATTGGATGAGTTTCAAAGTTGCAGGCGACGCATAAATATAATGCTATAAGCTTAAACTTAAATAAGAAGTGTAGGCATCGGCTTATTAAATGAGTGATATATCAGAATTGAGTAGCATCGGCAGTAATAATCTTAAAGAATAGCTTTACAAAAAAGACAACTCAATTAAGAGTTAACTTGAAGATATCAATAACTGCTTGAAAAAATCAGAAAAAACCTACCAAGCACCACTTTTTGGAAGGGTATAACTTAATTTATGTCCTAAATCACAGATAACCTATGAAATGATCAAAACCAACCAAATTTCAAATAACACTGATTTAAAGCCTACGACTAATGAATTACCTCTGCGTTATATGTAAAATAAAAGCACCTTTATTCCTCTTCGTTTTCGAAAGAAGTAATAGATGATGCACTAGCTACTGAAGGCCAACATAATCGAGCGATAATCCAATTCCATCAATATTCCCTGATTATAATCACTATCAATTCTTATAAGGAAATTATTAACTAACTAACAGCACCAAAATAGCAAGATATTATGCCAAAGGCAATAAAATTATTAAACAATCAAAAGTTTGCCACTACTCCTCTCTTTAGCAACAGAGGTGGAAGTTACACTCGTGGGGGATTTATGGCTGAAAAGTAATTACTCTCATTCCGGAGTTCAAGACTATGCTTGCGGATTGATTTTTTTATCTATCTTGTACTTGAAATTATTCCAAGAAGCAGATCCATAGTGTTCGAAGATTCTGAGGTATTGCGGGAAGTAAGACTTCCTTTTGGAGTGAATTCTCTCGTCTCAGATACTCGTAGGGATTCACCGCTCTTCCTTGAGTAGGCTTGAGTATGGATTTCATTTCTACTGGAAGCTCTGGCTGACCGTTCATCGGATGGAGCCATCTTTTTGCTACCAAAGAAGTCATGGGGTAATTTTTTGGCGAATATCTTGGCTCTACGTTTGAAGGGAGAGGCCACTTAATCAATAATGCCCAGTTTTGAAAGCAGTAGCCTATCCTATATCTTAAACTGCATCAATAATAAATTTATTATCATTTGATTATGGCTTTATAGAAGTTGAAAAAATAACTCTGAAGGTGGTTGAAATAATAGTTAAAACCTAATAAACTTAAAGAGTATTAGATCACATTCTTAAATATTGGATGGCTATTTTAAAATATCAATTTAGCATATTCAGTTAGTATATTCTGAAAATGTTGAGTCGAGTTTAATTAAGATTAAAATATCTTTTTTTAATTCTAGTCCTATATAATTATATAATTATAGTAATGCTGTAAATCATGACTCTTAGATAGTTAATAACGCCTATTATTTATAAGTCTTATAAATTTTAACAATAAACTGAATATACTTTGTTTGCTGAGTCATCATTATAATTCTTTGGATTAAGATCATTGCTGTTGACAACGAACCTACTGTCTGCCTCCTCTTGATCCTCCCATCTCTTATTCATATTCACCACTCTCTGCTCCCGCAGGATGAGGATTCAAGTCTGCCTCTTTGAATCCTTCCAGCATTTTGTTTAGCTTTGATTTGCTGTAACCTTCGGATTTAATTGGATGACCATTCAACACCTTAATTAGCTTTTCGGAGTTAAAAGTACCTTTTTTTGGAAATTGCACAATAAATTCAATATAAAGATGGCCATGAGATATAGGATCTTTGTAAAAAGGTAAGCCTAGTCCCCTGATTGTTTTGAGATCCTCATTATGCAAAACGTCTCCTGGTGAGGTCGCAATAATATGTTTTTTACCATCCAAATGCTTGATTTCCATTGTAACTCCTGTGAGTGCCTAAAGTAGCGATATTTTTTTCACAAAGACAAGGTCTGCTCCCCTTCGCTGAAATACATCGTGCTTTGCTATCTTAACACGCACGTAAATGTCACCGGCTATGATCCCTGGCTGAATAAATAAAATTGTACATACTCATCGTTTTCTCCAGTAAAGACATAATCGTGTTCATTGGGACAACCTGCTTAAATTGCTACTTCTAATACTTTATCCGCTTTTATCACCTTTTTACCTTTGCAATTAGGGCACCTATCTTCCTCTTTCATCGTCTCTCCTGTTCCATTACAATCACGACATTCAGCCTGAGATTGTGAGTACATTCCTGGGCCAAGTTGAACCATTTTAGTTACTGCACCTTGACCCTTACATTTAGAACATTTAATAACATTCTTGCCCCCCTTACCTTCACATGACTCACAAATACGATTTCTGGAAATTTTTACATGTTTCATAGCACCATTGTAAATTTATTCTAGAGTCACATCTAATTCTATGAGTTTTGCCTTGCCTTTTCTGGGCCCAGATGGTTTTCTTCCCCCTGTAAATAAATCAAAGAGCCCTCCAAAACCTGCACCTCCTGGAGGTCCACCATTTTTAACTCCTTCCTATCCATAGTCATCATAAAGTTGCCTCTTTTCAGGATTAGACAAGACTTCGTAGGCTGCAGTTATTTCTTTGAATTTATCAGCATTTCCACCCTTATCTGGATGCTCTTTTATGGCTTTTTTTCTGAAGGCTTTCCGGATTTCTTCAGTTGTGGCTTTTTTGTCGACTCCCAACAATTCATAATATTTGTTTGTGTCAACTTATTTTTTAGCGCCGGCTTCCCCTTCACTGGCACCTTGGGCTCCAAACCCTCCAAACCCATCAAATCCATGAAATCCGCCCCCAAACATGCAACTTGAATTGATGTAAATAATATAAAATGATCAAATTTAGCATTATAGTATAATACGATTTATATTAATTGATTTCAATAACTGATTTTTGTGATGAAACCCAAAAATATTGAATAGATAACTTATAAATAATCAGTCAAGTGAAAAGAAATGTTATTTTGCTTCCACGTCGTCTTAAAATAAAGATTGAGATTGTAATTCAATAGCCTAGATTTGATCAAATTTATCATCTCCTTCTAAGAAAATACTTGGGTAGTTCAATCCCAAGGTTTTATTTTTGTTCTTTTATTTATTTAGCAGTTCAATATATTGAGATATTTGATTTGAATAGTATCTTTTCATGTCTTCCATCTCTTATTTCGTTGATTGCTACAATTCAATCAACGTCTTTTTAAGAATTCGATGCTAATTTAGAAGCTACTCCATAAAAAGACTGATACTCTAACTTTCGTCTGTTTACGTTTGGTCAACACTCATAATAAAAGAACTATTGGCTTGCAAGTGCTCTTGTGGAAGGGTTAGTTCGTCTTTAAGATGGCAAGTCTCATCCAACTCTTTTCCTTATCTACTAGCTGTGTTTTGCTTTGTTTTTTATAGGTTGGAATTGAAATATATATATTTTTTCTTTTCCTTACGTAAAATTTTCGTGATATGCTGGAGTGAATCCTCAGTTTTATTAATTTATCTTTTGACTTTTAAGATTTGTTGACTCACCCCCTCAGAAGTCTCAGGAAGTGAATAATTTAAATACGAAATCTTTTATTAAGGCAAAAATAAGCTACTTTCAAATAATTTTGTTTAAAAACCATGTTGATTTAAAACTGACTCTTCTAAATAGGATTAGCAAATGGATACAGCCAACTCATTCTGATTTTATTTGTGAATACTTTTCGATTTTTACCAGTAATCCATATAACTTTGTTCAATTTGGTCAGTCCTCATTTGGATTATTTGTCTTAAGTATGAAATTTACCTTTATTTCTATTCTATTTCTTACCTGTGATTAGCTTTAAGTATTGATATTTCATTTTGGTGCGAACATTTGCACTAGTCTATAATTCTAACAGTATGCTAATAGTCTATTTTTTTTGGTTGGGCTTGTCTGGGTATATTTTAATTCCTTTCTCGTAAGACACCTTTTGAGACAATAAAATGTTTGGGAATATTTAAGTAAGTGTTCGTCATTAGTACTATTATTCTCCAGTTTTATTATTACTTCTTAATATCAAATAAAATATATTGTCCTGTCAATAAAAATTATTTTATTAAAAATGTTCACCATTCATGGGAAGAATCAAAGCACCAATCACTTCTTTTCCTATTTGATTGGAGATAGTTCTATATATAACAAATAATACTTCTGGTAAAAGATAATGATTTTTTTGGTTCTTTGCCAATCAGTACTTTCTAGTAATGCTTGTGACTGATGCCAAAAGTTGGTCCTTTGCTCCTTAAATTGCCGTTCGTATCCAAGTAAGCTCCAGGAGGAGGATTATCTTTCATGTTTCGTTCCATCCAGTCAGGAAATTGTTTTTTCCTTCCAAAGCCAATACCAGCTCCTTTGGAAGGGTTGACTTTAAAACAACTGTCCAAACAATAAGAAGGTTCACCTGTATATTTTGGCTCATTAATGAATCTCGGCCCTTTGGGCATACTATAAACCAAAATTGATTTTTGAAGAGTAGTGGCGCTTTGCTTATCAAAAATTTCTTAATTATAGAAATGTTACGATCCCCGTAATTGACATGGCTAGAAATAATCGAAGGTAGGTTTAGAGTTTATTTTGATCGACTGGATTTATTTAAACTTTGATGAGAGACATTTGTTTGTTGTTTGAGTTTGTAATCATTATTGTCCAAAGATTTATTTTAAATCAAATTTTTGGACTCTCCTTTCAAATTTGTTTTTGGCATTGTTGGCTATATTTCCATTACTTTTTTTTTGAGATCATATTTAAAGTTTAATTTTCCTTTTTTTACAATCTTATCATTTTCTGTTTTGGTTAAATCTGTTGCCATTTCTCCTTTTTGATTTTTAAAATCACTTAATTTGATTTTTTATGAATACATAATTTGGTCATTGCTGGTATGTTAATTCCATACCTCTAACTAAAGTACTTATTATACTGAATATTTCAATTCAATGCTTTTCTTAAATGAAAAACTTCCTTTACTACTTGCTTAAGTTTGACCATGGCAACTTCCTATTTTCGCTACCACATAAAATGAAGATTCTGAAAAGAGATCTCCCTCTGCAAATAACATTCCTACTTCATCAATTATTAAACTTTTTAATGGAACCTGTTTAGTAATAATGGTTAAAATAGCAGATCCTTCTTCTTTTTATTAGGCATCAATAAACTTAAGAGTTTTATTACCACTCGATATCCCTTCAAGGGAAAAGGAAGCCACTCCAATAATCTTGTCCTTTGGTTGAGATTTTTACCATAACAAAACTGTCATTTTACTAGAATGATAAGTTGCATATATTGTCTTGGCTATATCTATACTTGCAGACTGGTCTAAATAAGCGATGATGTTGGTATTAATTCTACTTGATTCGGATATAAAGCTTGTATAAATGTCTTTGTTCCCTGTTTTCAGTTCAATTTTGATTTTTTATATTGTGATTGAAATTAATTAATTTTCACTTTTTTTTTACCTCTCAGCATTTTTAGCTGACTACTCCTTTGATACAGCGTTAACAGTTTAAAAATCAAACTGAACAATTCCAAAATTTTGATATTCTTTATTCATGACATAATATTTTTTACTTCCTTTCGTCATTCTAAACTCTTTTGCCGAGCACTAATGCTGGAATGCATAAGTTTCAGCGTCTTTTCTGTCCTTTAAACATATATTGATTTTGCTATTTTCTGTAATTCTCAACCTCAAGCATTCGCTCCAAACCAAATTTAATGGATTTGATTCTTTAATAGTTTCGCATGATGTTATAACCTCATCAGATTTGAACTACAAATAGGGCTTTGAGTTTGTTATCTCTTTTTATTATTTGATAAATTGGCATTTAATGTTCTTCAGCAAAATAAGAGGCACAACTGCAAGGTTTTTTATTGAGTATTTACCAGTTATTGTGCCTATTTTCTCTCCTTTTATTGCGAGGAGAGGGGTCTACAGCTATCCGCCTGGAAATCTAAGAGATTTAGTCTACAGTTTTACAGTGCCGATGACTTCGTTCTCGGAGGTATCTTAATCATAAATTTTTATGTTGATAAAGACCTCTTAATAATATGTAAGCGTAATTTGATTTTTCCAGGCTCGTTCTTTGTTACTTCCTTCTAAATACATAATGATGTACCTCCAGCTGATTCTGTTCTAATGGTATTCTTGCCGACTGAAAACTCTAGGAAGGGATTCATTTTGTTTTCGGCATCGAGGTCTTTACTGAATTTAGCTTTAAGTTATGTAAATGTGATTTCCTTCTCGGTGTTCATTTATAAAACTGATACAATAATCAATACAAGCAAGACTAATTTAAAAATAATCAAATCAAGACATCCTCATAACTGCAGTATGCACAAATGTCGTAAGAACAGTACTCACAGTGCAGAGTCGGCCGGGATTTTTCGAAATGTGATAGTTTATGGCAGAGATTGCATTCAAAACATCCATTTGGATACTTTTGCTATATTTTTTAATCTACTACGCTCATCTAATGACCTTTAGGACAGTGGGTTAATTTCTTATTGAGTTGTTTTGTTAATTTGCCCAAAGATAGCTGTTTGCATAATAACTCAATTGCTGTGTTGGCTTTTTCTCGGTTGTAGCCTATAAAACTCATAAGGGATTCTTACCCAGAAAGCACTGTTAGTTGAGGAAAGGCAATTATGTTGAATCTTGAGTATATTTACTGATCAACTAAATTCCAAATAAATATAGACTTGTCAATGACTGGAGTTATGCGATGGGCAAAGATGTAGTTTAATAGCGATTTGGCAGGCATAAACTAATTGGGGTCGACGAAGATGACTATAAAAGCGTTTTTGCTGTCGATCAAGTAATTTAGTTGTTCAGCTGATTTAAGATATTTCATTTTTATAAGGAAGTAAAAGAGCATGTAAATGAATAAATGTATCATTTTAAGGCTATGATGAAGACATTAATTTATTTAACTTTAAGAATTAAAGGTTCATTATTGATGGTTAATTTATTGATAATGGATGAGTACATTAATTACTTGATAAAAATTTAAATAAATGTACAACCTCACCAAACTAAAAATACTCGTGATTGGCCCTGAAGCAAGCGGAAAGACTACTGTGGTTAATTATATCTCTGGGAAAACCAATGCTTTGGATGCTCCCTATCGCCCAACCAACAGTGTTCGTATCGTGTAGCACTAAACCGAAGTCGATAATCGAAACGTTGCTATTTAATTTTGGGATTTGTCAGGTACTCTTTTTTTGATTAAGGCAACATTAAGAATTAAAGGGTTTGGCCGGGAGTACAGAAATAGGCACAAGGAGTTATTGTAGTCTTTAATGGCGATAATCCTAAATCATAAGCTTAAGCCGATACTTGGATATAGAAGTTTCCCAAAGCATTAAACATCCCCATTACACAGTGCATAGCTTTTTCACAACATCTTTCCGGAACTACCAAAGATAAAAAGCCCAAAACTTTAAAGGCCGCCCCTAACATGAAGGTGTGCAATACTTGCATCTAGTAAGGCAGTTCTACTATATTACCAGCTTTCGACACTTTCCTCAGTTCATTGATCGACTCCTTGATATAAAAGCAACAAAAATAATAGCAAAATCTTATGGACCAGTGATAGTATCATAAATAATCTTTGCAACAGTTTTAATGTTAATGTAATCAATGTGCCATTGTTTATCCACAAACCTTGGCTACCACAATGGATTATAAATTTATTGGTCCTTTTTTATCAATAACTTCCAGAAATTACTTTGATCTTTTGTACTTTTTCTTGAAGTAGCTTGTCACAAATTTACTTAAAATTCTTTATTGCTGGGACTCAGGAGATAAAGAATACTGTAACCCCTGATTTTTACGAAGGGGTTCCTCTTTTTCTTCTGACGAGTGGTAAATGTGCCCTAAGGAAAATAGATTATTGCTTAATTTAATTTAATTTTTCATATTACAGCTTTGAGATATCGGCTAATGCTCGTAACTATTGCTGAAAAATGTCGAAGAAAAATTATCAATTGGTATTGAATGTTCCTCAGCAAGCTTCTTTTTTCGATATCTGTTAATTTTGCTCAGTTTTAAAAACTAAAACTAGTTATGAAGAGACCCCTTCCGCGTTTGTATCTTCTCCTTGTTGCACATATACTGACCTAGAGATTATTACCACTTATTTGGACTGGTTTGCCGCCTAAATTATTTACCTTTCGGTATCTTTAAGCAAGCTGACACATGGTTGATTCGCTTTTGATTACTATTTTTTTGCAGATCGATATAGTTATACTATAAGAGAACAGGGGGAGGAATGGGGAAAGCAACCCTCCGACTCTATACATGTTAACTATGACGTCGGGTTATTGAAATGCGGAAGCGATTTTCATTTGATAGAGGGAACCGAAACATTATTTATATAGCAAAAGTTAATAAATTTAACCAGTGCCCATTATCCAAAAAAATGGGATTTCTTTCGCATAAATAATCTTAAATAAAACTTGTAACATTCTGTATTAATGATAAATGATAATTTAGAGATATCTGACAAATAAATCAGCAGCGTTTGACTAGACAGAAACATATCAAAAGTCTTAAAGATATGAGCAGCTTAAAATAGCGCTTTTATATGAACAAGTTAGATAAATTCTAAATTGCCATCCGAACTTTAATACTTGTTCTTAAATTGGCAGTAGTCTATATAATGTAAGTCAATTACTAGATGCAAAAACCTGAGAATCTAATTGCTTAAATGCTCTCACATTTGGAGGGCAAAAATCATCAGCTTTAGAGCATATACGTCCAGAAGGATATTGTAAACTTGCTTTCCAAGATACCAGTTTGCTTGGAAGGATTTCACCTCATACGCAGATTGATCTTCTGCTATGGTATTGGGGTTCTGCTGTTCATGAAACCTTACTACGACAAAATTAGGATTGACGACCTCCAAGATTATGAAGTAAAGCTGAAATAGATTGATGCAATTGTTAAAGATATTCTGCAGCAAAATGGTTACTTTGGATTTAGTGAATTGAGCTTTTTCAAATTTAATGATCTGACTTCATCAAAAAAGAAAAAGGGGAAGAAAGAAAACATCTTCCTGTAATCAGCCAATGCCAAACTCATAAATAAATCCAACAAGTTCCGGAAACATATTTTGGCTCTTAAAAGCATAAGTTCTAAGATTGACAAAGTAAAAATAGGGCAATCTAATATCTAAGATATGACTTTCTTTTACAACTGTTTTGATGAGCTAAGAAATCGGGAGTTAAACATTTACGACTCTATGAACTATTTTTAGATGGAATATTATAGATATTTGCTGATCAATATCATTAAATCCTTAAAAAGCCGAACCGACTAGCTTCCACTTTAAAATTATCTCAGAAATCACATTGAGAGAGTGACTAATATCATCTTAGAAAGTGCCAAAACTGGGGCCCAATTAAAATCATTCAATACTATGGAACAAATAAATACTACAATAGACCCAACTGTAAATACCAAAAAATTGATCAATAATGGTTGGATTTAGAAAGATATAGTTCAGAGATTCGCACAGAAAGATACTGATTAAACTTAATTGAGAATTACAATCAAAGATAAAAAAGAACTTGATTGCAAATCACAAAACCCCATTAAGTTATCCAAAATCGAGCATTTAAGTGAAATTCGTCGAATGTGCTGCAGACCCTATTTTATTTAAGGGGAAATGATTTAATTTCCTGAAGATTTACGTAGATAGTATAAAGACTATCATTTTCCTTTGACAGGCCAGCACATATAGATGCTCAGAAAAACCATTGTTGGCTTTCTGAATGCAATGGGAGGCATCATTTACATGGGGATTAAAGAGGAGTAAAATCGAATTAGAAAAGTCTTTAGCGTTAAGCTAGATTAAAGATAAAAATAAGGCTTTCTGTTCTCGTTTCGAAATATAGTGTAGGCTATTGAGCCGTAAATCATTGTGCATAAGCTTTACAGCATTAAATTTGTCCCAGTGAGATCTCAAAAGAATTTAGACATTATACCTGGTCGGTACATTATTAAGATTATTATTGAAATGGGCAAACCGCGGGAACTCTACACTTATCTAAATTCAGATGGATACAATGCGGCATTCAGAACTGAGAATGAAGTGATTGGAAAGGATATCAAGCGTGAATTCAAAAAGATTTATTAAATCATCAAGAATCGACTCCTTGAACCACCCAGAATATGTGAGAAAGAGCATGAAGGAAAATGCAATGAGCCTGAATTAGGATTGCCGTGCTACTCAAAAAATTGATAAATGGATATTTATCATATCTATTTTTCTTGAATGCTTTAGTTCGGCTATATATAAATGATTAAAATATAGCTAGGTTAAAATACAGTTTCTTATTTTTTAAAAAACAGAATTAATTATTTTCAATTAAAATGAGTTAGTGATCTATAAGTTATCTTTTACTGATGGATTACATTCAATAATAAAATACATAATGCATTAATAAAATTACGAAAATTAATTTTAAACAATTTTCAATGCAATGCTTAATTAATCATAAATAAGAAGAATATCTTCATTTTAACTTGAAACAATGGTTAAAAATATCAAGATACAAACCTTAATTTTAGAATTAATCAAATTAGAAATGTTGAAGAGAAAGTAAATATAAAATCAAAATGAAAAGAAATTGCAATGTTCAAAGGCATTGTCAACTTATTCATAACCCCAACATTTTTGATCCATAACGTCCCACATTTCAATGTTTTGAGTCGTCTTTTCAACTTATATTTCACTTTCAATTTCAGCGGAATTTTAATTTTTGGGAACTTCCATTTTAATTTCCCCATAAATTTTTTCTTCAATTCCTACAATTATTTGTTCAATGGTCTTGTAATGCTCAAGCATCTTCTGATGGTGGCTTCTGCATTGCTTTGAGCTTTTGGTTTTGATGTAATTGCTCATGAGGATGTTAATCTTTAAGTTTCTTTTGTCTTCTTGGCTCTTCTAGAAGATGGCTGATTTGCGCTTTAAAAACTCTACATATCTCCTGTTTTCGACAGGTTTCCACAGTTTCTTAGGGGCTCTCTTAGTTTTCTATGCCTAAGAATCATGCTTTTTTTCAAATTTAGAAGACCTTGTTTTTCCAGGCATATTTTGTTCAGTAAGCTCCTCTCCTGATGAGATTTAAGTGTCCATGATGTGTTTAAAATTGATTAAATCAACTGTTGACATTTTTTCTTTGAATTGTTTACTTTAAATATTATAATTTACTTTAAACTTTTGCGATATTAATATGGCAATTAATAAAGAATAATCTCATATTTGGAGATTTAACCATAGCTACAGTGCAACAACAAGGCTTTAACTAATATAACCTCATTTATTATTCGATTTAGACTTATTACTGAGAATGAACAGGATTTTGAATGCCAATTAGAACAGTCTAGAGAACAGTTTGTAGAAAAGTAAGTATTACATTTTAGAGTCCTATAATTAAAACAGTTAATATTAATAATTTGTTTATAGTGGAGCATTGTCGCCCCATTTCCTCTCTCATCAAAGAATATAACACGTGAAGTATTCCTAATTTTTAAAAAATAAATTGATTAATAGAACTATTAAGAAAATCATGTGAAAAATTATTTAAATTTCATCGTCAAGCAAAATATTGATGTACTCACTGAATTTGATGTATTCTAGTTTTAATTGTCATCTGCGAGATTAATTTATTACCGTTTTATGTTTTAGTCCTTTTCTCATGCTGTTTTGCCAAGATTTTGATTCAAATATTCTTCCTTTTGTTTTATCGAGACAGCAGCTGTCTAATATTTTATAATTTGAATTTATACAGCTAGTACTTTGTGCAAGGCTACAGGATCTTTCAAGAATCGCTTGCAATTAATCATTTCAGATCATATGATGAGAGAATTATTTCCCAATTTCAGTATAACTGTTTGGGATATCTTTTCATTTTTAGGAAAGCTAAATTTCATCATTTTTTTTGAAAGAATGGCAAGTTATGTTCTAGATTATCTTGGAAAAAAGATGCAAAAATCGTGAATACAAGCTTTTCAAAGTCTTCACCAGCCCAAAAACCACAAATCATCTCAATGTCATGAGCGGCAGGATTAAAATTGATAATTTTTCAATTTTTTTCAAACTTTATCGATAAAATGGCAATAGAATAATAAAAAATAAATTGATTTTTTCTTAACAGTGATCGTTCCTCTGCACAAATGTCAAGACAAATGGACGGTATTTCATGTTTCAAAGTTAATTAATTGTTGATTTTTACCTTTTAAACATCTGAAATCAATCAAGATAATGATGATCATTCTCTGGTGGATTTGTAGCTTTTATATCTCGATAAATGTATTGAAACCATTAGGGTTGACAATTTGGCTGTTTCTATTGGGATTATTGGCTCTTCTCACTTTATTCATCAAAGATTGTTAAATTTGAATGCGATTATTATAATTATGCTTTGATGGCAGTCATAGGTTTTTTGCCTTCATTCATTCCATTTCTACTTGAGAATTAACGTATAATACCTTAAATATTGCCATATCTTAGAATCATCTTTTGATGATGAGTGTGGCATTGAGATGGGGATCTTGTTTTGATGGTATTGCTCAACAAGATATTTATGCATAGTCGTTTTCTTTGTTTGAGAGGCAGAGAATAGAGGTGTCCTCGATTTATCAGAAATTTCAAGTATTTCTCTTTTTCGATGATTGACCATCTTCTTTACGAGTATTTGTTGGAACTGTTCCTTTTAGCTGGCTTATGAAATTTTGGAAAGATATTAGGCATTATTTTTTTGTCAGAAACTTATGTGGCCATAGAAGATGGCTGAGTAGACTAGTTTTGGGGATAGACATCAATAGAGAAGTTCATTTGATTGATCGGACGATGATCTTAAAATAATTAATATTATAATTGAATTTAAATAAAAAACATGAAATATAGTCTTTGAAAAGTAAAAGATGAAATTTTTTTATAGGTATTAAGTAATATTGAATAAAAACACACAGCTGCTTAGTTGTATGTGTCCCTGCGCTGGTTATTTCCTGCAAAAAATATTTTAGTTTTAATAAATAGTAATATTTTATTATTTTTTGTTAAAAGTTATGCAATGATTAAAAGACAAATGAATTCGAAATAAAGCCAAGTTTTATTGTTTTCGTCATTCTTATCTCGAGAATACTATATTAATATTCGGCAATATGGGGTTAAACACAAATAATTTGCAGAGTTGAAATAGTTTATAAATCAAGATTAATATTCTAAAGCTCTCGATTTGATTTCGTATCATTCTATCAAAATCTAGCCTGATAACAGTACCTTCATATTCTTTTTCTATTTCATATTTATTCAAAAGTGAAAAACAAGTTTCGAATGATATAATCTCGGTTATTAGGAGATTATTGCCTTCCTGATCATAATTGAACTAGTTTTGATCATCTATGAGCTATTTATAGTTTATATAGTTGATTATACAGACAAAACATCATTTTTTTGAAGTATAAGGATTAAACCCAATATTTTGACTATTGCCCTGGATAACATATTGATTTGGATTTGAATAGATGCTTTGCTGACTGATGATTGGCTGATTCACTTTATACTCACTGCTTTTCATTTGTGGAGCGACATTTGGAGGATATTGCTGTTGTGGTTGTTGTGGCGACTGGACAACAAATTGATTCACTGCTTGCTGCTGAATATTATATTGAGGAGCTTGAACATACTGAGGACCTATATACTTCATATTGCTAGAAACCCGTTGATTACTAATTTTTTCAGGAAGCAGTGGATTATTTTGCTGCACAGTAGAAGGTTTTATTGTTGCTTTTAATTCAAATCCAGGACCAAATTTTTTGGATTCGACCATATTTCGCTATATTAGTTTGGCTGCCTCTACTTTGTTTGATTAAATTCCTGTTGGCTGTGTATAAGCACAATATTGCACCTTAGGGCCTTGAATAATCTGTGCCTTGTTATAGGCTTGAACATTAACGTTGGGTTTATTTTGAATTTGAGGGCGTTCAATGATTGTACCTTTTGGCGGACCAACTGATATCATATCTGCAAGTAGATTCGGATGTCTTGCTTCTTTAAAATCGTTAGTAAAGACACCATAGGTTTAATCTTTTTCAGGTTCGCACTTAAAACCATCAAGAGCCCAATACGTCCAATCAATATCTGTTTTTTCCAAATATTTAATTAAATAATTCCAAGGAATATCTTGCTGATTATTTCCGTATTAGCCCAAAAAGTATGGATGCCCTAACCCTCTTACGAAAATTTGTGAATTAAAGAGTTTCTTCTAGAAATCTTCAAAAGATACTAAACTCCATGAAGGAATGGGCCATGAAAAACCATAAAAATGACCAGTGTATACCAATTTATTGGGGACACTGAATGTTATTGGTGCTTTTTGAACATTTGTTAAATCAAGTTGATAGTTTAGCCCACCAACCATGATAAGCCAATGTGGAGCTATTTTCAATACTTTCTATCCACAGATGACGGCTGCTCTTCTCCAATCAGTGAGAGGAGTGCCCTCTCCCCAAGTTGGTGTTAGACCGTTGGCCCTTCTAATCTAATTTCTTAAATCCATAGCGATAACTCTCGGATTATTCTTATATCTTTCGGCAAATTTTTACGAAGATTCAAAAAATTTATATTATGGAAACTCTTGACTCCACCATAGTCCATCTCCATCAGTATCGGAGCAACACCATTGAGAAGTACTTGTATGATTATTAAGAATTACCATGAGGCCAACATCAGTTAAGGTTTGAACAGTAATATCAAATATTTACATGGAAGTTTTACCTTTCAATTCAGGATTGGCTTTCAAAAACTTGTCAGGTACCACTTTGTTATCGTAAAAAAGCTGCATCGAGTAGGTGAGTCTAATGCAATTCATCTTGAATTTATATCTAATATCCATAGCTATGTCTCTCATTGGTCTGCACTCCAGTCCATCTACACAATGCCTGCACATGTGGCCACCTGACCAGTTTCCTCCTGCTAATTTAACTCTTCTCCCAGTTGAATCCACTATCTTAATCTCGGAGGTGGAAAGAGGAAACTTAATGTCCTAAACATTAAACAGCGGTTTTTATTTTTTGAAAGCTTGAACAAAATGCTAATGCCTGTCCATAAGTTCGCTGTTTCCAGTCTGGTCAACATTTCCCATTAGATATATTTTAATTTGGCAAATAAAATATCTTAATAAACTTTAGTAGGGCAAAGATCAAGGTACGTAAATTAATTCACAAATCAGCTGCAGCCTTATTGGCCGATTTTGGATTGCCGCTGAAGATGCCAAATACTCCTGATTTCTGTTTTTTCTACAATTTTTTTTGTTTCTATTTGATTCGATTGTAATAGGTCTCAATTGGATTCTCCCCGAGGGTGTGCAGGTATTTTCTGACATCAGATACTTCAGGGCCGGCCAAATCTTAATAAAAATCTATTTACTATCCAGTAAAACCACCAGTTTACTAAGTTACGTGTCGCTTTAATCACCATCAAAGTCAGAAATCAAAATAACATTTTCAGGATGATTTTTGACATTTTATAACTTATGGTCCACCACAACAATTTTTCTCAAGTCGCGGTTTAAATATTTAAGATCCTTAATGTAGTGGCCACCTCGCCAAACCATGCTCTCTTTGCCTATAAAGCCTTGAATATATTGATGGCGTGGATCAACGTGGTTTAAAGAGTTCATAACAAAGGCAGAGTCCTCTTCAGCGAAAATTATAATTTCATATTTTGACACTAGTCTTCGCAGCATGTTCTAGAGTCCAGGCCGCAAAGTATATTTTTGTCCTTTTCCAAAAATGTATTATGACTTTACAAGAGTGTTAGTAAGATTGAGAACAAGGGTCTTTGGATGAAAATCAGGATGAACAGTATCGGGAAGAAGCTTTTTAGAGGGAGGCTGTGTGATAAACTTGATATAATTGGGAGTACTTCAGTCATTTCGTTAATATTGTTAACGATAATTTTGGCAGCATCCATAAAAATGGGAACTGATCCTTTTTCGTCTTCGACAGGCGTCTTTTTATTATGGGTATATGCCAAATAGATGTTATAAGAGAGCAGACTCATGCCCCCCCAAAAGAAAAACCGATAAATCCACCATCCTAAAGTATTGCGGTTTTATTCTGATTCAAAATTGCCATACTTGCAAGGGGAGCTTACTCCTCATCGCCTTCTCCATATTCCTTTTCTTTTAATTCTGTCTTTGGCTCTTACTTCTACTGTTATTTAGGCGACCCTTTCTTCAAAGATTCCTCTACAGGGTCCTTCTTATTACTGGTCGAAAACGCGCATCTACTGTTTCTGTTCGCTTCAAGTAGCTTTAAAAAGCTCCTCCGTATCATTGCGAACTTAATTAATATTAAATTGATTTTAAAGAATTAATCAAATATATTTTAATATAATTAACCACAAATGCGAATCTGGCTCAACTCCATTCAGGGGACTTGCTCCCAAGTAACTCTTCCAGAGAACTGCTCTTACTCTGACTTCCTCATGCAGTACGGTTTGGACTCAGTTCGTTTGGTTAGTCAAGGTAGCAATCTTAATTAAACAAATTTAACTGAGTTACTCACTGAAAACGTGAATGTTTACGTTACTGGTGATCTAGACGGTGGAAAGAAAAAGAAGAAAAAGAAAGTGTTTACCACTAAGAAGAAAAATAAACACATTCACAAAAGAGTCAAATTGGCAGTATACTCACTCTATTCTGTCGATGGCAAGGGAGCTGTAACTCAGCAACGTAAGACTTGCCCCTCTTGCGGACCAGGCACCTTTATGGCACAACACTGGGATAGGTATTACTGTGGATTTTGCCACACAACTATTAAGATGGATGCCGAAACTATAAAAAAGAACGAAGAGATCATGAAGAAGAAAAAAGCAGCTTTGGAAGCTGAGAAGAAAGCGAAGGAGAAAGAAGCAGCTGATAAAGCTCCAGCAGGTAAGGGCAAAAAGGATGCTAAGAAAGCTGCAGCCAAGAAGAAATGATCCTCTATTGAAATAGATCCCTAATTAATTTACAGTATCATATTTTAAGGATGGTTATTGATGATGAAATATCGTTTCTAATTATAATAGTCTCAATATAAATAAAATGAAAGCTCAAACACATTTTAGGATTGTTTGCCTCAAGAATGAAGGCCCAAATAGAGGCATATCCGAACGAAATCGGCATGGAAGTCTTGTTATGTCTTAAAAAAGCGAAATTAGAACGAACTATAAGCCAGACTTCCAGCCAAGTTTGGCATATCTGTCGGCAAGACTGCAAGACGAAGTCAAATCTTCAAGTATTAATAATGCACTGAGTGTAAAAGAAGCGACTATCAAGGCAAACTGTTAAAATTCTATTAAAACTATTACTCAAATATAGTAGATATCTGTAAAAAAAGATAATGCTGACTTCAAACAGACATTAGATATATAAAAATATTTCTAAAAAAAACAGTTCTTTTTATAAGGCTCAAAGAATACAATGCGAAACTTGATTGGTTCAATTGATTTTTAGCTTAATCACAAGAAATAAAAACGTATTTCCAGGTTAATTAAATCAACCATCAACGATAGCATTGATAGTTAAAGAAAAAATAACAAAATCCATTCAAACAAGTATTCTACTTCTGAAAATCGCACTTTTCTGGAAATAGGCTT
>Ga0302274_10002289_pt1 | contig 17654 bp, 16 predicted proteins | sample III_Bog_N2_1_FD_198755 | JGI IMG/M metagenome (GOLD analysis project Ga0302274, IMG submission 198755) | Peat permafrost microbial communities from Stordalen Mire near Abisko, Sweden - III_Bog_N2_1 | ecosystem: Environmental > Terrestrial > Soil > Wetlands > Peat | place: Sweden: Abisko...
ATTGGCGGCATGAGTCAGCCGTTGGCGCATGCGCAATTTGTCTCCAACGTTGTGGACTCCAAGATGAATATCCAGGCGGCAATGGAGGAGCCACGGTTTACGATCGACGCCAAACTCGGATGCAGCATCGTAATCGAGTCGCGCGTCCCTCCCAATTGAATACCTTGACGACCGGTTACAATCAAAATCGATGCCTACCACCCACGCCCAGTTGCTCCTCGACCTGCTCGCCCGAACCAGCTTCCGCCTCGGGCAGTTCAAGCTCTCTTCTGGCGCCACCAGCGACTATTACATCGACTGCCGTACCACCACTCTGAATGCCGAAGGCGGACGTCTCACCGGGCACGCCATCCTCGAACTTCTAGAGGCACACAACATCGATGCTGACGCCGTGGGCGGCCTAACCATGGGCGCCGACCCCATTGTCTCCAACGTCGCCACTGCCAGCGCATGGCGCGCCCTGACCAGGCCTACCGCGCCGCTGCTGCATGGGTTCCTCGTCCGCAAGGCCGAGAAGGCGCATGGCACCGGCCGCCGCATTGAGGGCTTCTGCCACCCTGGCGCACGCGTTGTGATCGTCGACGACGTTTGCACCACGGGGGCATCCACCATCAATGCTCTCGAAGCGGCCCGTGAAGCCCAGATGACCATCGCGGCAGTGGTCTGCATTGTGGAGCGCGAAGAAGCCAATGGCCGGCCCGCGGTAGAAGCAGCCGCTGCCGGAGCGCCCTTCCTGAGCCTCTTCACCGCAAACGACGTCCGTGCCGAACACCTTCGCCAGCAGCAATGAACGGACCGCTGGAGCTTCTGTTCAGCGACCCATGCAGTCGGCCGTGTTTCGAAGTTACACCTGGGCAAATTGGTCGAGCAGAACCGCTCTAAGCCGCGGCATATGCACCTGGATGCGGTCCTTGTAGCTGATCAAGCCAAGATCGCGGAAGCGGTTCATGAAGAAGCTCACGCGAGATCTGGTTGTACCGACCATTTCGGCCAGGGTTTCCTGCGTGACGGGAGGAATCAAAGTATGCGTTCCGTCCGGCTTTCCGACTTCCGCCATCAGCAGGAGAGTTCGCGCCAGGCGCTTTTCACTGGAGTTGAAGATCTGGTCCACAAGATCGGCCTGTGTGCGCTGGGCGCGGGCAAGCACAAACGACAGGAAATGGTCGCTGAATTCAGGCTCCTGATGCAAGAGACGGATCATCTCTTCCTTCCCGATCTTGAACGCGGTGCTCCTGTTCACGGCCGTAACTGTTGCCGGACGCCGGCCAGGTGTTGTTCCCAGCGACTCCTCGCCGAAGAAATCGCCTGGGAAGAGAAGTGTGACAGTGGCCTGCTTTCCCTTTTCTGAAACAACGCTGAGCTTTGCGCGCCCATGCTGAAGGCAAAATATGGAGTCCGCAGGATCTCCCTGAACAAAAAAGGTTTCTTCAGGCTCCATTTCAACAACTCTGCGGCCAAGTCCGACGCTCGCAAAAAAGGCGGCGGGGTCAAACGGCGGGTAATTCTTATCGCCCATCTTCATACTTCCTCCTAATGGCTGTTCTTGAACAAGGGTGTTCTTACTGGGGAAGCAGACAGCCTTGTTTTGAGTTGTGAGTTGTGGCGCACTGGCCGAATAGCTCAAAACAATGCGCCCGGGATTAACTAACTCCGATTGGCTAACCCAACCGGCAGTTGATAGAAGCTGCTTCTACCCAGCTAATGCGAGCTTTGGCTGGGCTCATAGCACGGTCCGCCGTCCTGTCAAGAGGTTGACGATCAGAACAATGACCGCAACTACCAGCAGAAGGTGGATCAGGCTGCCGGCAATATGCAGGCTGAAGCCCAAAATCCAGAGAAGCAAGATGACCACAAAGATTGCCCAGAGCATCGATTCCTCCTTATACCCGTTGCAGGCCCGCGATAGTAAATGGCTCTCTCATGCGTCTGACCGCATGTCGCCAATGACCGCTATTGCGCAGTTCTTGCCTGTTCGTTTGCATTTCTAACCGCATCGAGGAACGGCTGCGCTTGAGGAGGAGGAGGCACATCGCCTCGTAGTAGGCGGCGCGTGGAAATTTCCGCGCCATAGATTGCTTCAGTGGAATCGTCGTCGCGGCGAATCGCAGCACCGTTCAGCGTGATGCCGGCAAAGATTCCTTTTGCGCGAGAGTAAGTCAGAATCTCCGTATTGAGCTTCCAGTCAGTATCGGCGGATGCATGACGCCCCACCGGGCCCGCTGCCGCGGAGGCGTCGCCGCCAATCTCGAACTTGCTTCCGATCAAATGTTCAAGGCCTTGATCGCCCTGAACGACCAGCACCAGATCGATGCCTTCCACACCGATCTGCAGACCCCAACTACCGCCAGTGATGGTAAAGAACGCCGGTGCGCTCCATCCGTTTTCCGTCCGGCAGGTCGCGACGCCTCTGCCATTTTCCGCGCCAAACACAAATCCACCCTTGAGCAAGTGAGGCACCACTGCCACACACTTGGCGTGTTCCAGAACTTCTTCCGGAATGCCCTTGTCCGGCGCCGCCATGATTTCATGCAACACCGCGCCTGCATGTTCCAGCCGGCCGTCCGTTGCCTCGCGCGCTGTTGCTGCCCAGGCAATGTTTGTCAAACTCAGAAGTACCGCGCACAGGACTGCTTTCTTCATAACTCTCCTCCTTGGGTTTCTGTAACTCGTGACTAACCGTGATTAGCCTTGGATAACATCGAGTGCTCTCGACTCACCCGGAACTTACAGCTCACTTATCGATGCTTTGGGGGCTGAGTCTCTTTGTCGCCATGTTCCTTCCGAACATCCTCTTGCGCGGACCTTGCCGCATCCTTCACATTGCCCCACACTTTCTGAGCCTTCCCCTTCACCTCTTGCGCCAGACCCTCGACCTGGGCTTCTGTGTCGCCCGTCCATTCGGCAACCTGACGCTTGGTCCGCCCGGCCGCCTCGTTGATCGTTTCCTTTACTCGGTCTTTGTCCACCATTCTTCCCTCCTGAAACACCAGTTCTCTTCCTCCATGCATGGCTTAATCCCTCCGGGGAGTTTCGGATCGATATTTCCCCCGCCTTTTCCATCGCAACTTCGAGGCCATTTTGGGAAAGTCAGATAAGCTGATGAAAATATTATGTTTATTGCGTTTTGCCAATGTGCGCATCGCATCCGGCACCGTGTAATTATTACCCTCTCTTGCAAGGATTTCCCTTCTGGAAGCCTCAGCTCCCACGCGCCGCAATGAACCCGCTAATCTATTAATTGGCTCTTCAAGCGTTGCCTCAACACCATGGATCTCCACGAGAAAATCCGCACGCTCCCCTCGCAGCCCGGCGTCTATCTCTACAAGAACGCCGAGGGAGAGGTCATCTACGTTGGCAAGGCGAAGAACCTGCGCTCGCGCGTTCGCTCTTATCTTTTGGAAGCCTCGCAGGCCAATGCCAAAACCGGCTCTCTAATGCGCGAGGCAGTCGATCTCGATTACATCCTCGTTGCCAACGAACACGAAGCCCTGGCGCTTGAAAACAACCTCATCAAGCAGCGCCATCCCCGCTTCAACATCCTGCTTCGCGACGACAAGACCTACCCCTACGTCAAGCTGACTCTTGCCGACCGCTACCCCAAGGTCTTTGTCACGCGCCGGCTGCGCAAGGACGGCGCGGCTTACTACGGTCCCTACTTTCCGGGCAATCTCGCCTATCGCATTGTCGAGCTCATCCATCGCAGCTTTCTCATTCCCAGCTGCAAGGTCGATCTCTCGCGCTACCACCCACGCGCATGCCTGCAGTACTACATCCATCGTTGCCTGGGCCCATGCGTTGAAGGGTTCACCACTCCAGAGCTCTATGCAAATGCTGTTCGCGACGCCCAGCTCTTCCTCGAAGGCCGCCATGCGGAACTCGAGCGGAACCTCACCAGCCGCATGATTGCCGCGGCGGAGGCCGAGCAGTTTGAAGCTGCGGCGCGGCTTCGCGATCAGCTTTCCACCGTCCACCAACTCCAGGAAAAACAGCGTATCGCCACCGCGGAACAGGACGACGACGCAGACGTCTTCGGCTATCACTTTGAGGCCGGTAGCGTGGCCGTTAATCTCTTCCACGTGCGCGCCGGAAAAATCGTCGACCGCCGCGAGTTCTTCTGGGACGACCTACCGGAACTGCTGGAAACAGCAGATGACCTGGGTGCCCCATCCTTTCCGCGTTCCTCAGCGGAAAGGGTAGGAGAGCACGAATCCGAACCCGCGATTTCTGAACCGCAATTCCACGCCGGCGCGGTGTTCAGCGCGCTGCTCAAGCAGCTCTACATCGACCAGCACTACGTTCCTCGCACCATCCTCATCCCCGCCGACTTCCCCGACCGCGAATCTCTCGCTGCCCTGCTCAGCGAGCGTACCGGCCATCGCATCGAACTGGCTGTCCCGCAGCGCGGAGAGAAGCGGTCCCTCGTCGATCTTGCAGGCCAGAACGCGAAGCAGTCTTACACACAGCGCTTCCGCGTTCTCGAGCCAAGCCGCAAGGCTATTCAGGAATCGCTGGCCGACCTGCTGATGCTTCCCGAGCTTCCGCGCCGCATTGAGTGCTTCGACATCTCCCACATCCAGGGCGCGGAAACCGTAGCATCATTAGTCGTCTGGGAAGACGGCAAGATGAACAAGCAGCTCTATCGCAAATTCAAGGTGATGACCGTGCTCGGCGTCGACGACTTCGCCTCCATGCGCGAAGTGGTCCATCGCCGCTACAAGCGACTGCTCGAAGGATTGGAAAAGAAGCCGGGCGCCCCAGAGCCTGTCCTGAGCCTGTCGAAAGCCTGCCCTGAGCCTGCCGAAGGGGATCTCGATTCTGAGACCTGGGATACCACGGACCCCCAACCCAACCCGCAAGCTTTGAAAGGGCACGACTTCAGTCGTGCCAATAATGCCCCCAACAACAGAGCGGCTTTAGCCCCTGAGGGAAAACCGTCGAAGGAGCCGCAGACGCTTCCATCGCTCATCCTCATCGATGGCGGCCTCGGCCAGTTGCACGCCGCTGCTGAGGCTCTGGAATCGCTCGGCCTAACCTCGCAGCCACTGGCCTCCATCGCCAAGCGCGAAGAAGTTATCTACCTCTACGGCAACGAAGACGAGCCCATCGTGCTAGACCGCCGATCACCCGTCTTGCACTTGGTGCAGCTCATCCGCGACGAGAGCCACCGCTTTGCCGTCGGCTATCATCGCCAGCGCAGGGCCATGCGCGACCGCGACTCCGAGTTACTCAACATCCCCGGCGTAGGCCCGCAAACAAGACAGCGCCTTCTCTCACACTTCGGCAGCCTTCGCGACGTGCAGCAAGCTACAGCAGAGTCGCTGGCTGCCGTGGTGCAGAGGAGAACGGCTGAGACTATCTGGCGCCATTTTCACGAACAACAGCCAACAAACTGAAGAATACAATGATGGAAAGGACCAGTTTGTCGCGTCGCCAGGTGAAAGCCGGTCTCGGTTCGCGGCATAAGTCGTTGGCGTTCTGCACCGATACAGAATCTTTCGGAATTTCGCCAGACCTGTTAAGCAAAAGGCTGACGAAAAAATCAAACTGTTGGATCGAATCAAGTCACTGAAACACGAACAGATGCAGATATTCGCATGACCAGAATGAGGCTCCGGAGGCTCAAAATGGCGCTTAGAACAACCCTGTGGAATCCTTCAGAGCATCTCGGCAGCCCTCAGTCCATCGCTGCTTATCTCGAAGCCGCCTTCGAAGACGGCGATCCATCCTTGATCGCGGCCGCTCTTGGCGATATCGCGCGCGCCATCGGAATGACTCAGCTCGCAAGCCAGGCAGGAGTCACACGCGAAGCCCTCTACAAAGCCCTTTCTCCCACCGGCGATCCCAGGCTCTCCACGTTCCTCGGTGTCATGAAGGCTCTCGGCATCAAGCTCACCCCGCGCGCCGCCTGATTCCGCACGCCCAACGTGTGCCCGCCGACCCCACAAACACACAAGCGAAACCTCCGCTCACTTCCGCTTGTGTCTTGTAGTGTCGTCGCCGCCCTCCGCAAAAAGCCTAGAGCACCTGAATTCTCTCGCCTTATTGCCGATAAATGACTCAATAGATCCCCAGCCGCGAACACGCAATTCGGAAAGAAGATTCCTTCATGTCGAGCTTGATCCAGACTTCCGAATCACCGCACGACGGCCCCTTGACGGTCGCCGTCGTCAGTCCCGACAGGCAACACCGCATAGCGGCCACAACCGCCGTGGCGCAATGCGGCAACATCGAGCCCCGCGAATTCCCTGAATATCCTCCTAACCTGAACAACGCCACGAGCCTGCTTGGACAGGGTTTCGACGCAGTCCTCGTAGACCTGGACGGGAACCCGCAATATGCTCTCGAACTGGTGGAGGCGCTCTGCGTTGCGCGATCCGCGATTGTGATGGTCTTCTCCGGACGAGCCGATCCTGACCTGATTCTCCGCAGCATGCGCGCCGGCGCCCGCGAGTTCTTCACCGTTCCGTTCGCCCAAAGCACAATCGCCAAGGCTCTGCAGTGGGTAGCAGCCCAGCAGCAGCCAGCCCCTGCCACACGAAAGGCGGACGGACGCCTGCTGGTCTTTTTCGGGTCCAAGGGCGGCGTCGGCGTCACCACGGTCGCCACGAATTTTGCGGTAGCGCTGGCTGAGGAGTCGCATCAAAGCACTCTGCTGATCGACCTGAATCTCCACCTTGGGGACGCGGCGCTGAACCTGGGGATCGACCCCCCCCACTCCATCGTCGATGCGCTGCAAAATGCCGCACACCTCGATGCGAATCTTCTCTCGAAGTTGGTTGTGCGGCACGATTCCGGGCTATCGGTGCTCGCTGCGCCTGCTGAACTGCCCTCCGCCATGGCCACCAATCTTGCCATCGGAAGCCTGCTGCAAGTTGCACGCAGGCAGTTCCATTACGTGGTGGTCGACGCCGGCAAGAAAATCGATCTTAAACAAATGCATCTCTTCGAGGAATCCGCTACCGCCTACCTGGTAACCCAGGTCGGGATTCCCGAGTTGCGCAATGCGAATCGCCTGATCACCCAGTTCACAGGAGATTTCGGCCCCAAACTCGAAATCGTGATCAACCGCCATCAGTCGCGCTCCACAGGACTGTCGGATGAACATCTGGCCAAGGCCCTCAACAGGCCAATCCACTGGAAGATTCCAAACGACTATACGGCTGTACGGAAAATGCAGAACACAGCGATTCCGATTGTTCATCAGGAATCCGCGATTGCAGGCGTGGTCCGGCAGATGGCCAGGTCAATCTGCGGCACGTCCGCGAAGGAAAGCGAGACTGCCCGCGGGTTCTCGGTGGCTGGGCTCCGCTTTCCCTGGAAGTCAGCGGCCAAGCCCGTGAATCGGGAGAAAAGCAAGACGGAACCCAGTCTCACCCAGCTCCCGCCTCAGTCTTTACCGGAGCCGTTTCTTCGCTGAGCATGGCCGTCGAGGCCGATGCGTCGAGGTCTTTCCCGCCCCGCCTCGACAACCCTCATTGCCTTGAACAAGCACCGCCGAACCTCGCCGCCGCTCTATCGGATCTTCGCCGGACACCGATTTGCATCTCCGCAATCAACATGCATTCAGTCGCTTATCGCGGTAGATCGGCGCTTTTCTGCGAGCCGCATGGAACTGGCCCGCAAGGCGAATGCGTCTGTTCCCGAATTGCAACCAATTCCGGTTAGGGAATTCTACTTAACTTCCCCGGAATTTCTTTTGGCGATGCACTGTTTCGCTCCAATTTTCCAGATATGGTTGGCTCTGAATCCGGCAACCCAGCGCTCGATACACGCCGCTGGAAACCCCACGGGCGCCGCCGCAACAAGGAGACCCTATGAATGGAAAGATACTGATCGTAGAAGATGAACCCATCGTCGCACTTGACCTGCAACAGGAGCTCGAGCAGTTTGGTTGCGAAGTGACTGCCCTTGCCCAAAGCGCGGACGAGGCTCTGATCGCAGTGGAGGAATCTCAGCCGGATCTGGCCCTGATGGACCTGCACATCATCGGTTCCATGGACGGCATCCAGACCGCAAGGCTTCTCCGCGACGCCTACCAGGTCCCTTCCGTCTTTCTGACCGCCTACAGCGATGACGCCACCATTGCCAGAGCGGTGCGCGAGATGCCGTATGGATACCTCACCAAGCCATTTCAGACGCGCGAACTCAAGGCCACCTTGCAGGTGGCGCTGCACAAAGCCAAGGTGGACGGCGGACTGCGCCGGGCCCACGGCAAGATGGCCGCAACTGTCGATGGCATGCACGAAGCCCTGCTTACCGTCTCGACGGCCGGCGATGTCCAGTTCATGAATGCATCGGCCGAGCGTCTCATCGGTCACACGCGGGAACATGCCGCGGGCTGCCACCTCAGAGAGATCGTCGATCTCAGAGACATAAACAACCGTCCCATTCCTCTCCCAGGGCGGCATGGAATGTCGGGCACGATGGAGGAATTCGGGTTGTCACTGAACAAGACACATTGCCCTCCCGAACTCGTGGACCTTGCCATCTCGCCAATCGCCGACACCGCGGGCGTGCAAACGGGATACGTAATTACTCTTCGCAAGGCCGATCAGCGTGTGCGCTCGCAGGTGATCGAAGATGCCTTCAACGGGTCTGACCTTTTCGAAATGGCGCCCATGGCAATGGTGCAGTTGGATAGTACGGGGCACATCGTACGCGTCAACAAGGCACTCTTGCTGGAATCCGGCGTGGCGGTGGAGAGCCTGGTGGGACGCACTCTCACCGGCCTGAGCATGGATCCCGATCCCCGCATTGCTGGAAAACTACTGCACAAACTGCTGCAAGGGGGCGCAACCGTCGCCGCACCCAGGCCTCTGGTCAGCAACTGAGAACATGCCGCAATCCCGCAAAGGCGTCCCTGTCAATTCAATACGTTGCCGCCGGGACTGTTTTTGCGGATAACCATCGTCCGGCTCCCGGCCGAAGTGGCCAAGCCCCGTTCCTCAAGAGGCCTATATGCCCCTGCAACAACTCAGAAACCCTGTCGATACCAACCACACCGGCTGGCTCCCTGAAGGTCTGCAGACCGCGAGTGGGGCCATGGGATTGGCCGGCGCGCTCTTTGAGGGCAACCCGGACATGGTCTTGATCGTCGGCGCAGACGGCCGGATCGCCGGCGCCAATTCCCGCGCACTGAAGGAGCTTGGGTATCTTCGCCAGGACCTCGAGGGTCAGCCTCTCGAAATGCTGCTGCCCGTCGCGGTTCGCGAAAGCCATGCCGCCCATGTGCGGAGGTACATGGCGCATCCCATGGTAAGGCCCATGGGTTCCTGCATGAACCTCAAAGCCCGCGACTCGAGCGGAAGAGAGTTTCCCGTCGATGTGGCGCTGCAGCCATTTGCCGCTGGTGCGGAACAGTGCGTCCTGGCCATCTGCAACCGTTTGGATATGCCTCTGGCACGCAATCGCTCGCAAATCCACGCCTTGGTGGAAAGCACCCGCGACTCCGCGGTGAACCTGTTAGACACCGAGGGCCGTATTCTCACCTGGAACGAAGGGGCCCGGCTTATCTACGGCCTCACCGCCGAACAGGCCTCGGGAATGCACTTCTCTGTCCTCTTCACGCCGGACGAACGAACGGCCGGCGAACCGCAACGGCAGTTGGACTTCGCTCTGCAATCCACGGAAGGTGTCCGCATCGCCACATGGCGGAAAGGAGCCGATGGGCAGATGCTGTGGGTGGAGGGTCAGTTGAAAGCCACCTGGGATATCTCCGGCAACCTCACCGGATTTACCAGGTTGCTGCGCGACAGGACTGAGCAGAAGCGCAAGGAAGAGGAGCTCTTGCAAGCGAACCGTGCACTTGCCGAGAGCGAACAGATCTTCCGATTGCTGGTGGAAAGCGTGACCGACTATGCGATATACAAACTTGACCCGCTGGGGTTGGTCCTTACTTGGAACGTAGGAGCGGAACGCAACAAAGGGTACAGGCAGGAGGAGATACTCGGGAAGAATTTCTCGATCTTCTTCCTTCCCGAGGACGTTGAGGCGGGCCTCCCTGCGCAGGAGTTGGCCGCAGCCGAGCGTGACGGCAGGTTTGAATCGCAGAACTGGCGTATCCGCAAGGATGGCTCCCGGTTCTGGGCCCTGGTGAGCTTGACCGCCATCCGTTCCCATGAAGGCAGGTTGCTCGGCTTTGCAAAGGTCACGCGCGACATGACCGCGCAAAAATCGCTTGAGGAGGCACATGCGCAGTTGGCGCTCGATTTGGACCAACGCGTCACCGTGAGAACTCGCCAGCTTGAATCTACGGTGAGTGAATTGCGCACCAAGAACGAAGAAGTTGAAGCGCTTGTCGCCTTGGTCTCCCACGACTTGAGTGAGAAAGAGGTTCTGTTGCGGGAAGTCTATCACCGTGTCAAGAACAACCTGCAAGTGGTGCAGAGCCTGCTCAAGATGGGGGCGCGCACCTTGCGCTCTGCCGACGCCCGCCGAGCCATCGAGACCGCCGTCCAAAGGGTCCACGCCATGGCCATGGTCCATGAGCATCTTTACCAGATGCCCGACCTGACCAACCTCACGCTCTCCGCCTACCTGCGCGATGTTGTCGAAGGAGCCATCGGTTCCAACTGCGAACGGTCCGAGCAGGTGCGATTGATACTCGACATCGATGAAATCCCAATTCCTTTGGATTTCGCCATCCCGTTGGGCCTTCTGGCCAACGAGCTGGTCTCGAACTGTCTCAAACACGGCCTTCCCCGTGGACGCGCAGGCGTCATCTCCGTCTCTGCCAAAATGATCCCCGGCTCGGTCCGGTTTTTCGTCGAGGATGATGGGCCTGGGCTTCCGGACAATTTCGACGCCGCGCAATGCACGTCCATGGGAGTCAAACTTGCCGCCAGCCTTGCCCATCAACTCGGCGGCCGCCTGATATTCTCGTCGAAGAACGGCTGCCGGGTGCAGGCCGATCTAACTCGCCTATGTTCGCAAACTGAAAAACTCCGGCCGAACGCACCATCCGCCCAACTTGCTCCTGTCAGATAGATCGGGGAACGAAAGAACAGTCATGCGCAAGATGCGGAATGACCGGATCGCCGCTCATTTCCTGCCGGTGACGACTGTATTCGCAGCCACCGCCGCTCCGCTCGTTGCCGGGGTCTTAGCCTGCTTGCCGGGGGCCAGGCGGCATACCTCCGGCAGATTCGTCATCTGCTTCTTGAATACGCGATAGCCGATAGTTCCCGGCTTCAGCGTCTCCCAATAACTGGCAGAACTCACGAGCGGTTTCCGGTTTTCAATGAGCTGTCGCGCCAGTATCTTCACGCCGCATTGCAGGTTGTTCCTTGGCTGCAGAATTGTCTTTGCCGGATCTTTCTCCGCTAACTCCTTGTCCTTGTCCCAATCGAATTCGCAACCATAACGATCGGCATCCATATAGGTTAGCTGCAGTAGACCTTCGCTTCGCACCGGGCGGTTGCTCACCTCGTCCTTGACGGCAACCTCCGGCTCCCTGTGGCGCGTGTTCGCCGTCGGAACCAGCCCTGCCTCAGCGCCCGCAAGCGCCTGGAAGAAATAGGCCCAGTAGGCGCGCTTGTCCACTTCGCTCATGGACCTGAAGCGCGGACAGAACGGCCTGACCGGGCGCTCCACCTTGGAGGACAGCATCTCCGGCGGCAGAGCCTTTTCTACAATCGAGTCCCATTCAGGGCTCCAGGCCGGCTGGCCGAGTTCTTCTTTCTTTTCCGCAATCGGGGTTTCCGGAGCTGTTTTCACCTCTGGCTGTGCGGGCGGTTGCTGTGCTGCGAGTCTGCCATGGAAGCCCGCCAACACGCATAAAGCCGCGGAAAGCAATAGCCTTCCTGTACGCGAATTGGCTGTTACCAACATCTCTGTGATGAGATGCGGATTGAACCATCGGCGTAGGCTCGAGGTCTATCCAACTTTGAGGCCGAGGGGTTCGATCGATCTCCTGGATGGAGTTCCATCGAGGTGCATATCGAGCGCAAGATCCCCGGCGCTCACCCTGTGACGCCGGGGATAGCCGGGTGAGCTGCTTCAGCTTGCCGTAACGAACCCCCGATGCCTGATGGAGATCCGCGTGCCACAGTTGTGGCAATCGAAGTCCTTCGCATTCGCAACGCTGCTCACTGAGACTCCGCATGATGGGCATTTGCCTTTGAGCGCACCAAGACCAATCATCGGGCCCATCAACGGCGCAAACACAGCTGCGAGAATCATGGGAATCCCCAGAATCGCACCCAATCCGGTCAGGCAAAGCATGGTGCCCACGATGACCAGAATCGGGACCGCCAACATGCCGAAAAGCAAACCGGCGAATGCTCCCGGCGCTGGCGCTTTTTCAGGCTCCGCAGGCTCGGCCTTCTGCTGAATCTTGTGGTTTTCGATAGCCTGGGCGCCCGCGGCTCCGCAATAAGGGCAAAACTTCCAGGGGGACTCCAGCGTCACTCCACATTTTGAACAAAGACCTTCCATGGGACGGCCCTCCTTCATGGCTCAACTGCATCCGTTTCAGGACACGGCAGAGAGGACTCGGCTGGGCGCCAGATTTCCACCCCAACAGGCGGCTGAAACCTGGGCTTGTCTCAGACCACCCCGTCGCGCCTGGCTCGTCTGCAGCAGGAAATGTTAGGCGGCAGCAACTTCTTCGTCCGTGCCCCGCGTCACTCCTGATGCCGGCCGGCCATCCAGGATTCCCCAGCTCAACCAGCCACCCGGCCCGTCCGAGTACAATCTCCGGGTGCAACATTCTTGCCGCCATGCAGAGCGAAATGAAGCGAGGTCGAAGAAGCTGCTTCTTTTCCTGGCGGCGAAGGAATGGAGACCATTCATCGCGATTCGCGAATGTCCGCAGAGTGCAGGTTCAAAGGAGACCCAATGCGCGCCTTGAAAAATTTTTGCCTTTTCTTTCCAGTCCTGATCGGTCTGGCTGTCCTTGGTCAGTGCAGGCGCACGCAAGGGCAGTCCACAGCGAACGGAGCTTTGCCGTCTCCGCCCCACGCCAAGGAGATCCACCTGAAGCATGTGCTGGTGATTGGACAGACCAAGGGCTTTGAGCACGACTCGGTCTCTGCTACTATGGCCGCCATTTACGACATGGGCAAGGAGAGTGGGCTTTGGGACACCACCATGCGCACGGATACGGAGTTGTTAACGAAGAAGGATCTGAAAAACAACGCGAAAAATCTCAATTACTTCGACGTCTTGATCTTTGCCAGCACCACCGGCGAACTGGACATGGACGCGGGCCAAAAGCAGGACATGCTGTCGTTCATCAAGGAGGACGGCAAGGGCTTTGTTGGAATTCATGCCGCGCTGGACACCAATTACAACTGGCCTGAATATGGCGAGATGATCGGCGGCTGGTTCGACCAGCACCCCTGGATGACCTTCAATGCGCCGATCGTCAATGAGGACCCGAGTTTCCCGGCGGTGCGCCACTTGCCCGGCGCTTTCGTGAAATTCGATGAGATTTACCAGCCGAAAGCCTGGTCGCGCGACAAGGTCAATGTGCTGCTGAGCCTTGACGCCACAAAGCTCAATTACGACAACAACCCGCGCATTCACCGTGCCGACCACGATTTTCCGGTCGCGTGGAGCAAGCTCTACGGCAAGGGCAGGGTCTTCTATTCCACTCTGGGCCACACCGAGGATGCATGGCAGGATCCCGACATTCGTAAAATGTACTTCGAAGCCATCAAATGGACGCTGTGCATGACAGAGGGGAGCACGGACTCGCACCCGAGACCGGGGGCGGCCACGCAAGGGCGGTGAGGGTTTGTGCTATCCCAGGCCTCAAATGCGAGACCTGGGGCACCCAGCGAGTGGGTGAGGGGAAATTTCTGAACCGTTGGGGGCGTATCCCGCATCTCTATGAAAGGGTGCGGCTTCGGCTCCGGGGGGAACCTTGGCTCAGCAGGAAAAGCTGATCCAGAGGCGCTGAAACTTCGCGGGGGCACTTATCCGTGCCGCGTCTTTCAATCTTCGCCAGAGGTGGGCCTCGTCTCAAATCACGAAGTCTTGCCCGCCCATCGGGGTACAATCTCCTTGACAGAGAATCCAGACAAGCCAGCAAACCAGCCGAGGAGCCTACCCGTGCCGCAATCCTCTACGCTCATTCCCAATCGCGCGGCCTTACGACCCACCCTTCTACTCGCCGCTTTATTTGCCTTCATTACATTTCTCGTGCACTTCCTGAGTTCCCTCTGGGGCAGCCATCTCGGTTACGGCTTCTTCCGCGACGAGCTTTACTTCCTGGTCTGCGGGCATCACCTCGCCTGGGGCTATGTGGATCAGCCACCGATGGTTGCGCTACAGGCTCGCCTGGCTGAAATCCTCTTCGGCGTTTCGCCGACTGGCATTCGCATCTTCAGCTTCATGGCCACCGGCATCGCCGTCGGCCTCACCGGAATCCTCACCTGGCAACTTGGAGGCAGCCGCAACGCGCAAGCCCTGGCAATGACAGGCATTCTCGCCGCGCCCGTGTTTCTGGGCACCTCAAACTATCTCTCCATGAACTCCTTTGAGCCCTGCTTCTGGATGGGCGCGCTGCTCGTAGTCCTGCGCATTGCGGAAGGCAGCGCTGCCCCCCGTGCCTGGCTTCTATTCGGACTCCTCGCTGGGCTGGGAATCGAAAACAAACACGCTTTTGTCTTCTTTCTCGTCGCACTTCTGGCCGGGTTGCTGCTTAGTCCCCAGCGCCGCATCCTCTTCACCTGGGGCTGCGCCACAGGCGTTGCGGTGCTGGTAATCATCGCCCTCCCCAACCTCATTTGGCAGATCGCGCATCAGTTCCCCACTTATCAGTTCCTGAGCACGGTGGCCCATTCCGACAAGAACATCAAGCTGCCTCCTTTTGCATTCCTCTTCGAACAGGTAAAGGTCCTCCTCTACTCCACTGCCCCCCTCTGGATCGGTGGACTCCTCTGGCTCGGCTTTTCACGCTACGCCCGCCCCTGGCGGTTCGTTGCCCTGACCTACCTGGTATTTCTGGCGATGATGATGGCCATGCACGCCAAGAACTACTATGTCGCACCCATTTACCCGGTCCTCTTTGCCGCCGGAGCCGTAGCTTTCTCGAAAATCACACGCCGGGAATGGCCTGTCGTTACCTACGCGATTGTCCTAGCCTGTACATTTGTTTTTGCCACTGGCCCCGCCGTGCTTACGATTCTTCCTCCGGACAGGTACAACGCTTACACTGCACCCTTTGCTCCCGACGATGCCCGGCAAGAAAAATTCACCGGCCCCTTGCCGCAGATCCTGTCGGACCGGTTCGGCTGGCCGCAGATGGTTGAGGGGTTCGCCGTCCGCTACAACGCTCTGCCGCCTGACGTGCGCACCCACACCGCAATCTTCTGCGGCAACTACGGCGAAGCCAGCGCCGTCAACGTCCTGGGCGCCGCCTATGGCCTTCCCAGAGCCATCAGCGGCCATCAAAACTACTTTTACTGGGGATGGAACAACTACACGGGCGACTCCGTCCTGACCCTCGGGAACGACCCGAAGGACTACACCGACAACTTTGCCGAGGTCGTCGATCTGGGCTCCTTCGACTCCCCGTGGATCATGGATCACGAGCATCGCCACTACTTCTGGCTGCGGCACCGCAAGCGGTCCTACGCAGCCGATTGGCTCGCATTGAAATACTGGTACTGAGTCAGGCCGCCTGAAACTATAGCGGTTCCTATTGCTGTCCAAAATAGACTGATAGCTCTCCTGGCTTGAGGAGTGCGGTTGCGGGCTGATCGCCGTTACTCTGGGGTGGGTTCCTGACCGGACCACAACCAGAGAAGAGAGGATCAGCCATGACTCAAGTATGCAGTGTCTACTCGCAGCTTTTGCAACTTTTTCCACGCCGACAGTTCGCTCAGATCGTCAAGCAACATCAAGCCGAGTACAACGCCAAAGGGTTCACCTGCCGGGAACAGTTCCTGGCCATGCTGTTTTGCCAGGTGGCGCATTTGAACTCGCTACGCGAAGTCTGCCTGGGGCTGGCGGGATGCGAATCGCTGCTGAAGCACCTGGGCATCAACACCGCGCCGAAGAGATCGACCCTGGCTTATGCCAACGCCAATCGCCCCTGGGAACTCTACGAGTCGGTGTATTGGGTGGTCGCTTTCCAATCTGGCCGCGCTCGTGCGCTAGCAACTGTTCATCTTCCGGGACTTGTGGGCGTGGTTGAACAATCCGATGGAAGGACCGCCAGCGGCAAGGCAACTGGCCGAGCAGTTACCCATGCCGCTGATTTGGTAGCCGGGAGTTGGACAGCAGCGGAAATGCAAGCATCCACTTGAGCCTGTAGCTCGGCACTTACACAATTACAACTTGGACAGCAGGATGCCGGGAACCTAGAAGCTCCTCCGGTGCGAGTTATCGAACAAACCTGACGCTATCGCCTGGAGAGGATGCCTATGTCTTATGAAATCAACAGCCCAATTCACAGAAAATGCTGTCTTGGACAAGAGTGGTTTTACCGGCGATGTTTGGCGCGATAGATTGCGCGCGAAGTCCGGTTGAGGCTGTGATTGAGCCGGGCGCGATTTGCATGTGTGAGGCGGCCATGGCCTGCCGCGCGCATGAGTCTTTCCTGGTGCCCGATGGAGGCTTCGCGGCGTTCAAGGTGAGCCGCCTTGCGCGCGTTGAGGCGTCCACTGTGGATGCCTTGCGCGATGCGCTGTTGCTGGTTTTCGCGGCGCTGGTTGATCGTGGCGGCATGGCGCTGCATCGGAGCAGGAGCCGGTGCGGGCGCTGCTTGAGCAAAGCCAATGGTTGAGGTAAGTGCGAGAAGTCCGACGCCAAACAGAGAAACTTTCATGGGTGTATCTCCTTGAGAGGCGGCGGTTTGATTTTGCTGCTTGTTCCGACCCGCGCTCACATCCATGGAGACACAGGGCTGAAATAAGTGTTGCGGAGAGTTTTTTCGAGATACAACTTTGGATTGAGTCGAAGCCAGCGACTTATGCGGTCATTCAGGTAGCTTGAAGCGATTTCCAAAGAGCTGCGAGAGTTTCGATGGGCAGAGCTTCAGCACGAGCGCGCGGATCGATGCAGGCACTTGTAAATGCGGACACGATGACTTCCGGAGTAAAGCCCGCGGCGCGGAGATTGTTGGAAAGAGTCTTGCGCTTTTGCGCGAAGATTTTCCGGACGAATGGGAGAAAGCCTATTTCTTCCACGCCGAGTTCAGTAAATCGAGGAGCAAAGCGCCAACGGAAGACGGTGGAATGAACGTCGGGCGGAGGAGAGAACGCAGATGGAGGAAGAGTGAGTAGATTTGTGGCCGGACCGTACAACTGGACGGTCACAGAAAGCAGCCCGTAGTCTCGGGAGCCGGGCTCAGCCGTAATGCGCTCGGCGACTTCGCGCTGAACCATCAGCACAGCGCGGTCGAGCGCCATGGAACTGGCAGCGAGTTTCAGGACGATTTGCGAAGTGATGTAGTACGGCAGGTTCCCAAATACCAGCAGGGGCTGGCCTGCCTGGGCTCGGGCCGTAGCGAAGTCGAAAGCAAGCACATCCTGCTGGTACACTGTCAGCCGGTCTGCTGGAAACTGCGTACGTAGATGGGCAGCGAGGCCGGGATCAAGTTCAATGGCCACAACGTGAGCGGCTCGGGCAATCAATGCCGCAGTGATTGCGCCGCCACCCGGGCCGATTTCGACGACGGTGCGGCCGCTCAGATCGCCAAGCGA
>Ga0302274_10002296_pt1 | contig 17622 bp, 16 predicted proteins | sample III_Bog_N2_1_FD_198755 | JGI IMG/M metagenome (GOLD analysis project Ga0302274, IMG submission 198755) | Peat permafrost microbial communities from Stordalen Mire near Abisko, Sweden - III_Bog_N2_1 | ecosystem: Environmental > Terrestrial > Soil > Wetlands > Peat | place: Sweden: Abisko...
AATCAGATTTATCAACGACCCAGCCAGAATTTACCAAAGGCGTAAAAGTATTTTCTGTATTGCCTGACCAATAAATATAAGGATACAAACCGGTTTTACAAGACTCTTTTGCGTATTCTGATCCAAATAGCGAATAGTTTATCTTATCGCAATTTGTATCTTGCGGTTGGAGATCCTTTAATACTCCATTTGGATTTGCCAAGACCTTCCATCCGTTGGAATAATTTGGAATATCGACATTAAAGTAGGAGGTGTTCGCTAATTGCAAAGTGACTTTTGTAGGCTGAGTAGGGTATAGGTATATTACCGGTTTGCCGCATCCGCCTGGAAGGAAGTTGTCATATTCTCCAACTCCGATCAGCCGTCCCCATGCGTCTTTGTAAATCAACACCGGATTCTTCGCAGTGTATTCCTCGTAAGTCGGTAGCTTGCCATTATTATATGAGTCGGCCCAAACCGGATCGTTATAAATCGCGATTTTTGCCTCGTACTCTGCTTTATTCAAAGGGTGATTAACATCACTCAATGTGTACAACGTCAGTCCACTCAAAGAAGTCGTCAAGGATTTTATCTCGTTATCGTTGATGTTTTGAAGCGTGTACAGATAACCCATGCCGCACCCAGCAGGCAGTAACTTGCTATAAGTATTATAAGTACTAACGTTATTTGCGGTAGGATTTATCTTAGGTGCTTCCAATATGTATTCATAAATTATTCCATAAGAGTCTACCGCATAGACTGTTGAATCCAAATTAAAATATTTTTGTTTGATATTCATAGCATCAAGACTATCCGCTGACCAACCTGTAGTGTTGGTTGGAACAAAACTCGTTGTTTGCGGTTCGCTAGAATAAAATTGTAGGCCCGCATAGATAGACGGGTTCAACCGAACCGACTTTTGTGGAATAGAAGTTATGGTGTTACCAGTGGCAGAATCTAAATCTGCACGGTCATATATCAAGTCTTTGTAATTTATTACTGTTGGATGATTTGTAGTTAAATCTGCGCCACCAGTAACATCAGAACTGAAAAAATCATAGCCCATATTCCAACTCCCTGAATCAACAACAAATTTTTTGTAATCTAAAGTAGCAAATACTAACCGACCTTCGGAGCTATCCGGCCCATTATAGGCGACACTATTACTATCCGCAATTATTCTATGATAACCGACATAATCTCCACTTTGAATAATGCCATCGTCATAATACTGAGTCTTTAACGTTTCAGCTGTATCGCCAGATATTCCTTTGATTAATTTGTAGTCTGTAGATAACGGTTTGGTAACAGGGGGTGGGGTATTTTGTTCTGGAGTAGTACTATCGGTGACAACAGGCTGAGTTGTTGTTGAGGAGCTGGAGATTTTAACTGGTGCGTGAACTTCTTTTTTCCAAATAAACATTCCAAGAACGATAATCGCTAAAATCACGACAGCTGCAATTATTGAGACAACGTATTTTTTGGAGAGCATATTATTTGTTTTATTGTATATATTTTTTACAGCATATCACAAAAAAAGTAATGGCGTATTTTTTTTGGGGTCTGACCCTTGGCCCAATCGACCATTCCGGCTTACGAGTTTTCCTTTCAGGAAAAGCTCTCCAGCCTCCAGGTCGTTGTGCCTACCAGCAAATTCCGATAAATCGGAATCTGGGGATCCCTTTTAGACCCCAAACCTTCCAAAATAATGTTTTATATTAGCCAAAAAATAAGTGTATCGGTTACGACCATTGACAGGGAATATGGTTTGTGGTACTATCGAGTTACTTTCAAATCCACAGGAGGACTAGATTGTAGTTTGATCGGTCCATGACCCAACGCAGTATTCAACGGAAAGGAGGGCGCACATATGTCGCCGCCCAACGTTCATTGCATTACAGCTGTTGTAAATATGGGCACCACGATTTTGCGCGACAGCACCGCCGGCAGCACCATCCTCACCGCCAAGGGCGCCGAGCACTAGCTCGCCGGCCAGGCGCACGAAATCGGCGCGGATTTAGATGTTGATGTGTTCCGCGCTGATCGCCGATCGGGGGCTCGATGACCGCCCCGCGCCCACTCCACCGCGCACCTCATAGTTAGAGGATTTACGCAAACGGGCCACAGGGGGCTTATGGGCCAGACACTGCACCTTCCGGTCCCTCTTCGAGGGAAGGGTGCTCCGCCCGATGATAGCCGCCGATCGGCAAATCCTGCGCGTCTCAGCCAATTAAGGCTGAATCGCGCATTGATCAAACTACAACTCTGGATTTGAGCCTTCTTAAGCCAAGTCTGGACAACCGGGATAGTCATTGTGAAAAAACACGGACTATTCTATCCGAGGGGTACCTCTCCAACCGCAGTAGCGGAAGGAGAAGTACCCCTCTTTGTTTTTTCCACTTTTTAAATTTGACAGAAAAATTAGGTTGTGATAACTTTCTCATATCAATCTCCCAGGAGGAGAAATAGTCCTTTTGGGGGAAACCTCAATGCAGTAAGGGCCAGAGCTCGGAATTGTTCACTGGTCCAGAAAAGGAGTGGATATTGATTGTTCCTATCCCTTTCACAGGCGCGGCACTTATTCCAATTTGCGGAATTGAGTCGCACCCTGCTCGCGTTGAAGATGGCGCCGTCCAGGCCGAAGTTGGCACGGATGGAATTCCACCCTAGCGTAATTTAACTCCATCGTAATAAGGACGTATAATTGTGACAACAAGTTCAAGATCTGTCAGTGTGTCTTTTGACACCATGGTCACAAACATCGCTGATGCGATAGTTGCGCATTTATACGTTTTGCAGTTTTATTGGCAAAGGCTCTAGCACCATGCGAAAAGCTTGCCAATCCTGCCGATCGACTGGGTGATGAAGCGGCGTAATCTCACAATCTCACAATTTAGTCCTATGGGAATTTCTTAGCGGCTCAGATCATGGGCCTCCCTCGGATAAACTATGAGCCTCTGCTGTGCGGATGACATCCAGCTACCGCATCGGTGCAGAAGAGATTCTCCAAAGGACTTTAACCCGCAAAGGCGGAAACTCAATTTACTAGAGTTTCCGCCTTTTGCCATGTATATTGTCTAAATCAAAAAATTTTTGTATAATCACAGACATGTGTGCCGAATGGAATACTAAGGAGGCGCATAACTTTCAAACAGGATCTTGCCAATCCTGTAAGTAGCAAATCGTACTACGAAGGCAACTAATCAAGATTGCCCGCAACCACTTTGTATCACTAGATACTTTTTACCTGCTTAAAGGTGGTCAAAAGATTGCCTGGATGTATCGGTTTGCTCCAACTCAAAAACGCCCCAACTGTAAAGTTTGGGCGTTTTGCTTTTAATCAATATTATTTATAACAAGGGGTTATATACAGTCATAGTATTACTCCCAATCAGTCTGCGGTACCCGTTTGCGGTTTTACTCCTTCAGGGACTTAACCCAAATCCCTTTCAGGAGTAAAACACGCAAACATCCCCAGACTGATTGGAATTTAGTTTTGGTTAATCTTTTCAATCGTTATAGTTATATATAAATAACCCAGTAAGTAAAAGTGGTACTCGAAGACCATCTCGGAGACCCGAAAGCATGGTCTTTGCCTTTGAGGCAAAGTTTCGGGTCGAGAGCGAGGTGCAATTTGCCGCTGGGCAAATTGACACCGTGTCTGAGAGTATCAGCTTTTACTTACTGGGTTTAAGTTATCTTTAAGATAACGATTGGAAAAGATCAGTACTTCTTTATGTAGGTTGTTTTATGGTATAATGCAGTTACAGATATGGATACAACAGATTTGGATTCCAAAAAAGAGGAGTTGGAAATCAAAGCTCAGAAAGCTGAGTATAGTTTTTTTGAATTTTTCAGGAGCATGCCAAAGTGGTGGAAGATTGCTACTGTGGCTTCTTTGATCTTAGCAATTCCTATGTATTTTGTTTGTGAATATACCACCTCATTTTTCTATTTGAGAACCTTGGCCGCCGGTTCTCCGGTTGTTCACACGAACCAGTATGTGCAGTTACCAGTTAAGGTGGAAAAGGTTGAAGCAGTACGAATATCTGGTAACAGCTATGCCGCTTATGCTCAGGTAAAAAATCAGAATAGCGGATTATCTTCTTCTAATTTGAGTTATACTTTTCATTTTATGGATTCTACTGGTGCAGAAATAGGGAGCACTAAGGGCACTGACTTCATTCTAGGTGGAGAAGAAAAATTTTTGGTTGCCCCCCATCTTGATTTATCTCAAGCTCCATCAAAAGTGACTATCGAAATCAATCCTGGTACTTGGCAAAATAGGACAGACATTCCTACAGTGATTTTGAATAGTAATCTTCCTACTTATGACGACGTAAAGACCGGCGGAACGGAAATCGACGGCACCGTGCAGAATCAAAGTATCTATACTTTAAATACGGTTTTAGTGAATGGTTTCGCTTATAATTCCAAAGGCGAAGTTGTTGCTGTGATGCAGACAATCTTTAATACTCAGGCTCCTCAAGAGAATAGAGGATATAGGTTATATTGGCCAAACTCTATTAACGCAGAAATTTCTTCGGTTAAGGTTTATTCAGAGACCAATCTGCTGGATAGCACTAATTTACAATAAGCTCAATAAAAATGCAGCAGAATTTGCGGAATGTAAAGTATTTTGATTTAATATTGGCTATTTCTTTCGGCTTACTTTTGACCATTGGCGTGGTCTTGATGTATAGCACGAGTTTGGGTGGTTCGAAGACGATTTTTTCTAAGCAGCTGCTGTACGCCTTTTTAGGTGTTTTTCTTTTTGTATTTTTTTCCTATTTTGATTATAAAAGTATATCCAAGGCTGCGACTGGATTGTATCTGTTTTTGGTTTTATCTCTGGCGCTTGTCCTTAAATTTGGAGCTCTTACGCTCGGTGCTCGCAGATGGTTCAGTCTAGGATTATTTAATTTGCAACCTTCAGAGTTCGCAAAATTAATCTTGATTCTGCTATTGGCGCGTTTTTTTGCTTCTCGCAGAGGACAAATAAAAAATTGGCAGAATTTGATACTTTCAATTATGTACGCGATTATCCCGGTCTTTTTGGTTTCCAGACAGCCGGATCTTGGTTCGGCAATAGTACTTTTGGGAATATGGTTTGGAATGCTATTGGTTAGTAACGTGCAAAAAAAAGTCTTTATCTATTTATTCTTAGCGTTTATTGTGATTGGTGGACTAACTTGGCGCTTTGCTCTAAAAGATTATCAAAAGCATCGTGTGGAAACTTTTATTAATCCTGAGTTGGATCCTCGTGGTCGTGGTTATAATGTTCAACAAGCAATCATATCTGTCGGTTCCGGTGGTTTGACCGGAACAGGTTTGGGTAAAGGCCTGCAAAGTCAACTGAAATTCTTACCGGAAAGACAGACTGATTTTGTTTTTGCGTCTGCTGCCGAAGAATTGGGTTTGGTCGGCACGATGCTTATATTAGCTTTGTATACCGTTCTCTTGCTTAGATTGTTAGATATTTATAAAAAAACTCCAGATGATACTGGAAGATTCATGGCGGCGGGAATATTCTTTATGATTTTTGTGCAGGCCTTTATTAACATTGGTATGAACATCGGTGTCCTGCCAGTTACTGGAATCCCTCTGCCCCTAATCAGTTATGGAGGGAGCTCGCTACTAACCACAGCTATTTCTTTGGGTATAGCCGAATCTATTTCGATGAGGTCGAAAGGACTCAGACTTTAATCTTTCCAATCGTAGTTTATTCTCCCCATCAGTCTGGTTATACAAACATTAGTCTTTATTAGTCCTGGCTTGCTCAAGGTAGGACTTCTTATACAGCTTCTACCAAGCGCCGAGGGCGTCGCAAGGATAGTTATTCTCCCAATCAGTCTGCGGTACCCGTTTGCGGTTTTACTCCTTCAGGGACTTAACCCAAATCCCTTTCAGGAGTAAAACACGCAAACATCCCCAGACTGATTGGAATTTAGTATTTAGTGGGGTTTTTGAGTACCACTTTTACTTACTGAGTTATTTATATATGACTATAACGATTGAAAAGACTAATTATCTTTGGGTGGAATTAATATAGAGTCGGTGTCTGATTCTTTCTGATTCTTTATTGTGAGGGAATAATAAATATATTTAGAAAAAAAGGGCGTTCAATTCACCGATGTTTTGGTGAATTGAACGCCCCAGACAATGTCTTCTCACAAGGCTCTTTTGACGGAGACGCGGATGCTGTTACCTACATCCGTGATAACAACATTCCTGATAATAATACCATCTTCTTCAACTTGAACATGGCCGAGGAAATCACTCCTCGTTGTTTGGAATCCGAGAGCTTGGTAGAATCGTGCGACGAAGGTGGCGAGACCAAATGGTAGAGGCTGCAAGCTTTTTAGTTTAAACGATTCTTCTCCTTCGCGATAATCAGCATTGGTATGATCATGTGCAGTGCCATCGAGCTCAATATATTCCTTGAGCTCATCGATTAAGAACTCCGCTAAAGTCTGTGATTTGTTGCTCATGTTTTCCTCCTCAGGATTTAGTAGAATATTATATATAAAGTATAGGGAATTGGTCAATATGAATAATCCAGTGGGGGCATGCCCCCATAAAATTATTAGAAAGACTAATTCCCAATCAGTCTAAAACATAAAAGAAAAGCCTTTATCAGTCGTGAACGCGAAAGGGAGTTCTCTATATACAGCTTGCGACGCCCTCGGAGCGTGGTGTTGCTGTATAGAGAGAAGTACCTTGAGCAAGGCACGACTGATAAAGACCTAATATTAGTGCTGCGACTGATTGGGAGTAAGACACAACTGGCCCCTTCTTCTCATTTGCCGTACATGTTAGAATAACTTTATAAGGAAGATAAAAATATGAAAAGATTTGATTTAGAAAAGATTTTTGAAATACTGTCCACGGCATTACGCTGTCCGATTTGTGATTACAAATACAACTTGGAAAACACCAGTATTGTTGAGTCTAAACAAGAAAATACCGCGCAAATGTCTTTGCTTATTCATTCGAATTGCGCAAAGTGCAAAAGCAACGTTGTTTTTAGCGTAGCGATAACTGGTCCTGAGATTTTTTCCGTCGGAATGGTTACAGACTTAACCAGTGTGGATACTAAACGCTTCGCCGATCAGAAACCGATCACTTCAAACGAAATAGTCGGTTTACACGACTTTTTGCATGAATTTAATGGGGATTTCATCTCGGTTTTAGGCAAAAGCTCAAAGGCTTGATTAAAACCGCAGAATAGGGTATTATTTACCAGTATATTAAATAATATTTAGGGTTTTCCAGCTTCTATTTTGGGTTAGCTTATATAAGTTAATTAAAAAAGACGTGGGAGCCTAGCGGAACAGCAAAATGGAACAGATTGAATTACAAGCAAAAACAAGACCTGAAATCACACCAGCTAAAATACGCGGTGAAGGCTTAATCCCTGCCATTATTTATGGGCATGGTATTAGCACATCCAAATTAGCTGTCCCTTATGGAGTATTTGAAAAAGTCTTTAAGAAGGCTGGGGAATCCACAATCATATCTTTGGATATAGATGGTACCAAGCATAATTGTGTTATACAGGACGTACAATTACATTTTGTCACAGGGAAATACCTGCACGTAGATTTCCACGAAGTCAGCATGAACGAAACCATGATCGCTGTAGTTCCTTTGGAATTTGTCGGCGTATCAAAAGCCGTTAGAGAGAATGGTGGAATTATGGTCCAGGTACTTAATGAGATAGAAGTCGAATGTTTGCCAGCAAACTTGCCAAGCGAAATCGAAGTTGATATCTCTTCTTTGAATGAATTCCATGATGCTATTCACATTTCTGATCTTAAGGTTGGAGAAGGTGTCAAGATTCTTGCTGAAGGTGATGAGCTTGTCGTAAAGATTGATGCTCCACGTGTTGTCGAACAAGACCTTGCCGCACCAGTAGTAGAAGATGTTACCAAAGTCGAAGGTGTAGCGGATGCCCCAAAAGCTGAAGCCACTGATGAAAAGAAAAAATAAATTTAAAACTATGTAAATTTTCAGCCTCCTGTCTTTATAAAAGGCGAGGGGCTGTTTTGTGAGATAGCTGTTGTTTCAAAATGAAAAAGAAACTAATATACATTCTAATATTTGGTTTTTGTGTGGCGGTAATTTCTTTTGCGGCTGTTTTTTTAATGCACAAACATATTAGTGATCATCCCGTCTCGAATAAAAATTCTGGCGATAATACGGTAAGTATTGGTAATATTCCTCCTATTCCAGTAACTGTTCAAGATATGACTAAGGGCGCTGAAAAACCGAGCACTAATATCAGCAAGGGATTTACTCCTAATGGTGTTCCAGTTTTGATGTATCATCGAGTCGGCGATTTACCGGAGAATGCCGATGCAACTACAACTGACCTGACTGTTTCAACCGCGAACTTTGAAGAACAGATGACCTTTTTGGATAAGCAGGGATATGTTTCTATTACTCCAGATCAGTTGTATGGTTGGCTAAGTAAGGGGCAAGAAATTCCAAAAAAGAGTGTAATCATAACTTTTGATGACGGATATCAGGATGTTTTTGATAATGCTGTGCCAATATTACTGGAGCACCATTTTGTCGGTGTTTTCGGAATCATTACGGGTTTTGTCGGTACAAGAGATTATGCTAGTTGGCAAACGATAGGTGCAGCAAAAGCAAAAGGCATGATCATAGTTTCGCACAGCTTTAGTCATTTTGATTTTTCCAAACATAATTATACCGATCAGGAATACAGTATAGCCAAGAGCACTATGGATATAAATGACAATTTAGGATTTACGCCAACTTATTTTATTTACCCTTACGGAACATATAATACTGACACAGAAAATATTTTAACTGCCCATGGTTATGTCATGGCACTTACTACCGCTTATGGATTTGCGCAGAAGGGAGAAAATCTTTTAGAGATTCCTCGTATTCGCGTGCACGGCAAAGAAGTCCTTCCAAGATTTGAATATGATGTGGCGGGCATACCATTGCCTGTGGATCAAACCGCAGAAAATAAAAATCCGGACTTGCTGCAGATGCCTACAACCGCAACAAAAGGGGAATAGTTAACTTTTGATGATGGCTATTCTGTCGAATCCAGAATAATCTTTTACGATCTCTATCTTAGGATTTTTAAAAACTCTTTTGGCCGCAGAAGAAATTTGTTTAGCTTGGTTGTAATTAAACTCCAGTATTATAGTCACGCGCCCCGACCTCTTGGTGGCTATTTGCTTTAACAGGGCGACAATCATTGCCGATGAACTATAATTGCCTTTGTAGCCGCCGTAGAGAGCCATTTTAGGCTCTTTTTTGATTGATGGCTCCCCGAGTTCCTTTTTGGATAAATATGGAAGATTGGCGACAATTAGAGTATTGTCTGGTATGGTCTTAATCTTATCTAATAAATCAGATTGTCTAAATGTAACCAAAGTACTTTTGTTTTTTAGTATCTGCTTAGCATTGCTTTTTGCTAGAGCTAAGGCTCCTATAGAAATATCAATCGCTGTAATTTTTTTACCAAGCGTTTTAGCGATAGTAATTGCGATTGCCCCAGACCCTGTGCCAATATCAAAAATTGCATTTGGTTTTGCGACTTCAATATAATCTATAGCCTTCTCGACTAACATTTCTGTTTCGGGGCGGGGGATAAGAGCTCTTTTATCCGTCTTAAAAAGCAAACCATAAAACCATTTTTCTCCGAGAATGTATGCTAGCGGCTCGCCGTTCTGAAAACGTTTGCGCATTTCCAATATTTTTCTCATCTGCATCTTTGTCGGATACAACTTTTCCGGATTGGTGATAGCTTGGATTTTGGTTATGCCTAAAACAGCCGACAGAATTGCTTCGTCGGCTATTGTTTTTGATGAATCAATAATATCAGTTGTTTTCTTTGATATTTGGGACATCTGATTAGCTGTTATAGATTTCTCTTTTCAACTTTAATTCTTGTTCCAATAAGGCAGCGATAATCTGGTCAAGCTTGCCTTCCATAATCAAATTTATTTGATTGAAATTTTGGTTGATGCGATGGTCGGTAATACGATCTTGAGGGAAGTTGTAAGTACGAATCTTTTCTGAGCGGTCGCCACTGCCAATTTGAGCATTGCGCTTGTCTTTGTATTCCTTTTCGCGTTGTTCTTGGTAATAAGCGGCAACACGTGCACGGATAACAGTAAAAGCTTTTTCTCGGTTTTGTGCTTGCGAACGTTCATCCTGCGATTGCGCGGTTATACCAGTAGGCAAGTGAACTATTTTTATAGCTGAATATGTAGTGTTAACGCTTTGTCCGCCATGTCCGCTGGAAGTATTCGCGGTAATTTCCAGATCCTTCATAGGAATGTTCATGTCGACTTCTTCAAATTCCGGCAGGACGGCGACGGTTACGGTCGAAGTATGTACTCTTCCGGACTTTTCTGTTTCTGGAACACGTTGAACGCGGTGAACTCCGGATTCGAACTTCATCTTGCTATAGACTTTTTTGCCTTTGACTTCAAAAACTATTTCTTTAAATCCGCCGAGTTCGCTCTTACTTGATGAAATCAAGGATGTCTTCCAATGCTGTTCCTCGGCATATTTTGCGTACATACGGAAAAGTTCTGCGGCGAAAAGCGCCGATTCTTCACCTCCGGCTCCGGCGCGAATTTCAACGATAATATTCTTGTCGTCCAGAGGGTCGCTGGGCAAAAGCAGAATTTCAATTTTTGAGTCCAATTCTTCAGTGCGCCTGCCGATAATTCTGATTTCTTCCTTGGCTATTTCGGCGAGCTCGTCTCCACCTTCGGCTAAAATTTTATTTTCTTCTAATTCTTTTTCATTTCGCTGCAATTCATGTAGGAGCTCAACCACTGGCATCAGTTCAGCTTGGCGTTTGCCTAAAGAGGCAATCTCAGATGGCGTAGCCGAAATAAGCTTGTCTGAAATGTCTTGGTATTCCGCAAGAATTTTTTTGTGCGATTCCTTCATAAACGTAAGTGTATAATTAACAAAACATTGAGCTAAAACAAAACACTCCGAGCATCGCCAAATACGGCTAAATTCGGAGTGTCTTTTGCATAGCTACTTAATAGTTGCGCTTTTTTCTGATCTTGTCTTTCTTGGTTTCTTTTCGGCCTTGGTCTTAGAAAGCAAAGCAGCTTTTTCGGTGCGCTTCTTGAACTTATCAACGGTTCCTGCTGTATCGATAAGCTTTTGCTTGCCAGTGTAGAATGGGTGACATTTTGAACAGACTTCTACATGGATTTCGGCTTTGGTCGAACCGGTTTGGAATGCGTTGCCGCATGCACAAATGATTTTAGCATCATTATTATATTGTGGATGTATATCTTTTTTCATCTGGAATTTCCTAATATTAACTAGTCAATGTTAACACGAAATGTTATATAAATCAAGCTTATTGATTTTTTCGTGAAAGTAGGCGATAATGTGAAACCGGTATCTAAAACGGTGTCGTACTTCACTTCAAAGGAGGAGTAAATGCAGAGAGTATTTGTGAGGTCTTCTGCGGTTTCCCAAAGCCATCAAGGAATTGCTGAGGCTATGGCCCCAGAAATCCATGATTTAATTTCTCGTGCAATGCGAGAAATTAAGAAAAATGATGGAGTAACTCTCAAGAAGTTTTGGGGTAAGGTTGAAGATTCCCCAGACAGCTTTGGTGGAAAATTCTTTATCAAGTTGCTTGCCACCATACTTTACCGAGTTCCGACCTTGACCGAGAGAATGGACGTTGACCAAATGCCATCTCGGCGCTTGGTACCACTCCTCACAAATGTGTATGAGGCACGCTTTGAGAACGCCTTAACATATCTGGTTGACAATCGACCTGATGTGATGGTGGTTTTTAAGAAGAATCAAGAAGCGAGTGGAATGGAAGTGTCCGCCTTTCTTCGCGCAATCCTTCTCGAATATGCCGTGCGGTAATCGCTATAACTGCTGCATTTAGGAATTCATCCAAAACCCCGATTCTGTCGGGGTTTTGCTTTTATTTGAATAAAAAGTCTATAGTTGCAAATATTACCAAAACTGTTATAATATTCAAGTTAAATTAATCACGCATATTCCACACATAATCCTGTCTATTCTGCCGCGAGCGGCTTGAATAGATACCCTGGAATAGACGTAAAAGGATACAAATGAAAGAAGTTAGTTTAGAAGACCTGCTTAAAGCAGGAGCTCATTTTGGTCACCAGACTTCACGCTGGAACCCAAAGATGGCACCTTATATATATACCGTCAGAAATGACATATATATTATTGATTTGGGTAAAACCAAGCAGAATTTAGTGGAAGCTATGGATTTTGTAAAAAGCATAGCTCAACGCGGCGGTAACGTTCTTTTTGTAGGAACCAAGCGCCAGGCTAAGGCTGAAGTCAAAGCCGCAGCTGAATCGTGTGGCATGCCATATGTAGTCACACGTTGGCTCGGTGGAACCTTCACAAACTTTAGAACAATTCAAAAGACCATCAAGAAGATGGAACGCTATGAATCTCTAAAGGCGAATGGCGAATTAGAAAAGAACTACACCAAAAAAGAGAGATTGCTTATCGAAAGAGAATTAGAAAAAATGCACACTCTTTTTGAAGGCATAAAAGACATGCATAAGTTACCAGACGCGATATTCATTTTGGATGTACGACATGACGAGATCGCTTTGGTCGAAGCTCAAAAGTCCAAAGTTAAAATTATTGGCATAGTCGATACAAACAGCAATCCAGATAAGATTGATTATCCAGTCCCTTCCAATGATGACGCAATCAAAGTTATATCCCTGATGGCAAATTCTATTGCCGAAGCAATCAATGAAGGCAAAAAGAATTACACTCCAGGCACAGGCTTGGTTGGAACAAAAGTTGTTAAAGCTAAGGAAGTCGAACTTCCAGTAGAGGCAACCGTAAACAAATAATTCAAAATTTAAGGAGAATATGGACAACGAATTACTAAAAGAGCTCCGTGAACTTACCGGAGCCGGTATGATGGACGTTAAAGCCGCGTTGGACGAAGCCGCTGGAGATAAAGACAAAGCGATTGAAATCCTCCGCAAAAAAGGTCAGGCGAAGATGGGTAAAAAAGCTGATCGTTCCGCAAACGAAGGCGTAATAGAAAGCTATATCCATGGTGGCAAGATAGGCGTACTTGTAGAGGTCAATAGTGAAACCGATTTTGTTTCTAGGACAGACGACTTCAAAAATCTAGCCAAAGAACTTTCTCTGCATATTGCAGCTTCAAATCCTTTGTATGTAAATAAAGAGAATGTACCACCAGAAGTCATAGAGAAGGAAAAAGAAATCTATAAAGAACAGTTTGCCGGTAAGGCCGATATGGCTGACAAAATTATTGAAGGCAAATTGAACAAATATTTTGAAGAAGTATGTTTGATGGAACAGCCTTTCTTCCGCGATCCAAGCGTAAAAGTCAAAGAATATGTTTCTAACGCCGTGGCAAAAATGGGGGAGAAAGTCGTAGTTCGCCGATTCACCAGGTATGTTCTCGGTAACTAAAATTTGTGCGATAATATAGTCAGAATAAAAACTTAAAATAAAATGGCATACGAGATCATACCTAATGTAATACTTTTTACGACCATAGTGGCCGCTTTGGTTATTTTGTTCAGGCATGTTCCCGAAGTCGTTGATACAACAGGTGCTAATCGTACGGACAGTTCAAAGAAGAACTCTGTCGCTGCTGCTCCAAATGATTTGAGTCATGGTTTTGTAAAGTTTTATAAAAGTTTTATTTCTGGTTCGCTCGCTCTCTTAAAGTCTATTTGGAAGATTATACAAAGTGCTTTAGCACTTGTAACAAAAAAAGTCTGGCATTTTATGCTAGAAGCTAAAGATCTAAAGCAAGGTCAAATTCTGGCTTCTAAGTTTGCTAGAATCGTCACTCCAAGCTCTCTGCGCTATACGGATTCCGCTGTTCACGGTCCTATGATCGAAGCAGAAGAACTGTTGGCGGCAGGGAAGCTTGGAGAAGCTGAACAAAAATATTTTGATGTAATCAAAGATTTTCCTCACGAATATACTGCGTATGAAGGTCTTGTAAAGATCTATATTCAAGATAAGCAGTTTGAAAATCTTACAGAGACTTTAGAGTATTTGGTTAAGCATGTTCCGGAGAATGATGTCTATTGGGCGCAGTACGGCAACGTATTAATGTCTACAAGGCATTATGAAAAGGCTGTGGAAGCCTTTGAGACATCCGTAAAGTTAAATAACCTGATTCCTGCGCGCTATGCGAATTTAGGTCTCTCATACCAAGCTTTGCATAACAAAGAAGCGGCGGCAGAAAATCTAGATAAGGCTTGTGAACTGGAACCAGCCAATGAACAGTACCTGGAACTCTGGACCGATATTATGCTACAATTAGACGGTCGTGAAAAATGCATTGAGCGACTGAGCAAGGTTGTTGAGATGTTCCCGGAAAAAGAAAGCGTAGCTAAAAGATTAGCAGAACTCAAAGTCCCGGTTGTCGAAGCGCAAAGTTAGTTAGAATATATTATGGGTGGTTACCGAAGTAGTCAAACGGAGCTGACTGTAAATCAGCTGCCCCTGTGGCTTCGAAGGTGCAAATCCTTCACCACCCACCACGTCACTTACCCTTCTACAGCTTACGCGTATCCCGGCAAGCCGGAATCCGCTCCAGCTTCCGAAGGCCGCTCCTTTCCCCAAAAATTGAAGCAATTTTCGGGGGCCCCATTAACACCACTAAACTATTTTGTATCGGATGCGGAGGTTGTCCGCCGGAGTCTTGGCGTAGGCGGACTTCTCTGTAAACCTTTTAAATTACATATGCCGTTGTAGCTCAGTTGGTAGAGCAACTCCATGGTAAGGAGTAGGTCATCGGTTCAATTCCGATCAACGGCTCCAGTAAAAAGCACTGCTAATAGCAGTGCTTTTTTGTTTTGAGTAGAGTAAAAATCCATTTTGACAAAACGTGCTATTTGTATTATTATGTGTGCAAATCTGTTATTAGGAGGAGCAATGAACAAAGTTAACCGTAAGAATCTGGTTAAGTTTCTGATTTGTTTTTCTTTTTTCTGTCTTGCAGTGGCATACTTCTATTCTGCTGATTGGAATAACAGGATTGTCGGATTTGCGACGTTAATTCTGTTGGTTCTGGTATATTTCTTTTGGGGTAAATACTGGAGAGATTACCAAAAGAATTTTTGGACCATTCTGAATCAAATTATAAAAGTGGAAAACGAACCGAGTATTACAGAAACTCACGAAGCGATCTCAAAGCTGCTTGCCAGTAATGGGACCGACATTGAGTCTATGCGCACAGTCATGGACTTTTGTGTAAGGCTACCCGTGCCGAAGAACGGATGCTTCAAATTAAATTCGAAGCACTTACCGTATTCTGCAGGACAAACAGATATATACACAGATCGTGTGCATATCGGTTTGTACACTGTATGCAGGTATGGGTTAAATTCGTTTCTGATTCAGGAAGCTTCGAATGTATCATTTGAAAGTCTGTCAAATTGTGAAGCCGTAACCAAAAGATTAGAGGGCTATTTGATAACTTTTGACCCAGACACTTTTGATTCGCCATCTTATGGCGTATTGAATGTCACAGACTGGCTCAAGGGTGGTAGTGAAACTAAGAAGTACATCTGCAATATCTATGCGAATTTTGTTGCTGGGCAACGCGTTAATCAGATCCAATGGTTGTGCAAGGTGCGTATTAATTAAATGGCAGCTGCTTAATATTATTTATAATATTTTTTTGCAGCTGCCTTTTTTTGAGTATGTTGATAACTCAATAGTGACAATTATTTTTGGTGTGCTACCATTATGCAATGGTAAAGTATTAATTTAAATATATGGTCAATAACGAAGTAGAGGATTTAGACATTGATGTACCAGAAGATTCCGAATTTTGTTCAAAGTGCGGAATCCAAATAGATGAATCTGGTATGTGCTCTGGTTGTCTAATGCTTCCAGAAGAATGCAGTTGCCCAGACGGTAGGTAATAATTAGTATTTCAATATATAAAACCGGTATTATTAAAGATTTGAAAGTCTTTTTTGAACCGGTTTTATATTGATTTTTCGGTTGCAAAAAGTGTGGCTATATGTTACAATTTTTCTGCAAACTTATTAGCAATTAATTTAATCGTTAATATTAAATTGTATGAACATGGACAAGGATGAGCCCATGCAAAAGGGCTCTGAAGACGAAGAGTTAGCCGATGTTGCATTCTGCAGCACCTGTGGTATGACTCTGAATCCTCTTGGTAAGTGCTCTGAATGCGGTTTACTGCCTGAAGATTGCACTTGTTAAGCTCTGGCTGTTGAGCAGCCAAATTATGCCGACTTAGCTCAGCTGGTAGAGCAGCTGTTTTGTAAACAGCAGGTCGTCGGTTCAAACCCGACAGTCGGCTCCACGCGTCAATCGCCGCTACAGCTTACGGGTTTTCGCTTCGCGAAAAGCCCTCCAGCTTTCGCAGTGTTGCCGCTTTCCCCCAAAAATTTAAGCAATTTTCGGGGGCCCCAAGAACACCACTATAATTAGTGTGCAATTTTAATTCGGTTAATCGCCAAGAAATAATTAAACAGCATAAGATGTCACAAGATAATCTCATAAATTTAGAATGCACTGAATGCAAACATCTAAATTACCAAACCTCAAAGAACAAAAAGAACACTCCAAAGCGTTTGGAAATCAAGAAGTATTGTAAGCACGATCGCAAAATTACTGTACATAGAGAGACTAAATAATACTTCTACTTGCACTAGCGCATAGTATAAATTATTTGTTATAATAAGACAGCTTCGCATTTGCAGGCTGTTTTATTTGTTCTTAGGAGGGACATGAAGAAACAACAATTGTTTGATAAAGCTGTTAAACTACGACAGCAGGGAAAGTCTTATAAGGAAATTAGAGCTGAGTTATCTATTGCAAAAAGCACTGCTCACAAATGGCTTAGAGATGTGCCTATTAGTACGGATGCTATTCAGCGATTGCTGAATGCGCAAAGGATTGGTGGTGCAAAAGGTATTCTATCTATTCATAGTAAAATCGCGGAACGCAATAAGATAATAACGGAAAATGCAAAGAAACAAATCTCTGCTTTTCAGATAGATAAGAATTTCTCCACAATTATTTGCTCGATGCTATATTGGGCAGAAGGAGCAAAAAAATGTGGTTTGAAATTTATGAATTCTGATCCAGGAATGGTCAGTGTTTTTCTGAAATTATTGCGAATTGCATTTCCAATTGATGAGAATAAGTTAAGCGCTACGCTCCATCTGCATGAATATCATGATAGGGATAAACAGATAGCATATTGGTCTAATATTACAGGAATAAAATCTGAAAAAATCAAAATATATTTAAAGAAAAACACTGGTTTGAATAAGCGTCCTGGTTATCCTGGATGTATAAACATTCAATATTATGATTCAAGAATTTTAACCCATTTACAAATCTTATATACTGAGTTTGTAAAAGTAATAAGCCTGGGGGCTTAGTGTACCGAGCGCACAGACGTCTCCAAAACGTTTAGAAAAGGTCTGACTCCTTTAGCCCCTGCCAAATTAAAAAATCCCAATGTGATCTGTACCCCAAAAAGTAGACTCCTAAGAAAGTCTACTTTTTGTTTTGTGTATAATTAAAGTGAAAGGAATCCAAATGAGTAAACAACGATATTCA
>Ga0302274_10002303_pt1 | contig 17594 bp, 12 predicted proteins | sample III_Bog_N2_1_FD_198755 | JGI IMG/M metagenome (GOLD analysis project Ga0302274, IMG submission 198755) | Peat permafrost microbial communities from Stordalen Mire near Abisko, Sweden - III_Bog_N2_1 | ecosystem: Environmental > Terrestrial > Soil > Wetlands > Peat | place: Sweden: Abisko...
GGGTGCCCCATCCAAGCTTTTCTTGGGTGGGCGGGCGGGTGGCCCGCCCTAGGCTTTTCGGATGTTCGTTCCGCCCTGATGAGGGTGCCCCATCCAAGCTCCGCTTGGGTGGGCGGGAAACAAACCCCACCGGCATCACAGAAATAGCAACCTTCGGATAGACGGGGCGTTCCCTAAAAACTCCCTGAACCCTGATCTATAACAACCTCTGTTATACAAAAACCGTCATTATGTCATTCTGCCTGCATTTCTACAGTCCAAAAACAGGCGGGTGGCCCGCCTTAGGTTTTGAGGATGTTCATTCCCCCTTGATGCGGGTGCCCCATCCAAGCTCCGCTTGGGTGGGCGTGAAACAAACCCCACCGGCATCACAGAAATAGAAAACCGGAAATAGACATGACGTTCCCGGCAGATTCCCGCGAGAGCTAGGTTTCAAAAAACAACCTCACCTAGCCGTCCGTCCCCCGCCTGCCTTCCGGGTCGCCCCCAGAACCCGGGGACAGGAAGGCGGGTGGCCCGCCCTAGGTTTTACGGATGTTCGTTCCGCCTTGATGAGGGTGCCCCATTGTTCGCCGCGATAGAGATAGTTGTTGGGCGTTGTTCCGGCTGAGTTTATTTCTTTGCCGAAGGCGTCAAACTCATAGGCGTCTGTTGGCACCCCAGCCGCACTGGTGAGTTGGCGTACGCTGCCAGTGCCGTCGGTCTCAAAGAAGCTCGGCGTCCATGTGTTGTCGACGATCTGGTTCTGGCTGATGAGCTGCAATCCGTAGGTGTACTGGCGCTCGACAGCGCCATGGGCCGACAACTCCTCAACCACTTGCGGCAGGCCGGTGGGGTTGAGATCGTCAACCAGGTAATAGGTGGCGACGCCGTTGACCATCTTGGCCACGCGGTTGCCGTTGCCGTCGTAGATCATGCTTACCGACGTGTGCGGCGCGGACATGGTCATCATGCGGTTTTCGGAGTCGTAGGTGAACGCCTTGCCGCCGGTCGAGATTGTGTTGCCGTTCAGATCGTAGCTGTCCGTCGCCGCCTCGTCGTCAAAGTTGAAATTGAACGAGCCGGGATCCAGGCCGCCGATGGTCGAGGTCTCCGACTTGCGGTTGCCCACCGGGTCAAGGCCATAGGCAGCCGTGCCGTTCGCCCTGGCCGGATCGGCGCTGATGGTCTCGTTGGTCAGCCGGTAGACGCCGTCGTAGGTCCACACCACCGTGCGCCCGGTCCCTTCTGTCACTCCTGTCCGGTTGCCCACCGCGCCCAACTGGTAGGCGTAGCTCGACACCGGCGTTGACAGCGACTTGAGCCGGTTGAGGGTATCGTATCCGACACTGGGGCCGCTCGGAATTTTCGCCGTTACCAGGTTGCTGGCCGGGTCGTAGGTGTAGCTCAGAGTCCCTCCCGGCGTGGATATCCTGCTGCGTAATTAGTTTGGAGGTTGTCTGGCCCAACCAAGGACAAACAGCGTGTTTTTTGACCGCCTGGTCAAATCTCCATTTGACAGATCAAGTATGCTCACGTTCCCGCCGGAATCGACTTCCTCTTCGTTGAAGAGTAGCTTGTCCCCATCGGGTGACCATACTGCGCCTTTGAGAAAAAGCCAATAGCCTTTCAAATCTTCAACAGGTTTCATTCCAGTGCCATCCGGGTGAATTAGCATGCATTTCTTTTTCTTCTGATCTTCAAAGGAAATCCAATCGCCTTTGGGCGACCATGCTGGATCAGTCCCCTCCGCAATAACCGTCCCGCCTCCCCCAGCTAAGTCGATCACAACAATCTGATAAGTCGACGATGCCGAGCAGCAGAATTGCCCGACTAGGTACTTTCCATCCGGGGACCAGCTGAGCCTGGCGTTCTCAATCGCTCTACCAGGGTAGGAGATTGGGGTTAGCTTGCCTGTTGCAGTGTCGAGAATCTGCAGCATGATCGGATTATTGAAGCAATAGCCATCTCCAGGCGAGTCCTTAGACTGTGACGCAAAAGCAACTCTGGTTCCGTCAGGCGCGAAGGCCACCGAACCGACTCCGCCAGCACAGAAGTCCCCGTAGGTCTTCCACGTCTTATCCACGAGCGAATAAAGCCCAAGGACGGCTTTGAGTCTAACTTTGCGAGACTCATCGTGGGTTGAAAGACCCCAAGCGACCCGGTCCGCGCCAGGCGCAAGGGCCGGAAACACGGTGTTATAGTCTTGACCGAAAAAACCTACGGGGCTCCGCACGACGACCGTGTCCGTGGTGGAGACAACGAGGAGGTCCTCATGTGGTTGCCCAGACATGGATGTTTCTGTCGTCTCGAACAAAAGGACCGAATTCGAAATCGTGAATGTCCCCTCAGTTTGCCCGTACGACACACAAGGGAGTGAGAGCGCTATAGCTAACTTCAACGCGATCCTTAGACAAATTCGCATCACAGACCTTCGATTCCGCTAGTACCTGTAAAAATTCGTGTAGGCCGGGGAGTCATGGTATCCCGGTGAAAAGAGACCAAAAACCCAGGGACAGACGGGACGTTCCCGGTAGATTCCCGCGAGAGCGATGGTTCAAAAAACAGGCCCACTTCGCCGCCCGTCCCTCGTCTGCTTTGCGCGAGGGCCCCCTAAAAACTGCCCTTCAGTTTGCGTAGAATTACCCACCGTCGGCGCACACTCTGATCTTTGATCCCTGATCTCTGATCTGTGCCGTCCAAAGTTTTGACATGTTCGTCCCACCTGGATGAGGATACTCCGTCCAGGCAGGCAATCAATGCGCTCCACGACGGCTCGCCAGACATCTCCCGCGACGGCCACCCCTCGCTCGAATTAGAATGCTCCTTCGCGTCCATTCCTTCGCGTCCAGTCAAGGAGCCGCAATGAAGTTCTCTTCCGTGCAATCCATCCGCACATCCTTTGCCCTCTTGCTTGCTTTCATCGCATGCACCGCCCTCTGCGCCGAGCAGGCCCCCACTCCGGCCGCCGCTCCCGCTCGCTGGACCGAGTCCCAGGCCCATTCCTGGTACGCCAAGCAGCCCTGGCCCGTCGGCGCTGACTTTCTCCCCTCCACCGCCATCAACGAGCTGGAGATGTTTCAGTCCGACACCTTTGACCCCGTCACCATCGACCGCGAACTCGGCTGGGCTGAAGCCATCGGCATGAACACCATGCGCGTCTTCCTCCACAACCTGCTCTGGGAGCAGGACCCTAAAGGCTTCACCCAGCGCCTCGACAAGTTCCTCGCTATCTGCGCCCGCCATCACATCCGCCCCGTCTTTGTCCTCTTCGACTCCTGCTGGGATCCGCACCCCAAGCTCGGCCGCCAGCACCCGCCCGTCCCCGGCGTCCACAATTCCGGCTGGGTCCAGGCCCCGGGCACTGAGGTCCTCAACGACCCATCGCAATATCCCAAGCTCGAGGCCTACACCCGCGGCGTCATCTCGGCCTTCGCCAACGACCACCGCATCCTCGCCTGGGACCTTTGGAACGAGCCCGACAACGGCAACGACTCCTCCTACGCCAAAGGCGACCCCAAAAACAAAAACGAGATCATCCGTGGCCTGCTGCCGCAGGTCTTCGCCTGGGCCCGCTCGGCCCATCCCACTCAGCCACTCACCAGCGGCGTCTGGCAGGGCGACTGGTCATCGCTTGACACCATGACCCCCGTCGGTCGCATCCAGATCGAGCAATCCGACATCATCAGTTTCCACAACTACGGCTGGCCCGAAGACTTCGAAGCCCACGTCAAGCTGCTCCAGCAGTACCACCGTCCGCTCATCTGCACTGAGTACATGGCGCGCAACATCGGCAGCACCTTCGATGCCATCCTGCCCCTCGCCCGCCAGTACCACGTCGGCGCCATCAACTGGGGCCTCGTCGCCGGCAAGAGCCAAACCTGGATCCCCTGGGACTCGTGGCAACATCCGTACATCCACGACCAGCCCATGCTCTGGCAGCACGACATCTTCCACCCGGACGGCACGCCCTACCGTCCGCGCGAAATCGAGATCATCCGCAACATGACCGGCGCCAAATAGACCGATCTACTTCCCGATACAAAACCTCGAAAAGATCAGGTTAAGCACATCGTCAGCCGTGGTTTGGCCGGTTAGCGAATCAAGCGCCCACAGTCCTCGATAAAGGTCGATCAGGATCATCTCGTGCGGTGTCCCCTCCTCACTCGCTTTGGCCCCCACATCCAGCGCCTCCAACGCGGTCGTCACCGCCTGGTGGTGCCTTAGGCTCGTAAGCATCCCAGGCTCCGCCGCTGCACCGCCCGTCGCCAGAGCCAGAATCCGCTCCTTCAGCGCCGCAATCCCTTCGCCCGTCAGCGCCGAAGTCCTAACCGCCGGAATCCCCTCCACCTCGCCAGATTTCCATTCAAGCTCAGCCAGGTCGCACTTATTCACCGCAACCACCGCCGGCCGCCCCGCAACCGACTCCAGCAGCTCCTGCTCTTCGTCGCTCAGCTTCTCGGTTGCGTCCACCACCACCACCACCAGCGCCGCGTCTGCCAGCGCTTCGCGGCTCCGCGCGATCCCCAGCTGCTCGGCCTCTTCCACCCCCTCGCGCAGCCCTGCCGTATCCACCAGCTCAAGCGGAATCCCGTCCAGCGCAATCCTCTCCGACACTGTGTCCCGCGTCGTTCCCGGCGCAGCCGTCACAATCGCCCTCTCCCGTTCCACCAGCCGGTTGAACAGAGAGCTCTTCCCCACGTTCGGCCTGCCCACAATCGCCAGCGTCAGCCCATCGTGGACCACCCGCCCCCGCCGAAAGCTCGCCTCCATCGCTGCCAGCTCTGGCCGTATCTCCCCAATCCTCCGCGCAATCTCTTCGGCGGGCGTTACTTCCACGTCGTCTTCGGCAAAGTCGATGCCGGCCTCGAGCAGCGCAATCAGCTCCGCCAGCCCCTGCTTCACCGGACCAACGCGACGGCTCAGCGACCCGCCCATCTGGCTCGCCGCCTGCCGTGCCTGCGTCAGTGTCTGCGCCTCAATCAGGTCGCGCACCGCCTCCGCCTGCGTCAGGTCCAGCCGTCCAGCCAAAAATGCCCTCTGCGTAAACTCTCCCGGCTCAGCCAGCCGCGCGCCCAGCCCAATTGCCCGCCTCAGCAGCAGCTCCAGCACCACCGGCGACCCATGCGCCGCAATCTCCACCACGTCCTCGCCCGTATACGAGTGCGGCCCCTTGAAGAAGGTCACCACGGCCTCGTCGATCCGCTCGGCCGCTTGCCCTTCTGTCTCGCCGCGCGCCGCCTCGTCGAATTCCCGGTCCACCACGTCCGCCAGTTGCGCTCGCCCGGGCTCCAGCGCCCTCTTCAGCCGCACAAGATCCTCGGCAATCCGCGCCGCCTCCGCCCCGCTCAGCCGCACGATCCCGATCCCGCCACGTCCCGGCGGCGTCGAGATCGCGGCAATCGTGTCGTGGGTGCCCGTCTGCTCGCTCATGGTCCCTCCCAGTGTAGAAGTTCTTGTGCCCGCTGACACTTTCTCTCCCCAATGCAGACGAATAGAATTGTTTGAGTTGTGGCCTCCTCTGAATCCCTTGCCTTGCGCCCACCCGGCAATCAGCCCGTGCCCTCCCTCTAACCAGAATTGGAAAGTAAAGTACCGGCGATGAATCTGTACCTGGGTCCCCTGAAGTTTGTCTGTCCTCAACCTCGTGTTTGCGCTCTCTCCACTCTGGTCCTCTTCGTTGCAGGATTCTTCCTCTCGCTTCTCGCTTCGGCCCAGCCGTCTCCGCGGCAATCCTCGCAGGCCATTGTCTCGGGCGTTCTGCGCAACCCTGGAAACGCTCCAATTCCGAACGCCAGGATTCGTCTTGCTTCTCCGGCCGCCACGCTCGACACGACCACCAGCTCCGACGGCACCTTCCAGCTCACCGCTCCTGCGCCCGGCCAATACCGCCTCACCGTAGAAGTCAACGGATTGAAGGCCGCCTACGCGCAGCCTCTCGCCCTCGCAGCCGGAGACTTTCCCGTAGCGCTCACCCTTTCCGATCGTGGCGAGCTCACCCTCACCCAGGAAACGCCCAAAAAGGCCGCTGGCGGCGAAGAGCTCTCCAGCCAGGCCGTCAGCGAGCTACCGCTCAACAAACGCGACTTCAGCTCCCTTCTTCTCCTTGCCGCCGGAACCATGACCGACGCCAACGGAGCCACCAACTTCACCGCTCAATTCGCCATCAACGGCCAGCGCGGCGTTGAAGCCACCTTTGCCATGGACGGCGCTGACATCAGCGATCCCGAAATGGGCGGCAGCACCTTCTCCAACTTCAACGTCGATGCCGTCGAAAGCATAGACTCCAGCTCCGGCTGGATGCCCGCCGAAATCGGCAGCGGCGCCTCCGGCTACACAAACATCCACACCCGCTCCGGCATCAGCGGCTTCCACGGCTCATTCTTCGAGTTCCTGCGCAACTCAGCCCTCGACGCCCGCAATTACTTTGACCACCCCTCCATCCCCTATCCAGGCCGCATCCCGCCCTTCCGCCGCAACGAGTTCGGCTTTACCAACGGCGGTCCCATCTACATCCCCCACGTCTTCGACGGCCGCAAGTCAACTTACTACTTCGTCCAGTTCCAGGGCTTCCGCCAGGTGCTGGGTACCACTCAGGTCATGCCTGTTCCCACTCCAGACGAGCGCGCAGGCATTGACCCTGTCACTTACGCCGACGGATCCACGGATACGCTCACCGTTCCCGTTAACGCCCAGATCGCCGCAATCCTCGCCCGTTATCCTCAGCCCAATAACCCCACCGGCCCCTTCGGCGCGCGTACCTACGCCACCGCCTCCAAGGTCGACACCAATGCCAACCAGTTCTCCCTCCGCCTCGACCACAAGATCTCTTCCAAAGACCAGTTCTTCGCCCGCTTCAACATCGACGATCTCAACGGCCCCACCACCAATCCTGACCAGACCGCCATCGATCCATCCTTCGGCGTTGTATACATCGACCACCAGCGCAATGTCGTCGGCACCTGGACCCGCAATGCAACGCCTCGACTCATGTTCGAGTCCTCAATCTCCATCGAGCGCACCACGCCCGGCTTTCCCACCACCGACTACACCGACCCTGCCGTTAAATTCAACGACGGATTGTTCGAGGCCTTCAACTCCGCCGCCGGTTCTGTAATGCAGGCCTATGGCAATCTCTTCCAGGGCCGCGAGAATGTCTCCTTCACCACGGCGAACCACGCATTCAAAGCCGGATTTGAGGCGCGCCTCAATCGCGACACCACTTACTTCGGCATCAGCCCCAACGGCGAATACGACTTCGGCGGCGGCACCGCCTACGCCACAACCCCGATCTCTTCGCAAACAGGAAAGCACAACCTCAAACCCGGCGATCCATTGCCCGATACCCTCTCCAGTCTTCTCTCCGGAAGTTCGTTTACCTATATCGTCGCCATCGCCGCTCCGCCATTCTCCAACGGCGCGCACATCGGCCCCGCTGCCATCAACCGCGAGAACTTGAGCTTCTTCCTCCAGGACACATGGAAGATCAACCCCAGCCTGACTCTCGACTACGGCGTCCGCTGGGACCTTTACACCCCCATCTCCGAGCGCGCTCGCCGCACCTCCTCTTTTCGCACCATCAACGGCGTCCAGCAGTTCGTTGTTAACCCACAGCCGGGTTATGCCACCAACTGGAACGCGTGGCAGCCGCGCATTCAACTCTCCTGGCAGGCCCCGGCCAAGTTGCTCATCCGTGCCGGCGGCAGCGTTATGACCATTCCCCCAAATATCTGGCAGGATAACTTCCTTACCGGCTCGACGCCCTTTGTCATCTACCCGCGGCTTGTGGCAGCTCCCGGCGCACCGGTCAACTACGGCTTTCAAATCACGCCCGCCGAGTTGCCCACCGTCTACACCCTGGCCGGAGCCAACATCTTCCCTGATGGAAATCCCAAAGCCGTCGCCCCAAACACCATCATGGACGTAAACCGCTACGAGCAGCAGATGGCCGCCCTCACCCCCGGCCACGGCGTCAGTGACCTCAACCTTAGCGGGATCGACGCCAAGTTCGACAACGCCACGCTCTACAACTGGTCCCTCGGCCTCGAGCGCAAATTCGGCAATCTCACCGGCGATCTCGGCTACGTGGGAACCGCTGCAACCAAACTGCCGCACATCAGCTATCCCAATGCATTTTCCGGAGCGGTCAACGGCTTTGCTCCCTACTCCACCTTTGACAATGCAGGAAACGTCATCGGCGGCTTCGGCGTGGAGAACGTAATCACCGCAACATCGCACTCCAGCTATCACGCGATGCAGGCGTCCCTCTCAGGAACTATGGGCCACGGCGGTCCTGGTATTCAGGCCAGTTACACCTGGAGTAAGTCGATTGATGATCTCAGTGGCCTGGGAGGTGGAACGGGCTCCACGGGCGCGGTCTCTATACCCTCTCCGCAGAATCCCTTTGACACTCACCCCGAAAAAGGCCCCTCGTCCTTCGATGTCACAAACGGCTTTGGCCTCAGCCTTGCTCAGGATCTTCATCTCGACAAGGCTTCCTGGCTTGCCCCACTTGGCCACAAAGCCACTGCCGGATGGGAGCTCCTCTCCATCTCAAGCATCAGCTCAGGCGCGCCCTTCACCATCTACTCGGGCATCCAGCAGACCGGCTATGGCTCCGCTGGCTCTGATCGCCCCAACCAGGTCGCCATACCCCACCTATCCACCGCTCGCCAGAACCGCCAGGACTACTTCGGTCAGGGTGCCGCCAACGCCGCCAACTTCTTTTCCATCCCCATCAATCGCCCCGGCGGAAGTGGACCCAACAGCGGCTTCTTCGGCACTCTCGGCCGCAACAGCTTCCGCGGCCCTGCCTATTACGACTACGACTTCGCCCTCATCAAAACCACCGCCTTCGGCCATCGCAAATCCGGCGCCGAGTTCATGGACCTCCAGTTCCGCTCCGAGTTCTTCAACCTCTTCAACATCGTCAACATGGGCCTGCCCGCCAACACCCTCACTGGCTCCGGCTTCGGCCAGATCTCAAAGACCGCCGGCAACTCCCGCCAGATTCAGTTCTCCCTCAAGCTCATCTATTAAGAAACCTCTGCGCAAGGCGGCCCTGTAACAGGGCACGACTTCAGTCGTGCCAATAATGCCTGCAAAAAGCTTGGGCTTCAGCCCCTGCAAATCTTCTCCCAGCCAAAATTCTACTTCTGCAGAGGCTCCTGAACGCCTCCGCTCCGCATCCACGCCACCACCGCAAACGGCGTCATCGCCAGCAGAGACACCAGCACCGAAGCGATCAGAATGTCCGTCGTCGCCCATACTCTTCCTGTCGCGTCCGCAGCCGAAGCCGGAAACAGCCCCTTCCGAAAAACCAGCAGATTTCCCAGCGCGCAGATTCCGTAAATCAGAATGGCCAGTCGCCAAAACCTCAAACTTACTGGCTTCATTAGGTCCGAGTTAGCCCTGAGATATACCGCGAAGCCAAGATAGAAAAGAAAAGCAGTCAGATACCACCCGATAAAGTTACTGACCGGCACGCCAAAGTAGATCCCCCCATCCCGCCAGATCCATGCCCGGTCAAGTGTCGCCCAAATCGAATCCATCGACACATCCCATGCCACCATCACTGCGCTCGCCAGCAACGGCAGCGCGACGACTCGCCAGCCCACGAGCGGCTTATCACGATATCCGAGAATCAAAAAAGCAACCACCCACGAGCAATACCCAATTCCCACGTACGCCAGCACCAGCAAAACAGGCACCCGCAGAAACTTGGGGCCCATCAGGCTCGTGAAGAAATAGTGCCCGAAAGGAAACCCTGTTCGAAGGCTCAGGCTCTCTGACAAGCCACCCACTCCCATGCAAAACGCGGTGAACACCACCATCCCTCGCACCCCGTAGACGATGCCCCCGTGAACCCATGCGAAAACCGCCGGCGGAACAACCTGCAACGCAACAATTACCAGCACCGGAACCGGCCCGGGATACTGTTGGCACACTCGCCCCCCCATATATAGCGCAACCATTGTCCACAGAAGAACCGCCTGCCATCTAGCCACAGCTTCGTTCCCGGCCATCGATACTCCCTATCGCTGAGTCTATCGAAATAACCGTCGTGTCAACCCTCACCGCCGAGTGCTATAAAGTCTGTTCCACTCCGGGGCCACTTGAGCCGCTCCGAATCACGAGGGAGTCCCATGAAATCTCTCCACCACGCCCGCCTATTTCGCTTGATGCTTGCCGCCTTTGTCCTGGCCCTAGGCCTCAACATGGCCCACGCCCAGCAACCTAAGCCTGCCGCCCCAGTGGCCGCCGCGCATCACGCCCTCGACCTCAACGTCGTCAAGCCCGAGTCTGTCGGCTTCTCCAGCCAGCGACTCGAGAACCTCCACGCCATCATGCAGCAGGCCGTCGACAAGAAACAGATCGCCGGCATCGTCACCATCCTCGCCCGCCACGGAAAAATCGTCGACTATCGCACCTACGGCCTGCGCGACATCGCCAGCAACACCCCCATGACCAAAGACACCATCTTCCGCGACTTTTCCATGACCAAACCCATCACTGGCGTGGCCATGATGATCCTCTACGAGCAGGGCAAGTGGCTCCCGTCCGATCCCATCTCCAAATACATCCCCGAGTTCGCCCATCTCAAGGTCTACAACGGCGTCGATGCCGACGGAAAAATGATCCTCGTCGACCCTGACCACGCCCCCACCATGCACGAGCTCATGAGCCACACCGCCGGCTTCACCTATGGCTTCTTTGGCGATACGCCCGTCGACCGCATGTACCGCGAGTCCAACCCGCTCGCCGCAAAAAACCTCCAGGAGATGATCGATAAGCTGGCCAAGATCCCGCTCCTCTATCAGCCCGGCAAAGGCTGGACCTACTCCGTCTCCATGGACATCGAAGGCTACATCGTCGAGAAGCTCTCCGGCCAGTCTCTCCCCGACTTCGTCCGCGACCACATCACCCAGCCGCTTCATATGCGCGACGCAGGCTTCTTTGTCCCCGCCGACAAGCTCGCCCGCTTTGCCACCATGTACAGGGGCAACGAAAAAGGCGAGCTCGTTGCCGCCACAAACCCCGGCACCGTCGAGCGCGACTTCACCAAGCAACCCACTGCGCCCTCCGGTGGCGGCGGCCTCGTCTCCACCGCCGAAGACTACTACCGCTTTGCCCAGATGATGGCTAATCGCGGCGAGCTCGATGGCAAGCGCATCCTCGCCCCCGCAACCGTCCATCTCATGACCTCCAACCACGTCCCCACCCAGCTCCTCACCGGCCAGTTCAAGATCGGCTCCCAGGTCATGCGTCCAGGCTTCGGATATGGATACAACTGCGCCGTCGTCTTCGACCCGCCCGAGGCCAATCTCCCTGAAGGCAAGGGAACCTTCTTCTGGGATGGCGCTGCCGGAACCTGGTTCTGGGTCGATCCAACCAACGATGTCGTCTTCATCGGAATGATCCAGCGCTCCGGCGGTCCCGGCCAACCCAACCTCCAATACCTCAGCCGCAGCGCCGTCTACGGTGCCCTCGTCGACCCAGCAAAGTAATCTGCTCGCGGTCTTTTCTCAATTAGCCCAACGTGCCGGGTGCCCCATCCTAACCGCGGTTCCTTGCGGTTAGGTTGGGAAGCCAGAATCTCCTCTGGCCGCGCAGCCACGTCTGCCGCACACTAGGTGCTCATTTCAGCAGATCCAGCGCCATCCCCGTCATCGCTGCAACCCCCGTCTTGATCGCCGGCGCATACACCGGCGCAAACAGCGCCGAGTGCGGGCTTGGCAGCGGTACTCCTGTCTTCCGGCTCTCCGCCAGCTTCTCCGCATCCGCAGCGCCCAGCCAATACATCGCCCCCGGAATCTTCCCGTCCAGCGTAAACAGTCCCACATCCTCGCTCGCCATGATCGCCTTCGCCTCCACCACGCGATCCCGGCCCTGCGCATCCTGGCCCAGCGCCGCAATCCCCGAAGCCCTCATTCGCTCCGCGAGTGCCGCATCGTTCAGCGTCGGCGGGTTGCTCCTCGTAACTGTCACCGTCGGCATCCGGTCCGCCGGAATCCCATAACCCTCCGCAAGCCCGTTCGCTTCTCGCCTGATCGCCGTCACAATCTGGTCCCGCACTCCCATCGAATAGGTTCGCAGCGTCAGTCCCATCGTCACTTCGTCGGGAATGATGTTGTTCTTCGTCCCGCCATGAATCGTCCCCACCGTCAGCACCGCCGGATCCTGCGGATCCACCTGTCGGCTCACGATAGTCTGCGCCACCAAAACAAACTCTGCCGCCAGTACGATCGGGTCCTTGCCTGCCTGCGGAGCAGAGCCGTGCCCGCCAATGCCTCGAACCGTAACGTCGATTGAAGTTGAGCTGGCCAGCAGCGGACCCCCCTTTACCGCGATCGTTCCTGCCGCCACGTCGTTTGAGTCGTGCTCTGATACCACAAAGTCCGGGCGTCCAAACCGCTCATACAAATGGTCGGCGAGCATCGCCTTCGCGCCTCCGATTGCCTCCTCCGCCGGCTGCCCAATCACCATCACCGTTCCGTGCCATTGCGCCTTGCGCTCCGCCAACTCCCGCGCCACACCCAGCATCACCGCCATGTGCAGGTCGTGCCCGCACGCGTGCATCACGCTGATCGTCTGCCCCTGCGCATTCGTCGTCTTCACATGGCTCGCATAGTCCAGCCCCGTCTTCTCTTCCACTGGCAGCGCGTCCAGCTCAGTCCGCAGCATCACCCGCGGACCTTTGCCGTTTTCCATCACCGCCACCACACCTTCGGCCTGCGAACCATCGTCGTATCTGCCCACATGCTCAGTCACCGTGTAGCCCAGCTTGCGCAGCTCGCCCGCCATAAACGCCGCTGTCTTCACCTCGTGCCCCGAAAGCTCCGGATTTTCGTGCAGATGCTTGTAAACCTCCGTCAGCGCCGGCAACTGCCGCTCCGCCGCAGCATTCAAGTCTGCCGATCCCGCACTCTGCGCACCTACCGGCAATGCCGCGCCAATCAAAATCGAAATGCCCATCAACCGAAGCATCATCGCGAAGCCTCCAAGCCTATTGTTCATCACGAATCTACGCGCCAGCCTACCACAGCCCAAGGCCCGAATCTCTTCTGGAACCAAATGCAACTGCTCTTCGTATTGCATTCCAATACGAGCGTATGTATGCTCTCCCTATTGGTTGGCAATAGGAGAAAGAAGGAGTAACCAATGGGCGACAAGACCGACGTTTGGCAGGGAACACTCAGCCTCATGGTGTTGCGAACGCTAGAAACCATGGGCGCGCAGCACGGCTATGGCCTGGCGCGCCGCATTGAGCAAACCAGCGGCGACATGCTGCAACTGAACTACGGCACACTTTATCCGGCTCTGCTCAAGCTCGAGCAGGAAGGCTTTATCCGTTCCAAATGGGGCGTCAGCGATAACAACCGCAAAGCCAAATTCTACGAGCTCACCAGAGCCGGCCATCGCCAGTTGAAGAAGGCCGCCGCGGATTGGGAGCAGACTACCGCCATCCTTGCCCGCTTCCTTACCCCGGCCAACGAATCCTAAGGAGTCCCCATGCGTCCCATTCGCATCCTAGCCCATCGCCTCCTCGGCCTCTTCCGCGCACACCGCGCCGACGCCGACTTCTCCGCCGAGCTGGAATCCAACGTCGCAATGCATACCGATGACCTCGTCCGCGCCGGCCTCACCCCAACAGAAGCCCGCCGCCAGGCCCTCATTCGTCTTGGCGGTGCGGAGCAAACTCGCCAGGCCCATCGCGAGCGCCGAACGCTCCCCTGGATCGAATCCCTCCTGCGCGATCTCACCTATGCCGCGCGGACCCTCGCCAAGCATCGCGGCACAACCGCGATCGCCATTCTCTCCATTGGCCTCGGCATTGGTGCCAACGCGACGATCTTCTCCATGGTGAGCCGCTTCGTCCTGCGCCCCGCGCCAATGGGCGATCCCACCACCCTGCTTGCGCTGCATACTACTCATGATGGCGACCGCTGCTGTAATCCATTCTCCTGGCCTCTCTACAATCAACTGCGCTCCGATGCCAAGTCATTTTCCGGTGTGGCGGCCTACTACGAGCTCATTCCTTCATCCATAACCGGCCAGTCCAATCCAGAGCGGGTGTGGGGCCAGGGTGTATCCTCCAACTTCTTTTCGGTAGCCCAGCTACCCATGCAACTCGGCCGAGGTTTCGTTCACGGCGACGAGAATGCGCCTGTCGTTGTGCTGGGCTCCGCCCTTTGGCACCGCCAGTTTAATGCCGACCCGCGGATTATCGGTAAACCAATCACTCTTTCCGGTCACTCATACACTGTGGTTGGAGTTGTTTCGCCGGCCTTCCACGGAGCTGACCAGATTCTCTATACCGAATTCTGGGTGCCCATGAGCAACGTCGCGCGATTGGTGCCGAACCTGCCAAATCAAGAAAGCCTTGAGTCTCATTGGGTTGAGGTGCTGGCCCGACTCGCTCCCGGCGTTACGCGCAAAGAGGCCGGCGCGGAGTTGAAAACCCTGACCGACCATTACGCATTGGCCTTTCCCAAAACCGAGAACAACGGCAGCATCGTCTTCGAACAAGCCGGATCGCTTCCCTCAAACGTGCGTGCAAATGTGGTTCTCTTCTTTGCCGCACTTTCCATTGTCGTTTTGCTGGTTCTCTCCATCGCCGCAACGAATGTAGCCAATCTCCTGTTTGCTCAAGCAGCCCCGCGACAGCGAGACATGGCCGTCCGTCTTGCAATGGGCGCTTCCGCCGCGCGACTGCGACGCCAATTGCTCGTCGAGAGCTTGCTCATGGGGCTGGGCGGAGGCTGTCTCGGAATATTGCTGTCGCTGGTTGCCGATGCCGCGCTGTCGAGCTCTCAACTTCCCGCCCCTGTCCCCCTCGATATTCAGATTGGCGTCGATTGGCGAGTCCTGGTGTACACGCTACTTCTCAGCATCGTGAGCGGGACTCTGCTGGGTGTCGCGCCGGCCTGGGCTGCGTCGCGACCAAAGCTTATCAATGCCTTGAAGGGGGAGGACGCGCTTGCTCGACCGGGTCGCCGCTTCACCATGCGTAATCTCCTCGTCGTTGTGCAAATTGCCATGTCTGTCATCCTGCTTTGCATAACCGGCCTCTTTCTCCGCAGTCTCCAGAGCGCTTCATCGATCAATATTGGTTTCCGCCCGAAGAACATTCTCCTCGCCTCCATCGATCCGCGGGTCGACGGCTATACGGCCGAACGCACTCAGCAGTTCATCGCAATGCTGCGCCGCCAGATTGCGGCAATTCCCGGCGTGGACTCAGTTGCTGTTACCGACGTAGCTCCGCTGACGGATGGCAACCGCAGCGAATCGTTCGTCGCTCCCGGTCACACGCCGACTAACTCTTCGGGCGCCGGGGCAGATCTCTATATGGTCACGCCGGACTACTTTGAAACGCTCGGAATTCCCCGTGTTTCCGACAGCGACTTCGGATCGGGGGGTGCAACCGGGCCCAGGACGGCCATTGTCAACCGCGCCTTCGTCGATGCAGTATTCGGTGGTGAAAATCCGCTTGGTCAACAAGTGATCGGCGGCGGTACGACCTACCAGGTCATCGGAGTCGCCGACAACAGCAAGTCCCGTTCGCTTGGTGAGGAAACTCGCCCCATCCTCTATCGCTCGCTCGATCGCAGCATCGCTGAAGACCCATCGCTCATGGGTTACACGCTTCTCATTCACACGGTTGTCGATCCGAATTCAGTGAGAGACACGGTCCGCAGACAGATACAGTCCCTTGATCCAACTCTTGCCATTTACAACGAAGAGACAATGGACGAGCATGTTCGCACTGCCTATTTTCTTCCTCGTCTCGCGGCCGAACTCTTCGGCACTTTCGGGTTCATCGGTCTAGTGCTGGCAGCCGTTGGTCTCTATAGCGTCATGAGTTACTCAGTCAGTCGCCGCACACGAGAAATCGGAATTCGCATGGCCCTGGGCGCGCAGCCCGGCACCGTCGAGCGCCTCATCCTGCGGCAGGGCATGGTTCTCACTCTTATCGCCCTGGTGCTGGGCTGGCCCGCCGCGTGGATGCTGGCCAAAATGGCCTCCAGCTTCCTCTATGGCATTCAACCCAACGACGCGCTCACCTTCGCGCTCGTGCCGCCGTTCCTCGCCGTAATCGCCCTTGTAGCCTGCTACATCCCTGCCCGCCGCGCCGCCGCCGTCGACCCCATGAGGGCCCTGCGCGCCGAATGAGTCATAGGTGATAAGCCGAACGAACCGCGCCCCGATTCCGTACTCTCTGAAGCCGGATGCTACACTCCGGTTTCGGGGAGCACTCTATGAAGGCAGCCGCAATCCACTTCCGTCTCCGCATGGTCATTTCCTTCGTTATCATTGGTCTAGGCTTCGGAGTCCCCTGGGTCTTTTACGGGCAATTCAGCACGCGGATCCCGTTTCTGGAGTGGTTCCCCCTCCAGCTCAGCCGACACGGCCTGCTTTCCTTCTCGATGGCCGCACCCCTGCTCATCGCCCTCGGTACTCTTCTTGCCGGCCTGGGCGCAGTCCTCCGCGTCTGGGGCAGCGCCTGGCTCGGGCCCGCCACAGTCCTTCATGGCCAGATGCAGGCCGGCGCCGTCATGGCAGACGGTCCCTATCGATTCGTCCGCAATCCGCTTTACCTCGGCCTCGGATGCATCGTCGCCGCACTCATGCTGCTTATGCCCCCTTCGGGCGCGCTTCTCGTTGCGATCGCCATGCCCCTCAACATACTGGGCCTTACGCTTGGAGAAGAAGCCTTTCTCGCTGGCCAGCTTGGCTCGCCCTACCAGGCCTACCTGCGCGCCGTCCCCCGCTTCATTCCGCGCCTCCGCGGTGCTCCCGCCCCCACAGGCCGCAAGCCGCACTGGCTCCGGGCCGTGCTCACCGAGATATCCTCTGTCGGTGTCTTTTTGGCTTTTGCCTGCCTGTCGTGGAGGTACGACTACCTGCTCATGTTCCGGGCCATCGGCGTGAGCTTTGGTGTCGGCCTCATCGCGCGCGCCTTCGTCCTCGGAGCCAACAAGGAGTCTGCCGCTACGAAGTAGCGTCTGCGCGCTTGGCGCGCCCCAGCCGTCCCAGGTGTGTCCAGCCAAATCCCTGCGGATACTTCAGCCCATACCCCAGCATCCGGTCCACGCCAATGTGGAGTATCCACACAAAGGCATACGGCAGCAGCCCAGGGCTCTTCAGCAACATTGCCATCGCTACCAGCGTGCCCGGCGTCACGTAGCTGTGAATCGCGTTGTAGATCCGCGCTCCCAGTTTCGGCCCGCCCAGGTACCCCAGCATGCTCAGGTCAGGCAACAGAAACAACGCGGTGAACAGCCACCAGCTCGTCCCCGTGCGCGCGTAGAACAATGCTGAAACCACCCCGACTGCCAACCCCTCCAGCCGAAGAAGAATCTGAACGTGTTACCCAGCGATCGGGTCCTCTACTGCCTGTTCGTTTGCCATAACCATCCGATGCGCCTCACGAAAAGTACGATGAGAATTCTCGCTCGGATTTGTTGCCGCAAAGGTAACCACCTCCCAAATGATCTCTCCTATCGGGTAGGAGGCGGGATCACTCCCGCCGTCCTCCCACACCACAGGACGTGCCGTTCGGCATCCGGCGGTTCATGAAGCAGATGTAAGACGTTGCCGAGCTTCCAGCAACG
>Ga0302274_10002313_pt1 | contig 17524 bp, 16 predicted proteins | sample III_Bog_N2_1_FD_198755 | JGI IMG/M metagenome (GOLD analysis project Ga0302274, IMG submission 198755) | Peat permafrost microbial communities from Stordalen Mire near Abisko, Sweden - III_Bog_N2_1 | ecosystem: Environmental > Terrestrial > Soil > Wetlands > Peat | place: Sweden: Abisko...
TATTCTCTATTCATATAATTAAACATATTAACTGAATCGAAATGGAAAGCAAACTCGTTGATTGCGATAACATTAGCAAATATCCTGTTTCAGGCAATACCAATATTACTCAGATTCGTTAAGAGGACGCACCGATGTGGTCTGTACCATAATCGGAGTAGCCTTCACAGGTGTGCTGCTTATTACTTCTCTCTTTATCTTTAATAGAGGTATTCTCCCTCATAGTTAGACCATTTCACAAAAACATCTTACCCTTCAGATTCAGAGGGGCGTGTATGCGGCTTCGATCTCAATAGCTATCAGTATATATACTTCACTCACTTTCCTAGCATCGCAATTTCATTCTAATGCAGGATCAGAGAGTTTGCGTACACACATGTCCGACTGAAAACCAAACCAGTCTAAACTGCGTGCCAACCAACGACATCGGCTGCAGGTTCAACTCCAATCCTCTCTTTTACGTGGGCTACTACCCAAACACAGCTGAATCAAGTAATAATAATGATACTCAGCATAAGCTGGCAGCTTCTGCGTCCCAAATGACGAGAATCTGAAGAATCAACTGTACGAGGATATCGGTATTACGAATAGATATAACTTTTTTAATGACGTGAAATCAATCATTTTATGTGGATGTGTTGCCTTTGGCTTTTCGCTGGTGTTTTTGGTGCTGGTGCAGTTCTTTCCCGCTTGGATGAATCTTGCCGCTATAATACTTGGGATAACGGTAATGGTGGCATTGATTGTCTTCGTTGCTGTTGAACCCTCAAAGTATATTAGTTAACGCATAATCTTTGGTCTGGTTCTGCTATTATTGCTATCAACGACAGCCTATGGATCATGGAAAATGAGACAATGCTTTGGTTTTTACTAAATCTTCCTTAAATATTCAACCCAGCTGCTAAAATAGAACTTGCTGCTCCTGGCCTACATTCCTCTCTTTTTCTCTATCATAGTGTTATTCTTTTTGATCATGATGCTGGAGTTTCGGGCTTTTTGGAGTTCAGTCCCCCTTCATTTCGACCCATCTTAGTTATACTACACTCTCTCTCCAGGAATCACTTCGGCCTGGACTGCAGTGTTGGTTGTACAGTTTATATGGGGTCTTAGCTTTATCAAATAGTCATGTAATCCTATATCAATATAGTTAACTACTGCATATCCGCAAATGCAGTCAGATGGTATTTTCAGGGAGAGTAAAATACTAACATGAAAGACCACACTGTTTTTACTCCCATCAAGCTACTCATCACCAAAAATTTCGGAAGCGTGGTGGCCGGGGCCTTTATGAATGGCTTCTTTTCGATCTTTGACCTGATATTCGACCTCCTTCGGCCTGACTCCGACTCGAACAACGAATGCTACAAAAAATTCTACACATCTATGCTCATGTGCATCGGAAATTTCTTCAATTTGGTTCGATCCGATGCTTATGCTTATATCACTCTAACTGGCACTCCTTATTGCAATGCCTCTCGATACTGTGAACTTATTTACGATTAAGCGATTTGGTTTAAAGACTCTCAATCTATCAGCCGGTCCTACCGCATCTGCTCTCACTTGCTGCTGGCTGGAATCGCAGGTCTAGTCAATTTTATTTTGCAGGGAAAGGATGCCTCCCTCTTTGTGGTTTTGACTGTGTTCATCTTGTCTCTGTTCATCTCCACTTTGTGGATCAGTCTGCATGCGGATGCTACCGATGCGATTCAGGTGACCTTTCTGCTGTAATAAAAATTTACGGACATAAAGTAATCGTCCGTCTTTCAGGTGATGAAGATCAAAACAGACTTGGCTTAATAGATATAGAATCATTATAGACATTTGAAAGACTAATTAAAGAAGTGATAGTACATAATATACAAGTTATTTAAGTTTAGATATTATTGGTTTTTAGTCTTTTACAATTATGATCCCGAATAGGGCTACTTTAATATAGTGAAAAGATGATATGAACCAGTAGGTTTTATTTAGTTTGGGCTTAGAATATAATTATGAGATCACGGGTGCATAGCAATTATAGCATCACGCACTCTCTCACTCCCGGACTCCAAGTAGCCCCTCCTCAAACCCACTAATACAATGCGCCTTAATTGCCTGAGAAGCACTACAGCCCTCTTTATACTAAACATACGTTCATTAATCCCCACACCCAGCGAAGCCGCAAACATCGCTTAATCTAATAAAAAAATGTTGACATTGAAAGATAGAATCGAAGATTGTACGAAAAGTTACGTCGAATCAAACTTAAAAATGCCTTTCAGAGCGAGGGTAAACTTGATGGTATCTCAACTATACCGTAGGAAGTGAATTTTGGGACTACGACCCTAAAACCCCTTTCACTGCCTCAAGTAAGCCAAGGTTATTCACTAAACTCAACGAAATCAGAGCTAAGCAACATTCTTTCCGACCGTAAGACTTTCGTGTCCAAGTATTTTGAGTAATTGGCTTCGATCCGAGCGAAGCCTACTAAAAAAACATAGTAATTGGGCAACTTCATTATTAACGGTTGGAAAGTGAAGGTGCTATTGCTGGACAACGAGCATATTTTACTGCGAGGACGCAAGGGTACAAAGGAAATGACCAAGAAATATATCTGGGAGCGAGTCAAGAACAAAATGAGCAATGGACTGGAGGAATGGGTGAAGTTCAAATTTTAGTTCGAGGATTGATGTTACCTTTTTTTAACTTATTATTGAATTGATCACTATCATAAATGTTATAAATAAGACTCGAGAGTAATTGGGTGGGCCACAGGCTTGATCTATCGGAGTCTGTTGGGCTTATAGGGAGAGTGCATGGTCTTGTCGATGAGGTCATCCTAGATTAGATGAAAAATACCCAGTTTATGTTCTAAAACCAAGGGTTTGTTTTCAGGTTGCTATAGGAGCCATTGTAACGAGCCTAAGGGTTCAGGTTGAGCATTGTTTCGATTAATTTTTTAGCTCGACGGTCGCGAAAATTACGAGGGAATTATACATCGCCTTGGATTATAGTTTCGTAAATCTAGTAAGGGTTTTCAGTGTTGCCTCCAAAGGGGAGCTAGCCCACCATAAATTCATAAAGCATGACGCCGACCGACCATAAATCCACCAGTTCATTATACTCCTTTCCGAGGACTATTTCTGGAGCCATATAGTGAGGGGTTCCAATCACAGTATTTGTCCTATGATTTGCACTGATAAGTTTTGCCGATCCAAAGGATATGAGCTTAAGATATCCTTTCTGATCAATGATGAAGTTGTCTGGTTTTAGATCCCTCACGACGATTTCCTTTGTCATGAAATACTCTAAAAGCAGGATCATGGAAGCTGCGAAAAATTGAGTATCCATTGAGCTGAGCAAGCCAATTTATCTGATAGATTCATAGAGCGATTCACCCTCCACGAACTCAGAGATCTTGAGGATGTACTTATCATTGCTAATGACTTGGAAAAACTGAGGGAGAAAGGGATGTTCGACCATCTCAGAAGCCTACATTTCTTGAATGACTATTTGAGTTATGTTGCTTTTTTATATATCTCGTTTCTTGTAGAGTTTGCCAATTAACAACTTTTACTCGAATTTCAGAAGTAAGAATCGACTGTCGTTGCCTTTCTCGACTTCATAGAGGAATTGAATATCACCAATTTCGATTTAGCTGTTTCTGATGTGCTTTTAATCTGATCTTTGGGCTGAAAGCGATTCGTAGTTTGTTTGGATGGTCTTGATGCTCATCAGACTCAGTTCAATAATCACGCTTTCAGTCTCAACGATGATGTCATCCTCCAGTCGACTATTCATACTCTAATTGAGAAATGTTTCACCCCAAGTCTGACCCGCCTCCGCCAAGTAGTTGGCACTTCTAAACTTTTTCAATTTTCCCTACATAATGACCAGCAATCGCTGCACGGTCGTCCCTTTTCTAAACACAACTTCGTTGTTCTTTTTGTACTGTACCTTCATCCCCTCGAAGAAGGTCTACTCGTCCCTCTTCAACACTGTGAAAAGGTTTCTGTTTTTTTGGATTACATGCTTGACGTAGTTTTTAAACATCACCTCCCTGAAATCAGGCCCGATTATCTTGGCGAGAGTCTACCGTCCGAGCACTTGGCATACGAGATCCTCCTCGGCCCGCACAGTCATCTTCCTCATAGTGTTATAATACAGGGAGTTATGTCCAAAGCTCTCTCCTTTGTAAATCTTCCGCTCTTCCAAATTGCCCTGTAGTAGCGAAGCAGTGCCCTCTTTGATCATATAAAAGGATGATCCGGGATCGCCCTCTTCTATTATGTTTTGCCCCTTGTAGTATTTCAGAGTCACAAAGGAAGATGCTACTTTCTACTTTTGCTGCGGTTTGAGAAACTGGTAGAAAGCCATCGATTACAAAAATTTTTGGTTGGCTTCAAACTCGCTGATGACTATTTATTAGACTGCCTCGCGAAAGCTCATCTTATCAATGATCCAAAAGCCGCATCTCTCTTTGACAATGGCTGTGGTTGGTCTCTATATTTCATAGAGAAGTGCCAGTTCCCCAAATCCTTCATTAGCCTTCAATATCTTAGTGATTTCCTCATCGGATTTGATTTCGACTGATCCGGTCTGAATGATATAGAAACAAGTGCCGATGGTGCCTTGTCTAAATATTTCAGTGTTCTCGGCCATTTCTGCCCAAAACATGTGCTCCTTAACGTTGTCCAACTCCCGATCCGATAAATTGTAGAAGATAAAGTGATTCTTGAGGCAGGTCAGGATAAATGTTTTGTCAGTTTATGACTTTGCTTTCTTCAACGGCTCGATGCCTTCGTCTCGAACTCGTACGCGGATTTCGTTTAGCCGCAGCATTTATTATTGCTCACCAATTTCCTCCATCATGGTTATAATTTATAATCAGAGGATAGTCTCAGATATCCAAGTCATTAATAAGGCATTGAGGGAATAATTAATATAATAGAAAAAACGATATTAAAGGTAGAAATGGTTTTAATATAATCCAAAATACGTGCGCAGGAAGATCAAAAGATCCTCACTTAGATATGCGGCGCATAAGTCCAATGACTACGCCCATCATTCCGGAGCCTCTCTCCGAACATCCCTCAATCAAATAATCAAATGATGATATAATTTGTGCGCTATTTGTTAGTTATATTATAAATTATTATAGAATGAAACTTCATCCCCGAGATGGAAAGTATTTTCTTAAGCCCAAAGTATCAATAATTTAAATTCGGATGTCCCTCCAAGGAAACGTTCATTTTGACGCATTTCCCTCATTTTCCTTTTGACTCATTCCATGACTAAAAAATTCATTTTTTCCTCGTTTTGAATAAAAGTAACCGATATTCATGGACGATGTCTCGTCTCGAGCCCGTCCAAAGTCAAAGAACTCGCTTCTCTTAATTCTCCTGCATTTGCTGTTTGTTTGACTGGTAAGTTTTGGAATAGAACAAAAGGGCGGCCGATCGGTAATGATCAAAAAGGACAAATAAATAACGTAAACTTCCATATCATCGTTATTAAAAAAAAGATTATCACACTGCTGAAAGTACTCTCCGGTCGTTGCTTAACCAACAGCAACATCTTACAATTAAATCGCTTTGCCTACTCTCTCTACTTCCTCAAGGGGAACGATTAGCGAACACTCTCCACGGGTCAGGCAAAAGAAATAGAAGATATCCTCGAACAATACCGACCACAAACCAGCTGCCTGCTTTATAACTCCAATGAAGCCATGCGCAAACTTAGCAACTGGACGGCTGCTCTCCCTTGGATTAAACCACATTATGCTATAAAATCAAATCCTTCCCTGCCGTTACTGAATGATCTCCAGGCTCAACATATTGGCTTCGACTGTGCCTCTCGAGCTGAGCTATAGACAGTACTCAGTCTGGGAACAAGTAAATAAAACATAGTTTACTCAAACCCCATCAAGGACTAAAGCGACCTATAGTGGGCTGGTCGCAATGGAATACAGATGACAACTGCCGACTCTCTAGATGAACTTATCAAAATCAAGGAGTATGCTCCCGATATGAGTGTCTTGTGGAGAATAGCCATAAAGGAGTAAGCCTCTGATAACCTTTCCACTCCCTTCTCCGGCAAATTTGGCGATGACCTTGATTCTGAATTGAAGATTCACGAACGTATGAGAGAGATCCAGTAGATGGGTGTTAATCTCAAGGGAATTCACTTCCATTGCGGATCGGGCATGCACGGATCTTCGGCATTTGGGAAAGCCGTGGCTTTGGCCAGAACTTGCCTTAAAATAGGAAGAGAATATGGACATGAAATGACCGTTATGGATGTCGGAGGAGGTTTTCCCTCGAGTGACCTCAACCAGAAGACCATCGAAGCACTAAAAGTGACTGAAAATGATCCTCTTGGCTATAAAGTGATCGCTTAGCCTGGTCGCCATTTCTGCAGCAACTCTTTTTACCTTCTAACAAGAGTGTTAGGCAGGCGAATCAAGAGTGGCAAGCCATGCTATCACCTGAACGAATCTCTCTACCATAGTTTCAACTGCAATCTGATGGATGGAGTCAGCTTCTAAAACAGTCAAGATCAATTTTATCTTTCTCGTGAACTACGACCACTGCAGGACTCTACACTATTCGGAATGACCTGTGATGGGATGGACATCATTGCCAAAAATATTGGAGTTCCATCCAACTTGCAGGTGGGAGATTGGTTCTGCCTGGGCGGAATGGGAGCTTACACCTATGGCTGCCGCAGCAATTTCAATGGTATGAAAAGTACTGAACGAGTGATTCGATGGAGTTCTCAAGTATAAAGACCTGTGCCAGCCCAGCCTGCTTTCGAGTTGGCTTTCTGATAGATAAACTCTCATTATTTTATACTTGCTGCCATTATGCTTAATATCTTACATTATACTTCTATTATCATATAATTATATTGCAAATATCATCGGAGAATACTGAGCGATAAATTCATTTGATCGATATTGCAAATAAGTTAGATGTTGGTCTATATCTCCCTGGGCAGCTACAGGCAAAAGTTTTAGTTGTAGAAGGCCTTCAGATAAACATCCTCCTCCGCCAAATCGTTTCTGGTTTGAAGTCTGACAATTGCTTTCGATGCCTCCTTCAGTCCCTGAAAACTTGAAGCTCTGTTGTAGGCCTAAGAGTAACATTTCAATGCCAGATCTTTTCTGCAAGCCGACCACGCGTAGGTACCATACTCCATCAGCAGATTTCTCTCCTCCTCTCGATTGTTTTCCAGCTTGAGATCGTTGTCGCGCTTGCGATTGTCCTCCATCGTTTTAAGCTCAGCCTCATACATCTTAAACACCATTTCGGCGTTACTTACAGATTTGTAGACCTCTCTCGCAAGGCTATAGTTATTAAAGCACACAAGCAGATTACTCAACGAGTTGGAAAGAGCAAATATCTGCTAAATAGCTCCTTCCTTCTCCTAATGACTGAATTTAGGATTTTTCTGTAAATTGATAAGGAATTTATAGCATTTCTGTCGATACTCCAACAATTTAGAAGCCACATATTTCCTGTTCTGATCGGTTACTCCTTTGTTCTTTTGGGTGATGATCTAGTAGTAGCGGATGACCAAAGAGATGACTTTATGAATGAGCTTATCATCAATCGATAGAATCTACTCAAATAGTTCGATTATCTGCTCGTTGACAAGTTCGAACTTAGTGATGTCCACCTTCTTGCAAAAATCGATTTTTAAGTTTTAAACTACGTGGAAATCAAGGTAGGCAAACACTTTATCCTTGAGCAATCGGTAGATGTCAACAAGCTCAATATTTTTCTTTACACCATACTACGCAAAGATTGTCCGATGCTCACTGTTATTGTAGAGAATGAGGGTAATGATTTTGGCCTATTCTATGAGTCGTTGGATGACGTAAGTGTACTTGTAGATGATGTTGGGTGAATCTTTACTCTCGATGCGCAGGATGTCCATCTTCTTGAAGATGTCGATGAAGTAGGCCGACATATTCTCCAACTACTCAATAGTGCGTTCTGTTCTGTCATTGTCTTGCTCCATCATTTCATTTGTCTTTTGGATGATGTAATCCAACACCTTGAACTTTCTTACGAAATAGACAGTTCGCATATCTCGGTTTCTCTCGTCCCGTTCTTGACTGGTAGATGTGCTGAACCTAGAGTTTTTCATTGCCTCCGGACTGTCTCTCTAATTTTTAATTGCCTTTCCACTATAAATAGATTTCTTTATCTCATCTGAAATATCGTTAATCTCATTTGATTTAAAAAGATTGCTTTCCAGTTTGATTCTATCCGTTTGAAAATGTTCCGTGAATTTATAATACCTCGAATTGAAAGATGACATGGCTTTAAGAAAGCTGTGCTCCTCCACCCCGTTCACAGCATCCTTCTTTAAAATTTATATCAAATTTTTAAGCGAAGAACCATCTTAAACCAATATTTTTTTCATCCGACCCATCATATAATTCATAAAGTACGCGTACTCCTCTTTGAACACCTCGTCGTTTCCGAAATCATCCAGTGATCTGAGTATCTAATTGGCCACTGAAAAGTTAATCTCGGACATATCTACCATGTTATGAAAGGTGGGTCTTTCCCAAAACTATGTTTTCTCATAAATCTATTTCAGCATGTTGTTTTGGATGCTGTTGGTGCTGATTGATGCAGGCTTCTATATGAAAAATATCTTCTTGCAGTCAATCATATGTTGGATCATCTATTGATAGTAGGCTCGGTTAGTAGCGGTCATGTTATGAATGGAAACTTTTAATGTCTTGAGGATGGCAGTGAGGTCTTCTATTTTGGATTTTAGTTAGGCCTTGGTCACCAGAAAGGCAGTTGCCGCTAGTATTTTATGTTTGATGTAATCATAATGAGCGAAGGTTTTGATGAAATTTAAAATGGTCTTCTTAAAGTTTTAGGCGGTACCCTACAAATCACTCTTCTTAAAAGCCAAGATAAATTTCAACTTTGGAGTCTTAGAAAAAGTACGGTAATGGAAGTAGCCGTTTGATAAGATACGGTGGAAACCATAACTATCTCCATACCCCGGCTGATCCAGCACATTCACCTTAACCTCTCTATTCTTTGAAAGAAATTTAGTCTCGAATATGTTAGGGATCTCAGTCTGAGAGTTATGGTCTTGTCCGATAATGGCAGTCTTATATTTATCCCCACTTGGTGTATAGGCGAGATCTCCCCCTACAACTTGATGTGCCTTGACGATGGAGTTGCATAGAATGTGGCACGAGCATGTTTTACCCACCTTTGTGAATCCAAACACAGCGATGGCCTCCTAGAAAGGATGGAATAAGGCAATATCGCCTGCCTCAACTGTAGTGAAGAAATTCAAAGTTTTTTACTAAGTACTTTTTACAGCCTACATTATAAATGTTATTAAAGATCTTAAAGACAGATTAAGTCACAGTATATATAAGTTGAAGAGATGCCTCATATTAAAAAGACAATGAGGATAATATCAACAATGATATTTAGGGACTGGAAAGATAAATAATTGAAATTAGATGTTGTTCGGAATTATGGACATCAATATGAGTCTATTTAAGACTTTTATATCAGTAACTTTAGACTGTCATCGAGGAGGTCGCGTTAATGCTCCAGCCAAATTTTATTACTCTATCTACGTCAAGATTGGCATTCGGATAATTGTCCCTCTTCAATGCATTGTCATAACGTCATAACGCCTTCTGGTATGATATTAATGAAATTTAAAATGATATAGGTTTATAATAACGTCATTATCTATTTCTCTCAACTCACGAGATATCTAATTTATCTATCCAATCATCAGTTTCCTCGCATTGATAATTCCGGTCACTTTCCGTCCACCTCCCTCCCGTTTTTTTTTATTTTTACTTGTATTTTATTGATATCTTGAGAATCATCGAAAGTACATGGTGAAATGGCAAAGGATAGCCTCAGTCACCCCGCATCCAACGGATTGACCCTACTCTACCGTTTTTCCGTGATCAAAGAAGAATAAATATAAAAAAAGATAATTCCATAAATCTCAAATCCGCGAAAAATTGCAGCAGAATCACAAACCCAACCACCAACTTGCAGAAGCCGTCCTCATCGTTTCCTCCTGATTGATGAAATTGCGGCTGCGTCTCCAGATTATAATTTGAGGAGACGCGCTTATAGCTTATAATAATAACATATGAAAAAGAGAGAAATATTGAACATCGACTATAAGTAAGATCAGGGCGTACTGCTTGGGTGGAATTATAACGATCTGTCCAAGAACGGAAGGTTTTACCGCCATGTTTTGTTATTATACACCAGATAACTTCAAATTGCCAGGTAATTTGTGAGGAACTACGTTAAACGCATCAAACCAGGCGACTTCTACTACACTATCTTCCTCAATCAAGACCAAGTGCTCTGTCAGCGTGGCTGGCAGGAAAAAATGAGCAGGAATGAGTTTGATAGCGAAAAATATCTGAGGGCAGAAATGGTGGATAAAAAGGCAGAACTGATGATGGAGAGGGTTTAATAGGAGTGTGAATCATTCAATGAACCCATCGTCTTCAACGTCCTTGTTCAAGAAGCGGAGGCAGCCAAATATTTTGAGGATGCCATACTGGCCAAACGCCGTTAAAATCATTTTGAGTTCGTCTGTTCACTTTACGGCCCATTCTTGAAGAATGAGATTTCTGTCAGTCAGGGAGTCAACCATTTCAGCACGCTGCTCGAGCCGTTGAATCGGTTGACAAATTGTTTACATCAGTTTATCAACCAAATTGCCATTTTGCACGCCTCACTGACAATCACCTGCAACAACGGAATTATCATGTCCCAGAATCAGGAGAGTTGGCAGAACGAAAGTTTTAACTGCGTCGTTCGACATTACTACGGTCCATCTGCGGCCTATAAGTTAGATGTGCTGCGATTTCTGAACTGCAATTTGGCGGAGAGCGGTAGTTACTAACTCACTATTCGGTTGGAGTTCTTTTGTTTTGATGGAGGGAGATACGATACAAAGAAAAAGTTAGTGGTAAACTTCAACAAAAACTGCACTCACAATCTCACAATGATGCCCAACCGAATGGGCAAGCCCGTTAAATACGAGAGTGGGATTGAACTCGTCTCCAACCCCTACTGCAGCTAGACGACGATCTGTTTTAACAAAATAGATGATGCGAAGGGATTATTGTGATTTATTAAATTTTATTGCCCATCAAAGATAGATAATATTTATGAGAATGAATTATTGGGGAAGCAATTGGGAATAAGACATTATAGACATAGATAAAATGAAGTCCGTTCTTTGTTTCAACTGACTGGTTCTATTTTCTGGGATTTGGTTTACTACTTGATTGGAACTAGCACAGTGATGTGGAAGGTTAGTTTGGCAATTCATTATTGCTTACCAGATAATTAATATACTTTTAATTGATTTTTCGAAATTATTTTAAATTCTATAGAAATTAATCTTAATTCATAATATTAAATTCATGATCAGCGAAGCACAGAAATTTCAAATAAATTACGTTGTCTCTTCCATTTAAAAGTTATAACCCGAAGCTGCACAAAAAATTTTTCAACCTCTATGATGCTTATGGGATAAACGTGACTTTTTAAACTTTAGACAGATTAAATCAATCTCAAATGTCATGGTTGATCCGTGCCCTTGGAAAAATTCAAGGAAAAACTAATCGAAATTCAATACGATATGGAGAGATTCAAGGGTGTATCAATAACTGCAAAGACAGAAAAAAGTACATTACCATGTATAAAGATAGAAAGAACGAAACTCGTTTTGTAATGAAAAAAATGAAAAAAAAAAGTTTAACTATCATCACGACTCTCTTTGTGGTTGTTGTCGCTGCTAAAGACTGATAAAGCGGCAACATAGCCAATAAATAGCATTCCTACGTCTCCAGTTACCAATCTTGCCACGAAATTTTAGAAAAGGTATTAATAAACTCAAAAGTAGCAAACTCTTTCTTCCTCATCAAATAAAATGTTAAAATCTCGATATCCATTATAAATATTGAAATAATCGCAACAGATTTCATCAGGATCATCACAGCTTACGAATACTGCTAGTGAAAGCAATCTTAAGAGTGAGAATAAAATCATAGATAGAAGCAGCAGGTAGTAAGTGATTTCGAATGCTATGAAATAGGCTGAAATCATTTGGATATTATAATACTAGGAGACTCGCTTGCTTTAGTAGCAGTAAATGAGATAAGTCCGTTAATCTCAGGAATAAACAGTTACTATATTGAATTTAAGATCAAAGATAATATAATAAAATGCTAGGAAAATACCAGCCAAATGTGAAAACTGAAGCAGAATAAGAAATGATCAGATCAAAATCATCATATTTCCATATCTTAATTATCACATTGCCATAATATACATTAATCCTTATTTTGATCAATTTCGTATTTTACGTAAATTTGTGTTCATCCTATTGCATGAAGCGACATCAGCTACAAACGAGGCAAAAGATTAAAAATATGTAAATGGTGGCTATGATACTATAAGTGAACTTGGATTTGTTATTGATAATTAGGCTATTATTAAGATATTTTAAATTATTGAATAGCTCCACTGAATCAATGCCCCATGAACTCAGATTTGTATCTTATGCATATACTTAATAGAATAGTTTATGATAATAAAGGAAAACATCATTTGATCATATTTGCTCGATTTATCAAATTTTTTACGAATCAGTGATGAGGATTCGTGGTCCCTCCCCTCCCTTTTGATATCTCTGATCCACGTGTGGGTCTCAGGTGCTCCATCCAAAATTCCCTTTCCTCACCTCTATCCGATGGCAAAACAAATAATTTTATGATGGTAACAGTAATATTGAATCTCTTATGATAATTACTTGAAAGTAGTAAATTATGTCCACTTATTCTCTTGTTTATCATATAATCAATTTAAACATTCCAATCATCCATTATCGGCAAGGTGAATAGAGAATGGAACCGTTTTTTGATAAATTTCACCCACATAAATATCGCGTTTTGAAGGCTGTTTCCATTCCATCAATATTACGCTTCTATTAATCGCCATGAAGACCAAATGCTGCCATGTATAAAATCCCAATCAAATCTCATCCAATATGTTTTCCTCTAATTTTCTTTATTTTTTAAATAAATTCTAAATCCCCTACTATCATGACTCCTCAGTCAGTCTACCAACCAATTCCTTGCCAAAGCATTCAAATAATTTAGGAATTAGTAATCAAATATAATTGAAAAATAAATAAATCAGATGGGCATGTGCTAATCCACCAAAAAATTTAAAGGTATCCGCCAATTGGATTCGTTTGACAGCTCTCCAACTAGAAAAAACGCCCAGAGTGATAAAGATATATCTCCCAAGAAACGACTCGGTGGATCATTAGGATCATTAGGGTCAATTTAAACCAGCACCATCACCGACTAGAGGACGCCGGCGAGCATCGAGTTGTCCCCTGAGAAAAAACGTGCCAAATTCTTACGCGAAATAAATCCGTAAAACAATTCTTCGGAAAAATCGAGTTCAATAAATAATCATGAAACATTATAATATCAGCGGTCGCGTGAGTTTCGATTAAACCCACCCTCCGAAATGAACGAATCGATGATGAAACGATGGCATGAGCCCGCATACTCGCCCAAGGAACTGTTTGTTAACGTCGACTACGACCGGATATTTGAGAAGAAATGATTGGGTTTGATTTTAATTATCGAATTGTGAGATTGATATCCGAGCGAGAGATCACCTCTCTTCAGGAAGTTTATCTTCAGAGGTCGGTGGGCAGCTTTGCCATAATTTTACAGATAATTTTAGCGATGGTGCTGATTTTTGAATGAAAATTGAGTGTCATGAATAATAATCGTTCAATCATCTTGAGGGTCATTCTCCTCGGTGCTCGGTATCGACATCCACTGTTGGTCTTTTTTTGTCATCAAGATCCTTTCTTTGTAAATCATATCCTGATTTTTATATTTCTTATGGGATTAACTTTGAGGGTACATTTTTATTGGGTTCGGTATTGTATTATTTCGATTTATTGGTTATTTTTTACTTTGACTAACGGTCTTTTTTTCTTACTCTTTTAGCTGAGTCACCTCGCCCTCCTTCTATTTCTATTGATTCTCTGAAGTCAATTTTTAATTGGGGGTGATATCCATCTTGTTCTCTTTCTTCAGGTTGGTTGTTTTTCCAGCAGTAGATGCCTTATTTGTAGCATATGATGATGAAACATGCGGCGAATATTACTAAGATGGCACAACTGACAACATAGGCGACTGTATTATCTCCGTGGGCGTTTAGAATAGCTTAAATAACCGTGAAATTTTTTTTGGCTATCGTTGATATTTTTAGCCAGATTTTTGGTTGGGAAACCAGATCCCTGCTTCCTACCTACATCCATAGAAATGTACTTTGCCTTTCTTTACAGGTATCAACATATACCTGAATCTCTGCATATCGTATTGAATTCCTACGATGTTTTTTTGTATATCTCTTATAGCAAATATGAGAACATCCATCTACTTGCTGTCCAATTTGTCTAAAATGTGAAGCTTTGTGCTGGGCTTCAAACTTTTAGATTCAAAAAGAGCTAAAAACTCTTATGCCATATTTTCCTCTTCGTTTCGAATCATTTGGATAATTCTCTCTATTCTCTTTTGTTGTTCCTGGGCGGTCATGAATGAAATATTAATATTATGATTTCTACAGAATTTAAAGCAATGTCACTGAAACAGCAAAACTAGGTATTCAATCTGAGTTTAGTTATATCGGGCTATGCGGCGACTGCCATCCCCTTCGCGACCCATCGTTATTGAAACTAAGAACTTGCTATTGTTTGGATTTAGTCTCACATCATTGAATAGTAACAGTTTTCAATAGTTTAAAGGGCAGTGCTCTCGGCATTTTTTTGACTCAATTTAGAGTTCTCCATACTCATTGGCGGCAGTGTATGCATAGCCTCGATTCAGTCCGTTATTTAAGGAATTCTCGTTTGAGTCAGTCCTTGCTTGGCAGTTTATAACTCCCTGATTTGAGTTGAGACGGTTGAAAGAATTGAATTTCATTCTAAGCTCATTGAGTATGAATCGACTAAATGTGTCATGTTGCTCGTCACCATTCCAACAACTTTGTACACAATGAGTGGATAAATTTGATCTAACATTAGAGACCAACAGTTTATCAATAAAGCGAACTAGAGTAATCGGCTGTCTCGTGAAAAGACGAAAGTCATCAATCTAAAACATCTATTGCCAGATAAGGTTGGAGATCAAGTGGCTGTCGATTGCCTGAAAACATAAATTTAAATCCATGCAGACAATAGCTCAACTAAGCTGCCAAAGTCAGTTAATACTCGTGCGTCTGCTGTGAGCTCGTTCAACAGCTATCGTTGCCTTTTATGGAGCCAGCTGAACTGCAATGGCAATGGACAACTCTTATATATGATTCATCTATTAGGAAGCATAGTATGCAATGTAAAAAATAATTAAGGTCAGGCGGTCGAAATGCGGTAGGCCTTCAGCTTGTCCACGCCCTGCCATTCGCCCTTCTCCTTGTCTTTGCTCCCCCTCTCCTGTGCCCCCTCCACCTCCTCGAAGTGCGCGAAGATTATGTTCAGGATGCTCGCGAACTTACCACTGTTGAGCAAGTCGGCAAGCGTAGGCGTCTCCGACCTGAAGATGCATGGACAGAAGCACACACTCATGTTGTAGTTATTCATCTTGTTGCTGTCCTGCCGAGAGATCACCTCCCTCTTCAGGAAGTTCAGCAGATAAATGGTCACTTTTCGGTTCAGTTGTGGGAGCTAGTTAATAAAATCTAGCACGAAGGACAACTCGTCCTCGATTTTATACTTCCCTATGAGGGCGAGAATGTCGTTATAGACAGCATAGGGAACAACCGGAGTTGTCAATTTGGTAAAAAACTTCTTGACTACTCCTGCAATGGCAAATCCGCTGTAATCCGCGATGTTCTTGAGTTGATCGCCAGCGCCTAGTTTGGACAGTTCTATAATGATCTATTCCTCCTCCTCAATAGAGCCAGACTTCCTAAAAATGCCCTAAAGATCCAGGAAATTCGTATTGGCCCGAAGAGTATTGACCAGTATGGCTAAGGGGACTGGTACTCCTTCAGGATCGAGTTTCTATTTCAGAACTAATCTACGTGGTTGGCAAGTTCCATGTTGAGACAGTCTACCTTTTTCTGGGAAGATGGTTGATAGATGGGTTGATAACTAAGTGTTCGCGGCATTGGGTTGAAATTTCCCTTTTGCTGCTCCTTCATCATCTTTTTCTTGGTTTTTTACTGGACTTCTATCATCAGTTTTTATGGCAGTGATTACAGTAGATTGCCCTTAACGACCACATCCAATTTAGCGAGTTCGCTGAGTCTATATAACCGACAGGGTACTTTTCAATATTCTCCATTTTCCTCTCGAACAACTTATACAATCTGCCGAATTCCAAAAGGCCGGCAGACTTTCTAAGGAAGAAATTAGCCTCAACAGTGTAAATTTTATCGAGCATAGCGTAGTAGTAGATGGGTAGTTTTTTGTAGATACCTATTAAGAAATTATAGGGATAGTTGGACTCACAGAGGGAGTGATAGTAAATTATTGTATAGGTGCGTCCCACGTTGAGTCTGCCTTATTACAACGGTACCTCAGGAGTTCATCCAGCAGTTTGATCCAGTATAGATAGAAGCTGGAGGAGTACTACTCGAAGGGCGGCATGAGGTAGGCGTAGAAACTGATGGTGAGAGAGCCGCGATTGGATACCTGAAACACTTCCATCTGCTCGATGTCCTCGAGACTGGCGTAGATGGCCATGTTTAAATCGTGTGAATATGCCACCTAAAGTTCCTACAGCTCCCGTTTGAACTCTGGATATTTCTTGCATTTTTTGACGATGTCGCAGGAGGAATAGACCTCCATACCGAATATCTGTTCTGAGAAGTTCATGGTTCTCCCCACAGCGCTTAAACAAATAATTATATTGCAATTTATCATTTCAGTCATGTAAGGCTACAGTCCAACGGGGCAGGGGATTTAATCATTGACTCAAGAAGAGATAAATGATAAGCTATGTATGTCAGATTTATATATTAAATCATATGGATATCTATGACAACTGGAAACTCTACAAGAAGAAGATGGAGGACTACATCACTGCATTTAATGCCGCCAACAAGGAGGGCGACTTCGAACAAATGAAGAAGGCCAAGGAGGGCACCAAGAACGTCTACCTCAAATTCATAGAACTGCTCAAACTCGAGGGAGACAGCAATCAGAAAGCGTTCAAGGAGGCACTCGATGATTTCAGGGAGGATATTAAGAAGATGAGCGACTATATAAAGAATAACGAGGGCAAGAAGATATTAAACAATGAGCAGAAGGATGATAAAAGCACGCTCAAGAATAATCTGGAACAGGTCATTGTTAGGGAAAAACCAACTATCACGTGGGAAGATGTCGCGGGATTGGCCAAGGCCAAAGAAGCGCTGAAGGAAGCTGTTATTATGCCACTTAGATTTCCATAAATATTTAAGGGAACTCGTAAACC
>Ga0302274_10002326_pt1 | contig 17430 bp, 15 predicted proteins | sample III_Bog_N2_1_FD_198755 | JGI IMG/M metagenome (GOLD analysis project Ga0302274, IMG submission 198755) | Peat permafrost microbial communities from Stordalen Mire near Abisko, Sweden - III_Bog_N2_1 | ecosystem: Environmental > Terrestrial > Soil > Wetlands > Peat | place: Sweden: Abisko...
CAAAAAACTAACTCCTTCTTCTACAATCGTTTACGAGACAGCCTCTCACCTCAAATTCGAAACCCCCTCTAAAGTCAAATAGTTCGTGGCAGAATAGGAGGAGAAAAGCTCATAAAAGTAAGAGTTTTAAGCTGACAAGGAGGACTTTTTCCATCAGATCAGGAATTTCAGCCCATCCACAGTCGAACAAAATATTAAAAACTAAAAAACATAAAAGACCTAGCCAAATCATCTGAGTCGGCTTCTCTAAAGTCTGAATGAATAAATTTTAAGCGGAATGTTCGTGTCTTCAACCATAAAGAGCCGGATTATGGAGAGTGGTACTCTAGACAGCATCACGGAGGTCAGATCGGAACTGTAGAGATCGTTTATGAGCCATACTTTGAGAAACACATCCAATTTTGACTAAAATATTTGACACTGATTTCTTCATTTTATTTTAATACCTGAATTTTACTGTATCAATAACATTGATTCTTCATTCAGTTTTGGATTCGATCATTTGTTCGTCTTAGCTGTCGCTTCCATCCAAATATTCGTCAGCATACTTGCGCTCCTTTATTATTTCGTTTGACAAGGGAAAGGTCAATTAAAACAAGTTGCATTAGTTTTTAGCAAATATTGGTAATATCCAAAAGTACCATTTTACGCCGAAGTGAAACTTGAGCCCAGTCATAAAATTCCACTTTTTGCCTCTTACCTTTTTGTAGCTTTAGATCAAAGTTTGATTGTTCTTGATACTTTGGCCAAAATCTTGAATCAATCGATAGCTCTCGTAAATGGCATAGACATTAGGGAGGATAGTAATGCAAAAATAGACAACATTTGTTGATGTATCCAACAAATAATCATAGTTGTAGATTATTACGAAAGTGCCCATTAGGGAGTGAACAAATACATTGACAAGAAGATGGAAATATATTTTGCTGTTGTATTGGCCAATGCAGTTGCCGACCCACTCGCAGTGATGATCCATCATAAAGATACATTTTTAACAACGCCTACAGTGGTAGTAGCGAGGAGGCTTCGGCCGCAAGCAAATCAGACAATTGCTAATATTTATCATCTATTGATCTTTGGTACCATTTTAGAGGTGTTCACTGTTGATGTTGTAGCGTTCGGGCTGTTTGTGCTTCCAAAGGGCTAATACTAGGCAGCCAATATAGTAGCAGTGGTAGCTCAGGAAAGTATAATCATTAGCAGTGAGCACTAGCCAATCGATTATAAGAAAGATGGCGGTGATTATCATGATTTTATTATAAACGATAAAATGAAATGATGGAGGAGTTGTGATCAGGCGCCGTAGCCATAAAGCACACGACCGTTCTTTTTGAGCGCGTAAACGACGTCCATGGCGGTGATGGTCAGTCTCTTGGAGTGTTCAGCGTAAGTGAGGCTGTCCCTAACCACTCTCTCGAGGAATTCGTCGACGTAGTTTCTCACTTCATTGTGGGAAGCGAATGAGATCCTCTTGACACCACCTCTTCTGGCCAATCTTCGAATAGCTCCATTGGTGACCAAGCCCCCGGGGAGCACCTTGCTGTCCGTCCTCTGGTTTTGGCGCTTGGCGCCTGACTTGTTGGTTTGCTTGCCGACTTTGCCTCTGCCTGCCATACTTTAATTTATAATTATATTTTATTTCACAGGGCTGGACTTGAAGCAGTCAGATTGAATACATCACTAATAAATTTAAATAACTGTTGTTTATCGGCCGAAGACCAACCCAAATATTATGCATAAAATCGAGGTGCTAACGTCGGCAATTTAATTTTGAATATAACGCTAATAAATGGACAAATTGGCTTGCAAGAACGCTAATCGCATCCCCACATGCAACAGGCAGCATATGGCTCATAATAATAAAAATAAACCCTTAAACAACAAACCTAAACCCAGCAAGGACAAATTAGCAAAACCTCATCCACACAAATACCCGACTCGACTCAACACCAAAGCCAAACCCTAGAAAGAAGACCAAAAACACAAGGAAGAACAACCGAAACAACTGTAGCCTTGCGAATAAACTAAAAGCACTGAGAAGACATAAGAGAGTCAGCCAACCCTGCTGCGCCCATCTCCCATAAGGAGCAATCATTAATTGCAAGACTACAAATAATAAATCATCAAATACGTAACCTAGCGCTAGCATCTGGCTGCAATCGACACAGCCTATCTCCGTAATCACAAGATGTTCACTCCCAAAATGCGGAGCTACTTAGTGCGGCATTTCTTTAAAATCTATAGGAAGTACCATTTAAAGAGGAGCACGCTACACTTGGCTGTCCACTATATGGACTTATATTTCTGCCGCAAACTGGAAATCCAAGATCAGCTGGAAACAGTGAGCATAGCCCAAACTTGCCTCTTTATTGCCATGAAGTATGAGGAAATATACCCTCCGGAACTCGCCAGTTGGGTTGATAGGAGGCATATAGAGAATATCATCAAGTTGGAGGCTGATGTACTCAACGTTTTGGACTTTCAACTGGCCCACTACACCCTGGAACATTTTATGGGGCTGGTTATGTAGGAATTAGGTTCGTAGAGGGAAGAATAACCGTAGTAGGCGAGTCAATTGCATTTGCTGATGGATCTTACCATGTTCGATCTCAATATCCGCCAATTTAAGGCGTCATAACTTGCTACCTGCATCTATGAGTTAACTCACGAAGGACGAAAAGATAAAGTGAATCATAAGATAGCTTTGAACGTGAAGTGGATGATCGAACGCAACCAAGAAGCCGTGGCTTGGCTTGTACAACAAAAGTATAGCAAGATAGTACCAACTAATTTATGGTGATTTTTCTATTTTCAAATTTGGCAATTAATTAAACTTTCCATAATCTTCAGACAGCGTCCATATTGGATAAATATATGAGTTTGTGAACGAAATGGACTTTAACCTAAAATGTCGGCTGTATTGAGTCTTTTGGCGTATAATATGCTCAATGTTCTATGCTAATAGTAAATCGACTATATTCGATATAATATTCTTCCAATGTACAATTATCAGACTTACCGCAAGGAGCAAGAAGTCAGCAGACGCTGCTAGGACATCCGCAGGTAGAACTACCGCGCTGTCCTTAACCGATAAAGTACCTCCAACCACAAGTAGAAGTCAACCCCGCACTGGCACACTCCCATAAAAAACGAGTTTAGGGATTCATCCTCTCAATGCTGGACAAACCCATCAAAGTGTAGCAATACCAAAATCACCCCCTCGCTTTTCGCAGTTACGACAGTTCTAAAAATTTATCGATCAATGGTTTCTACCTGAGACATGAAAACGAGGCGTAGCGCATCGAGGTAAATCTTAATCAATGCAGGAGTCACTAAGAAAGAACAGTGAACTCGATCATATTCCTTTTAGCAACACGTTTTCGCATCAGTTTCGGTAGGAGGATGGGGAGTGCAAACCCATGAAGTACAAAGCCATCAACCATAACTTTCGCATTAAGGAACACTTGGATCGGCAATGCCTGAACTACCTTCCGAATAGCAGCGGCAAGCAGGTGGATCTTTCGCTAAAGAAAGCTCTCGCCAAATAGAATACAAATCTATAGAGCTTGAACAAAACCGTAAATAAAAGTCTGCTGCCCATGCTGCACAACAAAACCTATTTCAAGTCAGTTGCTACACTCTATTCCGCCCTTCCAGCCCTACCAAATCAGTTGATAAAATCCGAGTACAAGCAGATAGCCACCCACAGTGACAACTGCAATGAAGATGAGTCCTAACTCAAGAAAGAGACTACCAAAACGAATGATCACATGAACCGCAGTTAAAACTCTCGATAGGCTCTGATAAAATGCAACATGCTCCGACTACAAGGGCGAAGCGGCAGTTCTCTCGGGAAGGAAGGCAACAATTTCCAGATTCGAGCATGATAAGTTAATATTATATGATCACATCACGTGGCAGTAAGACTTCTCCTCCTTGTATTCAAAATTTTATATCTCGTCACCCAACTGCTATCGGATTTTGATCTTGTGCTTGTTCTAGAAGTGTCTGTCCACGATCCAACGGGAAATCTGGTTCACTGTTAGGCGTAAATTGCTGGATTACTCGATTATCCTGCCTTAGTCTGTGATTTTCAGAGCCAAAACAGAAGAAAATCCCTCAACTGAGGCCTAATGAATTAGACTGTAAATTTTTCCTTCGATTACAGTTTCAGGCTTAACAGTGCTGGTTTGGTCTTTGAGGTGTAGTTCAGGAAGACGCTGAGCTGCAATGTGAGGATTGGTTTGCAGCAGGTAAGCCTTAGTCTCAGTAAGATCCAAATTCTCAGCTGCTGCGATGATACAAATGGAGATGCTGCCTTTGTTGGCATCAAATACAAAAGGATCGAATATCTTATTGTCATGCACGAAGAAGTGTAAATGCAGCCAGAAAGACTCAGTCAATATTATCTTGGTAAACTTTGAAATGCTGTTGCTGCGAACAGCGCCCATGACTTTACTTGATTCCCGGACCGCTGCCCCTCGATTGATGAGTTTGCTGAGTAGGCCAAGATAGCTGGTGTGGCTTCGTTTACGTTTGTGTTCCTCAAGAGCGTAGTCCTGATCGAGCATAAGGTTCATGAGTTCGTACTTGCGATTTCCGATGACCACGATATCGATTTGCTAAGTAATTATCTGGTCTTACATTAATATGCAAAGAAATATATGATGGTACATTTTACTATAATATGTTATCAGAAACCACATGATTAGATAAACTGTCAAAAGGAGATTGCTGAGAAAAGAGACAATAAATCGAGACAAATCGAAATCGAGTGAGTGATGATTGTTTTGCCTTTGCTGCAGTGCACATTGCCATCCTTTAAGATGATGTATTCCTTGCTGCCATGAGTATCTAACTCTTCTGATGAGACCAAACCACTCGATTTGCATTCCCCTCTGATATTGGTTCAGCTAGAATTGATAATTTTGCTGGAATCAAAACGAGAGTACAGCTGGACCATCTAACAAATTGCAAAAACAAATCATACAACAAATCAAGAAGACCTGCCAAAGAGGAATTCAATTCCTTCCATGAAATCCTATTGATCGCCATATTGACACCAATAAATACGTCTTTTTATCGATTCAGTATTAATGCCTCAATACGCCTGTTTTCGTCCACTTTGACTTCAGCCAAGTGTCTGTCTATATCAATGATACTAAACGCATCATACGCTCAGTTAAAGCATAATCATGATACTTGATATCTTCTATCTGAATTGACCGAACAACGGCTATTAAATTTGAATGAGTTACATATAAGCGTTAGCCCGCAACTTCGCCGACGATATAACCAAAACCCGCAAGTACAACTACAGTCACGACTGTCTCGAGGAGTACCTGCTGGCACATCCAAGCGTGGGGTGCTCAACTTTCAAAGTGCTGAACACTCGCAGCCAAAACATCGAGACCATGCTGCTTAGGAGTAAGCACTCTTCCACCTGCATTATCTACGCTCATGGCTTGGGCTCCAATAAATTGTAGGCGCTTAGCATTGCTAAATTCTTTCTCAAACAAGGCTACGATGTATGTTCGTTTGATTTTTCTAGTAGTGGTCGCAGTGAAGGATAGTACACAAGCTATGGACTACTGGAACAGGATGATGTACATGCCATACTGGCAGCTCTAGATAATGGCTTTAAGTACAATAGATATGTGCTCTGGGGAAGATCGATGGGATCGGCCGCTATAATTCTAAGTCAAGGCAGCAGCCCACACCGTAAAGTGGAATGCATAATTTTGGATAGTCCCTTCTGCTCCTTCTAAAAGATAGCAATAGAGTTGGCTTCAAAAACTTCTTTTATCCCATAATTTATGCTGTCGCTGCTAATCTAACCCCTGAAGAAGTACTTCAGCACTAGCCACCCTGTAAACCCCTTTTAAATGGACATCTTAACTCGTATCTAAAAGATAGATAACAAATTATTGATAATATATTCCAAAAGCGATTCAGTAGTCAGCTGCAGTCACGCCAAAGAACTCAGCAAACGCTGCCGCCGCAACCCGACTGAAGTAGAGATTAAGGAGGACCACAACATGCAGCGGAGTAAATCAACTCATCTTAAAGTACTAAAATTTATCACTGAATGTCAAGAAGAAGGAGAGAGGAAGGCCATCCTGTCTCGTAATAAAAACAGAGGCATAAGCGTGGCCTGCAAGGAAAGTCGTGAACGAGATCATTCAGTCCGCGCCAATAGCAAGATCAAACTGTCAATATCCAATCGCAATCGTCTCCAATCCGAAATCAACCAACGCTCTTCAAGAACCATTGCCACCCTCAACGACTCACAATAATCCTCGAAACGTTTGGGAACATAGATCTAACCTTGCCCTGCGAAGGTGTTGGCAATCTCATCGCTTTGCTTGTAGAATCACCGTTTGGGTCCCAACAAATAGAACATAAAGCCTTCCCTGAACATGCTTCGAAGGAATCGTTTTCGTTGATACTAATAATAACTGCGTGAAATGATAATGATGGGTTGAGAATGTATCAATCAATATTTCTTCTTGAGGCCGACTCCGGTGAGTTCGACGTCCTTGGTGGTATCGATGTCCATGTTGAGCTGGATCTTCCTCTCAAGTTCGTGGAGGTGTTCCTTGCGCTTCCTGATACAGATCACGATGATGATGGTGGCGATGATAACTAGATAAATAAAGTAGTACGAACACTGCAGATGGGGATTACCGTTGCTAGAATAATTATGGTGGTCTGAGAAGGTCCACTGTCGTTATTGTTGTTATTGTTGTTGTTATTATTATTGTTATTGTCTATAGAACCGCCATTGACTCCCAATGAAGGACCACTTGCAGTCATAGTTGCAATTGTTCCGCTAGATAAGAAGCCTTGCAAAGCTTGATACTGGCTGTTAGCCAATGCTGAATTGTTAGTAGCGGAAGTGCTGATCATACCAGTAACGATTACTTGGCTTTGTTGTACTTTTGAGGAAGAGAAAATTTTAGCCAAGGCAGAGCTGGAGCTTATATTGTAGGTAATGCTTGAAACTCCGATGTTGCTGATCGTCTCATTGATTGAATTGGCCATCTGCAGGAGGAAGCTATAATAGTTGCTCACGAAGACAGTGTTAGCGGAAACAGTGAAAGTCAATGAGAATGCGAAGTTGAAGTTACTCATGCAGAGGTTATTTGTAAGCGTGTATCCTGAAATACAACTCATGCAAGTCATAGGAGTATTGTAACAGAGTACGCAAGGACTGACGCAGGCTAGGCAAGTTACAGGCTGATAGAACATTTGATTTAAAGGAGAGCCAGTGGAGACACCATTAGTACCATAACCCACTGAAATATAAGCCTGGAGTTGAGCAACATAGCCAGGACTGCATTGGAGGCAGACACTGGATGACATACAGTTGCTACATCCACCTGGGCAAGCCTGACAGACATTGCTAGAATTTAACCAATTTCCAAATTGGCAAGAAGTACACTGTGCCGTAATAGTTGGATTGCAGCGAGCGCAGTTGGAAGAAGTTGCACAAGCAACGCATTTTTGAGTCGAAGATGTACTACTACTATTTTGATAACTGAGACTGTATCCGAAGGGACAGACAGTACATGTGCCAGCACTATTACAACTGAGGCTTGTCACGCAATTTGTTCCTGTCAAAGTGTAACCGGCCACACAAAGGTTGCAACTGGTAGAATTGATGGTACTGCAAGTGGAGCAGGGATACTGGCACTTAGGAACACATGTAGAGGTGGTAGTCATCATGTAGTTAGAGACGCAGGAAATACATCCATTAGCATTGCAGTTCGCACAGTTAGCAGTGCATTGTAAGCAATTGCCATTTATTACATTGTAGTAGTTTCCGGGTGAGCAGGCCAAACAAGTAGTGATGGAATAACTACTACAAACACTGCAACCGATGGGGCAGACAACGCATTGGCCGCTTACAAGAGTCGATCCTGGTAAGCACAATGTACAAGTCGAAGCAGCTAAGTTGCATGCGGCACAATTCTGTCCACAGGTGGTGCTATTCATGAACAAAGTGCATCCTGTGTTATTTGAGTTAAGGGAGTAGCCAGCCGGGCAAGAGGTGCAGGAAGTGCTATTATTAGACATAAGTTGACAGGTTAGGCAGCCAGAGGGGCAAGGATTGCAAGTAAAAGCGATAGCATTCAAAATAGCTGTGGTGAAACAGCTTGTACAGGCACTACCATTATTTATTACGCAAGTTTGGCAACTTAAACTACAAGGTGAGCAAGAAGATACTCCTGGAATAGTTGTGGGGGCCACCAAGAAGAAGCCAGGGATGCAGACAGAGCAGGAAGCAGGATTGTTAGGAGAGCATTTATAGCAGCCTGGGTCACAAACTCCAAGTACACTAGCTGAGTTTATGGTCATGAGGGTGTAGCCAGAAAAGTAAGCTATTTGCGTACAGACAGTGGCTGAGGTGCAGCTGGCACAAAAACTAGGGCAAGGCATGCAGGAAGCATTGACCATGTTGAGATAGTAGCCATTTGAACAGGAAAGGCAGGTAGCTGGACTGGTGGGTACACAAGAGGTGCACTGAGGGGCATTTGTGCAGAGCTGGCATTGGCCATTAGTATAATTAATAAAGTAGGAACTAATGCAACCTGTACATTGCGATACAGAAGATGTGTTGCAGCTTGAGCACTGAGGTTGAGAGCAAACTTGATTGCACTTTCCACCTGACATGGTGTAGCCTGATTTGCAAGAAATGCAAATATTGGTAGAATTAGCGCTGCAGGATTGACAGTTGTAGTCGTTACAGAGATAGCAGGTGCCATTAGAGGGGGCGGAATTATAGGGCCATTGGCAGGTTGCGCATACTGAAGAAGCTGAACAGGTTGCGCAGGGGCTTGGACAAAGAATACAGCTGAGTCCATCGAGTGCAGGCACAAATACACCTAAGCAGTTCTGGCAAACGTTTGAAGCTGAGCAATAGTAGCAGTTCGCTATATAGCATTGGAAGCATTGAGCTCCATTTGGACTGGCAGTATAAGTCACAGCGCAATAGGTACAAACATTGCTCTGCTAACATGATAAGCAATTGGTGATATTGCAGGCGGCCACACAAGCATCGCCGTAGGCTGAAACAACCCCACTGGTGCATAAATTGCAATAGTTTTGAATAGTGCAGGCTTGACAGTTAGCTATAAGGCAGAAAGCCATACAGTTCGAGGAGTTTGTCATTTGATAACCAGTGTTACATGTAGTACACTGATTCGGAGTTGTGGACGAAATACAGTTAGCCACTCCTCCATTAGCGACACAGCTGTTATTGGAGAGAGTGGTAGTACTGCTGCAGGTGCAGTCAGCTTGAGAGCCAGTGACTGGGCAGAAGCAAATGTTATTGGCCTGTAGGACAAAAGTGGGCAGGCAGGTACTGCAGATATTGCTGGATGAGCAACTTGCACAAAAGTTAACATTGCAAGAAAGACACATGTTAGAACTATTGGAAAGAGTAAAACCGCTATTGCAGGCGGTGCATATTCCCGTTATGTTATTGCAGCTCCCACAGTTGTTTGGGCAATTTGGATAGCAATAACCCGATACCATGGTATAACCTGTTATGCAGGTCATGCAAGAACTGTTGACATAGCAATTCATGCATGAGGGGATGTTGCATAAAACACAGTAGTTGTTGCCAGCGCTGTTTACAAGTTGATAGGGCGAGGTGCAGGAAAAGCAGACGTTGGTTGTTTGGCAGAGATTGCAGTTACTAACATTACAACCAACACATGATGTTGAATTGCTACCGTTGTTACTGATAGTATAGAGAGTAAAGCCAGGTTTACAGGTTCCACAATAATTGTTGATGACACAGCTGAGGCAATTAGCTATGGCACATGACAGCGGAACACAACTGTTGTTGCTGAGTTTGAAATTGTTTTGGCAAGCAGTGCACACATTCTGAGAATTGCATGTGGTACAATAGCTGGCAGGACAGTAGAAGCATGTTGCGTTCTGCTGCAACAGATAGCTACTACTACAGACTGTACAAACACTTAAAGAGGAGCAGCTGATGCAATTGGGATCATTACAGTTATAGCAGGTGTTGTTGTATAATTTCAGACTGCCCGTGCAGTTCTGACAAACATTTGCAGATGAACACATTTGACATCCAGCAATACAAGGAATGCAGGAGCCGTTATTGAAGGTAAAGTTTGACATGCAAGAGATGCACACATTAGAAGCAGAGCAACTACTGCAGCCAGTGTTATTGCAGGTTATACATGTGCCATTCACAGCAAAGTAATTAGTGGAGCATTGAGAGCAGAAGTTAGTGGAGTTGCATGTTTGGCAGTTGGGAGGAGAGCATGAGATACAACTAGTGTTGAGATTAGAAAAATTTGAGTTACAAGTGGCACAGGTGGCTCCGGAATCTGCACATGTTAAGCAATTAGAAATAGTACAAATACCTTGGCATGTACCATTAGTGAGGTTGTAGAAATTATTAATGCATTGAAGACAAGTTGCGTTATTGTTGCATGAGAGGCAGTTGGAGGGGCAGATCACGCAAAGTCCGCCAGTGCTGACTGAAAAAGTGCTGTTCACGCAGGTTCCGCAAACAAAATTGGAGTTGCAAGTGGCACAGTTCGGATCACTGCATAGAGCGCATGTTCCGTTAATGTAGTTGATTGTTCCGTTCACTATGGTACCGCTGTTATTGTAGTTGGTGAAGGTAGGATTGCAACCATTTGTTGCACAAGTATTGGGTTGAGAGCAGCTGTTACATTGAACAACATTGCAGCTCATAACGCAGGAGGTGCTACCGTTCAAATTATAGCCTGTAGAACAGGAGACACAATTATTAGAGTTGTTGCATGAAGTGCAATTGGTAATACTGCAGGAAATGCATGTATTACTGGTGTTGGAGTATGTAAAGTTACTTGAGCACGAAGTGCAGCTGTTGTTGGTTGAACACTGTAAACAGCCAGAGATATTGCAAAGAATACAAGATCCAAAACTATTTGGAGAGAAGTTGGAGGCGCAGGTTTGGCATATATTGTTTCCTGAACAGGTTTGACAGTTGGGATCTTGACAGTAGTAGCATGCGGAAATACCATTGGTGAAGACAGTAGTATTACTGCATTGAGAGCAAGTGTTGAATCCATTGCAAGTGGCGCAGTTTGGAACATTGCAGAGGTTACATTGCCCATTATCGAGGGAGTAGCCAGTGGAGCAGGCATCACAGGTATTGGAAGATGAAGCACATTTGTTGCAGTTATTGATTTGGCAGGCAGTACAGACTCCGTTGTTGAAGTTGAAGCCAGGCATACAGCCTGTGCATGCGGTTGAAGATGTGCAGGTTGCACAGTTAGGGGCGTTGCATACATTACATGAAAAACTATTGGAAATGAAATAACCAGAATTACAAACATCGCAAGTAGTAGGGTTGTTGCAGCTGAGGCAGTTGGCAACGTTACAGAGAGTGCAGGCGCTACTATTGACGGCTTTGTTGTTGAGAGTGTATCCAGAAGTGCAGCTACCACAGATATTGTTGGCAGTACAATTTAGACATTGAGGAATAGCGCAGCCATAGCAGGTAGTTCCATCAGTGGATAGACTAAAACTGCCGATACAAGCAGAACAGACGTTGTTGTAGATACATGTTAGACAGTCTGGTATAGTGCAAGTGACGCAAGTATTGATTGAGCTCAAAACTAAACTACCTGAACATTTAGAGCAGACGTTGGTAGCAGTGCATTGGATGCAGTTAGCTATTATGCAGCTTACACAAGCATTGCCTGATGGATTCGGATTATAATTAGCCACACATCCAATGCAAGTATTAGAGGCGCTGCAGAGGTTGCAGTTGGCAAGGGTGCATAAATAGCAGCTGCCGTTGTATGGTGTGTAGGATGATTGACATTGCTGGCAGTTGTTGCCAAAGTTGCAGTAGGTGCATTGGCTGATGTTACATGCTGTGCAAGCTTGTCCATTTGTATAGACTGTGTAATTGGCAGCGCATGTTTGACAGATATTACCGGAGGAGCAAAAGATACAGTTACCTATATTGCAGGCAATGCATGTAGTGTTTGCAACAAGTTGATAATTAGTATTGCACCCACCACAGGTCGTCGGACTGGTACAGTTCGCGCAGAACGGGATAGTACTACCACAAATCGACTGGGAGTAAGCTACTGCAACTATAAGGAAGCAGATGAATAGAGCCTTAGCTCCTGAACATATCTGAATCTTCATTTCCGAATTAATTACCTAATAAATATACACCATTGATTTGTTGATGTACATTTACAGGACTCAACTATTTTTGATGTGGCTCTTGATGTGAAGGTCTGCGGGGAGACTATCAAGGCTTTATTATATATCTGTGGATTATTGCTCGATAATTCTTTTACAAGCCGCATCATCATCCAGATAAAAGTTGATTAAAAATGAATGAAACCCAATGAAAGAGAGGGCGTCGAGTGAGAAAACAGCCGGGGAGGGTCAGTCGGCATTCAAATGTATTTTTAATCGTAGAATGGGAAGGATGTTTTACAATTCAAACATGTAATATATCAACCTCTTTCTATTATAGGAGAAAGAAGAGGCAAAAATAGAACCTTTCCGTCAGGTTCAAATCTCCCATCAGATCATTTACGATAAGTCTTGAGTTCAAATAAAAATATCATAGTTATTCTGCAAATATGAGAAAAGCATGATCATGAAGGTCTCAATTCCGATGATAGAGCAAAAGGGAGATCATAAATTAAAATCAGGTTGAGTAGAGGAACTCGTTTATTTTATTAATATTTTTTATTTTGGATTGATATTACATGCAATAAGAATTATTCATATCTTTATTTCAAATTGGACCATATCCAACAACCATTTAGATTATCATTCAGGGATAGAACATCATCACAGACTGAAGGACATTTGTAACTCTATTGGCTTATCAACACCTTATTACATATACTAATATCCTTCGTATTAAATATTATAACGATAGCAAACCACATGAAGTCCAACCATTCTCACAGATGCTACATCCCTCTTCCTAGACAACCCAAGCCGCATGCTCCCCCCACAAATTACTCTCTGGTCTACCCTGTCCTGCGACAAAATTTGCCATTTTCTCCACCCTATCATCTTTCTCCCTCGCAATCTCGCTTCAATCTCAAACAGCAAAACCCTCTCAAAGCCGTAAGCTCTCCTCCAGACAGCAAAAAGCATATTTGTTCTGCGCCAGCTCAAAATACGGATGTTTATCTGCTAATGAAAATGAACCCATATGGAAAAGAAACACGTCCACGCGAGTGCAATCCCCTACAAAATCACCACATACTGATGTCTCCCTGCCGCAGAGAATTACCAAAGCCCAAAATTAGTTTCAGCTATAACAAAGAAAAAGCGAACTAAACTTTGGTTCAGCAGGCCGGCTCCTGCAAGCAAATGAGCAAGCAATAGCCAGAACTGCCCTGTTCCATCCTATAATTCCAGCTGTTCAAGGGCAAACCATCAAAAAAAGAGAAGATGAAAAGGCTCAAAATATATAGCAAAGTCTTCAGCTAAGTTTATCAGCCAAACCATCGCTAAATACTTCCATCTGCCAGTGAATACTAGAATGTCAAGGAAAGTGAAGTGCCCATTCAGTACTTTGAGCGTTCAATCAATACAATTTCTTACTTAAATGACGAAGATGCGGGCATTAACAAACAATCAAAAATGGCTTCGACTTAAATCACCCAAAGCTTTACTATGGAAAGCAGGAGAAGCGACTTTTAAAGCACAAAAAATCCACTCAAAGTTACTCAATAATCCAACCCCAATAAACTTCGTCCTCCTCACAATATTTTCTCTCTCGATAACATCCAACTTTCACTTTAGCAGAGACTTTCGCCGTAAAAAATACTCAAAAAGACCATCATCGAGAATAATTATGATTTCGGGGGTATTTTCAGGGAAAACAAGACGGATAGAAACATTACTACTCTCCCAAAACTAGGCAGCAACGGGGGAGTCTTCAGAGATGTATCAAACTTAAAATGGGGCAACTTTGTGAAAGGTCTCTTTCAGGAGGAAAGCGAAGATGATAACCTGAAGAAGAGTATTCATTGTGGTCCATAGATCAGGCATGAGAGATTCAAATGCGAGATGCTGGACGAGTATGGAGAGATGACAGAGAGCATCGTTCCAGCCTATGATTGATTAATTTGTTATTTACTATACTTGAGTTCATACTGAGAGTTCTAATAATGTTATGAAATAAGGAAGATCATATCCTATAAAATGTATGCGATTGTTTGTCATATGCCAAATAATACCTTTTCCTATTGCCATCCTCAAATATTTCACACTATCACGGCTTTTTACTTTCGGAGTACTCTTAAAAATCAGCTATTTTGGCAATTCGCAACATATTCCTCTCCTAATTATCAAAGGCACTCATGAGATACTTCAAGACCAAGCTAGAACTGAGTTTAACTCCAATACAGTCCGTTGATATCAGGCAAACATTGGCATCATTATGCTGTCTTAGCAGTCATTTACCTTACGGCACATTTCGGCAATGTATTAGTTATTCACCACTGCGGCCTTTATTCCCTTTATGTGGTTCAGACTGCTGCATTCGATCATACCGGCCGTCGCGTAGCATATTCCAACATCTATGTGAGGAATCGTTACTTTGTTTGTCCGCCAGCACCTCAGATGAAAATTACTCCTCGGAGACAAGTTTGAGCAAATCCTCTAAGGAATGGTTAAGTTGAGACTGCGTGAGGGCAGCGATGAGTTGGTCGTAGTAGGGGGCGAATATATTCTCCTCCAGCTTAAAAGCCGCGACTATGATCTTTTTGCAGTTGAGCTTCATATTAAATAAATTAAATATTATGGTCAATATACACAACTCAAAATAGGGATATCATTAGATACTCTATTGATGGAGATAGAACAGAGCACTATTACTTATCTTCTTTATTATGGCTCGATTGGCAACAGTGACGGCTGTGTAGGGGGTAGTCCACTTGGCTTATGGCAGAACTCGCTCAATTTATTCCTTAATAGACTCTAAGCTATAGAATATAAGACCAATATGCACTGGCCCATAGTGTAAGGGAAATCCTTCTTCCTCTGACCGACACTGAAATCCCTTCTCGGCCATATAGTAATGCGAACTCTCTTTCCCAAAGCCTTTGCTAATACTGTCCTTCATCTCCGCCTGATTCCTATTGTAGAAGCAGCACATTTACTCTAGAACTGGACAATTCCACTCTTTCTCAGTTTTTTATTGGTAGAAGTCATACTTCTGAGATTTCACCCAGATGTGATCCACTATTTATTGTAGACTGATTCGAAGTGAAGGTTTTACCTCAATCATGGCGCGGATTAACGATTTTAAGGAGGAGGAGATGTTGGGAATCTCTTCATATTCGTTGTTAGCCATCATTTTATAGAGCTTTTGGGTATTGTTGTGCTCGAATGGCAGTCGTCCAGTCAGCATAGCGTAGAGAGTCACTCCCAAAGCCCACACCTCCGTTTTTTATGAGTCATACTGCTTATCATTCATCATTTCAGGTGCCGCATAGCAAGGTGAGCCGCAGCTGGTATGTAATAATTCCCCCGACCGACAATAATTGCTGAGTCCAAAGTCAATTAATTTCAATTGATCATCTTTGACGATAATGTTCTAAGGTTTGATATCCCTGTGGCATATCGCATGTCTTTTGAGATAGATCTCCGTGTCCAACAGTTGTACAAAATAAATGGCGGCCATATCCTCATTTAACTTTCCGAGCCGATTGATTTTCTGAAAGAGTTACTCACCTTCGACTAATTCAGTGATGATGTAGTAGTTTTTAGGGGATTCGTCGAGTTGATACAGCTTGAGGATGTTGGGATGGTTGACTTGTTTGAGGATGTTCATCTCGCGCTGTACTCGCAGCAGATCTTTCTTATTCACTATTTTGTCCTTCTGCAGAATCTTTATGGCTGCGTATTGGTTTGTAGGAATGTGTTTTGCCTTTTTGACCTTACCGAAGGTTCCCTTTCCTATTGTTTTTTATAGAGTGAAGTCATGGAGGTTCCTACTCATGTTAATATTCTTTCGATGCGCTTTAATAATGAGATTATGAGTCTATAAGAGTATGGAAGTTATCATATTTCAAAACATGGCAGCCGTGGCCACGTCGATGACCAGTTCGTCGTGAACCTCGAATTTGGCAGCCAGTTCCTTGAGAGTCATGTCTAATTATTGAGTTATTACTGAGTTCAGGAATGTGTTTCCTTTTTATGTAGAGAAAGAGGGACTCAGTGGTGGGTACATTCAACATTTCTCGGAGAGAGGAGATTAGTAAATGAATATTTTGGGTGTTGGTGCAATGCAAACTAGGTATGGAGCATCGTACTTCTTCTTGATGGTGTCTTTGGTATGGGGGTGATACAGAATCACGACTTTTATTATCTACCTCGGCTTTTTTTTATGCTAAGGGAGGGGCAGTTTGGCTGATGTGGCGATTTGACTTGTGTTTTAAGGCTATGACTCCATCAATAATCGGCAATAAAAGTATTTATGAATATATATTGTTCGCTAAATGAAAACAGAAAGCCCACTCCATATTGGGCCTATTCTTTTCCATGAAATGACTGACCCTCCTTCCTCTTTTAGAATAAAGCTGTTTTGCACTAATCCTTCATCTGATGGGATCGAGACGAATCAATAAATGAGTTATTTCTATGATAAGCTTTTTATGCTGGAATTGTACTTTTTATTTGATTAGATATCGTCCGATAATTCTTTTATCACGAGATTAATCGCCTAGTCAGGCTATTAAACATTTATCGGTTGAGTTGAGTCATTGTTTGACAAATAAAATCCAAATACACGACTAATACGACAGAAACAAAGTTATGAATAAGTTATGATTTGATGAATTGGTTATTTAGGTTTAAAGGATATCTATGCTGGCATTATCAGTTGGTAAGTTTTAGTAAATTAAGATGTCATAACCTATTTAGAGAGGAATCATACAAATTGAAAGACTTGATGATATCATAATTGGTAAGTAGGCGAAATAATTCAATAGATAAATCACATAGCTTTCTATGATAATTATTAGAAGTATTGATTAGACTGAAAAATTAGGGAATTAATAAAAATATCAAAACGAGCTATTAAATCTGATTACTTTTTGATTGAATTAAAATATCAAAATAAATACCATTGATTAGGAAGACCATATAATAAAAATGAGATATTTTCAGTTGTTGATTGGACTTGCTGTTTTAGTAGCAACTCTCAACAGCCAATGCACCATTCCCGACTGTACTACCTGCAATTAGGCAAATACATTGTGTACAACATGCTCACCAGACTATACCCTCTTAACTGATGGCACTTGTACTATGACCTGCCCAACCAATTGCGCCACCTGCACCTCCAGTACATCCTGTACAACATGCTCACCAGACTATACCCTCTTAACTGATGGCACTTGTACT
>Ga0302274_10002330_pt1 | contig 17416 bp, 15 predicted proteins | sample III_Bog_N2_1_FD_198755 | JGI IMG/M metagenome (GOLD analysis project Ga0302274, IMG submission 198755) | Peat permafrost microbial communities from Stordalen Mire near Abisko, Sweden - III_Bog_N2_1 | ecosystem: Environmental > Terrestrial > Soil > Wetlands > Peat | place: Sweden: Abisko...
TGTCGACTACGAACTTGAAGGCCGGCGATCCCTTGGGCGTAGATTTGGACGTGAAGAACGCGAGCCCGCGGGACGGCGATGAGGTTGCGGAAGTATATTTAAGTTTCCCGAAATCGGCATCGGCTCCGATTCGGGCGCTGCGAGGATTCACTCGCGTACATTTGCACGCTGGCCAGACTCAGCACGTTCATTTCAATCTCGATGCACGAGACTTGAGCGAGGTGGACGACAAGGGGGACCGAATCGTGGCCAAGGGCGCGTACGCAATCAGCGTTGGAGGCGGACAGCCGGGAACCAACGCTCCCGGGATGGCGGCCAGCTTTTCTGTGCACGGAAAACAAAAGCTGCCGGAGTAGCATGGTACGTAAAGTGGGCACGCTAGGTTTTGACGACGCGGTTGACCGCTGTTCCGGCGAGAAGGAGTGAACAATGCAACTCAAAGCGGCGACACGACTCGCAGCGGTTGGTTTCGTTCTGGCAGCTTTTGCGCTCGGTCAGGATTCCATGCCGGGACGTCCTAAGATTACTGGCATTTCTCATCTGAGCGTGTATACATCAGACTCTGCAAAGGCAGAGCAGTTCTATGTACACGACCTGGGAGCGATGAAGGCATCCGACCCGCAAAACCCCGCGGGCGTTCGTTACTACTTTGGCCCGGTCCAGTTCATCGAAGTGTTGCCCGTTCCTCAAGCGCCCACCTCGATCAATCGTCTCGATCATGTTGGATACAACACGGCGAGCGCCGAGGGTCTCCGTAAATATCTCGGATCGCACGGAGTCGCTGTGCCCGCGGCTGTAACCAAGCCCAGTGATGGCAGTCAATACTTCGAAGTCAAGGATCCGGAAGGAAACCAGATTCAGTTCGTCGAGCCGCCAGCCCGTCCCGTGGCGGTGCCGGCAAACCCGTTGAGCAGGCACATCATTCACGTTGGATATCTTGTGCACGATCCCTCGGCCGAAGACGGCTTCTACCATGCCTTATTGGGATTTCGGTCCTACTGGCATGGCGGCATGAAAGACGGCGAAGTGGATTGGATCTCGCAGCAAGTTCCAGACGGGACCGATTGGATCGAATACATGGTCGTGCAGGGGCCGGAGAAGACTGGGATTCCGCCGTCGATGTCGCTGGAAAGGTTGGGCGTGCTCGACCACTTTTCGCTGGGCGTGCAGAACATGGAAAAAGCGGTCACGCTGTTGTATGAAGGCGATCGCGTCAGCGAGAAACACTCGCCGCCTCAGATTGGACGTGACGGTAAGTGGCAGTTCAACATGTTCGATCCCGATGGCATACGAGCAGAGCTGATGGAGTTTCAGCCGTCGCTGAAACCCTGCTGTTCACCCTTCCTGGCGCCCAGTCCCACGGAGTAATGCAACCTCGAAAGCTGACATCGAACTTTGGCAAGAGATGAATTCGATGCGGTGCAATCCACGTCCTCGTGCGAAACTGTGCACATGAAAGTGATTGCCGTGATTCCGGCGCGTCTCGCTTCGACGCGTCTGCCGCGCAAAATGCTGCGCGAGATAGCAGGCGTCCCATTGTTGGCTCGCGTCTACGAGGGGGTCCAGAAATGCACATCGCTCGCCAACATAATCGTGGCTACGGACTCCGGCGAAATTCTGCGCTTCTGCGAAGAGCGTGGATTTATAGCGCGCATGACTTCTTCCGATCATCGGTCGGGCACGGAGCGGGTCCATGAAATTTCGACGTTGACCTCCGCCGACGTGTATTTGAACGTGCAGGGAGATGAACCGCTGACGCGCCCTGAACATATCGACGCGCTTGTCTCCGTCATGCGGGATGAAGCAATAGCGGTGGGAACACTGAAGACACCCGCCGCCGAAGTTGATATCAACAATCCCAACTCAGTAAAAGTAGTGACGGACGCGAGCGGGCGAGCGCTCTATTTTTCGCGGGCCACGATTCCCCATGATCGCGACGGCGTCGGGCCAGCATACTTCAAGCATCTTGGTTTTTACGGCTATCGCAAGCCGGCGCTGGATGCGTTCGTCCGCTGGCCGGAGTCATCCCTCGAGCGCAGCGAGCGACTGGAGCAATTGCGTTTCCTGGAAAATGGAATTTCGATTCACGTCGCGGAAACGCCGTTTGACACCGTGGGAGTCGATACCGAAGAGGATCTGCGGCGCGTCGAGGATATCCTAGAAAAGAATTTGTAATTTTGTAATCGGTAATCTGTAAATCAAAACCCGGTCAATTCCAAGGTTAGATCAGTGGGTTCGATCAGTGCGATTTCGCCCATGATTCCGCGGCGGCTACTCGTCGCGCAATCGCCGGATGCGAATGAAGCAACCATTCTACCCACCGCGCCGGCTTCTTTTCGGCAAGATTTTGATCGGCTAATTTGTTCATCGACGAAATAAACGGTTCGACGCTGGCGACGGATTGAAAACAATAACGGTCGGCCTGTCGCTCGTTGAAGCGCGAGTAAGCGTTCAGCGCGGGCATCAGTAAGAAAGAAAGCACGGTTGCGACCAGAATCAATAACGGCAGGCTAGCGAAGTCAGACATGGTCTCGAACATGTTGCGGCGTTCGACGGCAAAGCGCAAGACTTCGTTGGCCAGCCAGAAGCCAAAGAGTGTGATTCCCGCCTGCACGAAAATGCTCTTCAGAATGTGGCGATGCACGTGATGCCCAAGTTCGTGGGCCAGTACGGCTTCGATTTCGTCGTCTGAATAATTGTCGAGTAGAGTATCGGCGAGAATGATGCGGCGAGTCGCGCCCAGGCCGGTTAGCGCCGCATTCGCTTTCTTGCTTTTTTCGGAAAGGTGCCACTTATAGACGCCGCGCACCCGGGTTCCCGCGCGCTCGCTGAGCACGATCAGGCGGCGTTTCAGTTCTTCATTTTCCAGCGGTTCAAACTTATAGAAAATTGGGAAGAGCACGACTGGCGCAAGTTGCGCGAGCAGAACTACCAGTCCCAGAAAGACGACCCAGGCAATGAGCCACCAGTGCTGCGGGCTCTCGCGCATCAGCATGTAAAGCAATTCGACGACGACAGTGGCCATGACAAAGGCGATGAGAAAACCCTTCGCTTCATCCCAAAGCCACGACCGGAATCTCTGGTTGGAAAGGTTATAGCGGTGCTCCAGCCGAAATCCGTAGTATTCCAGCGGAGTGCCGATGACCTTACTGATTGTCATTAACATCAGCACATAAAGAAATACGGCGAAGGGATAATTCTGAGAAGCGCCGCGTTCGGCGAGATCCCGCAACCACCCGGTCCATCCGAAGGCCAATAACGCCACGAGCAGGCCAAAGCCGATAGCGAAGTCGGCGAGGCCTAACCACCGCTTGATGCGGTTGTAATGGCGCGATTCCGGTGAATCTGCAAGAACTGGTGTAGTTTCTTTTGCGACCATTGTCTCAGGTGACATTATCCTATCGCGTTCCAAACCTGCGTGCGTGGAACGGGCGCCGCGCTCGCGCGGTGGTTGAACCGGTCCCCGCTCCGACCACACGGACGAATGCGTCTCTGCCTACGGGCGCCTTACAAAGTCTTCGCCCGACTGCAGAATCTCTTCCACCAATTCGGCCGTTGCTGCCTCTACGTAGCATCGCAGCATTCGTTCGGTGCCAGACGCTCGAAATAATACCCAGGCATCGGCGCCATTGCCGTACTTTGGAGCATCCAGATAGAACTTAACTCCATCGCGATTTTCTTTTCGCAGGATCGCATAAGAGCCCAGCGTTTTCGTCCGAGGATCGGCCGCGCGGCGCACAGCGCCATTTTTCATCTCATCCGGGATATGCAGATCGCGCCGTCCATAATAGTGCGCTCCGAATTCGTGTTGCAGATCGGCAACCAATTGCCCCAGCGGCTTGCCTTCTTCGGCCATAACATTCGCCAGCAAGAGTGCGTTCAGAATGCCATCGCGTTCTGGGAGAAACCGTCCATATCCGATTCCGCCAGATTCTTCTCCGCCAATCAGAATCTCATGATCCATCATGAGATCGGCGATGTATTTGAATCCGATCGAGGTCTCATGCAGCTTGCGGCCGTATTTCGCGGCGATGCGATCGAGCATGCCAGTCGTATTAAAAGCGCGTACCACATCCCCTGGCCACTTCTTTCGAACCAGCAACCAGCGCAGCAGGACGGCCATGCACTTATGTGAATCGACGAAGCTGCCGTCTTCGGCCACGGCGCCAATGCGATCGGCGTCTCCGTCGGTGACGAGGCCGGCATGGCATTTTTCTTTCACCACTGTTTCTTGCAGCAACGCCACATGGGGGATGATTGGCTCGGGATTGATTCCAGGAAAGAGAGGATTCACTTCCTGGCGAATGGCGACATACCGAATTCCGTGCGCATCGAATATCTTGGTTAGAATTCCCCGGCCCGACCCGTACATGGAATCGATCGCGAATTTAAAGTTGGCCCGGCGGATGAGATCAAGGTCCGCAAACGCGGACACGGCCTCGACATACGCTGGCTTCAAATCGACTTCTTTGATTTCCGCATGATCTCCTTCGTGTATCGTTGAGGATCCCAGTTCTTCTTCGATCAGCTTCATGATGGCGGGCGTCGCCGAACCGCCAAATTTCGCTTTGAACTTCACGCCATTCCAGTTCCACGGATTGTGGCTGGACGTGATCATGACTCCACCGGCAGCGCCTAGCTTTTTGACGTTGTAAGAAACGGTTGGAGTGGGCACATAGTCGTTGGCGAGTACGACGGGAATGCCCGCGCCGGCAATCATCTGCGCGACGATTCGGGCGGCACGATCCGAGGCGAAACGAGTGTCGTAACCGATTACAACCCCATGCTTCGGATCTTCGTGTTTGAGCACGTAGCCAGCGATGGCGGCGGCCACCAGACGAACATTATCGAACGTGAAGTCGTCGGCGATCAGACCTCGCCAGCCGTCAGTACCGAATTTAATTTGGGTCATGGGATAGTTTTTGGTCTTGTGTTCCTTGGTTTTATTTGCGATTAGCCGTTCGTCGTTCGCGGTTCGCAAATACATCCCCTGCTAAGTTCGGATGAATCGCGAAGGTAATACGAATTGCGAATAGCCATTCGCGAGCAACCAACGACGAGCAGCAAACCGCGAACTGCTCCTACACCAGTTTCTTCAGCTTTTTCTCGTCCAGATATCTGACGATTTTGCCGACATCCTGCGACCGATCCAGCGTTGTCACCAACAGAGCGTCTTCCGTTTCGACGATCACCAGATTGCTAACTCCGATCAGGGCAACGAACTTGCCGGGGGCGTGAACGTAATTATTTGCCGCATTCAAAGTAAACTTTCCCGGGGGCGCCGCGCTTCGGTCGTTCGTTTTCGCCTTGGAGGTCTGGTGCTCGTGCAGTGCGGCCCACGAACCCAAGTCGTTCCATCCGAAATCAGAAGCTAAGCAAAAGATGCGGGAGTTTGCTTCACCTTTGGCCGAACGGGGTTCGAGAACGGCATAATCGATACTGATGTTTTCGCACTTGGGATACAGTTTGCGGAAAGTTTCGGCAAATTTGCGCGTGCCATACGCGGCAGCAATTTTTTCGAGGAGCGGCGCGGTATTCGGCAGATGCTCCCGTAAGGCGTTCACGAGCGTGTCGGCTCGCCACAAAAACATTCCGCTGTTCCAGAAATAATTGCCCGCGTCGAGAAATTGTTTGGCGCGTTCGAGGTCGGGCTTTTCGGTAAAGCGTCTCACTTGTAGAGAGCCGTCCTGATCGGGCTCTCCTGCTTCGATATATCCGTAACCGGTTTCTGCCCGTGTAGGGCGTATGCCGAGCACAACAATATTCTCTCCTGCCGCGGCCATCTCAATTCCTCGCGCCAGCGTCTTGCGGTATTGGACGGGATCGGCAATGACGTGATCGGAGGGAAATAAGCCGAGCACCGCGTCGGGATCGTGGCGAAGCAAAAGAAAGGCCGCCAAGCCAATCGCGGGAGCCGTGTTCCGTCCGACAGGCTCCGGGATGATTTGCTTGCGGTCAAGTTTCGGCAGTTGACCGATAATCGCGGAACGAAGGTCGTCGTTGGTGATAATCCAGAAACGTCCGGGAGCAGCCATGGGCGCGAGACGCGCCACTGTCTGTTGGATCATCGTGTGCTTGCCATCAAGAGCCAGCAGTTGTTTGGCGCGGCGCTTGCGACTGAGCGGCCAAAAGCGCGTGCCGCGGCCTCCGGCAAGGATCACAGGATAGAAGTGGGGACTCGTCTTCACCTTAATACAAAGCCTAACATTTACGCCGCTGCTGGCGAAAGGCTGGATGGGATGATGGTTTAGCCTGCGCCTGTGTGCGCTGTTTATGTGCGCTATGGTACGTAGATTTCGACTTAGAAGCGCGTAGCGGGCTCGGGTACCACCGCACCGGGCACGCTCGCCTTTAAAAACTCGACTTGCCATTGCGGTCGGACGGTGAAGCCTTGCGTAACCGCCGGAATGACGACCGCGTCGCCTTTCGCCAGCGTAACCGGATCGCGTCCCTGCGTCTCGACAACCCCGCAACCTTCTACGGCAACCAGGATTTGCACGGACGTTTTGTTGGAACGATCAGTAGTTGAAAATACGTGCGGCTCCTTCAACTCGAACAGATCCACGGTGAAATACGGCGCAGCAATCATCGACGACTGGCGGCTCTTGCCTCCGTGAATGGCCAGAGGCGCGGGACGAATCACTTTTCCCGACGCATTTTTTTCCTTCACTGAGGCCAGACCTCGCTCCAGATGTAACGGACGCGGGCGGCCGTAATCGTATAGGCGATACGTGGTGTCGGATTGTTGTTGCGTCTCGACAATGATGGCACCAGGCCCCAGCGTATGCACCGTTCCTCCGGCAACGTAAATCATTTCGCCCTGATAGACGTTGACCCAGTTGAGTAATTCCTCTGCGCGATTTTGCTGGACGGACTGCTCGAATTGCGCAGTTGTGACGCCGGGCTTTAGGCCGAGCGCGATCTTCGCTCCTGGCTTGGCGTGGGCTACGTACCAGCACTCGGTTTTGCCCCACGGCTCGCCAAAGCCCTGCGCAGTTTTATCGTCCGGATGCACCTGGACAGAGAGATGCTGTTCCGGAAATAGAAACTTCAGCAGCAGTGGAAAGCGCTCTGGATCGCGTGCGGCAGTGCCCACTAACTCCGCTCCGAATTCTTTACTGAGGTCTGCCAGAGAACGCTTGGCCAGCGGCCCGTTCGTCACCACACAGTCATCGCCTGTGAGCCACGCTTCTCCAATGCGCTCGTTGAACTTCGCATTCGGATAAATCGCGGACAGGTCGAGGGTGCCCCACGGGCGCGGGTCGAAGGCCGGGGACATGAGGAGTGGGTAAAGTTGGGTCATGCAGTTCGGTTGATCAACGCTGCGTTTCGAAAGCTTCCACCACCCTCAATTCAATATCCTGTCATTCCGAGCGCAGCGAGGAATCTGCACTTTCGCGGCAGACTACAGATCCCTCGCTGTGCTCGGGATGACAATTCAAGAAAAGTGGCACCTGCCGCCGCCGTAAGGATGACAAATACAAACTTCTTTCGCGAAGCCGGGGAGCGCAATGTTATAGCTCGCCGAAGAACTTCCGCATGCGCTCCAGCATCTTGTCCAGGTTTTCCAACGATGTAGCGTACGAGATGCGAACATGTTCGGTCGTGCCGAAACCTTCTCCCGCGACGGTCGCAACGTGCGCCTTGTGCAAAAGCCCGTGGGCGATGTCGGCGCCCGAGTTCATGCCGCTCTTGCCGAAAAACGCCGAGACATTCGGATAAGCATAAAACGCGCCTTCCGGCATGGTGCATTTCACACCCGGAATTGCCCGCAATCCCCCGACAATGTGGTCGCGCAGCCGGATGTATTCCGCCCGCATGTCGGCTACACATTGCTGCGAACTATTCAAAGCCGCAACCGCCGCTTTCTGCACGATCGAGGTCGGATTCGAGGTCGACTGGCTCTGCAACTTCTGTACGGCACTCACCACGGACGCAGGGCCGAGCGCGTATCCCAGACGCCAGCCGGTCATGGCGTAGGTTTTTGACAGAGATCCGACCACCAGATAGCGGTCGCGATATTCCGTTAACGACCCAACCGAAAAATTCTTGTCCGTGTAGTTGAGATACACATAGCACTCGTCGGAAATCACCCAGATACCGCGCTCGTGCGCCAAGCGGACGACGGCCGTCATGTCCTCAGGGCTCATCACCGCGCCCGAAGGATTCGAGGGCGAGTTCAAAATAATCAGTTTCGTTTTCGGAGTGATCAGGCGCTCGACCATCTGCGCGGTGACGCGAAATCCCTGCGACTCGTCGGCTTCAAGCAGCACGCAGTTGCCGCCGACGTAGCGCACCATGTCTTTGAACGAGACCCAGTAGGGGACGGGCAGAATCACCTCGTCGCCATGATCGACGAGCACCGAGATCACGTTAAACAGCGCGTGCTTACCTCCGACCGACGCACAGGTTTCTTCGCGCTTGTAGTCCGAGCCGAAATCGGCTGCGTGGCGATGAATGATCGCGTCCTTAAGTTCGACCGTGCCGCCCACCGGCGTGTACTTCGAAAAATTGTTCTGGATGGCCGCAATAGCCGCATCTTTGACATGCTGCGGCGTGGCAAAATGCGGCTCTCCAGCGGTGGCGTCGACGACATCAATTCCCTGCTGGCGCAGTTTTTCCGCCTCGGCCACGGCGGCCATGGTCGCGGAAGGTTCGATGCGATTAATGCGTTCCGTTAGTCGGACGGGGTGGGCGACTGGCGCGCTTACGGTGCTCATGGACTCGACTCAAGCTTTCTTTTTTTTGGACTTGCTCTTCGGCGCGGAAGACGCCGGGCTTACCGATTGCCCGCTCCCGAACTTGTGAGCCACATCCATTTTCTCACGAAGTTTCTGCGCCACGAGCTCCGGGACCAGGCAATCGATCGATCCGCCAAGTTGCGCGACCTCCCGCACCAGGCGCGAGCTTAGGTAAGAATACTTTTCGGCGGGCATCATGAATACGGTTTCGAGGCCGGGCTGCAGTTTCCGATTCATCAAGGCCATCTGTAGCTCGTATTCGTAATCGCTGATGGCGCGAATGCCGCGCAGCAGGACGCTCGCTTCAACCCGCAAAGCATAATCCACAGTGAGCCCGTCGAAGGTGTCAACCGAGACGTTGTCGAAACTCTCTGTCATGGCCTCGAGCATCTTGCGCCGGTCGGCCACGCTAAATAGCGGATCTTTCTCGGGGTTGCGCAGAATGGAAACCACGAGTTCGTCGAAAATCTTGCTGCCACGCTCGATCAGGTCGAGGTGGCCGTTGGTCGGGGGATCAAACGATCCGGGATAGATAGCTTTAATGCGCTTCACAAGGCCTCGGCTGACGACTCGGTCAACGATTGGAGGATTGTATGCGGGGGTTGCTGGATTGGCAATCAGAGGTCGCAGCGCTGATGGGAGCTCCCCGAGGTGACGAGGTGTACGATTGGCTCGGGAATAGCCAATGAAACTCACCATAATCCTGCTCGCACTCTTCGTGCTTTTGCTCCATGTTGCCGGCGCGGAAGTACCCCGCGATTACAAGGGAAAACCTTTCGTGGATGTGGCCCACCGTCGAGGGCCGCAGACGATCCCCGGAAGATTACAAGCGGCATGGTTCGACGCCGGAGGAGAAGGCGTTGCCTATCACGACTCGGATCCGATCAACCACGGCAGCGGAGAACTAAATCACAAACCCGAACACTGCGAGCAGGGAGTTCCGGTTGCAGTGTGCCGCTTTCGCGAGAATGAAGGGGTCGACCTGTCTTACGTGAAAAAAGGTGCAGACTTGAATCATCCGAACCTCGTCACACCAGAATGGCAGCAGCTCTACATCGGATGGACCGAAGATGGCGAATGGACGAACTATACCGTCAACGTAAAGAAAGCTGGCACCTACAGAATTGTTGCGCTCTATTCCTACACGGCGCAAACAATCGATTTCTCACTGAATGGGCATTCAGCGGCAGAGTGCAAGCTCCCGCTCGACCCCACGACTCAGTTTTCGATGAAAGACTACCCCGATTGGGAGGTCTGGCATTTCTGGAACAAGGCGGATTGCGGCGAAATTCTCTTTCCAGAAAAAGGGTTACAACTGCTGACGCTCCATTACAAGCGCGGAAATAACCTCGCTTATTTTGATTTCGTGCCGGCCCGGAGGTAGGTCAGCCGCAGAGAGCGCGAGAGCCCGTGCTGCCATCCTGCACACGCAGAACGCATCCAAGAGCCTAGAGGCATCCTCATGTCCAGCGGATGGCTCCCTCAGATTCTACGTCGCAGAAGTGCGCCACGTCGCGTTTCCCCTGCAGAACAGGGATGATCTCCAATCCCTCCGGCGGCCTGTCTCGCCCTAACCTACTGTCAGACCGGCGCGTGGTCAAATTGGAACTATTTCCGTGCTGCCGCCTTGCCTGTGTCCGGAGCTGCCATCGGCATAGTTGCGACCTTACTCTGCGTCCCGATCGCCTGCGCTGGTACTGCGGTCGGCGTCGCTGGCTCGGCTTTGGACGGGGTCAATCCGAGCGCCTTGCGCACCTCGGCATCCAGTTTGGCCATAGTGTCTTTGTTTTCTTTCAGGAAAGTACGCGCATTTTCGCGTCCCTGCCCAATGCGCTCGCCTTTGTAGCTGAACCACGAACCGGATTTCTCCAGGATATTCTGGGCCACGGCGAGATCAAGCAGGTCGCCTTCCCGCGAAATGCCCTCGCCGTAGAGAATATCGAATTCCGATTCACGAAACGGCGCCGCGACTTTGTTCTTCACGACTTTGACGCGTGTACGCGAACCGGTAACCACGTCTCCTTCTTTGATGGCCGCAATGCGCCGAATATCGATGCGCACCGACGAATAGAACTTCAGCGCGCGTCCGCCAGTCGTTGTTTCTGGATTGCCAAACATGACGCCAATTTTTTCGCGGATCTGGTTGATGAAGATCAAGCAGGTGCGCGACTTGGAAACCGTGCCCGTCAGTTTTCGCAGAGCTTGCGACATCAGGCGCGCTTGCAACCCCATGTGGCTGTCACCCATTTCGCCATCCAGTTCAGCCTTGGGTACAAGCGCCGCCACAGAGTCCACAACCAGCACGTCGATGGAGTTCGAGCGCACCAGCGCTTCCGTGATTTCCAGCGCCTGCTCGCCATAATCCGGCTGCGAGACCAGCAGGTTGTCCACGTCTACGCCGAGTTTCTTGGCATAGCCGGGATCGAGCGCGTGCTCGGCATCGACGAAGGCAGCCATGCCTCCAAGTTTTTGCGCCTCGGCAATAATCTGCAGGGCGATGGTCGTCTTGCCGGAGGACTCCGGGCCAAATATCTCGACCACGCGGCCTCGCGGCACTCCGCCCACGCCCAGCGCGGCGTCGAACGAAATGGCGCCCGTCGAAATCACTGCGATCGGGACGATCGCTTCCTTCGAGCCCAGCCGCATGATGGAACCTTTGCCAAACTGCTTTTCAATCTGCGCGAATGCAAGTTCGATTGCCTTGCCTCGCTCGTTATTACGGTCTTCTGCTCGGCTACGCTCGTCGGCCATTAGGGCTGCTCCTCTGTTGTATGAATCTGGAATCCGTGTGCGAATCCCCCGTAGCCTACACCCGCGGGCTGGGGCGTGAAGTGTTGGCTGTCACATCGGTTTCGGTCAGTTTAGCACGAAGCGAATAAAAGGCGAAGCATGGATTGTATTAACGGGGCTGATCCCTGTGCCCGGAAAGAGCATATCTCAGAAGTTCGATTGCCTGGGTTGAGATCAGGGTCGCATCTGCAATCGAACCTCAAACCCTCTGCCCTCGCTCTTTTCTTGCTAGACTCACGGCATGAACGAAAACACAGCGAATCGCGACCACTCCGAACGAGACTCTTCCCTCGGAGGCCCCTCTCTCTACCTGGTCGCCACGCCCATCGGCAATCTTGAGGACATTACGCTGCGCGCCCTCCGCGTGCTCAAAGAAGTGGACCTGATCGCCTGCGAAGATACGCGGCAGACGCTGAAACTCCTCAGTCACTATGGCATCCAGACGCGGCTGGTCAGCTATCACGAACACAACGAGATGACGAAGGCCGCCGAACTGGTGGTGGATCTGGAAGGGGGCGCAAAGATTGCGCTGGTCACGGACGCAGGCATGCCCGGCATCTCCGACCCAGGCTTTCGCTTGATCGCGCTGGCCATACGGCACCATGTGCCGGTCGTGCCCATCCCGGGAGCATCGGCGTTTCTGGCCGCGCTGGTGGCGAGTGGATTGCCCACCGATTCCTTCCGCTTCAGCGGGTTCCTCCCCTCGAAATCAGGCCAGCGTCGCAAGTTGCTGGAGAGCGTGAAAGATTCTCCTCGTACGCAGGTGTTTTACGAAGCTCCCCACCGGCTACTCGATACGCTGGCGGATGTCTCTGAGATTCTGGGAGAAAACCGTCTTGTGGTGGTTGCGCGCGAAGTCACCAAGCTCCACGAAGAATTTCTACGTGGACGAGCTTCCGATATCAGCAAAACCTTGCAAGCCCGCGGAGACGTCAAAGGCGAGATCACTTTACTGATCGCGAAGGCGGAAGAAGGATCCGCTCCGGCTGCGGCTGAAATCGTAAGCGTGGCCCAGCGTGTACGCGAGATCATGACCGATGAGAAGGCCGACGAAAAGGCAGCGCTCAAGAAAGTGGCGAAAGAGCGCGGGATTGGCAAGAGCGAAGCGTACCGGGAGTGGCAGCAAAGCAAGTAACAGCACACATCACGCAGGCCGGGACGTATAACTTCGGGCAGCCGAGCGCAGCGAGGCATAATCGAAATCTCACAGTATGAATGTCCACGCATCACCGACAACGTGCTGGCGATCCTCTTAATCTCGACTCAAGTTCGCGTTTAGCTTCTGTCGCGCTTTCGCTCGTAGGGGCGGACGAATGCGTCCGCCCCTACGTGAGCATTATTTTCCTGCCAGCTCTTTCTTCACCACTTCACTGACCACCTTCCCATCCACCCGCACGCCCGCAGCAGCGAAGCGGGCCATGGCGGCTTTCATCACGGCTCCCATGTCTTTCATCGCGGGAGCAGGCGTCATCTCGGCGATCGCCGCGCGCACGCCAGCCGCGATCTCTTCGTCTCCCGCCGCCTTCGGCAGGTACGCTTCGATGATCTTGATCTCGGACGCTTCCTTGTCGGCCATCTCCTGGCGTCCGCCCTTGGTAAACTGCTCGACCGAATCTTTGCGCTGCTTGATCAGCGTAGAAAGAATTTGCTGCGATTCTTTATCGTCAAGTGGCGCCATCTTTTCGATTTCTTTGTTCTTGAGCGCAGTTTTGACCATGCGCAGCGTGGAGAGGCGCTGCTCTTCGCGGGCCTTCATGGCCGTGACGATGTCTTTCTGAATCTGGTCGATGAGGGGCATGGAGCGATTATAGAACGACGAGACACCGCTTTTTTCAAGACTCCGCCACCCCTTCACTCCATTCCGAAAACGGCAGCTCTGCCCTGTGTTTTTTGCGTTTGACGGTTTTCGTTACCAAATCTACAGTTGTGCCATTCGTCGCGCGTGTTTTGGCATCCAATGCACCCATGATTCTGCGCCTGGGATACAACATCGAGTTCGACTTGCCCGGTTCGGCGACCATCGTCACCTTGCTGAACGTGCATCCATCGCGAGTTGACGATCTGCGCGCTCCCGACGAGCTGCGTGTTGAGCCCGCGACTAAGGTCGAAAGCTTTATCGACAGCTTCGGGAACGGCTGCCATCGCTTCGTCGCACAACCCGGCCGCCTGCGCCTGAGTAACTCGACTCTTGTGTATGACTCGGGCGAGCCCGATCCCGTGAATCTATCGGCTCGAGAAGTGCCGGTGCATGAGTTGCCTTATGATGCTCTGCGCTATCTTTACAACAGCCGCTATTGCGAGGTAGATCGATTTTCGATGATTGCGCTGGAACTGTTCGGCTCGGTCGCGCCCGGATGGTCCCGCGTGCAGGCGGTTTGTGACTGGGTGCACTCGAAAGTCACTTTCGGATATCCCTATGCGCGTCCCACCAAGAGCGCGTTGGACGTTTTCACCGAACGCTTCGGAGTCTGCCGTGACTTCCAACATTTGGCCGTAACCCTGTGCCGCGCCCTGAATATTCCCGCGCGCTACGCAACCGGATACCTTGGCGATATCGGTGTCCCAATTTCGCCCGATCCCATGGACTTCAGCGCCTGGTTTGAAGCCTATCTCGAAGACCGTTGGTGGACTTTCGACGCGCGCCACAACCGTCCCCGCATCGGCCGCGTGCTCATGGCCACCGGGCGCGACGCCTCGGACGTCGCCATCACCACATCGTTCGGGATCGCGAACCTGAAGCAATTCACCGTAGTCAGCGAAGAGCAGCTTCCGTAGACGTCGACTCGCTGCGCGTACAACCCAACGCAGATTGGTCGTTTGTCGACTAGATCGGGCATACGACGCCCTCCGGTTTTGCGAATACGCCGTCTTCCACTATCCTGATTTTTGGCGTTCTCAGGCCGTCGCCGAGATCCCGACCTCATGCTCAGAAAAAATAGACTGTTTACTCCCGGACCTACCCCTCTGCTTCCAGCAGCGCAGACGGCAATGGCGTCCTATGGAGCGCATCACCGGACTGCTGAGTTTCGCGCCCTTTTTACGCGCGTTCTCGCCGATGTGCAGGAATTCATCGGTACCAGAAACGACGTTCTCGTGCTGAGCTCGTCCGGCACAGGCTTCATGGAAGCCTCCATCTCAAATTTGACTTCTCCGGGGGACCGTGTGCTCGTGCTGACTGCGGGCAAGTTTGGCGAGCGCTGGACCTCGCTGGCCAAGGCATTCGGCTGCGTCGTCGAAACAGTGACTGCCCCCTACGGCGAGACCATTTCGTTGGAGGAAGTACGCACGAAGTTGACCCCGGAGACGCGCTGCGTCTACGTGCAAGCGACGGAGAGTTCAACCGGGGCGCGTCACAATGTTGAGGCTATTGGGAAACTCGTTCGCGAAATGCCTGACACCTTGTTTGTCGTTGACGCGATTACAGGGCTAGGCACGACCCGCCTCGATGTCGACGCCTGGGGCATCGACATCATCATTGGCGGTTCGCAGAAGGCGCTGATGATTCCTCCGGGACTGGCCTATGGATCGATCAGCGAGCGGGCCTGGCGGCGTATGGAAACGACGAAGTCGCCGCGCTATTACTTCGACCTGCGGAAGGAGCGAAAATCCGCCGCCAAAGCGGAGACGGCCTATACCCCCGCGACTTCTTTGTTTGCGGGATTGGCTGCGGCACTCGACTATGTCCGCCAGATGGGCGATGGAAATCTGGCCGCGGGCCGCGACGCTCTGGTTGCGAACGCAGAGTTATGTGCAGCCATGACCCGGGCCGGAGTGCAGGCCTTGGGACTGAAATTATTCGCGCCAGCTTCTCCGGCGGCGGCGTTGACCGCGGTGACCGCTCCGGATGGCGCCGATTCTACGACCATCTGTAAACGCTTTCGCGATCAATTCGGGGCAGTCGTCGCCAATGGTCAGGCCGAGATGAAAGGCCAGCTTTTCCGCATCGCCCACATCGGCTACTACGACTACATGGACACGGTGGGAGTACTGGCCGCCCTCGAACACGTAATCGCGGAGACTACGGGTCGATCAGTAGAGTTTGGATCTGCCGTCGGTGCGGCACAGGAAGTGTATGCGACGTTAGAGGTACGAGGTTAGAGGTACGAGGTCAGAGGTGCGAGGTCAGATGGCAGAGGTTAAGATCTCAAGTTCATCGATGCCGCGTGTGCCTTGGGTTTTAACCTCTGCCATCTAACCTCTGACCTCGCCTACGAGTCCAACGCTGCGCGCCGCAGTTTGCGACTCTCGGCCAGCAGGGACATAGAGTGCATTAGATTCTGCAGCGTGACGATTCCGACCAGGTGTTGTTCGTCGACGACGGGAATGATGCTCAAATTGCGCGACGACAGTTTGCGAAAGGCGGAAGCGAGCGACTCCTGTTTCGCCGCTACTTCAAAAATACGATTCATGATCGCCTGCACGTAGCCGTTGCCATCTGCGCGTAGCGCTTCGAGAATTTTCTGCCGCGACACCACGCCGACCATATCGCTGCCGCGAACCACCGGAAAATCGTCCTGCAGCGTGTGGACGGCTTTTTCCAGCGCGTCTTCCAGCGTATCGGCGGGCGACAGCGTTGCGAAATCCGTCAGCATGATTTCTTCCAGCCGGACGCTTTGCAGCACAGATTGAAAGATTGCCGAGCGCTCTTCAAGTTGCGCTCCAGCGAATAGGAAGAAGCCGATCATCATCAGCCAATAGCCGTCCCAACGCGTCTCGGCGCGGCTGGTGATCAGCATTCCCAGCATGATCATCAGGATGGAAAATACGTTGCCGATGCGCACCGCGCGTTGGGTTGCCCGGATCATATCCACTCGCCGCGAGAATAAAGCCCGCAGAACGCGCCCGCCGTCCATCGGATACGCCGGCAAAAGATTAAACAAGCCGAGGTAAAGATTGGCCCAGACTATGCTGCGCAAGAGCGCGCTCGAATCCACCAGCGGCCGCGCGGTCAGCGAAAAATTTGGGATGGTCGCGAGCAGCATCAATGCGGCCACTCCCGCGATGAAGAGATTCACCAGAGGCCCCGCGACGGCCACGCGAATGTCACGTTTCCATCCGTCGGCTGGATCGGGAAGAGCGTGCGCTTCGTCGAAAATCGTAACGCCGCCGATGGGCAGCAGCACGATGCCCTTTGCCGGAATACCAGAACCACGCGCTACCAGAGCATGGCCCAGTTCGTGCAAAACAACACTGCCGAAAATTATGCCCACCAGACCGAGCACGCGCAGAGCGATGCCCGGATCCTGCGTCGTGGCTCCGGTACTCAGCAGGAAGATCAGCAGAAACGCAAACGTCAGATGGATACGGATTTCGATTCCAAAAAGTCGTCCGATCGGGATGGACCAGCTGCGCATCGTCATGCCTACCAGTATTCTATCTATTTAGACACCAATCCACGCGGTCCGGATGCGAAAACCGCGACACGGAAGGGCTGGAACGGCTGGAGGAATCTTGATGAGGTTAGCTGCGTGAGGGTGATCGCCGGCGAATATCGCCATCGAACGCTGAAATCTCTGCCTGGCGTCGAAATCCGGCCGACCTCAGACCGTCTCCGCGAGTCTCTATTCAACGTGTTGTGCTCGGGCAATCCGTGCGCGTTGCAAGATTCGAAATGGATTGATATCTACGCAGGGACGGGAGCGATTGGGATCGAGGCGCTGAGCCGCGGCGCTCGGATGGTCCATTTTGTGGAGTCGTCGAAGGCTGCGGCCGATTTGATTGCTGCAAACCTGAAGTCGCTCGGAATCACTAGCGGATTCCAGATTTCAAGAATCGACGCCGCAAAAGCAATAAGGCAGCTAGAGGCAACAGGAAGCGCCCCGAATATCGTGTTTCTTGATCCTCCTTATTCGATGGAGGAGGAATACGCAAAGACGTTGTCGGCC
>Ga0302274_10002335_pt1 | contig 17402 bp, 15 predicted proteins | sample III_Bog_N2_1_FD_198755 | JGI IMG/M metagenome (GOLD analysis project Ga0302274, IMG submission 198755) | Peat permafrost microbial communities from Stordalen Mire near Abisko, Sweden - III_Bog_N2_1 | ecosystem: Environmental > Terrestrial > Soil > Wetlands > Peat | place: Sweden: Abisko...
AAACTTTGCGGGTTACGATTTGATGTTATACAAGAGAAGACTGGACGGAAATTCAGAAACGAGGAGGGAAACGCTGATCAAATTTCATGCGGAAAGCCACGCCGACAATTCCGCCAGCATCGTTTCCAAATTATCATGCTCGCCGGCGGACAGGAAAGAAGCCGTCTGGTCGGTGTTCAAACGCGGGAAGCGCGCCGCATAAACGTGTGCCTTGGGATACGCCCCCGCGAGCCAGCGGCAGCAAGCTTCGGAAGCAGCCTTGGCCGCCGCGTATTCAAGGTTCCTCAACGGCGGCGATTCCACATAAACGGTGGAGGCATTGAACACAGAGAATTGCCCCGCATTTTGCCTGGCCAACCATTGTGCTACGTTGACGAATCCGGCGACATAAACATCACAAAACTTTCCGAATAATTCCGCGTTGAACGTGCTGCCGTCGCCCCCGACAATCGGCGGCGTCGGGAAATAACATAGGTGATTAAACTGCGCACAATGCGCCGTCAAATTTTTCTCCCAATCCGGGCTGGCGGAATCAAATTGAAAACAAGCCGCCTTGCCACCGCTAGCCGTGATGTCCAAGACGACTTTTTTTGCATCGTCACCGCCCAACCGGTAGCTCAAAGCCACTTCCGCGCCGCCGGCGGCCAGCACCTTGGCCGCAATTTCGCCCAAGCCGCGCGAACCGCCGATGACAATCACACGCCGGCCAAGAAAACGATTCGGCGGAATCAGTTGCTTGACATTTGCCATGTCCGGTTGCGCGATGGGAGATGGCCGCACCAACGCCCACAACATTCCGTGACCAGCCGCCCCCGCGATGGCAACGCCGAGCCGCTGGGAAGATTTCCGGTATTCCATGACGCGGTAAGTGAACGGCTTGGTGATTTCAGGATGCGGCGTGAAAGAAATGTCGAGCGATAAAAAAACGGAATGTTCGCCGGGAACTTTCATCCCGATCACCCGCGTTGATGCGAGCAGTGCGGCCAACGAATCCAGCGATTGCGTCGTGGCCAGCGCGGGAAACAAATGTTTTCCAAGTTTATCCGGCCAAAACAAATCAAGCGATTCTCCGACGGTTGCCTTGGTTTCAATTTGCGCTTGTGACGGAATTTCGCGCGGCGGGATTTCGTTGCGTGCACCTGATTCCTTTTTGCCGGGATGTGATTCCGCCCAGATGACATCACATTGAAGCAACACGCGTCCAGCTTCACTGACCGTGACGGTAATTTCGCTGGCGCTTTTTTCTTTTGCCGTCGCGGTGACTTTTAGACCCGTCAGAACCGGGCGCAAAAATTTAGCGGAGATTTTTGACCACTGTTTTTTTGAACTGCTTTGCGCCTGCAAGCAATCGAGCGCCCACATCAGCACAAAGACGCCGTGCGTCACGCACTCCCCGAATTGCGTCCGCCGCGCCGCCACCGGGTCGGTGTGCAGCGGATTGAAGTCGCCGGACAATTCCGCGAACGCGGTCAGGTCGGCGAGAGTGAATATGCGTTCAGCGTGCAAAAGATAGTCCTAGCTGGCAGTAATCGTCAGTTCCAGCCCGTGCGCGCGGGCGACTTCCACCACCTTGTCGACCGATTTCAAGCTCAACACTTCGGCAGTGGACAATTCCGCGCCCACGGCGTCCTCGATGGCTGCAACGATGTTGATCTGTGCCAGTGAATCCCAAGCGGGGATGGTTTCTTTTGAATCCATCAATTGCAATGGCCGGGTCGTGTTCAAAATGGGCTGGAGCAGTTCGTCAACGGTCATATTGTTAAGTTTCAGGTTAGGAAGTCTTCAAGGCAATCCACTTTGGGATCAATCCATTGGAAGCGGGCAACGCCAGATGCCATTTGGAATGGTCATTTGTCTTTTCATCGGCGGTGAAGCCGCACGTCTCAAGGAAATTTTCCGTCTGTGAATTTTTTGCGCTGCGGATAAATCCGCCGCGAATCATTTGTGCGCCGCTGCTGGCGGCCTGATCGCAGATGGTTCCCAGAAATGCCTTTTCTACGCCGCGACCCAACACACGACAACTCATCAGGAAATTATCAATCAACCATTCGCCATTTTTGATTTCAATCAATGCCGCGCCGATGACGCCTTCATCCGCAAAACGGTCGCGACAGGCGCACCAGAAAACGCGCCACGCCGGATTTTGCATCCGTTCCTGGATTTCAGATTCCGTATAACGCCGGGTCGTAAGATTGAACTGGTTCGTCTTCTGCGTGAGCTGCGCCACGCGGGCGATTTGCGTGCTGGAGTTGCAGCCGACTTCAACCTGCGTCCCCAGACTTGCGAGATACTCCTCCAGATTTGACGACTGCGTTGCGAGCCGCGAACGCTCCTCGGCGGCGGCATAGGATTTCGCGCGCAGGGCATCCTCGCGCGTGATGGCCAGTGTGTCGAACCGCCGGCAGGTCGTCAGCCAGCGCAGCATCTCCAGCGGATCGCTCGCCGGGCAAACCTCGACTTCCGGCAAAGCCTCCTCAATCCAGTCGCGCTCGACATGGTTGTCATCGAGAACGACGAAGGCATCAAGGCCAAGGTTCAGCTCTTTGGCGAGTTCGCGGATGTTGGAAGCCTTGTCCTGCCAGTTGATCCGGTGCGCGCTGAAATCGGCGCGCTTCAAGACCATTTCTGGACGCTGATTGAAAACTTCCCACGCATCCGCCTCGTTGTTCTTGCTGACGATGGCCAATGTCACGCCGCGCCCGTGCAATGCGGCGATTTCCTTTTGCAATTCCGTGTAGATGATTCCGGGAAAGCCGCCGCCAATCTGCAACCCGGCAACTCCGTCCTCGCCAACCACGCCACCCCAAAGCGTGTTGTCCAAATCCAACACGAGGCACTTGCGGGCAAAGCCTTTTCGCGCGGCGCAAAACGCGGCGATTTCGGCGGCCAGAAGATTTGCAAGCTCGTCGGTGAACGGGCGGCTCGCCATGAACTGCTGTTTGTGCAGCCCCGGCCAGACCGTCCCAGATTGTCCGGCGAGCAATTGCGCGTCCAAAATGAAGGCCTCGCCGGTTTCGCGGCAACGTTGCGACAATTGCAAATTCACCGAACGCGCAAAATCCGCGTGGCCGAGATTACGACGCGATTCCAAGATTCCATGCGGACGATTTTCCACCGTCACTACGTTCGTCAAAAGAATCAGTCCGTCAAAATGTTTTCTCAATGCCGTGACTTGTGACCAAGCCTCCTCGATCGTTTGTGTTACCGCGTCAGGACTTGTCCCACCGAGCCTTTGCCAGATTCCAGTCAGCGGTGCGAGGACGACAACTTCCGGTTTGTGTTGAAACAATCCGCTGTTCTGGTTCCGCGTTTCGAGCGCGAGTTGAGCGAACGGAGAATGATATTGAACACCAAACATCCCGCGTTCCAGCAACCGCAGCGACAAAGGGTCGGCGAGATTGTCGAGCGACGTGTCGCTTGCCACCACCAAGCGAACTGAGCGGGCGTTGAAATCAGCACGACTGCGGATTTTTTCACCAGTCAAAAACCGCGCGAGTGCAAGGCTCTCTGGACGACTCATCCCGCCGCGCAAGGCTTTTTGTGCGACACGCAGACTGCGCCATCCTGCGTCCGTTTCAAGTTGCGCGATGACGTCTTTGGCAGTCATTTGACGACCGGCTCGACCATCATCACGACTTTTGCGGGTGATCCAGTTAGAACGCAATTGTCCTCGAACGACCGCATCACAACAGAATTGGCGTTGACTACACAATTTTTCCCCAACGTCACCCCGCGCAGAATCACCACACCACAGCCAATAAAGCAGTCATCACCAATCGTAATCGGCTCGCCTTTAGTAAAGCCGCTGGTCACTGGATGAATTCCTTGGCCAGTAATGTGGTCAAAATCTAGAATAGACACCCTGTAACCTATGCAACAATCATTCCCAATCCGTATGTTGTTATTGCACGAAATGGTAAAATCATTCCCTATGGCCGTGCCGCGTCCGATGGAGATTTTGGCCGAACGGTTTGCGATGGGGATGAACACCCAGCCGTTTGCCCCGAGCTTCACGTCGTCGCCAATCGCAATCTGGCGCAGGTTCATGAGCGGCCAGCCGATCCCTTTGCCGACGCGCATGTTCCGGCCGGGCGAGAACCCCAGAATGCGCAACGGCAGCAGCCGGAGGGCGCTTGCCAGCCGGTGAACGATGGAGTGCAATGTCCGCAAAAATGATATCAACATTGTTACAATCTCATTTCAGGGGCCAAAATCATCAGGTGCAAAAAACCCGGGACGCCGTTTCTCCCGCTCAAAGGTTGCATCAGCCCTTTCTCCAGTAAAATTCGTGGGAGTCCGTCTGCAGGATGGCGTCATTGATTTTATGCTGTGCGCGGTAATCGGTGATGGCCTTGCGGCACGCCTCGACCGCGCCATAGTCATCAATGATCAGGAATCCCCCCTTGGACAACTTGGGATACAGGCTCGAGATGGCATCCATGGTGGATTCATACATGTCGCCGTCCAGCCGGAGAATGGCCAGCCTGTCAATGGGGGCCTTCGGCAGCGTGTCCTTGAACCAGCCCTCCAGAAAACGCACCTGGTCATCCAGCAGGCCGTATTTGGCAAAATGTTCCTTCACTTTTTCCAGCGAGACGGCCAGGTATTCCGGCTCATGCCAGTCCGCGCCCTTGTCGGCCGGATATTTTTCCGCATCCGGCGGCGGTAGCCCCCTGAACGAATCCGCCAGCCAGACCTTGCGGTCGCGAACGGCATGGGCCATGAGGATGGCCCTCATGAAAATCGAGGCCCCACCGCGCCATACGCCGGTCTCGATGAAATCCCCGGGAACCCCGTCGCGCAGCACGGTTTCGGCGCATTTCTTGAGGTTGTCCAGGCGCTTGATCCCGATCATGGTATGAGCAAATTCAGGCCAGATTTTCCCCTCCTCCCGGCTCTTGATGTCCACCGGCTCGTCCAAAACCAGGCGCAATTTGAACGGCTTGAGGAGGCCGAGGGCGGCGCCGGCAAGTATCCGCGTGAAGTTCTTGGGCGACCTCCTCGGGTCAATCGGGCGCGTTGTCTCGTCCCACATCGCGTGGGAAACGGTCATCTTCACCAGATACAGATATTTTTCACGGAGTTCCTCGTTGCCGGCAAATGCCCTGTCCTGACCGATGGCTGTCTCATTCATACATGGGTGATTCTTGTGGTTGGCTAAAACAGAACATGAATACCTTGCGGGAAACAAAGTGAATCAAATCATTTTTCAGCGGTTTCAATTGTTGAAAAATACTAGGTGGCGGCAAAGAAAGTGTCAACATGGACCGGCTTTGATGCTTTTCATTATCGCGTCCCACATCGCCCTGGCCCGCGCGTTCCAATCCCATTCCAAACCGGCGGCCAGCGCCTCTTTGCTGGTCTCGGCATATAGTTTTTCGTCGGTCAGCAGGCGATGGATGCAATCGGCCATGCCGGGAAAATCTCCCGGCGGCGCCTTGAGCCAGCCGCGCGGATAATAAACCCGCAGCGGCGGCAAATCAAATGAAACGCCCGGCAGCCCGCAGGCCAGCGCCTCCGCCGACGCCATGCCGCCCACCTCGAACACCGCCGGATAGACCACGACGCGCGCGGACTTAATAATTTTGTATTTCTCCACGCCGTCGCGGAAGCCGAAAAATTCCACGTTCTGCGCGATGCCAAGTTTCTCCGCCTTGGCCCTGCATTGCGCGTCGAGGGGGCCGGAGCCGATCATCGCGAGGCGGGCGTCCGGTTTCTTCGCCATTAAAATTTTCCACACATCCATCAGTTCCATTGGCCCCTTCTGCGGATGCAGGCGGCTGATGAACACGGCGTCAAACGTTTTTTCCTTTGGCTCTGGCACGCTTTGCGGGATGGTCAAGTCTACGCCGCCCATCACGGCATAAACGGATTCCGGCGAGCGTCCGTCGGCGATCATCGTGTCGCGGTCCTGCGGCACGGTGGTCAAAATCATCTCCGCCTCGCGCAAACAGCGCTTGTAAATCGCCTGCTGGAAGGGACGATACGCGGTGAACATCAAGCCGGGGCCGGGCTGGCTGGAAAACCATTTCGGCGCGAAGAAATAAAGCCCCACGACGAGCGGCGCGTCAGGAAAGCGCTTTTTCAACCGCATGGCCGGAATGCAGCTTGGATGAAATTCCGACGTGGCCATGATGAGATGCTTCTCATCCGGCGAGAATTTTATTTTCTCCACGCCGCGATTGCCCTTGAGCATCTGCATGAGCCACCAGAACAGGCGACCGTATTTTTTTAGATGGTCGGCGGGCCATGTGACGTGCTCGATGCCTTTCAGTTCAAACCAGTCGCAAAGTTGCTTCGCGCCTTCATTGCCATAAACCGTTACCTTATGGTCCTGGCTCCAGCGGCGGATGCACTCGACCATGATGCGGTCGCCGCCGCTCAAGGAAATCGGCGGCGGCACGATGGTGTTGGCGATCCAGTGGATGTGCATTGACGCCACAATCTAGCGGCAGAAAAGCGCCGGTGTCCACCGGCAAGTGATGGACGAGGCAGTGGCTGACAGCTAGACTTTGCGGACTCGTTTGCAAATGAAAAAAATTCTCGTCACCGGCAGCGACGGTTTGCTGGCGCATCAATTGAAACAAATTGCGCCGGGCGATTTTGAATTTCATTTCCTAGGCCGAGCGGAGTTCGACCTGCTCAATTCCGATCTCATGGCGCAGCGGCTGTCGGAATTGCAGCCGCAAGTCGTCATCAACACCGCCGCCTACAATCTCGTGGACCGCTGTGAAACCGAGCGCGAACTTTCATGGGCGGTCAACGCCACCGCGCCGCAGCAGCTCGCGAAATTGTGCGCCGGTAAAAACATCCGGCTCGTGCATTACGGAACGGATTACATTTTTGACGGCGCAAAAAAATCGCCCTACGCCGAAACCGACACGACGAATCCGCTGAACCATTACGCCGCCGGAAAATTTGCGGGCGAACAGGCGGTGCTTCGGGCATCGCCGGAAAATCTGGTGCTACGGACGAGCTGGGTCTTTGACTGGCATCCGGTGCAGACGAAAACGTTTATCCACACGGTTTTGAAAGCCGTGCGCGAAGGACGCACCTTGAAATCCACAACCGACCAGGTTTCCGTCCCGACATTCGCCTCAGATCTGGCGCAATGGACATTGGCATTGCTCCGGCAAAATGCAGGCGGATTGTTTCACGCGGTCAATGACGAGGGTGTGAGCCGCTTCGACTGGGCGAAGGTCATCTTGGAAGAATCTGTTCGCATAAAATTGATTTCCACCGCTCCGCCGGTCGAGCCGGTGTTGAGTTCGTTCTTCAGTTCCACGATGCGCCGACCGGATTACACCGTGTTGAGCAACACAAAGCTTTCAAAACTGCTTGGCCGCAACCCTGGTTCGTGGCGGGGCGGCCTGAGAAAAATGCTCGCACAAATGAAATGATTTGAGGTAACTTTCCGGCCCATGTCCACGGTCTGGCAACAAATTGAAGCATGCGGGATTTTTGAAATTCCCGGGCTACCGGGCGTGCGCGTGGAGGCGCTGCCGATATTCAAGGACGCGCGCGGCAGCCTGCACGAACTATTTCGCACGGACGAAATCCCGGCCAGTTTCAAGCCGCTGATGGCGTGCTCGTCGTGGTCGCACGCGGGCGTGACGCGCGGGCCGCACCAGCATGTGGGGCAGGATGATTATTTCACGTTCGCCGGGCCGTCGAATTTCACCGTCTATCTCTGGGACGACCGCGCCGGTTCCGCGCATGAAAAGAAAGGCTGGTTCATCCTGACCGGCGAACAGGCGCCGACACGCATCCACGTTCCGCGCGGCGTGGTTCACGCGTATCGCAACACGGGAACTGTTTCCGGCCTGGTCGTGACGGTGACAAGCCTGCTTTTTAAAGGCGAAGGCCGGCGCGAGCCGGTGGATGAAATCCGCCACGAACTGAATCCGGATTCACCCTACCAACCTCGCCAATCATGATCAAAGAACGCACGCATTGCCGCACCTGCGGCTCGCCCAACCTGAAGCTCATCCTCGACCTCGGCAAGACCGCGCTGGTGAACGATTTTCTCAAGCCGGAGGAAGTGGCCGGCTACAAAATCTCGCTGCCGCTGCGGGTGGTGCTTTGCCCGGACTGCTCGCTGGTGCAGCTTGGCGACACGGTGGATCCGAAAATCCTCTACTCGCATTATGCCTATGTCACGTCCACGTCCAAGACGATGGATACGCACCTGAACAAGATGATGACGCACCTGCTTTCGACGGCGCGTCTCGGCTCCGGCTCGAAAGTCCTGGAAATCGCCTCGAACACCGGCGTATTCCTGAAAAAATTCAAGGAGCAGGGCTGTGAAGTTCTCGGCATCGAGCCGGCGGGCAACATCGCCGATGTCGCACTCGCCACCGCGATTCCGACGCGCAAGGAATTTTTCAACGCGACCAATGCAAAACAATTGCGCGCGGAATGGGGCGCGGCGGACTTGATCCTGGGCCGCCACGTGTTCGCGCACATTGACGACCTGAAGGATCTTGTCGCGGGACTGGAGGCGGTTTCGCACGCGGAAACATTGATCGCGTTTGAAGTGCCCTACGTCGTGGATTTCTTTGAACACACGGAATACGACACGGTTTATCACGAGCATTTGTCCTATATTTCCGCCGCGTCCATCGAGGCGCTGGTGAAGGACTCGGCGTTCATGTTGGCACGCGTGGATCATTATCCGATCCACGGCGGCTCGATCTTGTTTCATCTGCGGCACCGTTCCTCCAAAGCGCAGCCCCATGCGAGCGTGGCACAGGCGTTGGAAAAGGAAAAATCCATGCGGCTGGCGGAACCAGCGACCTGGGAGGCCTTTGCACAACGCGTGAATCACATCCGCACGGAACTGCCCGCGCTGCTGCGAAAATTAAAATCACAGGGCAAGCGCATCATCGGCTACGGCGCGTCGGCGAAGGGGAACACATTGCTCAACACCTGCGGCATCACTACAAAGGAGCTGGACTACATTATTGACAATACGCCCTTCAAGCAGAACAAGATCGCGCCCGGCTCATGGATTCCGGTGCGCCCGCCGGAAATGCTGCTGACCGACCAACCGGATTACGCGCTGCTACTGGCGTGGAATTTCGCGCCGGAGATCATCAAGCGGGAGACGGAATTTCAAAAACGCGGCGGACGGTTCATCGTACCGATTCCGGAGCCAAAGGTTGTCGAGTCGGCGGCTTGAATAAAAATCATGCCTGCAGAAATCAGCCTGGTTATTTTGAACTATCAGGGCGAACCATGGCTGGGCCGCTGTCTGGAATCCATCTGCGCGCAGACAGCCGCTACGCGCCTGGAAGTAGTGGTGGTGGACAATTTGTCCACGGACAAATCCCGTGAAATCTGTGAAAGTTTCCGCACGCAGCTGCCGCATTTCCAGTTCATCGCCAACAAGGAAAACCTCTGGTATTGCGAGGGAAACAACGTGGGCGCGCGAGCCGCCAGTTCGCCGCTGCTTTTTTTCCTGAACAACGATGTCTGGCTGGAGCCAGATTGCGTGGAGCGACTGCTGGCCGCAGCCACAGACGATACAACCCCGGAAATTTTTGCGGCCCGCGTTCTCGATTACGCAAGCGACCACTATCAGGGTTTTGGCGCGCTCGGCTTTGACTGGCTGGGTTGCATGGTCGGTGTTCCAGACCATGACCGACCGCGAGAACTTTTCTCGGCCTATGGCTGCGCATTCGTGATCCGCAAAAAATGCTTTGAACGGGTTGGCGGATTCCCCGCCGAAGTGCAGGCTTACACGGATGAAATTGACCTGGCTTGGCGCGTCTGGATTTCCGGGGGAAGAATCGTCAGCGAACCGTCGGCCAAAGTGCATCATCGCGGGGCGGCGGCGGCCAACTCTGCGGGCGGCGAGCGATTGGTGGAATTTCGCACCAACGAATCAAAACGTTTTCTGGCTGTCCGCAACGGCATCGTTTTCTGGCACAAAAACGGGCGGCATATCCTGAGGTTGATGGTGTTGTCCCATCTTTTATTGATTGCCTGCGAAGCCGTGGTTTGGCTGGTGCTGGTGCGACGGTTCAGTTTTGTCCGGCGTTCATATTTTGCCGGGATCGCGGCGGCGTTCCGCATGGGATCGTCCACACGCAAATGGCGGGAGCGCAACAATCGGATTAGGCGGCATGGCGATTTCTGGATGTTGCGTTTCTTGCACTGGCGATTAAGCCGATGGGGCGAGGCCCGGTCGTGGCTGAAACTTGGCTGGCCAAAAGTGGATTGAAAACCTCATGTTCTTTTAAATTAAATGATGCTGGGCGAACCCATCCACCATAAAAATGGCGAGTCGCGTCACTCCGGTCATGTTGACTCTTCAAGACAGCCACTCTATGCTCCGCGAAACTTTTTCCCAGCGAATGCTGTGAACTGAATCATGATTTACGAAATTGAGATCACCTGGCGCACCCTCCGGCGGGAGGGATTCGGCCCGTTTTTCTGGCGGGCAGGCATTTATCTCCGGCAGCTTGCGAAGGGATTTTATTTTCTCTTCATCCCTCTGCCGCGCAGTCGGGATACCGGGGAGCTTGTGAATTTCAGCTTTCACGCGGCGGGCGGCCTGTTGCAGATGGCGCAAGCGCGCTCTGAAATCATGGGGCTCACCGGGCTTGTCCGCGAGCGCCAGCCCAAGACAATCGTTGAAATCGGCACCGCGCACGGTGGCACCTTGTTTTTGTGGTGCCGGCTCGCGCATCCCAACGCCACTATCATCAGCCTGGATCTGCCCGGCGGAATCCACGGCGGCGGCTACCCGTATTGGAAGACGATGATTTACCGGCGGTTTCCACTCGCCACGCAAAAATTGCAACTGTTGCGCGGCGACTCGCACAAGCCTGAAATGCTTGCGCAGCTCAAAAGCCTTTTGCCCGGGGACGGCAAGGTGGATTATCTTTTCATAGACGGCGACCATACTTATGAGGGCGTGAAGTCCGATTTTGACATGTATTCGGGACTGGTGCGCGAGGGCGGGCTGATCGCCTTTCACGACATCTGCAAACATCCGGAACAATTGAACTGTCATGTGGACCGCTACTGGCAGGAAGTGAAAAGTAAGTATCGCGCCAGTGAATTTGTCGAAGACCCGAACCAGGGCGGTTTTGGCATCGGCATCGTTGAAGTCGAAAAAAGCGGAGATTAAAATTTGATGAAAACCCAAAAAGGAGTTTCTGCGATCAACCCCGGCTGGCTGGCCGCCGGACTCCTTCTCGTCGTGCTCGTGCTGTTTTTCTGGCGCAGCTTCATGCCCGGCTACGTCCATTTTTCCAACGACGGCCCGCTGGCCCAGCAAAACTCCGCGTGGCTGCAGCTTCCCGGCGCCTTCACCGGCTCATGGGCCGACCTGAACGTCATCGGCTTCAACGGCGGAACCTACACCTTCAGCATCAGCGCGCTGATCAAATGGCTGCTGGGACCGGTCGGCTATTCCAAATTTTTCACCCCGGCCGCGCTGTTCATACTCGGCCTCGGGGCGTGGACCTTTTTCCGGCAGCTCAAACTCTCGCCGCTGGCCGCAATGCTCGGCGCGCTGGCCGCAATGCTCAACACCTCGTTTTTCTCGAACGCCTGCTGGGGCACGGCCGCCCAGCAAATTGCCGTAGGCATGGGGTTTTTTGCGCTGGCGCTCGTTGTCGCCAGCACCAGCGCGAAACCCTGGTTCATCCGATGGATACATCTGGCTCTGGCCGGCCTTTGCGTGGGCGTCAACGTGATGGAGGCTGCGGACATCGGGGCGCTATTAAGCATACTGGTCGCGGCGTTTGTTTTTTACATGTCGGTGACTGATGAGAACGGTACGACCAGCGGGAATTTTTTCAGCGGCGTCAGCCGCGTGGCCGTCGTGGCCGTTTTCGCCGGATTCATCGCACTGCAAGTGGTTCTTTCGCTGATTGGCACAAACATCCAGGGCGTGGCTGGAACGGCGCAGGACACGGAGACAAAAGCGAGGCAATGGGACTGGGCCACACAATGGAGCCTCCCAAAAAAAGAGACATTCAGCATTTTTATTCCCGGCCTGTTTGGATACAAAATGGACACGCCTAATTACATGCCTCCCTCCTTGCAGGACGCCTATCGCGGCGGAGCATATTGGGGCGGCCTGGGGCGCGACCCCGTGAACGACCGTTTCTTTGACAGCGGCGGTCAAGGTTCCCTGCCTGATCCACAATGGATCCGTCAGACCGGAAGCAATTATTACTGCGGAATCCTGGTGATTCTCCTCGCGGCGTGGACCGTCGCACAATCGTTCCGCCGAAAAAATTCCCCGTTCACTTCTTCGCAAAAAAAATCCATCTGGTTCTGGACAGCGGTCCTGTTTGCGTGCCTGCTGTTCGCATGGGGAAGATATGCGCCCTTTTATGCACTGCTCTACAAACTGCCGTATTTCTCCACCATCCGAAACCCGGACAAGTTCCTCATCTTTTTATCCTGGGCAGTTGTGATTTTGTTCGCCTACGGTATCCACGCGTTGAGCCAACGCCATCTGAACGGCACGGTTGCAAAATCCACCGGCCCGGCCACGCAGCCCAAAAACTGGTGGGCGAAAGCGGGCGGTTTCGACCGCATGTGGATTTTCTCCTGCGCCGCAGTCGTCGGCATCGGCCTGATTGGCTGGTTCGTCTATGCTTCAGAAAAACCAAACCTCATCCGTTACCTTCAAATGGTTCAAGCTCCCGGCGATGCAAACGACGTAGCCGCGTTCAGCATCAGGCAGTGCGGCTGGTTCGTTTTGCTTTTCACGCTGGCGGCGGGCCTTGTCGCGCTGGTCAGCGTCGGAGTGTTTTCCGGAAAACGCGCGAAGATGGGTGGATTTTTGCTCGGCCTCTTCCTCGTCTTTGATCTGGGCCGCGCCGACCTGCCGTTTGTCATCCACTGGGATTATTTCCAAAAATACGAAATCGGCTCGCTTAATCCCGTCGAGACTTTTCTGATGGACAAACCCTATGAGCACCGCGTCGCACGCCTGCCGTTCGAATGGCCGAAGCAGTTTGATTTGTTTAGCCAGATTTACGGCATCGAATGGACCCAGCAGCATTATCCATATTACAACATCCAGTCGCTGGACCTCATCCAAGGGTCGCGTTTGCCGGCGGACCTGACGGCATTTGAAGGCGCTTTGGCCGTTCGCGCCGACTCGGACGCATGGCTTTTCCCACGCCTCTGGCAACTGACCAACACGCGCTACCTCTTCGGCCCGGCGGGTTATCTCGACTTGCTAAACGCCCAGATTGACCCGGTACAGCATCGTTTCCACATCCTCAAGCGCTTCGACATTGTGCCCAAGCCAGGAATCACACAGCCGACGCGCCTCGAAGAACTGACCGCCGAACTGAATGACAACGGCCCCTATGCGCTCTTTGAATTCACCGGCGCGCTGCCCCGCGCCAAACTTTATTCCAACTGGCAGGCCAGCACCAATGACACGGCCAATTTGAAAATGCTCGCCGAAGCGAATTTTGATCCGGCCAAAACCGTTTTGATTTCCACGCCGCAAAAATACTTGACCGACATTGCAACGAATGAAAACTCCGGCACCGTAGAATTCAAAAGCTACGCGCCGAAGGACATTGTATTCAACGCGAATGCCACCTCCCCTTCCGTCCTGTTGCTCAACGACCGATACGATCCCAACTGGCGCGTGACTGTGGATGGAAAACCAACTGACCTGTTGCGCTGCAATTTCATCATGCGCGGCGTTTATCTGACGCCTGGCGCACACATCGTGGAATTTCAATTCAGCCTGCCGAACAAGCCGCTTTACGTCACCTTGTCGGCCATCGGCGTCGGAATTCTTTTGTGCGGCATACTTTTTGTTGCAAGTCGCCGCCCGAACACGACGTCAGTTCAACGCGTCTGACAAAAACTACAAATTTGTCGGATGATCAAGAAATTCCCAAGTCACCTTGAATTTCCTTGAAATCTCCGACGCGAGCGCCTTCACACCAAACGTCTCCGTCGCGTAATGGCCCACGTAGAAAACATTCAGCCCAAGTTCTTCCGCCAACGCATAAGTCCAGTGCGGGCCTTCGCCGGTAATGAAAGTGTCCACGCCCTCAACCGAGGCGAGTTTCAAATCACCTCCTGCACCACCGGTCACGACACCGATACGCTCGCAGATGTCTTTGCCGCCTGGAATGATTTTTGGTTTTGCGCCGGTCGCGCGCTCCAGCTCGACCGCCAGTTCCGCACGGGAAATTTTGGCGTGCGATTGAAAGCCGATGGTTTGTCCATGGGTTTCAAAAAACGGCTTCAGCTTTTTCAATCCGAGCGCGGCGCAAAGTTGCGCGTTGTTTCCGAGTTTGGGATGCGCGTCGAGAGGCAGGTGTGAGCTGTAAACCGCCAAATTATTTTCTATCAGCAATTTTAACAGTTCGTAATTTTTCCCCGTCCACGGCTGTCGCGGACTCCAGAATAATCCGTGATGCACAATCAACAAATCCGCCTTCGCAGCAACCGCCAGTTTTGCCGTGGCAAGACTTGCGTCCACGGCGGCGGCGATTTTTTCGACCGCGCCGGAATTCTCCACCTGCAATCCGTTCGCTGAGCCATCGTAATCGTCGAATCCACGCGTGTGAAGAATTTTGTCGCAATGGACGACGATATTTTGGAGCGAAGCGTTCGGCATGGCGCGATGAAAACAAATTTTTTATAAACTGCAAAGCCTGAAGCGCGTGAAAAATTTTCATCCCGCTTGTTGCTTTCTGCGTGTGGAGTTTTATAGTTCGCTCGTTTGAACCATTGAGATGAGCAATCCGAACAATGACGCGCCTGCATGGAGCATCGAATCCGCCCGCGCGCTTTACAACATAACCCGCTGGGGTGCGAAGTATTTTGACATCAACGACACCGGCCATGTCGTCGCCAAACCGTTGCAGGACGCCGGCGCGACCGTGGACCTCACCGACGTGATTGAGGAGGCGAAAGGCCGCGGGTTGAAATTTCCTTTGCTGATCCGTTTTCAAGACATTTTGCGGCATCGCGTCGAGGCCATCAACAAGGCATTTCAAAATTCCATCGCGGAGTTTAATTATCAGGGAAAATATCGCGGCGTGTTTCCGATCAAGGTGAACCAGTTGCGCGAAGTCGTGGAGGAAATTTTGGACGCGGGCAAGCCGTTTGAGTTCGGCCTCGAAGTCGGCAGCAAGCCGGAATTGTTCGCCGGCCTCGCGCTGCAAAACCAGCAGGGCTGCCTCATCGTTTGCAACGGCTACAAGGATTCCGAGTTCATCAAGATGGCGCTGCTCGGCATCAAGCTCGGCAAAAAAGTCATCATGATCGTCGAGAAACTCGAGGAATTGAAACAGATCATTTCCGTTTCGCGGCAGCTTGGCGTCGAGCCGCTCATCGGCATCCGCGCGCGGTTGTTGAGCAAGGGCGCGGGCAAATGGGCCGAGAGCGGCGGTGAAAACGCGAAGTTCGGCTTGAGCACCGTCGAGCTTTTGACGGCGACGGAATTGTTGAAGGCGGAAAATCTTGGCCATTGCCTGAAACTGCTGCACTTTCACATCGGCTCACAGGTGCCGGACATTTTGACCGTAAAAAAAGCGGTTCAGGAAGCTGCGCGTTTTTACGCGAAGCTGAACAAGATGGGTTTCCCGATTGAGTTTGTGGACGTCGGCGGCGGACTCGGCGTGGATTACGACGGCTCGCGCAGCGCGTTTGATTCTTCGACAAACTACACTTTGCAGGAATACACGAACGACATCGTTTATTACATCGCCGACGTTTGCAACGCCGAGAAAGTGCCGCACCCGACCATCATCAGCGAAAGCGGACGCGCCATCGTCGCGCATCACAGCGTGCTGATCGTGGAAGTTTTTGGCGCGATTGAAAAAATCCGTCCGGGCGACGCCTTCAAATATGGCGACAGCGAACACGCGCTCGTGAAGGAACTGCTCGACATCAAAAAAAATCTCTCGAAGGCGAACAAGCTTGAGGCGTTTCACGACGCGCAGGAACGCAAGGAAGACGCGCAGCAGATGTTTGCGCTCGGCATGCTCGATTTGCCGGACAAGGCGCGCATCGAAAATCTTTATTGGGAGATCAGCCAGGAAGTCGTCACAAGCTTTCGCGGCCAAGCGTATGTGCCGGAGGAAATCCGCAAGCTCGAAGACACTCTCGCCGACCAATACCTTTGCAATTTTTCCGTATTCCAGTCGCTCCTCGATCACTGGGCGCTGGGACAATTATTTCCCATCATGCCGGTCTCGCGCTTGAACGAACGCCCGACGCGCGAGGCGACGTTGGTGGACATCACCTGCGATTCGGACGGACAGGTCAACAAATTCATTGACCTGCGAGACGTGCGCGACACTTTGCCGCTGCACGAACTGGTTGCTAATGGCAACGGCAAACCCGAACCGTATTTCATCGGATTTTTTCTGATGGGTGCTTATCAGGACATCATGGGCGACCTGCACAATCTTTTTGGCCGCGTTAACGAAGTCCACGTCTTCCTCGAACCCGACGAGCCGACCGGCTATTACATCGAGGAAGTCATCGAGGGCGACACCGTCATCCACTCGCTCACCGCCGTGCAATACGACGAGAACGAACTCAAACGCCAGATGAAGGCGCAGATGGATGAAGCCATCAAATCCGACCGGATGAAACCGTCCGAAGCCATGCGCCTGCTGGATGATTACGAACGCGGTCTCAAGGCTTACACTTATCTTTCATTTTGACCGAATCGCAAAATCCATACGCCCGAAGTGACGCCGAACTGCTCCGCTCGCTCGGCAGGCTCGCCCGCGGATTGTCCGCGCTTTTCTGGGGACTGCCTGCGGCGTTGATTGTCTGCGCGGAAACAGCGCGCATTGAATTGCTCAAGCCAATTGGAATTGTCCCCGCGATCGCGGCAAACGCGCTGCTGCTGTTCGGCCTCTGGCAGATGGGCAGCTTCCAAAAACAGGAACGCCCTTGGCGCAACGCGCTCGACCGCGCGAAACTGCTCGGCCTCGTCAACCTCGGCCTCTGCCCGTTTTTATTTTTTGAAAATAAAATGCCGGACCAGCTTTTTTTCCGCGCGGCGGTTTTCGTGCTTGTTTTGTCAGGGCTGCTTTTTTTGTTCAACCTTAACTTCGTCATCAAACAGCTTGGCGCAATGCTGCCTGACGAAACTTTGCGCCAGGAAACGCGCCAGTTCACCGTACTTAACCGCTGGCTGCTCGTCGGCTGGGTGACATTCCTTGCAGCTTCAATTGCCATTCCTCAGACTCTTGATTTGGGCGGACAATTTCATCTGCCCGAAAATTTCGACCCGAAAATTTTATTTTTGCTGCAACACGCGGAAACCGCCGTCCTGCTTTTCCTCGGACTCGCGCCTCTGGCCATCACCATGGCGCTGATCTGGAAAACCAAGGAAACCATTCTCGACAGCGTTTTTGGCTCGCGGCAGTGATCTGACA
>Ga0302274_10002345_pt1 | contig 17369 bp, 14 predicted proteins | sample III_Bog_N2_1_FD_198755 | JGI IMG/M metagenome (GOLD analysis project Ga0302274, IMG submission 198755) | Peat permafrost microbial communities from Stordalen Mire near Abisko, Sweden - III_Bog_N2_1 | ecosystem: Environmental > Terrestrial > Soil > Wetlands > Peat | place: Sweden: Abisko...
GCCATCAAGGCCGACGACATTTACGGAACAGCCCCCATCATTAGGGACATTTGGGAGACCATTTGGAAGGCAAAGGTCGTCGTTGCGGATGTTACCTCGAAAAACCCCAATGTTAATTACGAGCTCGGCCTGTGCCACGCGCTTGGAGTGCCGACGATTCTAATTACGCAAAGCATCGACGATGTACCCTTCGACTACAGGCACCGCCGCTGCATTCTTTATGACACGCAAAGCGTGGAATGGCAAACCTCCCTTCGTGAAAAGATAACTCGAACCATCCAGGCAGTCCTAGACGGAAGCGCTATCGTGGATGACCTAGGCTGGCCATACGATACAGAATTGCTGAATCTCGACGCGGACTCCCCGCAATTCGTTCCGGCCGAAGAGGCAAGGGAGCCACTTGCGCGTGGGATCCAACAGGCGAGAGACGCTTTGTATCTAGCGTTTGGGATTCACGGCACCTCGTTTTCGGTGTCCTCTCCTTACTCCGGGAACACCTCCCAGAGGAGCGGCTATGCAATCACAAGTGCGCTCTCTTCGGCGAATCCGCTGATACAGCTCGGCTTCGATGAGATTTGCGAAGTTACGAGGGAAGCAGCAGCCGAGTTGGGGGACGGCACGAAGGCCGCTGGGCTCATCTTCGCTGAGCTCGTTCTTAAAGGCTTCTCGGAACTCAAAGGAGGCGCAGTTCTAAGAGAGCTTGTGCACGAAATGGATATCGCAGTCGAGGCTTCGGTGAGCTACCTCGGCAAGCTCACGACTCGGGCCAACGACGAGGCGGAACGTAGCGGTGTGGCCCTGACCGCGGCCTTAGGCGACAGCCTAAGCTCCAAGATTGTAACGGAGGCAATTCGCCGTGCTGGAACCGACGGCGTCGTGCTCATTGAGGAGGCAGGCAGCCTCGAAACTACGTTGACCGTTCAAGAAGGCATGTATTTCGATCGTGGCTACCTGACCGATCGATTTGTCACAGATCAGTCCCAACAACTCGCCGTTCTCAAGGACTGTCACGTGCTGATCTCCGCAGAGGTGATTCGTACGATGCAACAGATGTTACCGGCTATGGAAATTGCAGCGCGTGCGAATCAGGCCCTTCTCGTCATCGCTCCCGATGTCGACGCCGAACCCTTGGAGACGCTGGTTATCAATTCCCAAAAGCAATCGCTCATCTCTGTCGCTGTCAGGGCGCCGGGACATCCCCTTCGCCTGGAGTTGCTTGAGGACATCGCCGTCTCCACCGGTGGCGTTGTGGTCAGGTTCGCCTCCCAGCTCAGCGAGGATATTGTCCGAAAACTCGGTTTTGCTCAGAGAGTAGAGATATCGAAGGACAGCACATGGATAATCGAAGGGCGCGGCAATGAAGAGATGATTAATTCCAGGGCGGCTGGGATCAGGCAACAAATATCGGTAAGCAAGAATGATCGTGAGAAAGAAAATCTGCAAGAGAGGCTCGCCAAGCTCACTGGCGCAGTGTCCGTAATAAATGTTGGCGGTGCCAGTACAGCGGACAGGGAAGAGCGTAAATACCGAATCACTTCCGCTGTAAACGCAGTTCGGACCGCCGCGACAGGGGGCGTCGTACCGGGAGGGGGAAGCAGTCTTTGGAGGGCACACCTGTTGGCGCTATCCGACAAAGGCGCAAGACTTCTCACTGAGGCCCTCACGGCACCGCTGTTCGCGCAGATCAAGAATGCTCGGCTGCCCGCTGAAGGCATCCTAGACGAGCTTATCCGCCACCAGAATGACCCGAATATTGGGTTCAACGCGCGGGATCTTAAGGTCGAAAACATCGCAATAGCGGGGGTCCTTGATCCAGCCTCGATTGCAAAGAGACAGCTTCAGATCGCATTTGGCCACGCTCGAAAGGTCCTGCAAACCGGTGGATGGGACGTGTCCCGCCGGGTGCCACACCCCCCTCTTCGAGGCACGGAATAGCATGAAGATCAAACGGCCCCGAGCGCGCCATACAAAGCCCGCGTAAGCGAAAAGCGAGCGTCTGGTGGGTGGTCGAAATCTCCAACTGCACTGAGGGCGGCGAACAGTCCTGGTCCCGATGACCTTCCAAATCAGCCTTTGAATGCCCCCACGGTCCCTAGCTGTCGATTGCCGCGACCTGAGTCACCCCCCCACCCCATCATCCTCAATCGTCTCGCTCTGCAGAACCCGCTCAATCCGGCGATCGGGCACCAACCATAAAAAGGCCACAATCACCCAGCAAACTCCGGACATCCAGGTGTGAAAGAACGCAAGCGGAATGGCCGCAAGATAAATCACCAGCGACAGGTTGCCCTTGAAGTCGGATCCGATTGAGTGCGCCAGAATCGATTTTTTACCCCCAACCTTGATCAGCGCTCTTGCCAGAATCGTATACGCCACGGCGTCCAGCAGCAGGAGTATGCCGTACACGGCATTAGGCCAGGGCTCCGTGGGATGCGCACCGATCCACGCCGTTCCAAACGGCGCGAACGAAAGCCAGAAAAGCAGGTGCAGGTTGGCCCACAACACTCCGCCGCTGATGCGCGTGGCGGCTTGCAACAGGTGATGGTGGTTGTTCCAATAGACGGCGACAAAAATAAAGCTGAGAACATAACTGCAGAACACGGGACCGACGGAACGCAGGTCCGAAAGGTTTCCGCCGGCCGGAACCTTCAAAGCGAGCACCATGATGGTGATGATGACGGCGATGACGCCGTCGCTGAATGCTTCCAGGCGGCCTTTGTCCATACATCCGTTTTAGCAGAAGGCGGGTTGCTGTGGCAGTAAGCATCACTTCGACGGCGGGCGGCTGTCCTCTCAATGCAGGCAATTCTGGCCTGAAGCGCCTGACGGAGGGAGCAGGGGCCGGGGTACCCACAACGTGGGTCGAGGCCCCTGAATAGCTCTCAATCAGATCGGCTTTAGCCGCGGGCTTTCAATCATTCCGCCACGGAATCCGTGCGCAACTGCACAGCAAACAAAATCCAATTAAATCATGCAGGATCAATAGCTTAAGCGAATATCTCGTGCAACATCAGCGCGTTTTCCAAAAGAACGACTAAATCTCCGCAACCCCCCACCCCGTTCAATTAAACTCTCTGCAACCGAAACATATTGGAAAGGCTGCCCGCAAGGTACGTGTCTCAACGAGTCGCGACCACAGGTTCAACCCTTTCGCATGTTTTGTAACAACTTAAGCGACCTTTTCAGCTATGTAGCGCACCCCTATAAGCAGCCATTTGGACCCAGGAAAACTGATCCCTGATCCCTGTTCCCTAGCCTTTGGTCCCTGCGGCAACAGCCGCAGCCGTCGGCGCCGCGGAGAACCGCCGCACCAGCACCGGCACTCCAAACGCCAGCCCGGCCACAACCGCCGTCGACACCAAGTCATTGCGATAGAAGGGGATAGCCGCCACGTAGCAGGCAACCAACCCACCCGCGGTCCGCGGATACATCCCGCCGCCCGCCCAAACCGCGTAATTCGAAACCACGAAAAACGACGTCGGCCCCAGAACCACGCCCGCCGCCACTCGCAACGCCGTAGTCTTCGCCTTCAGCAGGATCAATCCCAGCGCCATCGCCGCCACATACCACGACCACCCCAACGCATACCCTTGCCATTGAAAGGGATAGTGGTACACATAGGTCGTCAGGTAGTAGTCCGTCGCCATCAAAACCGCCAGTGGAGCCAGCATTTCCTTCCACGACCGCCGCGCCCCGAAGTAAAGCAGAGCGCCGCCAACCGCGGTAAAGTTCCACATCCCCGCATGCGGCAAAACACGCGTCAAAACTGCCAGCAACACCAGTACATAAGCAAACATATGTGCCTCAATCTCTTCAGTTTAGTAATCGTTTCCGACAACCTGGGAACAGTAATTCTTTGCGACAGATTCGGGGTCCCGCAGACGGATTTCGGTCCGGGGTGTTGATGTCTCTTTTCATTCTGCGGTCCACGCCCCCCACGGTCAACCCGAAACATTCCACGAGGCGAACATTTGTTTCAATCCCACGCAAACGTGGCCCGATTCATCGCTCACCTGCACAGTGCAGAAATCCGGAAATAAAAATACTTACTTATTAGTGTACTATCTGTTATAGTACACATGTGATTCCCTTCCGCGTCACATTCCGCCCAGGCGTATCCCTTTTTGAACAAATAGTTTACGCCTCCAAGCGCGCCATGGTCTCCGGCCAATTGCGCCCCGGAGACCCCTACCCCTCCGTCCGCTCACTAAGCAAAGAACTCAAAATCAATCCCAACACAGCCCATAAAATCGTCGCCCACCTGGTCAGCGAAGGGCTGCTTGAAACCCGTCCCGGCATCGGCACGGTCGTCGCCGTCCTTCCCGATTCCAGCAAAAAAGATCGCACCCAGCTCCTCGGCCATGAAATCGAAGAACTCGTCGTCGAAGCCAAGCGCCTGGGAATCGAGCAGGAGGAGATGCTTTCCTCCATCTCCGCCCACTGGCAGCGTCTTTCCGTCAACGATTCACCCCAGCCCGCCAACCCCGCCGCCGAGTTCAACGATGGAGGCAGCAAAGACCAATGACCAACGCAATCCGCACAGAAAACCTGACTCGAAAATTCGGACGAACCGTGGCCATCGACAGCCTCAACCTTGCCGTCCCTGAAGGCGCCATCTACGCCCTGGTAGGCGCCAACGGTGCCGGCAAAACCACTGTTATCAAGGTTCTGATGAACATCTTCGGCCCCACCGGCGGCCGCGCCCAGGTGCTCGGCATCGAGTCCCGCCGTCTCGCCGGCAAGGCCTTCGAGCGCATCGGCTACGTCTCAGAAAACCAGGAAATGCCCGACTGGATGACCATCGGCGCAATGCTCGACTACTTCCGCTCCTTCTACCCTCAATGGGACCGCACCCTCGAGCAGCAACTGGTCCGCCAGTTCGATCTGCCTCTCAACCGCAAGCTCAAGCACCTATCGCGCGGCATGAAGATGAAGGCCGCCTTCGCCAGCTCGCTCGCCTATCGCCCATCGCTCATCATCCTCGACGAGCCCTTCTCCGGCCTCGATCCCCTGGTGCGCGACGAGCTCATTGAAGGCCTCATCGAGCGCGCCCCCGAAACCACAATTTTCCTCTCCTCCCACGACCTCGCCGAAATCGAAAGCTTCTCCAGCCACGTCGGCTATCTGGAGCAGGGCCGCCTGCTCTTCTCTGAAGAAATGTCCGTCCTCGCCACCCGTTTTCGCGATGTAACCGTCACGTTGGAGACCCCGCAACCGCTCCCCAGCGATCTCCCCTCGACCTGGCTCCAACCCCAACTCGCCGACCGCGTGATCCACTTCATCCACAGCGGCTATCAGGACCGGGCATCCGAAATCGAGCTCGCAATCCTTTTCCCCACAGCCCGCGACATCACCTGTGACCCGATGCCCTTGCGCCAAATCTTTCTTGCCGTCGCCAAGTCCGGGCGCCTCCGCACCTCTTCTCAACAAGACCACATCAACGCCGAAGGGACCGCGGCATGAAACAAATCCTGCACATCTTCGCTAAAGACGCCCGCCGCTTCTGGGGAGAGATTTTTCTCTCCGTCGCCATCACCGCCGCCTTCGCCTTGTTTTATCCCCAACAATGGGTTGGGCCAGATCACATCCATAGCGTCATGGGAAACCACGGCACCGTTGGATATCAACTTGTGATCGCGGGCGGACTTCTTCTGGTTCTGGTGCCGGTGAGCTGGTGGCTGCTCATCACCCGCGTCGTCCAAGCTGAGTCGCTGGTTGGGGACCTCCAGTTCTGGCTTACCCGCCCCTATGAATGGCCAAAGCTGCTCGCCGGAAAATTGCTCTTCTTGCTGGCTTTTCTCTACGTGCCCTTCTTTGTTGCACAGTGTGCCTTGCTGGCCGAAACCGGCTTCAATCCCACCGCCTATGTTCCGAACTTGCTTTACAACCTGCTCCTGCTCACCGGCATCATTGTTCTGCCCCTCTTTGCAGTGGCCACGGTTACCTCTAACTTCGCCCGCATGACTCTCACCCTGCTCGGCGTCTTTCTGGGAATTCTCGCACTTGAACTTGCTGTGCAGCCCTTTATGCCCCATCACACTACCGGCATTGAAGACACGTCCCTCACCGCGGAAGGGCTCCTAATCGTCGGAATCATCGGACTCTGCCTAAGCGGGGTGGTAGTTGTGCTCCAGTATCGTCTGCGCCGCGCCGTTCTAAGCCGTGTGCTACTGTTTGGCATTCCCGTCTTGCTCATCCTCTGTATGCCCCTCAGCGCCCGCCTCGAGCAGCAACACACCCGCGGCCGAATCGAAGCAAACTATCCCGCCAGCTCCATCCCACCGGTCCAGTTCGCCTATCGCCCGATCGATCCGGATCTGAGGCAGATCGATGTCTTCCCCGATAACAGCGATGTCATCATCCATACTCCGCTCGAAGGCACCGGCGTCGCTCCCGGAACGGTGCTCATCCCCGACGCAGTCAAACTCGAAGTCGAAGCCCCGAACGGATTCCGCTGGGCGTCAGACTGGCAGGACACCAACGCGCCCAAATTCTATGCCGGCGCGGAGGGTAGCTACGCGGCGGTCGCAATGCCCCGTGCAATTTATGAACAGTTGAAAACAACGCCTCTCACAATCCGCGTCACCTTCGCCCTCACCCAGGCCAAAGCAACCAGTGTCTCGCAAGTCGCACTCCCACGCCATGATTTCTCGGTCTCAGGCTTCGGCGTCTGCGCGCCCCTGACTGGCTCCTACAGTCCCTTCTTTGGAGCCACCGGCCTCATCTGCCGGTCAGTCCTGCGCGATCCGCCACTCACCTACATCGGCGTGGTCTGGTCCGATGCCCCCTGCAACATTCCGCACTCCGAATCCAACCCGGGCGTGCAAGGCGCAGGATGGATTGGAACGCTCGACCGCGCTCCCGCCGACCCCAACATCAGCCCGGTTCAGCAGGTGAACTTCAATCTCACAAATGGCTATAAGAGTGGGGGAGGCGGAGGTTCCCGATACCTCTGCCCAGGGTCCCCGGTCATCTTCACCCAATATGAACGCATAGGTCGCACCCAGGCTGGAGTCACCATCCACGACTTCCATCTTCCCATCCTCACCACTCATGAGTACTCCGGGGCGATAACCTCATCCTCGACCGGGCAGAATCAATGAGAGCCCTTACCGTTGCTCCCGCCCGTTCATCGCCTCACCCGCGTCCTCATGCCCGTCCACGATATAGACCGCGCCGCCTAGCGGGTTGCGCCCGGTGGCCCTTCCCGCGCCCAAATACGAATAGCCAAACCGCAGATCGGAAAACTCCACCGTCGTCCACGTCTGGTTCGGCGGCAGCTTCGGCGGCTCCATCCCCGGCACAGAAACCTGGCCCACATCGTGCACCACGGCCCACGTTCCCCAATCCAGATACACCTGTCCCAGCGGTGTCCGCTTCGCGGCCTCCGTCGCCGCGGTCACTGGCGGCTTGAACAGCACATTGATCTGCGCATCGCTGTCAATCACTCCCGTTCGGGTATCAATCTCTGCGGTCTGGTAGTAATTCGCCGTCTCGAGAATCGCGTGCCATTTAAAAGGCGTCACGGGATACGGCTCCAGCGCCACACGTTTTACTGCATCGGCCGCCACCTGCGTGCTGTCAACCAGCACAAGCGCATGCTGATATTCTGACCATCGCCAACCCCACAGCGCTACCATTCCAGTCAGCGCAAAAATCGCCCAGCCTTGCCCGCGAAACTTCTGCCTGCGCGCGCCCATCTCCCTATCCGCCAACCCAAACAGCCAGGGCATGGCAAAGGCCAGAAAGAACAGCACCCAAAGCACCGGCTCGGCAATAAACATAAAACTGCCCGCATACCATCGCGGGTTAAATGGATAGAAGGGCCGCACGCCGTAGTTGTTCGTCCAGTCCAGCAGCAGGTGGCTCAGCGCGGCAATCAACGCCGTCGCATAAAGCCATACCCAGCTCACCGGCTGCTGCTGCAACCGCAACGGAATCGGCGCTCCCGGGTCGCGCGCCATCGCCGCTTCCAGTTTGGGCTTACGCCTCGCCTCGCGCCATCGGTGCAGCACCCAAACCAATCCCACCACCACCCCAGCCACCACCGGTGCGGCAACAAACGTATGCGTAATGCCGCGATGATGCTTCAGCTCCTCGACTGGACCGCGCAATCCCCAGAACACATCCATGTCAGCGGCCTCAGCGGCGAGCACCGCCGCCATCGTCGCATACCCGGTCTTGCGGTTCAATCCCGCACGGCCAATGCATGCACCGGTTAGAAAATGAGTTACAGGCTCCATAAGGCTCCGCCAACCATACTATAGCCTCATATAATTCACCCCATGGGCGACGCCAAACACCCCCACCCAAATCCCGCCAAACGTGCCGAAGAACTTCGCACCGAGCTCCGCCGCCACGAGCACCTCTACTACGTCCTCGACAGTCCGGAGATCACCGACGCCGAGTACGACGCCCTGATGAACGAGCTCAAGCACCTTGAAGCGGCTCATCCCGATTTGCTCACGCCCGACTCGCCCACCCAGCGCGTGGGCGGCAAGCCAGCCGACGGTTTCCAGAAGGTGCGCCATTCCCGCGCTATGCTGTCGCTCGACAACACCTACAACGCCGAAGAGCTAGCCGACTGGGACCGCCGCGTTCACGATCTGGCCGGCAACCTGCCAGTGGAGTACACGGCGGAGCTAAAACTAGATGGCTTGTCCGCTGCAATCCACTATGAAGCCGCGCCCGACGGCGGCTCGCGTCTCGCCTACGGCATCACCCGCGGCGATGGCCAGGTCGGCGAAGATGTCACCTCCAACATCCGCACAATCCGCAGCATTCCCCTCTCTATCTCCGCCGACAAATTGAAAAAACTCAATCTTCCACAGGCCTTTGAAGTCCGAGGCGAAACGGTCATGCCGGAAGCAGCCTTTCTGCGCCTCAATGAAGAGCGCGAACAGCAGGGCCTGCAGCCGGCAGTCAATCCTCGCAACGCCGCTGCCGGAACCCTTCGCACCCTTGAACCCAGCATTGTCGCCAACCGCCGCCTCGTCTTCTTCGCGTACTTTCTCCTCATCGAAGGCGAATACCTCGCCGAGGGCCAGTCCGCCACGCTTGACGCCCTCACTGCGCTCGGCTTCCGCGTCAATCCGCATCGCGGTCGCGTCAAGACAGTCGAAGCAATGATGCAATTCATCGACTCAGCCGAGACGCGACGCGCCACGCTTGGCTACGAGATCGACGGTGTCGTCCTCAAGGTTGACTCGCACGCAACCCAGCTTCGCCTCGGCTACACCGGCCGCGCCCCGCGCTGGGCCATCGCCTACAAGTTCACCGCCAAGTCGGGCATCACCCATCTCGATGACATCATGATCACGGTGGGCCGCACCGGCAAACTCACACCCACCGCCATGCTCAAGCCGGTCTTCATCGGCGGCACAACCGTCAGCCGCGCCACCCTCCACAACGCCGAGTTCATTGAGCGCATGGGCCTCCTCATCGGCGACTGGGTCAAGGTGGAACGAGGCGGCGACGTCATCCCTAAGGTCGTTGAAGTTGTAGAAGACGCCAGCCATCCGCGAGGGACCACGCGGTTCTCGTATCCCTCCGATTGCCCCGAGTGCGGCAACCCAGTGGTCCGCGAAGAGGGCGAAGTGGACTGGCGCTGTGTGAACGCCGATTGCCCCGCCAAGCTCCGCGAATCCCTGCTCCATTTCGGAAGCCGCGGCGTCATGAACATCGAAGGCCTGGGCGATGCGGCCGTGCAGCAGTTGCTGGACCGCGGCCTCGTAAAGAGTGTCGCCGATCTCTACTCGCTGACTGAAGAACAAGTCGTAGGCCTTGAACGCTTCGCAGAAAAGTCGGCTCGCGCTCTTTTAAGTGAGATTGAACAATCGAGAAAGGCCGGCCTGGCGCGCGTTTTAATGGGTCTCGGCATCCGCTTCGTAGGCGAAAGAACCGCCGAGCTTCTGGCTCAGGAATTCGGCTCCATCGATGCGGTGATGGCCGCGACAGCCGAGGAACTGGAGCGCGTCGAAGAAGTAGGCCCGCGCATCTCGGAGGCTATTCTCGATTTCTTTTCCCGTCCTTCAAACCTCGCCCTCGTCGAGAGCCTGAAAGCCGCCGGCGTCGATATGACCGCCGAGAAAAAGGTGCGCTCGACCCAGCTAGCCGGGCTCACTTTTGTGCTCACCGGCACCTTGCCCACACTCACTCGCGACGAAGCCAAGAAGCGAATCGAAGACGCTGGAGGCAAAACCGCTGGCTCCGTCAGCAAAAAAACCAGCTACGTCGTTGCCGGGGAGGAAGCGGGCTCCAAGCTCGACAAGGCCAATGAACTGAAGATTCCAGTGCTTGACGAGCCCGCCCTCCTGGCGCTGCTGGAATCAGGGCCCGCTGGACATTCAGGATAAGCTGGAACGCCGCCGGGGCGAAATGTCCGCACGCCCCCCCACTTCCCGCAACTCACGCTCCCGCTCGCGATTCCATGCCTCTGCGCGCGAATTGCGCGACCTGAAGCCAGGGGGTTCATCGGACTGCGCAGCAGCAACCTCCGCCTGTGGCATCGCCACCAGGGCCGCACCGCTCTTCCAAGGCATGCTGGCGGCGGGAATCGCTGAAGGAAACGCAGCGGCCAGGCCCATACGCTTCGGCAATGCGGGCGCAACCGGCGTTACCAGACGGGCAGACGACTCCACCTCGATATAGGCAGCATCCGAAGTCAGGCTCGTATCCGTGCCCGCTGCATGCTCGTCCAAATCCACTTCGTCCACTATTCCTCGCTGCATGCGCGCCGCAACGTCCCGCGCCATGAAGTCGTCTACCAGCTTATGCAGACAGGTTTGACCGCACAAATGCTTCGACCCGGGGCGCATCCGGTTCCGCGAGTTCCACCCGCTGACCCGGATTTCTCCCCCATGCTCGTTGGCCACGAACCAGTGGTTCGTCTGCTTCTTCTCAGCGCCGCAGATATCACACGAAATTGCCTGCCGGATCACCGCATTTCTCCCAACTCCGCAGAGCGGAACCGCTTCCTCTATTTCATCGTGCGGCGCGGGAAAACGGTGAGTGAATTGAGGAATGAATCTGGGCTGGGGCCAAAACCGGAAGGCAGGGAAGCCTGTCCTGAAACGGAACACTCCCTGTCCAAATTAATCGATTGCAAAAATCGAGTCTCTACCGGACCGAATTCGCGGAGCGAAAGCCAACTCGCTGCCCCTTACTGCTTGGGAGCGAAATAGCCCTTCTTGGCGCGCACCACATACCGCCGGTCGTTGCAATAAAGATAGATCGATCGGAACGATCCATCGTATTTGAAGTCAGCCGGGGTGTAAGTCAGCGCGTACTGGCTGCGCAGTTCTTCTTCAATGCTCTTGAAGCTGCCGGACATCTCCTCAACTGAAGGTGGAAAAAAGACCTGGCCGCCGGTCGACTCGGCCATATCAGTCAGTACCTTGTCACCCTTCCCCCGGCTCGGCGTCCAATTGGTGCTGATCGCGTAGATGATCGTCTCCGCACGTTCACATTCCTTGATCACTTCGTCCGGACGAACACGGCTCTGATTGTCATCGCCATCACTCAGCAGCACAATCGCCTTACGCACCGGTTCCTGTCCACGCGCATCCAGAAGTTTGTCTCGGCAAGCCGTGTAGACCGCGTCGAACAGCGCCGTTCCACCACCGGGACGAAGCCGGTTGACGCCTGTCTCCAGTGCATCAACATTGTTTGTCCAGTCCTGGGTCACGGTCGGCGTTACGTCGAATCCCATCACAAACGCGCGGTCGCTTTTCGCCTTCAGCACTTCCAGCAGAAACTCCGTTGCCGACTGTTGCTCAAACTGGAACCTCGTCCGAATCGATGTGCTGGCGTCGATCACAATGCCCACACGCAATGGAAGATTGATCTGCTGGTGAAACGAGGTGACATGCGCCGGCGCCTTCTGGTCATCAAGCAGAGCAAAATCGCTCTGCTGCAGATTGGGGTTGTAGTGCCCGTGCCGGTCCGTCACCGTGAAAATCAGGCTGACTTCATTGGCACCGATTCTGTAGGTGGGCGCGTTGACGTCGCCTTGCTGATCGCCGGATTGTGCGGGAGTTTGCGCATCCTGAGCGTTTGGAGACTGCGCGGTCGGCGCTGCCGGCGTCGAGGCCGGAGGAGTTGCAGGCTGTTGCGCTGTCAACGTGGCCGCGGAAAATATCAATGCAGCCAGGAGACCTGAAAACTTTCTGATCATAGCCTTCTCATTTTAGCAATCGCACCTGCCGGGTCGCATCCATTTCTCTTGAATCTCGTCAATTACGAGTCGCGTCTTTATCAACCGCATCCAGACGGCGGAGAAAGTTCTCCAACTCCTCCGGCAACGGTGCTTCCAGTTGCAGCAGCTTGCCTGTCCGCGGATGCGTGAACTCGAGCTGCGCAGCGTGCAGAAAGTTCCGCCCCAGCCGAAGCCGCTCCGGATCCGCCTTTCGTCTCGCGGCCTTGGACGTCGGCGCCTGCGCGGCCACCTGGTCCGTCAACTGCCCCGCCCCGCCGTAAAGCGTATCTCCCACCACTGGATGCCCGATCGACGCCATGTGGACCCGGATCTGGTGCGTCCTGCCAGTTTCAATCCGCACCCGCACCAGCGTAAATTTTCCGAAGCGATTGCTCAACCGCCGCACAACCTCGTAGTGCGACACGGCCGAGCGCGAGTTATCCAGCGGTTGCGTTGTCATGCGCGTCCGTCTCACTGGATCCCGCCCGAGGGCAGCATTGATGGTTCCGTGCTTCCGCTCCACCTCGCCCTGCACCAGCGCAATGTAGGTCTTTTTCATCTGCCGGGTCGCGAACATCTCACCCAGCTCCGCATGGGTACGGTCGTTCTTCGCGACAACGATCAGGCCGCTGGTGTCTTTGTCCAAACGGTGCACAATCCCAGGCCGCAGATCCCCGCCCGTTGACGACAGCTTTTTGAACCGGTAGAGCAGCGCATTCACCAGCGTTCCCTTGCTGCGCGCATCGTCGTTCTGTCCCGACCCGGCATGAACCATCATTCCCGCAGGCTTGTTCACCACGGCCAGATCCGCATCTTCAAACACCACATCCAGTGGGATGTCCTCGGCGGTTGCCTTCAGCGGCGTGGGATGCGGCTCCCCGGTCAACATGATCCGTTCGCCTCCACGCAGCTTGAACGAGGCTTTCTCGCGCTCGCCGTTCACCAGCACGTCGCCTTGCTCCATCAGCATCTGCACGCGCGAACGGCTCACGCCTTCCAGGTGCGCAGCAATGAACTGGTCAAGTCGCTGACCGACCCCTTCTGCGGGTACTTCGATCACTTGCAGTGCTTTGTCTCCGGCTTCAACCATGGGCTCCCTCATTCCTACCGCGATACGCATTCCGTTCCAGCAACAGAAGCGCCCCTGCCAGCACCATCGCAATCGCTGCCACCTGCGGACCATCGACCGCGCCGCCCAACAACTGGCCGCGCCCCACAGAATCGCGCCAGAGCTCTGTCATGAAAACCACAACCCCAGCACCCATTAGAAACAGCCCCGCGGCATCGCCTTGTTGCCGTCGTACCGGCAGCCACACCACCAAAAAGACCGACAGCGTCAGGAACCCCAGCCCCGCATAAGCCTGCACGGGATGCACAGGAACCCCCAACGGTGTGCCGCTCCAGCGCCCAGCTAGTGGATTGGTGTACGTCACAGCCCAGCGCACATCGGTTTCCGTTCCATACCCGGCCCCCGCCATGAGCGCGCCCAGTTGCTCACATGCCAGTCCCAAGGCCAGTGGCGCAGCCAGCACATCCGCGGTCGTTCTAAGCGGCATTCTCTGCCATCGCCCATACGCGAACCCAGACGCTGCACCGGCAAGCGCTCCTGCGGCCGCAAGCAATGGATGGTGAATCATCGCCAGCCCCAGCATCCATGCGGGATGCGCGCGCAGTTCGCTCCAATTGGCAGCCACCAGTACCAGCCGCTGCACCACGAGCGCCGCAAACAACGCCACCACGCAGAGATTCCATACTCGGCCCAAGTTGAGATCAGCAACTCGCGCGGTACGCTGCGCCAGAAGAAGCGCCAGCACAACGCCCAGCGCCGCTAACACGCCATAGGACGGGATCAGAACCGCACCGATGTGGAAGAGAACAGGATGCACCTGAGTCAGAATATCCCCTCAGGCTTCAAGGAAGGTAGAATCCGGCCCGCTGGGCCGTGAGTAATGCACAGGTGAACCCGTCCAAAGACGGTGGAGCTCTCCGCGGTTCGTTAGGCATTCCGGACTGGCGGACACGGCACACGGAACCGATTGTCGAGTCGAGCCCCTGTTCATGATTATTGGTTCAACCTGTGTTGACTACCCACCTGCTTTGCAGGCCGGTTTCTATTGCGGATAGTATGGGTCCCGGCCAGGAATTACAAGTCTTGTGCAAGGGTGGCGCAGTGTGCTAGCGTCTTTCGCGCGCTGATTTCAATACGGTTTTCCCGAATCGGAGATCGCGGCTCAGAAGCTAATTTGAGCCCACAGGAGCCTTTTCCGCTGTTTCCGCGGCGGGTGCGGCCTTGTTCTTCTCCGCGGCCTGCACAACCAGTTTCTTCAGCTTTCCCTCAATGTTCCCATCCCCCACGTGCTGGTCTTCAAGTACGCCGTCCGCATCAATCGTGAAAGTTGCCGGAATGGCCCTCACATTGAATTGCTTGGCAATCTTTCCTTCAAATCCACCATCGCGATACTGGAGCCACGTCATCTCGTTCTTCGCAACAAAGTCCTTCCATTTGCCCTCATCCGTATCCAGACTGATGCTCAGTACCACCAACGGCTGCTCAGAGAATTTGGCTGCGATTCTCTTTATGTGCGGCAAAGCCTCGCGGCACGGCCCGCACCATGTCGCCCAGAAATCGATCAGCACCACCTTACCCGCCAGACTGTCCATGGAGATGCGCCGGCCGTCCAGCGTCGTCAATGAAAACGGCGGCGCCATTGTCGCACGCGCCAGTTCCACTCGACCCGCATAACGCTGCGCGCGCTCATGCAGCTCAGGACTCTGCTTGTCCCTTTCCAGAAAGGTGGCGAACTCCGTGCGCGCAGCATCGTCCTGATTCAAATACGCCAGGGAAACGCCGTAAGCATAATGCGCCAACGCAAACCTTGGCTCCAATGCGATAACTGCCTTGAACTCATCGCAACTTTCCCTGAAGCTTTCGTCCTTCTTGCCATTCACACCTTCATCCTGCAAACCCAATCCCAGCCGGTAATGAGCGCTAACCTTTTCCGGGGTTGTCGCTGCTTGCGGAACCATCTCGCGCGCAATTTCGGCCTCATCTTTGAATGCGCCGATCTGTCTCGCCAGCAAATAAGCCCGGTGCAGGCAGTCCCGGCATTGCCCGCCATCCTGCCTGTTGGCCTTGCGAAAATCATCGATCGCAGAGCCATAATTACGATGTTTCTCCCAGTCGATCGCCGAAGCATACGTCTTGCGAGCCTTTGGGTCGGTGGGTTCGGTCGGGCTGGTCGTATCCGGGGAGTGTGCGTCAGCCTTTGCCGGCCCCGCTCCGGAAGTTCCCTCCTGGCTTGCCTGAGCCGCCTGCATTCCGGTGCAAAGAGCCAAAAGCAGTGCGACCAATGCAATCCATCGCGCGTGGGAAAAACTCCGAATTCCGGGCATGCACTTCCTCCGGCATCTTATTCAATTGCCTGGTTGCCAGGTTGTCTTAACCGGCGGTCCACATCAACGCGGAGAGGTCTCAGTGCCAGCCTTCCACTCGTCTTCAAGAACTTCGTCCAGCAAGCCCCGCAGGTTGGCAGCGCGGGCATCTGCACGGCGTGTGTCGGCGCCGCTGGCCTGGGACAGTTCGTCAGCGAGATTCAGCGCGGCCAGCACGGCCACGCGCAGCGAGTCCACGGTGCGCCCCTGCGCCGCGACGGCGCGCATCTTCGCGTCCACGCGCGCCGCCAGGGCGCGCACATGCTCCGCATCCTGGCCGGAAAGGTGATACGTCTGGTCGTAAATCTCAACAGTCACATAACCGGACGGGACGCCCTGTTGTTCCTCAGCCATGCCTGCTTAAACCTCGAGCGCATCGAATTGCGCAAGGAGTCGCTCCACGCGCTGGCGCACGTAGTCGCGCTCGTTCCGCAGTTCATGCACTTCCTTTTTCAAGCTCTCCACCAGCGGCGCCTGATCGCGCAGATCCGATTCCGCCTTGCCGGCGCGCTCTTCCGCTTCCGCGCGAGCCAGACGCTCTTTCCGCACCAACTCCACCGCGCGGATGATCCGCGCTTCCAGGCCGGAAAAATCGTCCGCGCTCAGTGAAAGGGTCTTCGGCGCTGCCTCTTCCTCAACCAATTGCTGATCCGCGTGCGCTTCTTCCACACTCGACTCCCAAAAAGACTCCGGCATTAAAAACCTCCGCGGAATTCAATCCGCATCCGAAGAAGTATAGCTCCATTCCGCTCCGGAATGTTGTTCAGGACGCGTTGCGCTAGCTCCGCAAGCGGGCCCCCACCGTGCCAATCGCCGCTACCACCTGCGCCTGAAAGTTCTGCAGCTCTTCTTCGCGAAGCGTGCGGTCCCGTGCCTGGAATGTCGCTCTCATCAGTAGCGAATACTCCCCTGCGCCCAGCCGCGCATCGCGAAACACCTCACCTACCCGCCAATCGACCAGCTCCGGAATCCGCAAGCCGGCTACCGCCTGGTCAATGCGCTGCCAGGCAAGACTCTCATTCAGAATCAACGAAAAATCGCGCCGGACGGGCTGAAAACGCGAGATCTCCTGCGCAATCGGCTTGCGCAGCGGCAGCTTGTACAGCCGGTCAAGATACAACTCGCCCACCAATACAGGTTCCTTCAGCTTGCGCGCAGCCGCTTCTCGCGGGTGGAGTTGACCGAACCAGCCGACCGTCGCGCCATCCGCAGACACACGCGCGGCGCGGTAGGGATGGAGCCACTCCGGCGTCAGCCCGGTCTCGGCAGGAAAACGGTCAAAGTAAACTGCGCGGGTCTGGAACCGGGCCAGCACCTGCTCCACCGCACCTTTTACATCGTGAAAATCGATTGCGCGCGCGGCATGAAGTGCGGATTGGTCCGCCAGGCTGCCGACCGCGCCGAAGGCTAATGCCGGGCGTTCCTCGACTTTGTCTACCACGCCGTTCAAAACCGCCCCGCTGAAAACGGTTCCCATTTCGAACAACCGTACATCGCTGACATCGCGGTGCAGGTTTCCGGCAATCATGGCAAGCATTCCCGGCACCAGCGACGGCCGCAGAACCCCGGCTTCTTCGCTCAGCGGATTGCCGAGCGGCACAACCAAGCCCGGCTGCGGAGCCGTTATGGCCGCTTCCGCCGCTGAGCAGAAGGTGCTCGCAATCGCCTCGTGGAAACCGGCGTCGAGCAGTGTCCGCCGCACCGCTGCCTCGCTCTCGGCCCAGGGCAGGGCACGCACGCC
>Ga0302274_10002347_pt1 | contig 17366 bp, 11 predicted proteins | sample III_Bog_N2_1_FD_198755 | JGI IMG/M metagenome (GOLD analysis project Ga0302274, IMG submission 198755) | Peat permafrost microbial communities from Stordalen Mire near Abisko, Sweden - III_Bog_N2_1 | ecosystem: Environmental > Terrestrial > Soil > Wetlands > Peat | place: Sweden: Abisko...
GGTCGGGCTACGCCCTCCCTCCGCTGGGGATGGACAAAGAACAAACAAAAACATAACCTCAACCATGTCCCAGGACTAACTCATGAACTGGACCAGAAAAGTGAACCCGGTCATATTTGCCGCCAACAGCGCTCAATCTTACCGTTTAACAACCCATTTATTGTTATTAAATTCCCAAAAATATTTGCAGTTGATTTTGCCGTCTGATTCTTCGGCAACGAGAATTGGAGTATTATTGGGAGAAATACTAAATGTTGCATTTGTTATCATGCCATATCCACCAATCGGCAATCGAGCCAACTCAAAGCCGCCGATTTGTTTTGCGGATAATGCTGCCAGCTTGATTGAAGCACTATCTATTTTTAGTGAAAATCCCGACCTGTAACAAAGATAAATATTCTCCCCAATCAGCGCGGCATCGTATATGACGCATTCTTGTAGATTCGTCGGGCCGGGAACGTCCATTTGATAATTCCACTCGCGATTTGTCCAAACCGTAATACTTTTTTTATCTACGGAATCGGAAAGTTGAAAAGAATAATCTTTGACCGAATTCAATTTGTAAACCACCGCGCCGCCATTTTGCGCATCATTGATTTTCCACTGGGTATGATCATCCGCATTTGGAAAACGATTCATCTCAAAAACTGAAATCGAAATGTCATTTTGAAGTTTTTTATGGAAAACCATTGCTTCTTCTTGACAGAAGGCGGATAGAATAAGATTTGAAACAATAAATGTTAGGATATGTAGTTTCATACGGTGAATTGTCAAAACGCCTAACATAGGAATCACTAGAAAATTGGAACATCTGTATAAATCCATATTAAGTCTAAAGGCTTCACCTCAAAATCTGGCGACTCGGACGGTTTAACCTGCCGGAAAAAACCACCTGACTTCAGGTTAGCGCCGTCAGGTCGCATCACCAAAATAGTGACTGTTGTCCCCTTGTAAGGTGTTCCGTCAATAATCCCTCTCAAATTGATGCCCTTGTGGTAGCGTAGAATCGTGGCGTAATCGGAAACAGAACCGTGGCCGATAAAAACGCGCTCATCTTTTGTGACTGTATTTGCCGTGCAACTTTTCTCGACCCAATCTCGCATCGGAGCATACGCCGGGATGTCAGCCCGGACAAAAGCGCAAAACATCAGTGCGGACAAAATGATGAATATTTTCATGGATTCATCTTTGTGCAAAACCTTTCAGGCCACCAGTCTTTATGGCAACAATGGCATATCCTCTGCCAACATTAACCCAAAGTTCGTCCTTATACACTTGCATACCCCAAATCTTCCGCTCGCTCATTACTGGCTCTGCCTGTAATCCCAAAACGACGTTTGTAGCCCAAATCAAATGGTCGGCTTTGTCATATAAAGTCACTACCTCTTTCTGTGAATCTACGATTGCATACTGCTCTGTATTTGTGCTGACGACGGTTCGGTAAAAACTACCAGTGATGCTATTAGTGTCTGCGGAACCTGCAAACAATGCCGAGGAGGTAAAAATAGCATAACTCACCATTGTATTGATAAATGTTCTCATATTGGAATAGCAGCCTATATTAATTAATGACCATCTTCAACTGATTGGATTTCAATTCTGTTGCTTTGTTATTGGCACTAAACGATTTGGCCGCTTCAATTATGTAATTACCCGGCGCAACATTCTTTGGAATTGTCACTAAAATATACCATTCATGAGATTCTCCCGGTCTTAAATCCACCACATTACGAGTTTCCTCAGATACCGGGGGTCCAACCAATTTATAGATCTCCCCCGAATCGCTTACCAGATTAACGCGAAATCCATCAGCTACAACGATAGTTAAATCCGAAGCATTGGTGACCGTCAGCGCAAGACCAAGCTCCGCATTGGCATGAACAAAACTGTTTGTGGTCCGAATTGCAAGTCGAACATCTTGCACTGAATGCTCATCCGTATTTGTTTGTGCACTAGCAGCCACCGCATACACCGGGATGTCAGCCCGGACAAAAGCGCAAAACATCAGTGCAGACAAAATGATGATAAATCTCATGGTGTGGCAATGATGCTTGTGTTTCATTCTGGTTCATGTTGGCGGAGGTGTATCGAATACAAGTGGTTTAATCTTTTTATCAAGTGGGACAAATACACATTTGGTTTCCCCATTGGTAGTATAGAAATCAAATTGCCACTCGCCCTCATATGTTTTGGAGTGTTGTAAAAAACCATCAGTGCAGTGAAATCTAGGCGCGATTGCGCCGAGCGCTTGGACAGCTTCAGAATAAGCATCCGGCAGTGATATTGCAGGAACTGCCTTTCTGTCGATTAATAAATTCATAGCTAATAAAACGCTTGTTAGCAGTCCTGTTACTATGATTATGGCTATTGTTCGTTTCATATGTGATTATGCGTATTTATGCCTAACGTAAAAAGCTGAGCTACCGCCAACTCACGGCGATGATTGCAACCGCAGTGGCAATACTGTGACCGCATCAACTGACGGGTCAATCTGACCGGACACGGGAGCAAATCTCGACGCTCCGTCTGGCACCAAATACAATAAATACTGGTTCAAGTCATTTGGAGTCAAACTCACTAAACATGGTGCATTGCCCGGTATGACGCGGTCAAAACGATAGTAGTGCAAGACAATCGTGCGAGTCGTGGGGTCTCCTTTGAGAACCTTGGAAACCGCAAAGGTCGCTTCAACACCAATAAACTTACAGCCCGGCCACAGCGTTGTATTCGTCTCATCCAAATCCTGCACCTTTGTTACAGTGCCGACCACAATCAAATCGGACGCGTCCCGCATTTTGGCCTCTGTCCACGGAAAGATTATGCGAGCCGATGCTGATACAGCGACAAGCAGCAACAAAATGATGGGGATGGATTTTTCATAGCGACGTGAACCGCGACAGCGGAACGGCCAGCGCCAATGGCGATTCGCTCCGGCGACTTCCATGAGAAGGCAGTCATGTCAAAAATTATTAGCACATCGTTTTTGGTTTGGAAGGCGCATCGTTGGCAAGGCGGGAGTGGATCTCGCTTCCATACGAACTCGCTCGCGCGAGCGGTTCACGATTGGATCCGATGTCCTTGCGGGCGGAGTGTGACCATCTTGTTATCGGGCTCGCCTTGTGGCGGCTCTGTCGCCGGACCGTCATCACTCCAAGATTAGCGTCCATTCCGAATTCTTTTATTAAAAGCTGCTGGGTTTTGGTTGCGTTGGTTAAGCCCAGCGTCGCCATTTGGGCTAACGCTCGGCACATTGTTTTCCTAGGCAAATTAAAACATTGGTTTACCCAGGCGCTGCCTTCTCATTCAATCTGGTTAGGCATCGTCGTCATATTATCAGGGAAGCGCATGGGCTGGCCCGAAGTATTCAAAATGAAAATAACCCACACGAATCTTTGTCTTTGGGTCTGTCTTCCAGCCAACTGAACAGGTCGGCGCAACTCCAACAACGGTGACAGCATATTCTCCGCCCCTAAAACAGCTAACCTTACAGACCTCTCCACGGCCATTCCGAATATATGGCGTAATGTCAATCATGGTAACTGGATCGCCATCATGCTTGCCATGCTCAATAGCCCATTGATGTATTGCTTCGTCAATGAGGTGGAGATTCATCATACACGGGTTTACAGTCCGAGTGCTACGGATTTCTGTGACGACGGGCGGCCACATGAAGACATAGGCCAAAATGCAATAAGTCACAACTGCCAACCCCACCCAATATCTCGGCTTAATTTTCATAGGTCAGACGATGTCTAACGTAGCAAGCTGAGCAACCGCCGACTCGCGGCGTGAACCGCGACAGCGGAACGGCCAGCGCGAACGGCGGTTGGCTCCGGCGACTGGTTAGGCATAGTCATTAGTAGCGTAAAACACCACCATCTACAACTTGTGGCTTTGTCTTTTTGTCCAAAAATACGAACACATCTTTGCGCGCGCCATTTGTGCTGCAAAAGCTGAAAAGCCACTCTCCGTCTTGCGATCTTGAAATCTGTGTGTTGGCATGCACACAATAAAACTCGTTCGTGGCCGAGCCGAGAGCCTGCGTAGCCATCGTGTAAGCCTCTGGCATTGAAATCGGTGGCTGCCGCTTCTCGCCATAGGCCATGAGAAATGCAAAAGCAACGCTGGTAGTCAATCCCAACACTGTAAATATGACGGCATACTTTTTCATAAAGAGGTGGCGACTATGGCAACTGTCAAAACAGAAGCGCAACAGAGGATGGATGTGATAACTGTTTTCATTTTCATATTCGTTTGACGGAGAATGTCACGCGTTGCTCCCAAGTTTTTTACATTTATTTTTGGCGGCTGCAGGCTTTGCCTGAATTTGGATCGGCACGCACACGCAAGACAACGCGTTCAGCAGCTAACAGTGTGGCGGACACAGTTGGTTTTACGCCCTTCCCAAAACCTTGCCAAGCCTTATTTTGAAAATACCATCCAACCACCAGTCAGCCTCGTCTCACCCCTCCGCGGCATCCAATTCAGCCGATCGTTGTCCAACGGTGACCGGAGCGGCAGCCACTTGGGCCTCCGCACTGGCGACGGACGTGATGGCCTGCTGCATTTGCGCCAGCGGCTCGCCTAGCCTCCAGCACCACGTTTTTTCCAGAACCCCATGCGCCATAAATCATTAAGGAATCTTACTTGCTGTCAGTCGTTAATCTCACGGGTTGCAAACCTTCAATTCAACGAAATGCTCGCGGTGATCATCTACCAATGGAATAATCTTCACGGCTAGCTCTTCGCCATCAAGAAAGAGTTGATTTGCCTCGGCAGCATCGGTTGCCAACCGGGCGATCGTGATATGGTAGATCGTTTGGCGGTAGCGATAATGGATTTTATAGGTCGACCAATTTTTCGGCAGGCGAGGAGTTAGCCGCAATTGATCGCCTTCCAGGTTCACGCCGAGGAGAGTTTCAATTAGCAACCGATACATCCAGCCGGCGGAACCGGTATACCACGTCCAACCGCCGCGGCCGATATGCGGCGCGACGGCATAGACATCGGCGGCGACCACGTAAGGTTCGACTTTGTAGATGGCAATCTGTTCGGGCGTTTCCGCGTGATGAATGGGATTGAGCAGCGCGAAAAGTTCCCACGCGCGGTCGTGGTCGCCCATCAGCGCAAAGGCCATGGTGGTCCAGAGCGCGCCGTGCGTGTATTGCCCGCCGTTTTCGCGCACGCCGGGAATGTAGCCTTTGATGTAGCCGGGGTTGAGCGATGATTTGTCAAACGGCGGATCGAACAACTGGATTAATTTATCCTGGCGGCGAACGAGACGTTGATCCACGGCGGCCATCGCCTGGCGTGCGCGCTCCGGTTCGCCGGCACCGCTGATGACCGACCAGCTTTGCGGCAGGGAATCAATCTGGCATTCGGGATTGGTGGCGGAGCCAAGCGGTTCGCCGTTGTCGAAATACGCGCGGCGATACCAGCCGCCGTCCCACGCGTGCAGCTCGATGTTTTGTTGGAGCAATTCCGCCTGCGTTGCGCAGCGGTCGGCGAAGGCGGTATCATTGCGCGAGCGCGCCAGCTCGGCAAATTGCGTGAGCACGTCGAAGAGGAAAAAAGCGAGCCAGACGCTTTCGCCGCGGCCGTCCTTGCCGACGAGGTTCATGCCGTCGTTCCAATCGCCGCAGCCCATCAGCGGCAGGCCGTGTTCGCCGAGTTTCAAGCCGCGCTCGATGGCGCGCACGCAATGTTGGTAGAGCGTGGCCGTCTCTTCCGATTTGTTCGGCAAATCATAGTAAGATTCCTCGTCCGGTTTCACGAGGCGCGCTTCGAGGAAGGAAATTTTTTCATCCAGCACGCCGGTATCCGCGACGCACGCAACATAGCGGCAGGTCACGTAGGGCAACCAGAGATAGTCGTCGGAAAAATGCGTGCGCACGCCGCGGCCGGAGGGCGGATGCCACCAATGTTGCACATCGCCTTCGCGGAACTGGTGCGCGGCGGCGCGGAGCAAATGTTCGCGGGTCAGAGCCGGTGCGGCATGCACGAGTGCCATGACATCCTGCAACTGGTCGCGAAAACCATAAGCGCCGCCGGATTGATAAAAGCCGGTGCGGCCCCAAAGGCGGCAGCTCAAGGTTTGATAGAGCAGCCAGCCGTTCGCCAGCACATTGACGGCGGGATCGGGCGTGTCCACGTTCACCGCGCCAAGCGTGTGGTTCCAATACGCCCACACGCCTTCAAGCGCGGCGCGGCTGGCATCGGCGCGACGAAAGCGCCGGATGAGAATCTGCACATCCGCCGCGCTCCGGACCACGCCGAGGCGAAAACTGGTTTCGCGTTCCTCGCCGTCCGACAAATTAAAACTCACCTGCACCGCGCCGCAGGGGTCCAGGCCCGCACCCACTTTGCCGGACAACCGCGCGCGCCGCAGGGCCGCCGGCTGCGCCAGGGTGCCGTTGCGACCGATGAATTCCTTACGGTCGCCGGTGAGCGTGCGGGTGGCGTCGTTCACGTCGAGAAACACGGTGCGGTCGGGGAATTCGGTGTTGTAATAATTGCGCGCCAGCAACGCGCCGGTCTTGAGGTCCACTTCAGTTTGCACGTGCAGCAGATTCTTGTGCCGCAAGTCGCCCAGCACCCATTCGACGTAACCGGTGACGGACAGGCGGCGCGGCCGGCCGGAGACGTTGCGCAGTTTCAAAACGGAAAATTTCACCGGCGCATCCATTGCGACATAGACCCACAGCTCGGAGGTGATGCCGAATTCGGTATGCTCAAACACGGTGTAGCCGAAGCCGTGGCGGATGACATAAGGCGTCGCACCGCGCGCGGGCGATGGTGTGGGCGACCAAAATTGTCCGGTCTGCTCATCGCGAATATAAATCGCTTCGCCGGTGGTGTCCTGCACCGGATCGTCGCTCCAGGGCGTCAGGCGAAATTCATGGGAATTCTCCAGCCAGGTGTAAGCCGCGCCGCTTTCGGAAATGACCGTGCCGAAAAATGGATTGGCCAGCACATTGACCCACGGCGCGGGCGTTACCTGGCCGGGTTGCAGGGTGATGACATATTCGTGACCATCGCGGGTGAAGCCGCCAAGGCCGTTGTGGAAAATCAAGTCGCGCGGCGGCAGCGGCGCGGGAAAATCCGGGGCCCGGAAACGGCTGGTGCGCAGTGGCGGCACCAAAGGCTCCAAAACGCTGCGGTGTTCAAGTTGTTCCGCCAGCGAGCCTTTTTCATCGTCGAGGACAATGCGCGCTGCGGCCTGCAACAGGACACGGTCGTCGTTGGGGATTTGTTCGAGCCGCCGGACAAAAATGCCGCCGGGCTTGTCGAGCATCTGCGCCTCGATGCCGGATGAAATCAGCGTGGTGATCTGATCCTGCAACGACTGGCGATAGACGGAGACATCCTCGTTTAAGATCACAAGATCAACGGTCAGTCCTTTCATGCGCCAATACGAATGCGCCTGGATAAGCTGGCGGACAATTTCAATTTTCTCCGTGTCGCTAATGCGCAGCAGGACGATGGGCGCGTCGCCGGAGATGCCGTAGCTCCAAAGGCCATTTTGACCGCGCCGGTTATTAAGCAAAACGCCCTGGTTGGCGCGTCGTGCGGGATCGGCATAGATCAGGGCGCTGGCCAAACGACCGTAGATTTGCGCTTCCGCCTCGGTCACGTCGAGTTGATGCAACGTCACCTGGCTGTGCGTCCAGGCGAGATCGAAGACGCGGTCGGTCATGCGCGAGCTTTGGTATTTTTCCACCTGCGCGAGCGCGGTCTCCCGGCTCTCGGTCACGCCGACCACCAGATCAATGATGGCCGTGCCAAACGGCGGCAACGTGATCGCGCGTCGCAGCGCCATGATGGGATCCAGCACCGAACCGACGTTGTTCGAAAGCGGCGCCAGGTTTTGCATCGCCGCCGGATTAGCGAGGCTGCCACCGCGGCCGACAAAGCGCGAACGATCGGTCTCGCAGGAAATTTCTCCCTGACCCTCGCCTTGGGCTTGCATCAGGTGCAGCAACCACGGCGGTTTTTCGTCTTGGGAACGCGCGCGGCGGGAGCAGAGAACGGCGGAAGTTTTGGGCGCGAATTCCGTCTGCACGAACAGATTGCTGAACGCCGGATGCGCCGTGTCGGCGTCCTGCGCGGCGAGCACCACTTCCGAATAACTGGTGAGTTCAAGCTGGCGCGTCACCGGCGAGCGGTTGGTGAGGGTGATGCGCCGCAGCTCCACGTCGTCTTCCGGCGAGACGCTGATCTCGGTGTGGACATCAATACCCGCATGACGATGGCGAAATTCCGCGCGCGCCTGCGTGAAAATGGCTTCGTAGCCCTTTGTCATCTTCAAGGTTGGTTGATAAGCAGTAGACCAAAACTCGCCGGTGCCCAAGTCGCGCAGATAGACAAACATCCCCCAGCAGTCGCGCGTGGCGTCTTCGCGCCAGCGGGTGACCGCGAGTTCGCGCCAGCGACTGTAGCCGCCGCCCGCGCTGCTGATGACGACATGATAACGGCCGTTGGAAAGCAGATGAACTTCCGGTGCCGGTGTGGTGGGATTCGTGAAGACACGCATCACACTCTCGCCCTCGCCGGAGGGCGTGCGCGATTCTTCCAATTTCAAATCTTCGATGAAAACGCTAGCGGCGGTCTTGGGCACGCGCTCCTGCAACAGCAAGTCCGCCGCCTTGAGCAGCGGGCAGGCCATGAAACGTCGTTGCATCGGACAGTTATGAAATAAATTCACTAGCGCGAGCAGGCTCATGCCTTGATGATGCGCCATGAAGGATTTGATCGTCGCGCTGGTCTCGTCCGGCGGCAAGCGGGCTGGCGTGTAATCCACCGCTTCGTGAAGACCGTAGGCACCGGTGCGTCCGTCGGCGGCGAGCCGTTGCAGATTTTCGCACGCCGCCACTGGTGCCACCATCAGCGCCATCGCCGTCGCGTAAGGCGCGATCACCAAATCTTCAGCCAGTCCGCGCTTCAAGCCGAGGCCGGGCACGCCAAAAGCCCGATATTGATAATTGAATTGAACATCGGTCCGGTTGTAGCCCGATTCGGAAATGCCCCACGGCACGCCACGCAGTTTTCCATATTCGATTTGCTGCTGCACCGCCGCGCGGCAGGTGTGATCGAGCAACGTGTTTTCATAATTCGGCATGACCAGCAGCGGCATCAGATATTCGAACATCGAGCCGCTCCACGAAATGAGGATCGGATCGCCGTGCGATGCGACGAGCAGCCGGCCCATCGAGAACCAATGATCCTGAGGCACTTGTCCCAAAGCGATGGCGACGTAGCTGCACAAGCGCGCCTCCGAGGCCAGCAGGTCGTAAAAGCCGGTGTCGAACCGGCGTTCGGTGACATTGTAGCCGGTGGAAAATAAATCGCGCGCGGTGTTGAATAAAAAAGCAAAATCCATCGCGGCGAGTTCGTCGCATTGTTTCGCCAGGGCTTCGAGCGCGAGCAACCGCTCACGGGCGTGATCGCCAGCTTCATGCAGACAACGCACGAACACGTCTTTGTCATCAATAAACGGGGCAGATGATTGTTCCAACAAGGAGATTTCACGCAATGTGTGCGCTTGGTCGAGTTGAACAAACTTTGCGTCCAACTGGGCAATGACGGGCAACGCCAGCCACGGCGCGATGAAACGCAATTCTTCCAAATGCGCCGCGCAATCGCGTTTCAATATTTCGGCCCACCCGCTGATTTCTTTTTCTTCGTTTGCCAGCGCCGTCGCGATTTGAGCTGACTGACTCGCGGCATTTTCCAGCAAGGCAAACGCGGCGCGCAGACCCGCCGGCGCTGGAGCCAGTTTCATATCCAGTTCCGCGAGCGATTGGTTTTCGGGTAGCAAGTCTTGCAGGATTTTTACCGTGTCACGCAGGCCGGCAAAAATTTGCGGCGTGAAAATCTTTTCTTCAGCCTGTTCCCTTAAACCGGCGGCCAACGTCAGTAGATGGCCGGCAAGGTTGCCGCTGTCCACGCTCGAAATGTAAAGCGGGAGCAGCGGCTTGAGCGTGCGCGTCTCATACCAGTTAAACAAATGACCGCGATGCCGGTCGAGCCGCTGCATGGTGGCAAGCGTGGCTCGCGTGCGCTCAATCAAGCCGCTCAACGGCAGATAGCCGAAGTCGTGCGCGGCCAGATTGGCGAGCAGCGCGAGCCCCATGTTCGTGGGCGAGGTGCGCGTGGCGATCGTCGGGGCGGGAACTTCCTGAAAATTATCCGGCGGCAGCCAGTTCTCCAGCGCGCTGACAAACGTGTCGAAAAAATGCCAGGTCATGCGCGCGGTGCGGCGCAGAAACGTCAGCTGCTCGGCCGTCAAATCCGGCGTGACGGATTCAATGGGCTGGCTGATCCACCAAGCGATCCACGGCGCGGCCAGCCAGATCAGGATCAGCGGCAGCGCAAAGGCCAGTTGCGCGGGATGCCGGAACACGAGAAAAATTCCGGATGTCAGCGCAAGACTCGGCGCGACCCACATGGTCACATAAAAATCAGCGAGGTCGGCGCGCGTGGTGCGTTCGGAATCGCTCGAGGTTTGCCATTCGAGCAGCCGCCGGTGGGTCACGAGCAGGCGCACAAGCGTTTTGCCGATGGCATCCAGGCTGATAAACGCGTCGTAGGCCAGGAACGCCAGGGTGAGAAAAATCTGGCCGAGTTGCCGGCTGCCGACCGCGGCCACGTCGTGCAGATGCATTTTCCAGGGCAAATCCTGCGGCTTGCGCACCGCGCTGAACACCGCAGCCAGTAGGCCCGGAAGTGAGATGATGCCGAACACCAGCAGCAAAAACATCCCGCCGAGTCCCGGTTCAAACAGCCAGCCGCCGAGCAACAAAAGCAGCAGCGCGACCGGGACGAGGCTGCGCCGGAGGTTATCGAAAATTTTCCATTGCGACAGCACCGAGAGCGGATTGGCGATGCGCCGGGCATCGGAACCGGGCACGCGCGGCAACAGCCATTGCGTGATTTGCCAGTCGCCCCGAATCCAGCGGTAACGGCGGTCCATGTCCACGTTGTAGCGCGAGGGAAATTCCTCGTAGAATTCCACGTCGCAGACCAGCGCGGAGCGCGCGTGGCAGGCTTCCAGCAAATCGTGGCTGAGAATGGTGTTTTCCGGAAAGCGTCTGGCCATGGCGCGCTCGAAGGCGTCCACATCGTAAATCCCTTTACCGATATACGAGCCTTCGTGGAACACATCCTGATACACATCGGAAACTTCCCGCGTGTAAGGATCAATGCCCGCGTCGCCGGCAAACAGCCGCACGAACCACGATCGCCGGGCGCTCGGCAAGCTCACGCCGACGCGCGGCTGGAGAATGCTGTAGCCCTCGCGGACGGTTCCGCGCACGGTGTCGAACACCGGCCGGTTCAACGGATGCGCCATCGTGCCGACGAGTTGACGGGCGGCCTCGCGCGGCAACTGCGTGTCAGTGTCGAGCGTGATGACATATTTTATTTTCGGCAGGATGGCGGTCTCGCCGGCGATTTCGGAAAAACAGCCGGGCGCGCCGCCGCGCAGGAGCGCATTGAATTCCATAAGCTTTCCGCGCTTGCGCTCGTAGCCCATCCACAAGTTTTCGCCGGCGCTCCACCGGCGTGGACGATGAAACAGAAAAAAAAGATTTTGTTCGGCGGAAGAATATTTTTTGTTCAACGATTCGATGCCAGCGCGCGTACGTTGAATCAATATCCCGTCGCCCGGCTGCGCTTCGGCCGGCGCGTCGCGGAAATCCGTCAGCAGCGCGAAATGCAGATGTTGATCCCGGTTCGCAAGGTGATGAATTTCCAGGGTCTCGAGCAGGCAATCCACGCCCGCCACGCTCGTGAGCATCGTGGGCACGACGACCATCGTGCGGCATTCCGCCGGGATGCCGGCGGAAAAATCCAGGCGCGGCAGCCGGCAGGGATTCACCAGCAACGTGGACAGCCAGTTCATCAGCGCCACGGCCAGCTGGCTCGCGCACAGCAAAAAAATCACCGTGAAGAAAATTAGTTTCCAGCCCTGCACGTCCAGCGCCAGCGCCTGCCGCACAAATCCGAGCGTGGCCAGCAGCGTCAGCAAACCGATTCCGCCCGCGTAAAATGCCAGTGGGAAGCGATGGATACTGCGTTCCATGGCGGTCGGCCACGGCCACCGGACTTTGGCCAGCCACGCGAGTTCGGGCCGGCCTTTATCAATCAGATAAAAACCAACGTGGGCGGCGCGATCGCTTTCGCCATTTTGGCGCGCACGGTCAGCGGCCAGTTGGACGGCGCGCTGCGCGATGTCCGCTTCCGAAAGTTCACTTTGCCGGGCCAGAAATTCGACCGAATGCCGGTAACGATCGCGGGTCGCAAAATCCATCGCGTGGTAAACCCCGGCGGGATCGCCGCGCAGAATCAATTCGACCTGGCTCAGGTTTTCCACGAACTCTTTCCAGTCCATGGCGCTCAAGAAACGGAGGCTGGTGATACTGTGGCTGACGGAGACCTGGTCGGCGGCCTGATTCTGGGTTTCCAACTGGACGAGCTGCTCGATGGACAAGCCGAGCTGTCCCAGCCGTTGTTCGAGCCAGCTGCGCGCGAGATGCAGCACCGGGCTTTGCCGCGACAGCCGCTGGCAGAATTCCGCCACGAAGGAACTGGACAAGGTCAGATCAGATTTCGCCATGTCAGCGACCACGATGACGAGATGCGATGGATCTTTCTCCGCCATTTCCTGCAACCGGTTCACCCACAAATCCGCTAGGTCGCGATCCGTCCGGGCGACGGTGAGCCGGGTGGTGACGCGCTGGAGATTTTCAATCAAGCCCAGACGCAGCATGATGGGAATGGCCCACAACTCTCCCAGCTTCAAGGAATGTACCGTTTGATAAGCGGCGACGAAGGCGCTGAGCGGTTCCGCATCAATTTGCGCGTCCACATGCGAGATCAATTCCAGTACGATGTCATAGACGCGCGGCAGCCCGGCGCAGGCACCGTTCAAGAGGCGGGGCAGTTCCCGGCTGTAGCCGCGCGGAAGATGCCGTTTGGCCATTTGTATTTGCTCTTCGATCAGGTAGAAATTGTCTAGCAGCCATTCAGCGGCGGGCGTGATGCGCCGGCCTGGTTTTACGACGAGGGTTGCGCGATTGAAGGTCCGCAGGATGTCCTCGTTTTGTGTCAGCCTAGCCAGCAGACTGCTGGAACCTTTCCAGGTGACCACCTGATGATTGGCCGCAAGTGTCTGGGCATGGTGGGCAAGTTGTTCAACGCTGAACAACTCAGATCGCAAGGGCGGCTCACCCACGCTGGGGTGCACCCGCCGCAGATCGGTCACCCAGTTTTGAAAGCGCAATGGCAGTGTCTGCATGGTGTCCATACTTTCAACCGCAATTTCTGCCACTATTTTGCCGCAGAAATCCAACCAGAGGTATTCCTACCATTCAGCCCATCAATTATGGGCGTTCTGTATAATCATCTTTTCAACGAGGTGCGCTCGTGCTCAACAAAATAATTCGGCTATTATAGAAATGATTTCTCCTATAAGAATCCGCTTTTTCGAAGTCAGATGATATGGGGTGTTCACCCCACATACGATGGGGCATGGCACAAGAATTTCAGAGGTTCGAGAACACATCAATTTGCGTCCAATGCGCATAGCGTGTGCGGGCTCGCCACGAACGCTTGAAACAAACGGCGGCGAGGCGATAAAAAATACTCGTTAACGCAAATCAACACCCGCTCGACCATCCTGCCGGTGGAATATAAATGGAAGCGACTTGAAACAAATCGCCGCGCAAATAATTCCCCAAAACAGATTGGTGTTTTTGAGGCGCAGCGCGAACCGCAATCCTGAAGGCAACAAAAACCCTCTAGATCATTGATAAAATGGTGCCCCGGTGCGGACTTGAACCGCAAACCAATTGATTAAGAGTCAACTGCTCTACCATTGAGCTACCGAGGCGAAATCTAGCACGGCGAAACATTTCACCGCGAAAGCTGATTCTGACAGACCCGAAAATCCGGGGCAAGATTTTTTAAAAACTCAATTGCCGGAGGCACCTAGTTTTTCTCACTACAGAATAAACCAGCGCACCACGCATTTTTTTAATGACGCGCCTCGGTTTGTCGGGGAAAATAGTCACGTCACGATCACATGACCGTCACCTTATTCATTCCCTGTTTCATGGACGCGCTGTTCCCACGCGCCGGCATCAGCATGGTTGAGATTCTCGAACGCCTCGGCCACAAAGTTGTTTGCCCAAACGAAATCGCCTGCTGCGGCCAGCCGCCATTCAACTCCGGCTATTGGGACGAAGCACGCACCATCGCTGCACCGGTGTTGGAAAAATTGAAAAGCGCCGAGGCTGTCGTCATCGGTTCCGGTTCGTGTGGCGCGATGATCAAAAAGTTTTATCCCGAACTTTTCAAAAATACTCCGCAGGCGGAATTGGCGAAACAAGTTGCCGCGCGCACGTGGGAATTTTCCGATTTTCTCGTCAGCAAACTTGGCGTGACCGACCTCGGCGCGAAATTTGCGCACAAGGTCACGTTTCACGACGGTTGCCACGGCCTGCGCGAACTCGGCATCAAAACCGCGCCGCGCGCTTTGCTCAGCAAGGTCGTCGGATTGGATTTTGTCGAGCTGAAGGAGGAATCCTGCTGCGGTTTCGGCGGAACTTTTTCCGCGAAATTTCCGATGATTTCCACCGCGATGGGCGAAGTCAAATGCGCCGCCGCAACCGAGACCGGTGCGGATTTTATCGTTTCAAATGATTCGAGCTGCCTGATGCACATCCAAGGTTTGTTGTCGCGCCAAGGCAGCAAACTTAAAACCATTCACCTCGCCGAGGTGCTCAACCAGCAATGAGCTTCGTCTCCGAATTCAAAACGCGCGCCAGCGAGAAGTCACGCGACCTGCGCCATCGCTCGGTCATTCGCACGGCGTTGCGCAGTTACGAAGTTGTGCGCGACAAGCGCAAGGCCGCGTTCCAAAGCTGGGAATCCGCGCGCCAAGCCGCCGCCGAAACTAAATGGGAAGCCATCAATCACTTGGACGAACACCTTGTCGCGTTGACGAGCAAGCTCGAAGCGCGCGGCACGAAAGTTCATTGGGCGAGTAACGGCGTGCAGGCGCGCGAAATTATTTCGCAGATCCTTCGCGACAAAAAAGCCCGCACCATCATCAAATCCAAGGCGATGACGAGTGAAGAAATTCATTTGAATCACGCGCTCGAAAAAGAAGGTTTTACCGTCGTCGAATCCGACCTCGGCGAATTCATCGTGCAACTTCGTCACGAACCGCCGTACCACATTGTTTTTCCCTCGATGCACCTGACGCGCGGCGAAATCAAAGATCTGTTCCAGAAAGAACTGGGCGACGCGCCGTCGGATTCGCCAGAAGAATTGACGATGGTCGCGCGTCGCGTGATGCGGCAGAAATACATCACCGCTGATGTCGGTTTCACCGGCGGAAATTTTGCCATCGCCGAGACCGGCATGATTTCCATCACGGAAAACGAGGGCAACGCGCGCCTTACCGCCGCGCTGCCGAAGACGATGATCACGTTGATGGGCATCGAAAAAGTTTTGCCGCGTTTCAGCGACCTGGCGCTGTTTCTGCCGATGCTGGCGACCGCCGGCGCCGGCCAGCCGATGACATGCTACAACACGATGTATTCCGGTCCGCGCCAGCCCGGCGAATGCGACGGCCCGGAGGAATGGCACGTCATCTTGCTCGACAACCGCCGCACCGAACTCCTCGCCGACGCCGAGCAGCGCGACTCGCTGCACTGCATCCGCTGCGGCGCGTGCCTGAATGTTTGCCCGATTTTCCGCAACGTCGGCGGCCACACTTACGGCACGACTTACAGCGGGCCGGTCGGCGCGGTCATCACGCCGCATCTGCGCGGCTTGCAGGATTGGAAACATCTGTCCAACGCGAGTTCGCTCTGCGGCGCGTGCACCGAAGCGTGTCCGGTGAAAATTGATCTGCACCATCATCTGCTGCAAAACCGCCGCAATGCCTCCGCCAGCGAACCGGCATTTTTCGAGCGGCTCGCATATAAAATTTTCGCCTTCGTCGCGAGCAGGCCAGTCCTCTGGTCGTTCGCAAAGAAATTTGGCCGGCTTACGCAACCGCTGCAAAGACTGGTCACGGGCGGCGTCATTGACCCCGCCCGCCAATGGACGAAAACCCGCGACCTGCCGCCCATCGCACCCGAATCCTTCAAGGAATGGTGGGCGAAACGAAAAGAATCACAGGCCGAATGAAAAATGTAGAAACAATTTTGAGCGAGCGCGAAAAAATCCTGGGCCGCATCCGCGAGGCCTTGAAAGTTTCCGCTCCCCCGCCCGGTTCGCATGACGAAACGTCGGCGCATTCGACGACGGAATCACCCGCGAGCCACGCACGCGAATGGCTGCCGTCCGTCGGCGAGAGCAGCGCGGAGCAGTTCGCCTTGTTCACCAAAAACGCCGCCGACTTGAAGGCGGATTTTCAATTACTCGCCAGCCGTGCGGAATTGCCGGCGGCGCTAAAAAAAATTGCCAATGACGAAAAATGGTCGCGCTTCGCGAGCCACGGCGGCGAGTTGAGCAACTTCGCCAGCGCATCGCTCGGCCTGCCGGTTTTGGAAACAGACAAAGGCTACGACGTTCAGGAAATGGAAAAATGCGACGCCGGTATCACCGAATGCGACGCGCTCATCGCGCAGACCGGCGGCGTGGTGGTGACGACCCGCAGCGCGGGCGGACGCGCATTGTCCGTGCTGCCGCCGCATCACATCGTCATCGCACGTCGCGAACAGCTTGTAGCCGACTTGCCCGCTGCGTTCGCCTTGTTGCAGCAAAAATACGCGGCCAATTATCCGAGCATGATTTCGTTCATCACCGGCCCCAGTCGCACCGGCGACATCGAACGCATTTTGGTTTTGGGCGCGCACGGACCGAAAAAGCTGACGATTTTCTGCTTCTGATTTTCTGTCATCAAATTGATTTCCGAATTTGAAACAGCATTTCCGTTCCGCTAAAATTCCCGCAATGAAAGGCAAAATTCTCCTGCCCACGATTTTTGTGGTGGTGTTCGCACTGTCGCGGGTTCCGCACTTGATGCCGTGGAATTTCAGCGTCGCGTATGCGTTTGCGTTTTGCGCCGGCGTTTATTTTCGCGGCGCGATGGTGTGGTGGCTGACGCTTGGCGTCATGCTCGCGACCGACATCGCGCTGAATTGTTATTACGCCAGCCACGGCATCAACGTCTGGGATTTGGCCGATTTGGAAAATTTATTTTTTAATTACGCCGCCTACGCCATGCTGATTTTTCTCGGACGCCGGTTCAAGCCGCAATCATCCTTCATCGGCCTGCTCGGCGGCGGCCTGCTCGGCGCTATTTTATTTTATTTCATCACCAACACCGCGTCGTGGCTGTTCAATCCGTT
>Ga0302274_10002354_pt1 | contig 17343 bp, 6 predicted proteins | sample III_Bog_N2_1_FD_198755 | JGI IMG/M metagenome (GOLD analysis project Ga0302274, IMG submission 198755) | Peat permafrost microbial communities from Stordalen Mire near Abisko, Sweden - III_Bog_N2_1 | ecosystem: Environmental > Terrestrial > Soil > Wetlands > Peat | place: Sweden: Abisko...
GTTTGACATGCCAATATCGGGGATTGCCCCAGCAAAGATAAGCCTGACCATCTTTGTCAATGAACACCGTCGGATCAATGCTGTCATACTGGCCGCCGATCAGCGGTTTGCCAATGGGATCGGTGAATGGTCCGAAGGGATTGTCCGCCACCAGCACGCCGATGCCGCGTCCTTGCAGCGGGCAATACATATACCATTTCCCATCCCGCTCAATGCACTGGGGCGCCCACGCGCCATTTTCAAATCCACCTCCCCAGCCGGACCCAGCCCATTTGAAATCGTAAAGCGTGGCCACCACGCCGTGATCCGTCCAATTGACCATGTCGGTGGAGGTGAAGCAGCGCCAGTCTTTCAGGGTGAAGCCATCTTTCCCCACGCCATCCTCGTCGTGGTCAACATACAAGTAGCAGACGCCGTCATGCACCACTGGCGCGGGATCGGCGGTGTAAATGGTTTGTATGATTGGATTCAGCGCGTAACCATGAACGGCTGTCATGGCCAGCGCTGCAGAAATCAAAAGCTTCATTTTCATAGTGTGTGGGCTCATAAGAGAGGATCGGCTGGCGCGTTCAGTTCTGGGGGCCGACGCGAAAGAGGCGCGCGCCGTGGGCGGGCACCTCGGCGGAAATCTCGCTGCTCGCGGGGGCGAGGTCGACGTGAGTCCAGAGATCGCGCACCTTGACCTTGCCGGAGAAACCGAGATCGGCCAGAGGCACGCGCACGGTGGCGGACGTGGTAACGGCGGTGTCGCTCGCGAGAACGCGGAAGCGAACCGTGGCGCCAAACTCGGTGCCGACGCCGACGTCATCGAGGCCGGCGAAAGCCTGGAAGCGGGTGTAGCCCGGTGGCACGGCGAAGGCGAGGTGGGCGGGGGCGTGTGCGCCGATACCGTCGGCCACCGGTTTTCCCTGGAGGAGAAGCGGCCCTCCGGCGGCATCTTTGCCGACGGCGACACTGCCCCAGCCGGTCGAGGCCGAGAGCCAGCCTTGCTTGGTCAGGCGGAGTTCGCCGGCCGGGCCGGTGAGGCGAGGATCGGACCAGACGACGTGGTCGCCCGTGATGCCGTCGCCGGCATCATCGGCGTTGAGATGAAGCGTTTTCGCACCGGTGATGTCCACGTCGAGTTCCACGCCCTGGCCGGGAGTGTGGCGGTCGATGACCTCGGTCTCTTGGAGCTTGCGCGCGGTCTCGTAGTCCTCGCGGGCGTTGAAGAGGGCCACGTATTTATCGGCCGAGCCGGGGATGTCGGCGACCCAGGCGATGAGGTTGTCGGCGGTGCGGACGAGCTGGCGGTTGTTCTCGCTGTGCTGATTGACGGCGAGGACCTCGTCGTTGGTGAGGAGCGCGAACGTGGCTTCGTCGAGCTTGGTCATATCGGCTCCGAGGATGAGCGGAGAGCGGGCGATGGACCAAAGCGTCATGAGGGTGAACAGCTCGTCGCGCGAGAAGTGGGTCTGGCGACCGAACTCGACGCGGCCGATGGGCAGCATGTCGGCATCGGGCCAGGCGCCGGCGCGACGATACGGAGTCCAGTCGTGGAGGCGTTTGAACTGGGATCGGAGGGAGGGCCAGTTGTCCCAGAAGTCGTCGCTGATGCGCCACATGTTGGCGTGGTCGGCGACGTGCGCGCTGCGGGCGAGAGGCGTCTCGCCGGGGGAGAGGCTCAAGACGATGGGGCGGCCGGTCTTGGTGATGGCGCGGCGGATGGCCTCGATCTCCAGCTTCTGCACCTCGTCGTAGGGGCGGGAAATGTCGTCCACCTTGATGAAGTCGACGCCCCACCCGGCGTAGAGGGCGAGGAGCGAATTGTAGTATTCCTGGCCGCCGGGGCGGCGGACATCGACGCCATACATATCCGGATTCCAACTACAGACGCTGGAGGTGTCGGCGATGTCGGCGGCGTGTTTGTCGGAGCCGAGAACTGGCGTGTTCTGCTTCACCGCCTGGCGCGGGATGCCGCGCATGAAGTGAATGCCGAATTTGAGGCCTTTGGCGTGAACATAGTCGGCGAGAGGTTTGAAACCAGCACCATTGGCGGCAGAGGGGAATTTTTCGACCGCCGGCAGGAGGCGGCCGAATTTGTCCATGACGAGTTTAGCACCCGGGACGTAGCCGTGGCCGCTCGCGGTGGGTTGATACCACTCGATGTCGACGACGACGTATTGCCAGCCGTGGGCCTTGAGCTTGGCCGCCATGAAGTCGGCGTTGGCCTTGGTCTGCGCCTCGGTGACGGTGGTGCCGAAGCAGTCCCAACTGTTCCAACCCATGGGCGGGGTGGCGGCCCAGGCATGGAAATCGGCGTCGGGGGCCGCAGAGGCGGACAGTGGAGTGGCGAGCGAGGGTTTCAGGAGCGCGAGGCGGTAGGGCAGGAGAAGGTAGTCGGGCTCATGGCTGCCGACAGGGAGGCCCTGATAGAGGAAGCGTATGTTCTGCGGATCGACCGTCAGGGTCTCGTCGTAGCCGTCGCGGAGGAGTTCGCCGTGGCTGACGCCTTCGGCCCAGCGCGGTCTGCCGTCGCTCGTGCGCACGTTCGCGTCGCCTGCAAAGGGCGTCGCCTCGGAGTCCGCCCCAGACAGCGGCTTCCAATCGCCGTCGAGGCGGTCGGCCACCCAGGCGCGGTAATAGCGGGTGCCGATTTTCCCGATGCACTCGACGAGCATGAGATATTGGCTGGTGCCCTTGAGGCGATAGACGCAGGAGCCTTCGAAAAGATCGTTCTTGGCCTCGTGCAGGACGACGACGGGGTCGTCGAAGCCGCGCGGGAAGTCCGCGAGGGTCGTGCGGCTGCGATACATGCGGCCGTGGTCGTCGGGGAAAAACAAATACGCGTGGGTGTCGTCGCAGATGATGAAGTAGTCGAGCCAGCCTTCGACGACGCTCTTGGGCGTGCCCTTGAAGAAGTCCTGCGGCGCGCTCCACGACATCGGGTCCGCGATGTTGTCAGTGGTCGAGAAGCGCGGCTGCTGTGACTGGAAAATCATATACCATTTCTTCTGCGGTCGGAAATAGAAGACCTGCGGCGCGCAGTTGTAGCCGCGGAGATTGGGATTCTCGTCGAGGTAGAAGGGCTTGGCCTGGGGTGCCTCGTCCCAGTTGGCGAAATTGAAATAGGCCATGCCCCAGCCCTTGCTCCCTGCGGTGGTGGCGAAGATGTGCCAGCGGCCATCGTGGAAAACGACGGAGGGATCCTTCACGGCGACGATCGGGTGGTTCGTGTCGGCCGTCGGATAAACGAGCGGGCCGGTGGTGATCCAGGTCCGCGGGGCGAGCGGAGGCTGGGCGGAGAGCGTCGGCGAAGGTCCGGGGGAGCCGGCGCCTTCCCCGATCCGGAAATAGTCAAAGTCCACCCGGCCGCCGGCGGTCTTGGTCGAAAAATTGAAGAGGGCGAAGCGATAACCCATGAAGTGCGGCACGGTGTATTTAAGGGCCGAGGGACGACCGATAGGTGTCCAGGATTTGCCGTCGAGGCTATAGGAGAAGCGGGCGACTTCAGGCGCGGGCTCAAATTCGCATTCGACCTTGAGGTGAACGGTATTGCCAGAGAGAGGAACGGAGGCGATTTCCTCGGGAGTGTCGGAGTCGGCGCTCACCATGACGAGAGATTTGGCGCCACCGCTCATCTTTACGCCGACAAAACCATAGCGTTTCTGAAACGCGGCGAGGCCGGCATAGTCGCCATCTTTCATGCCGCTCACGTCAATGCTGGTGGTGGCGGAACTGCGAGGGCCAAAGGTGCGTTGGGTGAGGGTATTCCTCGCGGAAGGTAAATCAGCGTCAACCCGGCCCGTAGTCAAACGCAGATAGCCGGGCCGTTGCGTGACGGACCAAAGCTTGTTGTCGGGATTGTGATTCCATTGCCAGGCCAGGGGCAGCGCGGGGTCGCCGGATCGGCGGTCGAATTCGTCAGAGGCGACGATGCCGGAAACGCCGGAGACGCCCTGCCCGCCGGCGGGGATGTCGAGCGTCATGGGCACCTTGCCGTCTTCGCCGAGAACGGGCCAGCCGTCCTTCCAAGTCACGGGCACGAGGTAGGGGATGCGACCGACTGCGCCGTTGTCCTTGAAAAGATAGGCATACCATTTGCCTTCCGGGGTGTCGATGAGGCCGCCTTGGGCGATACCGCGATCATCGAGCACGATGCGCCCCTCGTAGGGACCGGTGAGTGTGTCGGCGCGGTGGACGATAACGGTGCGCGCCCAGCGGCTCCCGGGCGAGGCGATGTTAACAAGGTAGTAGCGGCCGTTGATCTTGAAAAGCTGCGAGCCCTCGCCATTAAGCCCTCCCTGATCTGCGCCGAAGACGGCGTTGACGTTTTCGACGATGACCTTGTGCACGCCGCCGGGCTTGAGTCCGGAGAGATCGGGTTTCAGCTCGGTGAGCGTGATGCGACCGCCCCCAGAAACCATGTAAACGCGACCATCGTCGTCGAAAAACAGGCTGTTGTCATGCAGCGCAGGCTCGAAATGCGTCTCTTTCCACGGGCCGTGATCCGGATCACGCGTGCTGTAGATGTGTGTGTATCCGCTGGTGTAGGAGAACGTCGAGACATAGAACACGCCGTCGTGGAAACGCAGGCTGCTGGCCCAGGAGCCTTTACCGTAGGCGTTTTTGCCGTTTTCGAGGCGGAAGGCTTCGTTGTCGGCGAGGGTTTCATAGGCGTAGGAGGCCATGCGCCAGTTGACCAGATCCGTGGACTCCATGATCGGGAGGCCCGGGCTCATGTGCATCGTCGTGCTGCTCATGTAATAGGTTTTTCCTACACGCATGACCGAGATGTCCGGGACGTCGGCCCAGATAAGGGGATTATGGGCAGGATCCGCCGGTGCCGCCGGAAGGGGCTGAGACGCGACGGCGACGAGGGCGAGGACAACCAGGAGAATACCGGCAAGCCGGGCCAACCAACTATTCCCGACGGCGGTGATTTGTTTGGAACGATTTTTCATTTATCAAGATGGACTCATCAGGCTTTAATCCTAAGCGAGAGCGCGGTCTTGCCGTCAAATTTCTCCGGCAGTGAAACGTGCAGGCCTGTTTCGTCGCGGGTGAATTTCAACTTGTTCCACCAACCGCCGCCGACCAGCCGAACGCTGCCAATTTTGCCCGGCCATTTATCCGAACCGGCAGCCAGTGATTTGATCGTCACTTGGCCGTCCTTCGGAATTTCCAGCACGATGGCGTAAAGTGTTTTGCCATCCTTCGACTGCGTGAAGCGGATGTCTTCCGCCGTGAACGGTTTCTTGGACACATCCGTCTGGCCATCGAACTGACCTTTTTCCGCCGCCACGGTGGATGGCCCTTCGCCGTAGATTTTCCATGGGCGCGTCGCGTAAATCGCGTCGCCGTTGACCTTCAGCCACGCGCCGATTTCACTGACAATTTTAATCTCATCCGCATCCGGCTGACCGTCGCGCTGGAGCGGCACGCTCAACATCAGGTTGCCGTTCTTGCTGACGATGTCCGCGAGCATCCGCACGACGCTGGCAGCAGGCTTGTAATAGTGATACTTGAAAATGTTCTGGTCGTAATGCCACGAGCCGATGCACGTATCGGTTTGCCACGGCTGCGGCAAAATGCCCTGCGCTTTGCCACGCTCAATGTCATAGACCAGGGATCGGCGTTGTGCGTCATCCAGCCATTTGCCGTTGATAACGGCTTCGGTGCGGCCGTTTTTATCGAGACGTGTGTTGTAAAAATGCGCGGCAAGATTCAAACCGATCTCGTCCGTGACGCCGTGAAACGGCAGCACGGTGTCGTCGAAATAAATCTGGTCAGGATGATAATCGTCCCAGAGCTGCTGCGTGCGCTTGAAAAACTTTTCCATGTAGGCCGCGTCGGGCGTGCTGCTGCCTTTGGTGGCATCCCATTCCCAGTTATACCCTTTGGGCGCGTGATTCTGCGCGTAAAGATCCTGCGGATCGAGGCCGTCCCACCAGAGCCCCTTGCCGTCGGCCTTGGTGAGTTTGACGTCGTAAGGCACGCCCGCCAGCGGGCCGGTCTTGTCCCCGCGTTGCGCCGGTTCATACCACATCCAGGTGTGCGATGCGTGAACGCTCACGCCAAAGCGCAGGCCATTTTTGCGCGCCGCTTTCGCCCAGCCGCCGATCAAATCCTTGTGCGGCCCGACCGCGACGGAATTCCACGGCTGATATTTGGAATTAAAATTGTCGAAGTTGTCGTGATGGTTGGCCAGCGCCATGAAAATTTTCGCGCCGTTGTCCTTGTAAAAATTTAGCAGCTTGTCCGGATCAAAATCTTCCGCTTTCCATTCGTGAATGACATCCTTGAAACCGTTGGTCGAGGGATGGCCGTATTCGACCAAGTGCGATTTGTAATCGGCGCTACCCTGCATATACATCTCGCGCGCATACCAGTCGCCATGTTCCGGTTCGCATTGCGGCCCCCAGTGCGCCCAGATGCCGAACTTCGCGTCACGATACCATTCCGGTGCCGACTGATAATTGGTGAGTGAGTTCCAATCTGCCTTGAACGGGCCGGCGGCGATCGGTGGCAAGTTCAATGAGTTTGTTTGCGACAAAGCGGTTGCGAGCGAATAACCCAGCACCAATATGCTCAATGTAAATCGATTCAGTTTCATAAACTTTAATAAGGCCGCACCAACCGGAAGAAGACCGAGCCGTTCGCTGAGTTCAGCGGCATCGTCATCTGGTTGGTCTGCATCGAGGCCGTCACGTTGACCCAATTCGTGCCCAGACCGCTGGTGAGGTTGTTCGTTTGCGATTGCAACTGCCTGATTTCATCTTTGCAAACGGAAAAACAAAGTTGCATTGGTTGGGACGACAGTCACTTGATTGTTGGTGCCGATGATGGATGGCGTGAGGTTAACCGGGTTCCAAATTGCGCCGGAGCCCAAAGTTGGACTGGAGACCAGTGTGAAGCCGGAACCCGCCACCGGCCAGTTCATGATCAAATTGCCACTGCTTGTCGTCGAGGTCAGCGAAACACTCGTGGTGAGGAGAACATTCGGGCCGACGATCTGCGCGACGGCCAAGTCGGATGGCAGCATGGCACCGGCGTAAATGCGGAATTCGTCAATGCTCCCGGCCAACCCAGGATCGCCGCCCCACGGCGAGCGGCCCAGCGACGCAGAGTTCATGCTTACGCTGGCCAGCGGCGTGGAGACCGCCAACGACGTTTCCAAAACGCCGTTGGTGTAAATGATCGCATTGGTCGCACTATAAACGCAAGCCACATGAACAGATTGGCCGCCCAATCCGGGATTGCCGGCGAGGAAAGAATTGCCGCTGCCGCTGGCAAGCTCCAAAAAATTCCGGCCGTTGCTTTGGTCATGCAGCACATATCGTAAATAGCCGCCGCCCACGCCGTCCTGCAATCCGTCATCGAACGAGAACAAGGCCACGTTGTCCGGCGAAACGGCATTGGTCACCCACGCTTCAAGGGTGACATTTGACAAGCCGGCGAGCAAATTGCCGGGCAGGCTGACATACGTTCCGTTGGTTCCGTTCAAAACCACATGACCGCTGCCGTCAAAAATCGCGCCGCCTTTCAACGTGCCATCCGCGCCGCCAACGGAATCGTGCGCAATCGTGCCGCTGCTTTCATTGAAGCTGTAGCGATGAATCAACCCGGTCGCCGGTGTCGTTGCGCTGGCCTGCGCGCTGTTGACACTTTCACCATTGGTATTCACCGCGCTCACCACATAGTAATAGGTCGTCGCAGGCGCCACAGAGCGATCGCTATAATTCGTCGCCGCAATGCTGGCGGCAATAACCGAGTAAGGTCCGCCGTTCGTCAGCGAGCGTTTGAGATTATAGCTGGTCGCGCCGGAAGACGCCGTCCAGCCCAGGCTGATTTGCAACGCCGAAATTGCCGTGGCGGTGAGACTCGCCGGAACAGCAGGCGCGGTGGCTGTCGTGGTTGCGCTGGCTTGGGCGCTGTTGGTGCTTTCCCCGACAATGTTCACCGCACTGACCACATAGTAATAAGTTGTGGCGGCAGCCAGCCCCGTGTCGCTGTAATTGGTTGCGGTCACGCCGCTGGCGACGACTGTGTAAGGTCCGTTGTTGGTGGTCGAGCGTTTGACATTGTAGCTCGTCGCGTTTGTGACGGCGTTCCAGTTCAACGCCACTTGCGCGTTGCCGGCGACGGCGGCGAGCCCGGCCGGTGCGGCGGGCACAACCGGCCAGCCCGGCTGCACCGTCACGTTATCAAAGGTCGCCGTGCAGAGGTTCGTATTGTTGTGGCTGGTCAGGGCCAAGCCAACTAGCACCGTATTCGACATCGTGATGGTATTGGTTCCTTGCGGCGTCCAGTTCGCCCCATCGGGAGAACGGTATCCGGTGAATAGAGTGCCGCTGCGCACCAGTTTGAACCAGTAAGGCGCGCTCAAGCCGGTGGTCTGGTTCCAACTGGTGCCGCCGCCGGAGCTTGAACGGGATTGCCAAGTCACGCCACTGCCCGGCGTCACCGCGATAAAAGCGTTGGCCGCGTTGGCGTCCAGGTTGGACCGGATCATCAAGCCGGCTTTCGACCACCCATCAATGTTCTGCACGGAGACCACACGGGCAACGATGGTGCAATCCCCGGTCACAGTCATGTAGTCAAACTGGAACGCATCGGCCGTGCCTTGAATGTCCGCTCCGGCCCCGGTCACCGTGAACACTCCGGCGGCGTAAAGCGAACTACCGGCAACTCCCACCGCGCCGATGTCCTGCGTCTGCCACGGCGGCGGCACAGGCCCCGGCGGTGTCGCGCTGGCTTCGGCTGAGTTCAAGCTGGCGCCGAAGTTGTTGGTGGCGGCGACCACGTAATAATACGTCGTGCCGCCGACAACGCCGCTGTCCAGATAGCTTGTCGCCGTCACGCCGCTCGCAATGGTCACATAACCGCTGCCGCTGGTGGTGCTGCGTTTGACGAGGTAGCTGTCCGCGCCGACCGATCCACTCCAACTCAATGACACCACGGCGTTGGACGCAGTCGCCACCAGGCTTGTGGGCGTGACTGGCGGCTGGTTGGCCGGACTCATCACCATCACCGTGGCGGAGAACGGAGCGAACGTGGCCGAGAAGCTGGCGGCAGCCCCAATGAAATTGGTTTGCACAATATCCGGCGAACCCACCCCGGTTCGCGCCGCTTCATCCTGCGGAATGCCGTAACTGTAAAGGGCGGCATTGGTATAAGGAACGTAGCCCGACAGATTGAAATTGACCGTGAGAGTGGCCGATGCACTTTTGTTGATCACCAGCAGCGTCAGCGTCCCGTCGGTTCGTTTGACCGCATACGTGGCCAGCAGCGGATAATCGCTCGTGGCGCGCACCACCGTGTCGCCATCCGCCGCAAACTTTGGCATCAGCTTCGCGCAATAATAAGTCGGGTAGAGGTTGCCCGCGCCGCCGAGGCCATAGACAATTCCTCCGTCGCTAAGAACGCTGCCGTTGGCGTTTGTGCGCCAGCCGTAAAACGCCGGGTCGGGATTGGCAACGGAGCCGTGACCGTTGCGCAAATCCCACCAAACGCGCGAATTGAATTCCGTCTGCAAAATTTGTCCAATGCTGTCGGCGTAAAATAATCCGCCCGGCAGGCTCACGTTCTGACGATCACCTCCCGTGCCGTTCTCGGTCACTTCCAAGGTCACGTTCGTGGCCGCGCTGCCGAGATAATCATTCAGGATCTGGCGCAAGTTCGCCGCGTCGGACGCCCAGCCTTTGGGATAAAGTAAATCCTGCGTGTCGCCCGCCGTCGGGCCGTAATTGTGCTCGATCACAAAATCCGGGGTGCAATTGTTGCTGCGCATATACGTCAGCATCACCGGCGTCCAACCGTAATGCGTTACGCCGGTGCGCGGATTGACCACGGGATGGTTCGAGTAATTTATGTAGCCGTCCTCGGTGGGATCCACGACCGCGCCGATCTTGATCGTCGGATCAACGGCCTTCATCTGCGCATAATAATTCGTGAAGCGCATCGCGTAAGTCCACGGATCATGCGCCTGGAAGGGCGCGTTGGTGTTGTTGTCCGTTTCCCAAGTGCCGAAGATTTCGTTTCCGATCTCCCAGTATTTAAAATTGCTGTGATTGGTGACATTGAACATCCGCACGGCGTAGGCGGCTTCACTGGCATCGCTGCTGCCATAGTTCACGATGATGAAAGCCTGGGAATTCACATTGGTGGCGAGGGCGATGAAATCGGTGGAATGAGAACCCCCGCTTGGTTCATTGGTATAGTGGTAGTCGTCACCATAGGAGCCGCCCGGCCAGCGCAGACAGGTGCTGCCGATGTCATTCAAAATCGCCTGCGTCGCGGGCGTGTTCAGATCCGTGTCCCCGGCACCCGTATTAACCGCAAAGACTCTGCCGCTGACAGTTCGAACCGTCTGGTTCGCATTGACGCTGACATTAACCGCCGCCGGCTTGGGTGCGGCGATCAATCGCATATCATCAATGAAGAAGGGGTTTGTCGTAGCACCGTTGTTAAATCCAATACCGGTCAGGTTGGTCTTGTTGACGCCCAGCGAAGCAAGAGAAATGATGACCTGCTTCCATGAGTTCGTCGGCGCCGTCACTGAAACTGAAGGTAGTCCCGAACTTGAGCCGTTCGTCTCGCCATAGACCGAGATATTTTGTCCGCCGGTCGCCCCGCCATTGATCCAAAAACTCAAGTTCGTGTAGATGGTCGCGTCCACGGTGGTGGAGGGCTTCAGCAACCATACCACATACGGGACGCTGGGAACCAGGGCCATCGAGTTGCTGGCGACAAAGACTGGATTGATCGTATAGACCGGATTATTCGTGGGGTAACGCGTCATCCATGACCAGCCGTCGCCCCAGCCGTTGTCAAACCTGCCGGAATAAATCTGCATGTCGTCCGGTTGAATCAACGTAAGCAGCCCCGGCTGCCAGGGGAGCTGCGTGTAATTGGTAGCAGCTTTGCTAGCAGCTGAGTTGGGATTATACCCCTGGTAAAGAAATTGCAAATTGCCTGGGTCAATCGTCTGCGTCTGGTCGGGGTTATTGCGAACTATATCACCGCCGCTGATGCAGGCCGTCCAAACGTTGCCGTTGGGGAACGTGACGTTGGTCGCGCCAGCGAAGGGATTGCTCTCGGTCGCTGCCAGCGGAGTCCACGCCCCCCCGAGATTGGTCGCCGTAAAGGATCGGTAGTATCTTCCCACAGCGCCCTCCGCCTCGACGATCATGAGGTATTGGTTGGTCGCCCCCTTAATCGTGTAAACCTCCGGGGACTCGAACAGGTTGGCCGCGGTGTCGGTCATGATGATCGACGAGTTGGTGAAGGTTCCCGGGAAGTTGCCGATGGGCATGGACGCCCGGTGGATGGTGCCGTCGTCATACGCGTAAAACAAGTAGGCGTTCGTGCTGTCGCAGATGACCGTCGTGTCGAGGGAGTTTCCGCCGTAGAGAGTTTGTGGCGCCGACCAGCCATTCGGATTGGTCGGATCGGTTGAGGTCACATACTGGGCACCCCACTGGTAGGTTAGAACCCAGATATTCTTCGGGGCGAAATAGAACAGCGTAGGCGAAACGGTGCCTATTGGCATCTGATACTGTGGGGCCGTGGCCATGTCGGACCAATTGGTAAAGGTCATCATGCCCCCGCCCCAATTCCCTGAGTTGTCGACCGTCGTAAAGTAGACGATGTATTTGCCGTTGTATTGGACGCAAGTGAAGTCCTTCATGGCGAGCGACCCGTTCTGTGGCGTAGCGAGCGGAGCCGTCGAGTTCCATTTGAACGTCGTGGGCAGCACGCCATTCTGTGCGAAACAGACGGATGGTGAACACAAGGTTGCTAAAAGCAATAGGAGTGAGGCGACCGTAAAAACGCCTTTTCCCCACGTTTTTGCAGATGAGCAGCGCAACGTCAATGGGGTCAATTTAATTTGACTCATAGCTTCGATTCACTCATGTAAAAATCACCAAAAGACCATCACGGATTCATTATCTTGGCGGCGTAGTGCTGGGCAATCCACTGCGAATCAGCATTGGCGGGCGGCGGGGTGCCGTTCATTGCATTGGCAAAGGCAATGGTTGCCCCATTAAGCCACTTATGACTTTCAGCGTGTCCGTCGCAAAAATTGAAATTCGCAGATGTGATGTGAAACGCCGCCGGCGCGTCGTTGCCATTGTTAAAGGTCGAACCTTGAAACCCATTGGCTTGGTTGCCGGCGAAGTTTATCCACCAGGAGCCTTGGTTTTCTCCGCGCGCGTCCGATGACTCAATCCAAGTCCACCGGTCGCTGGGGTGCATTATTGCCGTGAGTTTCAAATACGTATCAGCAGCCGTATGAAAATCGCCATTCAGGAATTCGGATCCGGAGTAACTGTCATAACAGAAGGGACCACCGGAGCCGGGAGTAAATGTCAACTGCCAGTGCTTGTCCGCCGGGCAATGCATGATTCCCGCATTGGGAGCGTAGCGCCAGAGCGGGCCATCAATCGTCGGCGTTGGTTTTTTATAGCCTTGTTGAATGCCAGCAATCCACCCATCCTGTGTCGCTGTGTTTGGGGCCGGCGATTGCTGGCCGGCCGCGCCGCCCAAGATGCCTGTCCGCCACGGTGCGCCCCATGAGTAGTTCAGATTTGGCGAAATAGGCTGATTGTTGGCGTCCTGAAAATAAGTGCTTAAGTTTACAATGCGGTCAGCGTTGTCATCCGCATACATGACCCATGCCAGACCGAGTTGTTTGAGATTGTTCAGGCAGGCGGCGCTCATGCCCTTGTTTTTGGCCGCCGACAGCGCAGGCAGCAGCAACGCCGCCAGAATGGCGATGATCGCAATCACCACCAGCAGTTCAATCAGCGTGAAGGCCATCCGGCGGACGGCCTGGCTGTTCGTTCCATTACTATTAATTTGCATGGTCTTTTTATGTTTTTATTGTTTTCTTAATCGGTTCCGGCCCGCAGCAAAACAACAACGCTGCGAGCCGGATTCAATCTAAACCGCTGTCCTGCTTTCCGCCAGTTCCACACTGGCGGAAAGCACGAACACTTCACGGATAGACCAGCTTGTAATACGCGTTGGTGACGCCGGCCTTGATAATCGCGATGTTCGTCGAGGTGATGGACTGCGAGCCTGCCACCGTGCCCCAGTCGTTGATGTTGCCGCTCACGCCTTTGTTCAGGTTGTTCGTCTGCGTCAGCAGCCGGTAACCTAGGTGGTCCGCCGGCCAGCTCAATACCAGGTTGTTGCCGCTCACGCTGTTCGTCAGCTTCGCCACCGTCTGGCTCGGCTGCAACAGCACATCCACCGTGTAGGTGTTCGTCTGCGACAAGTCTTGTGAAACCACAGTCACCACAACCGTGTTCGTCGGCAGCACCAGGGTCTGGTTCCCGCTCGGCGTTGCGCTCGTCAAGGAACCGGCCGGCGTGCCGTTGAAGGTCAACGCCAGCGCCGCCGTCCCGTCCGCGCTGGTCGCCGTCACCGTCACCGATTTGTTCAGATAGGTGTTCGTCGCATTGTAGCTCGTCGTGCCGGAACTAAATGGCGTCGGATACAGTGTCCCCGGCTGCGTGATCACCAGATTTGACAACAGCGCATTGCTGCTCGCCAGCCGGGTCACATCCACCGTGTTCGTGCTGGTCGTCACGCCGTCTTGCGCCGTCACCACCACAACAATCACGTTGCCAGAACCCACCACCAACGGCACCGAGGCCGTCAGCGAGCCGGCGTTCGTCGCCTGCGGAGCGCCATTGTAGAACAGCACGTTCGTGGCAAACGCCGACGTGTTGGTCACTGTCACCGTCACGGAGGTGTTCGCGTTCGCATTCGTCGCCACATAGTTCGTCAGCGTGGTATTGAAGTTCGGCGTCAGCGCCCCCAGCGGGCTCAACGCCAGATAGCTCAGGCTCGCGTCCGAGCTGGCCGGCGGCGGCAGCACCGTCACGTCCACCACATAGAGGTTCGTCACCGACAAATCCTGCGACACCACCTGCACCTGCACCACGTTCGTGGAACCGACGCCCAAGGTCAGCGGGGCGCTCGCGACACTGTTGCTCAGGATGCCTAAGTTCACTCCGTTCACGGTCAGCGTGTTCGTCGCCGTCGGGTCCGCGTTCGTCACTGTCACCGTTGGCGTATCAGTGTAGGCGTTCGTCTCATTGTAGCCCGACAACATATTCGAGGTGAAGGCCGGCGCGAAGCCCGAACTCGGGCTGAACGCCAGTGAGGTCAGATACGCGTTCGTGCTGACCGTCGGCGCCGCTCCAAAGATTGGGACGATTTGGAAGCCGTTCAACGCCCCCAGCCAGCCCAGCATATGCTCGTGAATCACAATGGTGTCATTGGTCAGCCCGGTGAAAACCATGTAATTGGCGCCAGCGGTCGGCGAGCCGGAATTGGTGCTCGTGGCTTGCACAAAAGTTCCCGCAAATGTTCCCGCCTGTCCGAACACAGGAGGCGCGGCCGGGCCAACTTCAGTCAAGGTTCCGCTTACAATATCGCCAGTCGCGGCATTTACATAACCTTCAACATTTGGGCCACCAACCGCTGCGCTGTAATAAAGCACCACGCTATAGCCCACCGCCCCGGGATAGCCGGCCAACCACGAACTTAAACCGCCGATGCTGGCGAGCGGCCTTTGATTTGCGTTGGGAGAGAAATACACGGGGCCGTTATTCACCATATTTGTCGGCGTGCTACCGTCGTAAGAAGAAAGGAACCCATCCATCAGATTCCCGTTCGGCGTGCTCAGATTGGTGGTTCCCGTGGCGCCATTACCGGCATTGGCCCAGCTGATTTGCAGAGATGTGGGACTTCCGGAGCCATCATTCAAAACAACAGCGGGACCAGTGGCCCACGTATTATTCCCGACCGAGTCACCGGTTGGCCCAAAATTGTTCCAATTTGTCTGCGCATAGCCCGGGGCACCAGCCGAGGCGGCAGGCGACAGCGCATCCGGCGCACTGTTTTGGAGACCGGGATTGCCGGAATCAACGAAGTGGACACCGATGGTGGCGGACGTGGCAAAAATCGGGATGATTTGGAAGCCGTTTAAACCAAGACTATTTGTTGACGTCCGCAACAAAACAGCATCATTGGTCAATCCGTTAAAAACCATGTAACCGCTGCCGAAAGTCGGCGAGCCGCTGTTCGTGCTGGTAATGTGCGTGAAAGTTCCCGAATAAGTTGCGCCAACCTGCGCCCACAGTGGCGGACTCAAAATCGAGCCTTCCACCATGGTATTGCTCAAAGGATTGCCAGTCACCGACTCCACATAGCCTTGGCCAATCTGCCAGCCAGGGCCTCCGCCGACGTAAAGCACAATTTTATAACCGACCGCGCCCTGCGCCCGATACCAGGCTTGCAGGCCACCAACGTAGGCGAGCGGATAGTTGTTGTCGCTGCTGTTATACACGCTATTTCCCAGGGGGGACGCCCCGCCTTGATTGTATGAACCTATGTAACCATCCATGAGTCTCCCATTGGGTGTGCTATCAGACGAGCCGCTGGAGGCAGTAAAGTCGCTGCTCCACTGGATGGACAGGGAGGTGGCGGATCCGGCGCTGTTCGTCAAAACAACCGCAGGGCCAGCCCAACTACCTGCAGAGTCACCCCAGCGCCCCAAATTGTTCCAATTTACCTGGGCAAAGCCCGGGACGCCCGCAGAGTCGGTTGGAGCAAGCGTATCCGGCGAACTGACGCCGACCCCCCAGCCGTAGGCACCGCTCCCGTTGGCGCTGACAAATTTGACGCCGACAGACGTGGGGAAAATCGGGATGATTTGAAAACCATTTATGGAACCCTGCTGATAATCGGCAGTGCCAGCGCGAATGAGGACAGCATCATTTGTCAAGCCTGTGAAAATACCGTAATTCGCATTGTAGGCTCTGCTGCTATAGTTGGTGGCGGTGGCGGAAATCTGGCTGTATGTGCCACTGAAACCGCAACACCGCCCAGTCCACAATGTCGGGGTCAAGTCCGGTCCGGCGAGCATTGTATTATTGGTGGGGCTGCCGCTGACAGATTCCACCCACATCAGGTCTGTGCCATAAGCAGTATAGTCGTTCTGATAAATCACAATGGTATAACCTGTGGCACCCTGGGCATGCAACCACGCTTGAAGACCGCCGACATAGACCATTGGCTTGGCACCCCCCGGCATGGAAGCGACGTCTGTATATCCGCTCAAAGTCGTATAGTTCGTGATGTTCCCAATGCCATTAATCGCCCCATCCATCAATTTACCATCCGAACCCAAGCCGCCCACTCCAAAGGAAACAGGAGTATTGCCGGAAGCCCAGGCGATGGTCAGCGCCGTTGCCGAACCAGTGCTGTCGTTCAAAGTGACACCGATGCCCTGGTTGGACAAATTGTTCCAATTGGTCTGAGCGTAGCCGGGAACGCCGGCACTTTCGGCTGATGCCAGCGAGTCTGTGCTCCCGTTATCCACCCCGCCGCCGCTGCTGGGGACAAAGTTGACGCCGACGGAGGCTTGCGCGAAAGCGCTCAACGTGCCGCCGGCAAGTAAGACGGCCGCAATGGCCGATGTGAGGGTGAGGAGTTTTTTCATGTTCAATTTTAGTTTACTTAATGTCTAGTTTGGGTCTGCCAAGCGCCACCACGGCGGCAAACACCTCGCGGTGTTCAATGGCTGATGGTCGAACACTAACACCGTCCGCCCAAAACGTCTTGTCGAGAAAGGTTATGACACTGCGAAAGGCTATATTTTCGCTGGCCGCTGGTCGTGGCCGCCCAGCGAAAAATTACTGAACTTGGCCACGGCCTGCGAACGGGAACGGACGTGAAGTTTCTCGTAGATGCGGCGAATGTAGGTGTTCAACGTGCCGCGACTGATGCCGAGCGCATCCGTGATTTCCTTGTAGAGATAGCCGCGAGCGAGCAGTTCCAACACCTCGCGTTCGCGCTGGGAAAGGGTGGCGGATTCCGGCACGGCCGAATCTTCGCGATGAAACGCCTGCACGACGCGGCGGGCGATGTTGCTGGTCATGGGCGAACCGCCCGCGTGAACCTCTTTTATCGAGGTCAGCAGTTCGCCGCGCGGTGTCTGTTTGAGCAGATAGCCGGTCGCGCCCGCCGCCAGCGCGTCAAAAACATGGTCCGTGTCCTCATAAACCGTCACCATCATGAACTGCGTCCCCGGCAGCAGCGGCTTCAACCGGCGCACACCCTCGATGCCGCTCAAACCGGGCAGGTTGATGTCCATCAGGACGACCGATGGTTTCTCGGCCGGCAAATTTTTTAGCGCGAGCTCCACACTGCCGTGCTGGCCGACACATTTGAAGCCGTCCGCGTGTTTCAGCCAGTCCGCGAGAATTTCCCGCGCCGGGGCGTCGTCTTCCACAATCGAAACGGTGATGCTCATTTTCTTAATCATACGCCAGATATTTTTTG
>Ga0302274_10002359_pt1 | contig 17329 bp, 21 predicted proteins | sample III_Bog_N2_1_FD_198755 | JGI IMG/M metagenome (GOLD analysis project Ga0302274, IMG submission 198755) | Peat permafrost microbial communities from Stordalen Mire near Abisko, Sweden - III_Bog_N2_1 | ecosystem: Environmental > Terrestrial > Soil > Wetlands > Peat | place: Sweden: Abisko...
ATGACAACTAGTATATTTCTTAGAGACGCGTAATTAGTGTCAATATCCTATCTAATTTTCCCAACAAAAGTTTAGATTTCATTGGTTAAATTAGAAATATGTTGGGTTGAACGTAAAATTAAATTTTACATTTTTTATTGATTTTATAGAGATTAATCGATTGCTGAATGCATTTATTGCTGGAGAGTTAATATCTTTCTAGTTTATTGAACATTTTATCTCAATATTTTTTCAGCATTACTTGAAGATTCGCTTAGCTTACCGATCAGCTATTCGGCTTTTTCATGATGTAACATTTACCAATAGAAATGACAAAGGTTATCAACATGAGCAAAAAATGTGCTAAAGGTATTCCAAGCATCACCTTACAATTGGCATTATCTTGACTATTTATCAATGCATTGAGGAGGTAACTTTTTGCCCATTTGTAAGAGAAGACACTATGTCATCTTCAAAGCCAACTAAATTAAAAACAATATTACTTTTGATTTACTTCCATCATCGAGAATGCTGCAATTCCTATTCCCAACAAATATTGTGACCACATCTCTAATGCAGGTGGATTTTTCACTCATCTTAAGCAGTGAGTCATCGGCTCCCAAACCTAAGCAAGCTAGGAGGAAAAGACACATCAGAATGTTGATTCTCATTTCAACGGCTATTTATGGCAATTTATAAAATAATTAACGAATAGTAATGAATGAATGAATCATAAATTTATAACACAGAATAATTTCTTTTCATTCCTTTTTTACAATTTTTCTTAGTAAATCTAACTTCTAATCTTTCTCATCTGTGCTGAATTTTTACATTTTTTCGTGATATCTTAGCTCATCGCGATAAGTATATTTCTCAATAAACAGTATAAATTTTGCACTTTGAATAGGATTCAAGATGTCCCGCATGTCTAAAAATAGGTTATCCAGATCGTTAGACTGCCTTTCCATTTTATTTTTTATATCGCAAAGTTTGAATATTAGCTAGAATAAATTCTGACGGCGTTATTTTAATAATTATTTATGGCAATCCACAATTTCCTTTTTATCAGTCAAGTCTCCGATAATATTTCTCATCTCATTATACCAAGATTAATTTTCCTAAGTCGTTGGTTTGTCAAGAGAATGAAAAATATGTGCATTTTCCTGAGCAGCCCATAATAAATATCTGTGAATACTGGGATTTGCAGATTAAAAATCTGCTTATAACTTTCGTTAATACTACACTTTCTCTCTTTTCCAGTTGCTCCAAATCTGTAAGAAATGCTATCTATGGCCAAATTAAGTTCATCGTTTCTCTCTTAAGATTCTTCGTCACCGATTAATTTCTTCAATTTTTTGTAGACATGAGTGAGTTTAGAAGTTAATGCTCCTATCTAAGAATAGAGGAGGTAATACATATTGGCTGTTATTAAACGTATGATTTTGTATTTAGATCTTGCATCCCTCTATTTAATTGTTCGTTTTGGCTAATTCCTCTTCAAGCTATCTTGTTTCTTGCTCCATAATGTCAATATACATTTTTTTGCGGTCTCTACTTTATTTGGCAGCCTTACGATTCTTTTCTTTTTTGTCACCATCTTCATTATTGTTTTGATCTCTTTAAATTTGGTCTCTGATCTTTGAATTAGTGGAGCGATCTCCACAGGCGTGCTTTATTTTATTAATATATTTATTTTTAAAAGAAATTCTCTTTGATTCCGATTATGAGATGTTGCTAGGAAATTGATTGAGAATAATATTCTGGTCAGCAGGAGTTGGCGAAGAAAAGTCAAGATCCCAATTTATGCATTCCATGTAATCGTTTAGTTAGCGGTCTTTCAATTTTTTCATGTGATAAAATTATTAGTTATAATTTGATTGGCAAAAGATCTACTTTTATTTTCAGTACCCTTTGATCAAAAAGATTCGATGCAAATTAAATAGCCAGAAGAAGAATTTTATAAATTATTAAATTACCTGCAATATATTATGTAGAAGAGTAACATTTAATATCTACTGACAATTACTTATGATTTTCTTTAATCCTACAGAAAAACGCTTTCCATCGAAACTATTTTCAATTTATGTCATGAAAAAATCATTAGAGTCTATCTCTGAAAGGATTTTGGGGTATAATCCTTTTGCTTGTATCTTTAAGAATTGCTCAAATTGAATCAATAATTATTACTGTTGACATAATCTTCCTTAATTTTTAAGCAGCTATTATAATCTTAGTTGATAATATCTACCTTATCAACGGTTAGATTATTCTTAATATTTAAATATAAAAAGATTGTCAATATGATGAATCGTTTCAAGGAAAGCGAAAAACAGTGGAGAACTAGTCAGCAGATTAACTTAAAAGCATCGTATAAATCGTCTTAAATTGACCAAAATTTTATCATGCCATGCATTCCTAATGGTGAAAAATAAAATCAGAAAAACGCCAAAAATATGTAAAGATATACTCTAAAGCAGGATTTCTATTAATTTTAATAACATCAAGGAAAAGACTTTGATTAGTCCGAAGACCAACCAAAATATAGAAAAAATAGCCCTACAAACTAATCCTATGAACAGAAAATCCACTCAAATGGCTAACAAATCCCGGAATAAAGTTCAAAATATTATGACAGAAAGAAATTAAACCCAAGTTAACTGCTTAAATCATCAAACAAGGAAAGCTGAATTTTTGGTATTAATTGAGGAAAATGAGCAAAATTACTATTGCGGAAGATGTGCTGCTCATTATGCCTCACAAGGGTGCGCCGTGCATAAAATTGAAGTATATAAAGGTGTAATGAAAATGAGTAAGAGAAACTAATTGCCTTAACTTATTTAATATTAAGACGAGCCTATTTATCAATAAATTAAATAGGTTGTTAAATTATGCAACAGAGTAGTCCTTGAGCATAATGCTAATATTTAAACATTTAGCAGTTTGGATAATATTTATCAGGATCAAATCGATTTAACCACTAGTTTTTATGATAGACTTATTGAAATTGTTTAGGAAATGAAAAGAGATCATTTGGCTGATCTTGAGACCGAAAGAGATAAATATAATCAGATTGCTGATATTTAAAATGGTCATCTCAGGTAAAACATAATATAAATCAACGTCATTAAGAATGATATTCAAGATAATCTTCAATAAGTTTTGCAGGGAATTAGGGAAACCCAAGATTGTTCCTAGTGCAGGGAAAGTTTAGATCATTATCGCCAAAAGCTCACTTTGTTTAGGCATCAAACTGAGTAGCAAATTGATTCTCTTGAAGAAGTTACTAGTTATTCGCAACTTAAAATCGATAAAATGATCCATTCATTTGAAAGCTTTTTATAGGATATGTGGGAAGATGGAGATTCTAAGTTAGAATATGAAGATCATATTAGCTGTTCAAACCAGCCTTTAAAGAATGGAATGACAGTTAAAAATATACATCAAATTCTTCCTCAAGGAGTTAGTTACGATAATTGTGAGGCAAAAAAAGCTTTCAGAAACTTAGAGGATGACGAAGATGGTAATCTTCCAGAACGTAAGTCTCCCAATTTCAAAAGAATATGATAGTTCTTCATTTAAAGCTGATATTCCTTTGAAATATTAAACACAGATTTTATTTGTTGTTCAAGCGGTTTATTTTAATTTATTAATATACCTATTATACCGTTAAGATGAGTGGATCAGCTATTAAATACTCGCTAAATCAAGATGAAGTCGGATAAAGCGAAACCCTGCTAGATTTTTTGAAGAGAAAAAAAAAGTATCAACTTGAAAATACTGTTAATAAGTCCCTTTATCAAACGTATACTAAACCAAAAATTGAAGGGGATCTTTAAGATTAGTTTCCTTCCACAAAAGAAGACAGGACAAAATATAGTGCTCAGTATGTATCCAATCGCAACACTAGCAGAAATGGTCGACATACCATTACACCAAAGAAGATTTAGTTTGAGGATAACCAAGAACCAATTAATTTTTTTAACTCAAGAGAAATATCGTATGCTCAAACTAGCAGAGGAGGAGGATTTCGAGGAAAAAATTTCTTATCAATGATTTCACCTTCAAAAAATCGAACTAATTCAGTCATGCAATAACACAAATAATAAAGTTAAAATATCCCAAAACCCACGAAAAAATGGACAAAAGGATGTTAAAATTATACGAGAAAAAACTTAGCTAAATGCGTTAATTCTCTTAAATAGACCATGCACTACTTAGCAGATAATATTAGCAATATAAAGCAAAAATCGCGTGGATTATCTTTATTATTTAATCCGATATTTAACTATCTTGCATAGTCATCGCATCCTATTTCAAGGTACAAAAAACAATATATAGACAAGTTGGCGATCTTAGGAATAAATTAAGAAGCTTTTAAACAATGATTGAAGGAATATAATGCACTAACTCTGACTCAATTGTTGAGAATTTTCACAAAAATATTGAATAACACTTGTAAATTGAAGAGGGAAATATAAGGAAAGAATTTGAAAGGATAAAAAATGAAGAAGTTGCCTTTATATCCACTGAAAAACAAGTAATTTGTTTGCTATATTAGAAAATAATTGAAAATCTTCAAGTAGAAAACAAAAAAATATCAAAGGACAATGATATTCTTCAAAAGAAACTTGAAAAAATTGAGAGTCACAAATAAAATATTCAAGAGGCAGCTTATGATCGTGAAGAAAACTTTGCTTAACAGTTAGATAGACTAAAGGCATAATATGGAGGTACAATCAATTAATTGAATTATAAAAACAAAGAAATCAACAGTAAATATGAATAGCTTCTTGAGCAAACCAAAGATTATTAAAGATAGCTCAAAAATGAAAGATTTATGCGTGAAGAAATATAATAAAAATTGAAATCGCAAATGACTGAAATCACTGAAGTCAAAGATTCATGTCTCCTTAATGAGATAATGGTGCTTAAAGCTGAGTTCAACTCCGATATGTGCAGAGTCAACGAACTTCACAAATTAAAGTAGGCAGAATTGATTGCTATTTTATAAAAAAAATAAGAAGAACTAAACAAGAGGTCATTCGAGCGTGGATGTGATAAACAAATTGAGTCTAAAATTTTAATAGAAGCCAATCAAATAAAGCAATAAAATGTTCATCTAAAGAGCAAGGTACTATTACAACTATTAAGGCCGACTGCATCATAACTGACATGTATAGAATGAACGAGGAACTGTTTCAGCATTGGATGGCTCTCAAAGATATTAAGATTTTAACCAACAGACTTGGAAATTATTCTCAGATTAAGAAAATATATGAGGACTTAATGTTTAATGATCAATTGTTTCGCTGATTATTAATAATATTCTTCCTTTTTATTACTCAAGACTGTATACGTTTCGACCATATCATAAATGAGCAAGGATAAAATGATTAATTGTAAAGAAAATGCTGTATATTCAGAGATAGCTTTATAGATTATTTATGAATCTATCATTTTTATTTTTTGGTCAGTCTTTCAGTGCCTTCCCGCAATGTTTTATATTTTTCGTTGGCTTTATCTGATAATTGTTTTATTTTTATTTCCATTTCGCGCGTACTCTCAATTAATTTATCATTTGCTCCATGAAATTCTTTGATTGTTGAATCTTTATCTTTACGCAAAAATCTAACATTGTAATAAGAGTACGCTCTTCCCAGTGGTACGTAAATTGATCGATTGCCATCCATCTTTTACAGTTGCTTAATAGTTAGCTCGTTCTTTTTAATTGTGCGGTTTAGCAAATTAAGTGAATTTTCATAAATTTTAGCCTGTTCTGCAGCCTGCCTCATCTCTTTTTCGATTTCTTTTAGCTGTATGAAATTTGTATTACCTCCTGATATAGTGGCTCCTGCTCCTTGGTAATATGAATCATTAAATTATTATTAAATAATCTTAAATATCAAATATTCTACGATAAAACATAATCAATTCATATAACCCGTTTGTCTCATGTGCTCCTCAAATAAATTTTTAATTTCAACAGCATGCTTTGCCACTAAATTTTATAGTCCATTGTATCTTACACAGTTATCGAACACCAACTTCATATCATTAATAAATTCAGAAACTGAATTGTATACATTGAAAGTCAATTTTTTTTTTATAGTACCGAAGTCCATTGGTTCAGTAATCACCTCGAAATAATCTATAATTCCAAATTTACTCGGATCAACTGCTTAATGGAAATAATTTCCTCCCTTTGACTTCCAACAAATAGATAATACTTTTTGGGCTACTTTACTCCAGGAATCTTTAGCTTTGACTTCCTCAAAACAGGATGTATTTATTTCTTCAGGATTTCTGAACATTTCTTAGAGTTATGGATAATTATCAAGAAGCTATTGAAATTAAACCTGGGATACTTAAATTGAATTGCCAAAGCCATCAGATCGATAAAGTCTATACTGAGAAGTCATATTGACTAAAGTCGCTCCGTTTTGTAGGTTTGTCTATCTCTTTTTTTTGTTTTTTAAAATCACTTTATCTTCGTTATTACTTTATTGAAGACTATCTGTTTGAATTTTCTTCTGGTCTTTCAAGATTTGATATTCATTGGTTAAGTATTCAAATACTTCATTTTTATTATATTTTTTGGCATAATGGCTTGCCATTTTATGCGAAGAATCTTGAAGAGATAAATCACATCCCGCTTCAATTAAAATTCGGCACATCTCTAAATGCCCTTACCGAGCAGCGTAAAACAAAGGAGTTTGCTGTGCAATTTTATCAACGTGATTGGGGCGAACTATATTTCATTTAAAATACCTCTTTTTTCAATTAACTTGTGAATGATGTTCAATCGATTTTCTTTGGATACATAATAGAGGGGTGTTTGCCCGTATATATCTTCTTAATCTAGGCTAAGCCCTTTATTCATCAAGAGTTAGAGACATTTTTATTTACCCTCTCGGCAGGCATAGAAAAGTATAGTTTGTTGGTAATTGTCCTTGAAATGAGGATTAGCTCCATGCTAGATGAGAAGTTTCATTATTTCAAAAGATTATTCGTGATCTATTAAAATGGCTGCAAAGTAGAGAGAGGGTTGACGTGTCTGGGTTTCCAATCTGTTGACAATAATGGGGTCGTATTCTTGAAGGTAACGTTTGATAACATCGATGGCGCTGTGTGAGAAGAGAATGATACGAACATTTGATAGCGATGATAAACTCATTCACAATTTCGTAGGATACTTATTTTTTCGGCATTTTGTGATGTAGTTATTTTACAACTTTCATAGAAATATGAAATTTCACAATTCAAATAACCTTCTGCAAAAAATACATTTAATTGCTTAGATTTGAGATATGCAAAGACTTATCCCTCACACTTACTTCCCTAAAATAATATCACTAATCAAATTTACAACTCAATATAAATAACGATACAATCATAATTCAAAAATTCTTATAGGGCTTCTGTCGACTTGCTCGAGTCGGATAATAATCTTCTAGCAATCTTGATGCGCTCAGACTATTTTTTAAGAGTTTGCCATTGCTCTGTTGATTGCTTATCTAATCTTTTTATTTCTTCCACTGGAGAAATTCTTTTCTTTTGGTGACTGTTTTGAACTCATTTGAGGAATTACGGCTTCTATTGCTATCCTCATCTCTTGTTGTATAAATATTTTTTTAATGTCTTTTGGAATCACCCCCAGTAATGCTTATACTATTATTTCCACGCAAAACCAATATCTCTTTTGTTAGAGTTTCGCATTGTGCTTTCAAATTACGGTTAAATCTTTCTAAGAAATCCTTTTATACTAACGACTATTTTAACTCCTTCCGAATTGTGTCGACTTCTAACCTCATTTAATCAGATTACTTAATAATTTGTTTCAACTTTTCCTCATTAACTTAAAAAAGCTGGTTAGTTTTAAGCTCGACTATTTTCTGTTTCAATTAGCTATTTTATTTTTATAGCTTATGAATAGTTTCTTCTAGTTGTTCCATGCGAGGGTTGATTTCACTTGAAGATTTTGTGTAATCTGAAGTCTGGTCAGTTAAGAAAGTTTCTTTTGATCTAAAATGCTGCAATCGACTCTTTATTTCCTTTGATCGAGAAGATTGATTGACAGGGGGGCGACGAAATGATTAAAAAATTTAGTTTTTGCGTTGCTCTGACATAAATTATTAATTAGCAATTATTAGTAATAAACCCAATTTTGACTTGATGATAATTATCATGTTAAAATGGAAACTGATTCGTCCCAAAATATAAGGGATTATATTATGATAAATAGGAATAAGTGATAGAAAAATATCTACATCTATAATTACCATTACAAGTAAGTCGTTACTCATAAAATTCCACAAATCCGAAGGAAAAGGATAACATTATGGAATTTCTATCATTCTTAATTTAATTTAAATCATAAATTTAAAACATGTCGACGACAAAAGCTGTAACACTTTCCATGGACTCTCTTAATCGCCTCTATTTTCAATTCTTTTAAAAATTCGTTAATCCCAACCTTGCGAAACCTTTTTCTGAGTTGACCCAGTTACTAAATCGCAAGACAGCCTTCTAGGTGCATCGTTATCTATAAGAATTGATGAAGCAATAATCGTCAGGTGATAACATTTCCTCAAATGGTTCCAACCATCCACCAAGCAGTCTCAATAGCTCCGTCAGTAGCCTGACATTTAACTTAAATAGCTCAAACAGCAACAATAAAAATCAATATGCTTTGCCAATTAATGCAGAAAATAATAAAACTGCAATGGGAGATTATTTAAACAGTCATTAGAAGACTCAAGAGAAAAATAATGAGGAGAACATTACTTTTAAAAGCAAACTCTCACTCAGAAAAGCATTTACAACAGGATTATCCAATGAGTAGACACCAAAATTATTTTAATTTAAAAATTTCAGCGATGAACAAATTTACCCTGCTTCTCCTTATACACATTCTGTTTCAGCATAAAAAAAAATAGACCGTAGTGGAAGTAAAGATATCCTGCAGCACATGCCAATATTGAATCATAGCATTGGTGTTGCAGATCCTGTGATAGATGACTTGGAGACAAAACATCGTAATTTAAAGGATATTGTGCGCAAAGTTAGCAAGGTTTTTAACTAGAATCACAGCAAAATATAAAAGTACAACAAAGGTAATCAACAGAATAAACTACTCAATCTAAACTTATCATCTAAACTTGATAGGGTTGAGGAAAACACAAAAATGAAATAATACCAATATAAATTAAAAACGGACTATTCTTCTCTGCGCAAATTTTGAATGATTCTCGATTGTATATAAATTTATATAAACGTCTATCCAATTTAGCATTTCTGTTTATAATATTAGCATCAACAATGAGAAGACAGAATAATAGAGGAGGTCAGAAACATAAGAGAATTGATAAAAAGGAATATCGAGGCAGAAAGAAACTCCACGACGATTAATAGCAAGAAGACTTTAATGTTGAGGAAGAACTTTAACAGGAATAACCACATGTAGAAGAAGTCCGCTTGAAGAGATACGAAAGTCCAGAAGAAGCCAAAAAAAGAATGGCAAGAGAAGTATTAAGCAAAATCACCAATCAAAAGGAAAATATAATATAAGATGACTTTTTTGTCGTTGGGGATGATCATGAAGCCAAAAAAAATGACACCTACGATTAAAATTATTCCTAAAAGCTGAGAGTTGAATACGTATTTATACACTTAATTAGTTACGAAAGCAAAATAAACTATATGAGTAATGCCACTAAAAATACTCGACTAATTGTTTTGGCGAACCAATTTAATATAAAGGTCATACGCTTTGCATCACGGCCTTTGAAGTCACAAATTAGAACATCTACTCATGTTCAAAAGATAGAAGCATTATTAAGTGGGATAGATAGACCAAACAAAAGCAATTCATTAGTTTGGGCAAAGATATCAATCATCATCGAAGCGATATTTTATGTATGAGCTTGCATAGCAACTAGAATGTGCTGGCTACGGCTGGGGATGATTGCATGATCAAATTGTGGGATACCCGTAGTTTGTCACTCATTGATACTCTGAGAGGACATAAAAATACTATAAATGGTCTAAAATTTGGATTTAATTCCAATAATCTTTGTTCCATCAGTTCAGACTTAACCCTAAAGCAATGGGATTTTGCGCAAAGAGGATTAATGTAAACATTTTATGAGCACAATGGGTAAGTGTTAGATATCGACTGCTTTAACGGTAATGATTTTATTACATCTGGAAATGATCATCAAGTGATAACCTGGAAAACTGAAAAATAAGTGAAGGTTGTTTTCAAAGGCCATGACTATGCCATCGATAGAGTTAGAGCAATAAATCAATAAAGATTTATTACTGCTTGTCAGGATGGTTCTGTATATCTGTGGCATGTAAAAAAGACAAAACCAGTTTTTAAAACAGCAATTGCTCATCATAAAGGATGGATTTCTGCTCTCGACAATATTAAACAATCTAATGTCTTTGCCACTGCCGGTATTGACCATGTCGTCAAGATTTGGGGTATTGAAGGAGACGCAAAGGGGATGAACTTGTTAAAAGAAATATAAGTAAAAGGCATAGTAACTGATTTAAAGTTTCGAGAAGATTTTTTAGCAGTGACTGAATGTGATGAATTAAGACTGGGTCGATGGATAACTGATAAATGTCGAAATAAAATAAAATTATTTCCTGTAAATAAATCTTAGCAATGATTGAGTAATCAATAATTTCTATTTGTTTTAATTTTTATAATCATATCAATTTTGCTTTCATTTATTTTTTATAACAATAATTTAATATTTTAAAATGAACTGCCTATTCGGATTAGTCTCATTCTGTTGCTGTGATATTCTCTGCAGGTAATGCAACTGCCTTATTTTTCCTAGTCCCCCTTGCTCCTATCGAATGGAAGCTGATTAAAGTTCTTAGACATTATCGCGCAAGTACAATAAGTTCTCTAATGTACTTATTGTTTAGTTTAGAATGGTAACCAAATTCCCTATCTTGAAATATCAACACCCAAAAGCCGAAAATCAAAAAAATGTTGTATATATTTTCATGGTAACGCCGAAGATATTGGACTTGTTCCCAGTTTTCTTGAACCAATTGCTTTAGCTGCGGATTTAACAATTTACGCAATAGAATATCCAACTTATGGTCACTATTAAAAATTATTCTCATGTTTGATTTCTAATACAATTAAGGAAGACTCTCTGGCTTTCTACGAATATTTGCTTAGTTCAGGCAAAAGTACACAGGATATTTTTGTGATAGGTCGATCCATTGGAACAGGAGGAGCATCGTATTTAGCTGGCAATAAGCGAGGAGTTCCTGGACTAATTTTAATTTCACCATTTGATACAATTACAGAGGTGGCGAAAGGAATGGTTGGATGTTTGGGGTGCATTGTGAAGCAGCATTTCGATAACTTATAATAGTTAAGGAAATTCAATGGGAAACTATTAGTGATTCATGGATAGCAGGATGAGGTAATTAAGGTAGATCATGGTAAGAATTTAGTTCTTGCTTATGAGACATAAAATTCCTATAGGAATACAGCCTCAGTGGTTTATCGTCCATATATGAGTCATAACAGATTTGATCTGATTAGAGACATTGTAAATCCCATCGTATCATTTCTCAAAGAAATGAATTTTATTTAGCAATGATGAAGTAAAGTAGTTATATTTCAAGATTATTAGGAACAAAATTATAAATCAAATATAGTTTAAACTTTATTGTACTTCTGCCATTAATCTCTTAATATTTTTAAACATTTTACAAAAACCAATTGAGACACAATCATGATTGTTTGGATTGATGGAAGGTTGTAGAAATTCCATCTTTACTAACGATATATACCACCACACCCCACCCTGAAAGCATGTCTCTATCGCAGGCTGCAGTGATGATTTGATGCAATTTGAAACCCAATTCTTCCCTGTCCATACCTTCTCTGTAATAAGCCTCACAAATTGCCATCAGTTCTTCATTACCAGTTCCTGCACATTCAAATCTTTCGATCATGCATTGTGCTCCAATAGAATCGTAGCTGGCAAGTACTGGCTCTCCATTTTCCAACCCAGCAACAATTGGCTGTACGATATAGCTTCCGAATCTACGTGGATAATTTTATACCTTTTTTCAAAGAGAGAGTAGGCGACCAAATTGCAAAAAGTTAATGGCTTCATAGGCTTATTTTCTTTAAGAGTATAAAGATTAATCTTTTGCTCCATTTGTGCAGAAAATGTTTGAATATCGGTGCCAATTCCGCTCAACCCCATTATGATATTATCCTGCATCTTAAAAACTCTTTGAAAATCATTAGTGAGAGTGAGCATCTGCTTACCAAATCTGCGATCTGCAGCGATGCCAACGCAATCCTTGCCCACCATTCCGACAAGAGTTCCTCCGTTGTATTCAAAGATCGACATTATTTAAAATTTATTTAAATTTTTATATCAACCTTAAGATATTACTTCCAATAATAGGACTCATTATTTTAAAGTTTAATACCTTTGCCACTTTTTTCTTTCCTTCTTCTCATTTACATCCATAAATCTTAGACTTTATTAATTCTATAATTATTGAATTATTGAAACTTATGACCGAACCAATCAGATAAAAGGTTACTTTGATGGATAATCTCCCAAAAATACCTGCCGATCGACAAATTACTCAGCTAAGAGCCATCTACGAGAATGAAAATGACACCAAAGAAAAAATAGAGAAATACATTCCCATCGAAAAACAGGAAAAGTATTAAAAAAATTTCCTTCTCTTTGATAGGAACAATGATGGTATCCTAGATCATGAGTAGCTTCGAGAATTTCTAATTTCCATCGGTCAGATGATATCTGACGAAGATTTGAAAGATTTTTACAAATAGCTTGCTCGTCAAAAATAAGTAGGAGAGGGTCAAATAGAGTAGGGAGTCACTCTCAATGGTAATGTTACGCTAATTTAGATGTATATCTAATCGTTCTAAAAAAAATGAGATAAGATGATATTGAGGAGCAACTTAATGAAGCTTTTAAAATTATTTCAGATCATAAGGAGAAAGATAAAGAATCAGGATTTATCGAAAGTGAATTTATGAAAGAGTTGCTCATGACGATGGGCTACAAATGGGGTGAGGAACAAACAGACGAATTCATCAAATAATTCTAGCCCAAAGCTGAAAAAAGAATTTACCCGAATGAGGTGGTCAAAAAGCTCATAAAACGTTGAATATTCTATATGAATAACTAATTTATCTGATTTATTAATAATAATAACTCGTCTTACATAATGAAGCTGAATCGCGACAAAAATAACAGCAGTAGCATTAATTTCCATTAATTCGAGTCACCGCAGATAGATCCTCAGAGAAACCGCATTTATGTCTGTCATTCAGTAGTTGGCGAAAATATGAAGGATAAGACCAAACGTGTAATGAAGACAGAAACTAAATTTTATGATAATAGGTATGTTGCATACGATTTAGAATTTTTAATACTTCCAAAAAATATCAAGTCCCGGTATGTTAAGACTTCAGAGAAGACAAATCGAATAATAGAAGCTATTTTAATTTTTTGTGCAGATAATAAAAATTCGTTAAGCCTTATGGAGAAAATACGAAATTTAGCGACTTGCTCAACAAAAATCAAATGTTACTTAGAAGAGGGCAATTTTAGACTCCATTAACCAATTTGAGACCAGTAAAGCTGCAGAAGAAAAATAAAAACAACAGAATTTTTAAGTATGCAAGGCATACAACCAAGCCTGTCTTCTTTTAAGAGAAATAAATGAATTCAAGTATGAATATAGTCAAACAAAACTATTTTGATAAAACTGTAAGCACATAGTGCACAGTGTTCAACACATTGTACAATAAATAAAGATGCAAAAAAAGCTAATGGATTGGATTACATAATTCAATGAATCGCCTTCTAACAGCTGAATCAATTGATGTATTGATAAATCCTCAGCCCAGAAAAAGGGCAATTGATGTGTGAATATATTTTTTTCCTTATTTTTTGAAAATTATTTGATTTAGGTAGCTAAACCTTGATTTCAGCTATACAAATCATCTTCCTATGCAGCCTTTTTGGCTTGAGTAGGACCAGTGGGCCATTTAATAGTTGATCCTTGATTGCTACTAGTAGATTTGGTAGCGAATGAAGGATCGAACTTTCTTCTAAAGAGTTAAAATTTGTTGAGATCATCAGCCGTTACGGATCGACGGGCAGTACGAAGTGCCTCTTCAAAATGTTTTCTCGTAATTTCAGGGACAGGGTCAAATTTTTGCACTTTTCCTCCTTTTTCAATTAAAGCTTTCATCCTTGATTCGGCTTCAATGGACTAAATAAATTCATTTATACATCTCGAACAGCCGACTTAGCTGCTTTTTGACAAATTTCAGTAAGATCTGCTCCTGAAAATCCTTCAGTAATATTAGAAAGAAAGCCTAGATCAACATCTTTGGCTAGAGGAGTTTTTCTTAAGTTAGCCTTTAGAATGCTGAGTCTCGAAGGAAGATCTGGTAGTGGAATGTAGATAAGTTGATCAAGACGTCCAGGTCTCAGCAGAGCTTAATCCATAATTTCTGGTCTATTCGTAGCACCTACAATGAAAATATTCTTTTTAGCTCCAACTCCATCCATTTCAGTCAGCAATTGATTGATCACTCTATCAGAAGCACCTCCACCATCTCCACCACTACCTGATCCTCTTGCAACAGCAATTGAATCAAGCTCATCGAAGAAGAGCACACATGGTGAAGCAGCCCGTGCTTTGTCGAATACATCTCTTACGTTTGCTTCACTTTCACCAAACCACATTGTCAATAGTTCTGGACCTTTAATTGATATAAAGTTTGCACTACATTAACTTGCAACCGCTTTTGCCAACAGAGTTTTTCCACATCCTGGAGGTCCATAGAAAAGAACTCCCTTTGAGGGCTGCATTCCAAACTTGAGGAATTTTTCAGGATGCTCGATTGGGAACAAAATCATTTCTTGTAATTGTTTTTTGGTTTATTCTAGTCCACCGATGTCTTACCATTTGATATTTGGAACTTCAACATGGGTTTATCTCAGAGATGCTGGATTAACTGCTCCCATAGCAAACTTAAAGTGTTATTGTGTAACTGACATTGCCTCGAGAATTGCAGTATCTATTTTTTATGCCTAAATATCAATAATGTCCATCTTTTCACGAATGCATTGCAAAGCAGATTCTGTGCAAAGAGCAGCGACATCTGATCCGACAAAACCGTGAGTATCTTTAGCAACTGCTTCAAGATCAACATCCTCAGAAAGTTTCATATTCTTTGTGTGGATTCTTAAGATTTAAAGTCGACCAATTTCATCAGGAACGCCAATATCGATTTATCTATCAAATCTACCGAATCTTCTGAGAGCTGGGTCAAGAGCATTAGGTCTGTTCGTTGCTGCAATGACGATAACATGTCCTCTTGCCTTGAGGCCATCCATTAAAGTCAGAAGTTGAGAAACTACACGCCTTTAGACTTCACCATGTACTTTTTCTCTGTTTGGAGCAATGGAATCAATTTAATCTATAAAAATGATTGCTGGACTGTTCTTTTCAGCTTATTCAAAAGCTTTTCTTAAATTTCCTTCAGCTTATCCTGCCATTTTTGACATAATTTAAGGACCATTAATTAGAAAGAAGAATGCACCTGTTTAATTGGCTACAGCTCTTGCTATTAAAGTTTTTCCTGAGCCTGGTGGACCATAGAGTAGAACTCCTCTTGGAGGTTTCACACCGAGGGTTTTAAATAATTGAGGATGTCTTAGAGGCAACTCAATCATCTCACGAATAGCAGCCATTTGCTTTCTGCATCCACCAATATCATCATAACCAACATCATCGAGTTTTTCCTAATCTTCTCGATTAATTGGCTCACCTTAAGTATAGAGCATAGTATTAGGAGCAACAATACCAAATTATTTGGGCTCAGTGGCTACAACTTTAAACTCGACTGGCTTAAAATTACCTCTGACTACAAATAAATCACCCTTCTTCACGGGTCTGTAGGCATCCTTGAAATAAGGTATCAGATAGGATTTTGTTAAATCTCCAGCAATGCCTTATATAGTGTCTGCAAGTGGGAGGACATGAACTTTAGTGAGATTTGGCACCTCCCCAGCCGTTCTTATTTGCACAATATCTCCAAGACGCACTCTAAGATTTTTTCGCACTGTCTTATTCATGCGGATTTTCCCCTCCTAAAGTTTATTGTCAACGAGAGCCACAACGAGAGTCTCTTTTCTCTTTTTTCCTTTGATGAAAATAGCATCACCTTTGAAAATTTTGAGCTCAGACATTTTAGCTTGGCTGAGCTGAACAGAAGAATTTTAATCATTGAGGGCTTCTTCCACCTTGATTATTTTATATTTACAAGCAGCTTATTTGGGGCCTTTTTTTGATCAAGGATGGCGGTTGACACGTCCTTCTTTGGATCCATAGTTAAATCAGTATAAAGTTCAAAAATAATTCAAATACAAATAATACCATTCTCTGATATAGTATGATCAGACAATAAATATTACTACCATATTATATCCTTTTTATAATTTAAATTTAAAACAAAAATGGAAGAGATTATTCATCAAGGATACGATCCATTAAGATGAAAATGAAGGAAAAATCTAAAAATTCTAATTAAAAGTAATGGAAGCACTTTGATTCAAATATATGTTTATAACTATCGCTTATTATAATACATTGTTTATTAAATTGATCATTCTTTCTACTTTTCCATGTTTTTAATGAATAATTTTGGGCTTATAATATTGGCATATCAATTGTGAAGATATGCTATTTTCAATGTAATTGTCAAGCTATTATACTTCGATATCAACTCCAAAGATATGCTATTTACAAGGTTGGCTAAAATCCAATTATCCTTTGATGATAATAAATCAAAAACTTATAAAATTAATTTTTCGTCATATTCTGATAACTACGAATAGTAATTATTTTCTTATCAATGATTGGAAAATACGCCTCCAATATTAAATGAGCACTATCAAAAATCTAAGCTTTTCAAACATTCTATCTCGATTGTTATTATTTCTCTTATCCTAGGATTTATATCCAATATCATTGGGGGGGAATTATTATGTCATGGATCTTTTATTTCCTCGGTTTCACATTTAGCATAATTGCCGTTATTTTTTTTGTCATTTAAACAAAATTAAAAAAAATTATTTAAGGTCGAATTATTATTAAAATCTTGTTTATCCAGTTTATCTAATTCACAATCAAATGCATCAATATCACTGAAATTTAAATGAGTGATACAAAAAAACTTGCTTATGGTAAAATTCCTATATTGAAAGAAACATTGACTCAAAAACCTTGATATGATTTATTAAAT
>Ga0302274_10002364_pt1 | contig 17320 bp, 13 predicted proteins | sample III_Bog_N2_1_FD_198755 | JGI IMG/M metagenome (GOLD analysis project Ga0302274, IMG submission 198755) | Peat permafrost microbial communities from Stordalen Mire near Abisko, Sweden - III_Bog_N2_1 | ecosystem: Environmental > Terrestrial > Soil > Wetlands > Peat | place: Sweden: Abisko...
GCCGCTGGTCGTCCCTCGAAATACGCTGTACGAAGAAATGTCCGTCGTCACGGCGGTCCAGCTCAGCGCCACCTGGGAGTTACCTGCAGTCGCATTTAGCCCGGAGGGGGCTGGAGGAATTTCACCGGAAACGGGAGCGGTTATCGGGCTGGTGCCGATCGAGTTACTCGCGCTCATCTCGTAGTAATACTGGACGCCGGTGGCTGCCGACGTATCGATGTACGTGTAGGCGGATGAGTTCTGCATGATCGGGGCATATGTTCCGTTGAGAGATGTGCTGCGGTAATAACTGTAGGAAGTAGCGGTCTCTGAACCAAACGAATTGACTGTGAGGACGCCATTCTTTACCGAGACATTCACAAAGTTCGGTTCAGGCGGAGCTTTCAGGACTGGAATCGCGATCGATGCCTGATTGGAGTCGGGGCTGGGGCCGACAGAATTCACCGCCTGCACCACATAGTAATAAGTTGTTCCAGGACTTCCCGTCGCGTCAGTGTAAAGTGCATACGGCGAGGTTCCAATTGGAGTATAGCCAGAGCCATTTGTTGTGGCACGAAGGATGTTATAGCTGGCGGCTCCGGCAATCTTGCTCCAAAGAAGGTTCACCGCGTATCCGCCCTGCCCGATGACTGCCTGAAGGCCTGTTGGAGCGGGGAGCTCTGTCGCGACAACAGTCACGGTGACTGGCGAAGAATAGGGGCTCCAGATGGCCGACAGGCCGCCTGCTGTGAAGTAGTAAGCCTCCACGGCGTAATAGTAAGTGGTGCCTGGAAGGGCAGTGGAGTCTTTGAGTGTGGTGGTGGGGGCAGATACTGAACCAACTCCGATTGTGTAAGGGCCACCGGAGGTGGTGCCGCGCACAACTTCGTAGCCGGAGACTCCTGGAACGGCATTCCAGCTCAGTGTGACCACCTCGTTGGCGACGGAGTCTGATAGGCCGGTCGGGGCGGGAATTGTAGGTTTGGCTGAAACCTGGGGCGAGTTGTGGCCAGCGCCGGAGGCATTGAAGGCCTCCACAACGTAATAGTAGGTAAGGCCGCTATAAGCAGTGGTATCAGTATAGGTGGGCGCCGTAATTTGACCGCTTGTGACCAATTGGGAGTATCCCGTTCCCGACGTAGTGCTGCGCAGGACATAGTAGCCGGTAGCGCCCGTGACGGCGATCCAGGTTAGTTGCACCTGGTCAGCACCGGGAACGGCGACAGGCGTGCCGGGCGCGTTAAGAAGCGGAACGGGAGGCTTCGCGGAGACTTGCGAAGACAATGGAGAGACGTAAGAGCCTACCACCGAGGAGACTGAGAAGTAATAGGTCGTGGTTCCGTTGAAGTTTGCGTTGTACGTGAAGGTGGTAGTGGGAGAAAAACCCAACTTAATGGTCGGGGAACCGCTACCGGGTTGGGTGTTCGACCACACATCGTAACTCGTGGCGTTCGCTACCGAATTCCAGGTAAGTTTGACCGAACCCGGCGAAGTGGTGACTTGGAGCCCCGTTGGAGCCGGTAATGGAGCGAGGGGTGTGGCCGATGACTGGTTCGAAAAGCCACTTGTTCCCCAACTGCCTTTTGAAGTTACAACATAGTAATAAGTCGTGCCCGCGGTGACCGTCTTGTCGATATAAGGTGAAGATGCCGCCACAGGCGCGCCATATCCGCTGCCGCTCGTCGTGCTGCGTAGTACGGAATAGCCAGTAGCCCCCAACACAGGGCTCCACGTAACAGTCACCTGATTGACCCCGGCCGTCGCTGAAACTCCCGACGGAAGGTTCGCGGCGGGTATCTCAAAACTCACCTCTGCTCCCGTGCCTAAGCCGAACGCATCCACGCCAGCTACGTAGAATTGATACTGCTGCCCGGGAGTCAGATTTGAGAGGGTCGCCTGGTTTGTGGTGACGTTAGTTGGAGTTCCGGTAGGGCCGTTTCCCTCGTAAACGTTGTAGCTGACAACTGCGGTGGCGGCTGACCAGTTCAGCGTGGCGGATGTCGCGCCCAAGGTGTCGGTGAGATTTGTTACTGGTCCGGGAAGCAGAGACTGCATGCCGTTAGCGGCGGTGATCAGCGGATGCTGCGCATCTCCCTCTGCTGTTGGAGTGTAGTCACCCGAGAGCTCGAAGAGCATGACACCGCCCATGGAGCCGCCCAGCAGCGTCTGCGTCGCAGACGAGGCAAGGTCTGTGCCTTTCTTGGAGATCGAGGCCGGGCTTTCATAAGAGATGAACTGATCTTCGGCTTCGTTGGTAGCTGTGCCGTTGGAGGGGTCGTAACTGAGCCAGCTTTGGTCGGCGGTGTTGTCGATGTTCACCGTGTATCCCGCCATGGTTGTATAAGGAACGACTTGAGTATAAGGAATGACGCTCTGCGATGGTGCGGCCGGATTCGAGTTCAGGTTGCAGTTGTTGTCGTTGGTCCAGGTCTGTAGCGGCTCAGTCACGCCACCGGTGCTCGTGCCGGCCCCGCCCTGCCACACCACACCCGCCAGTTGAATACCCATGCCGAGCTTGCTGATAGGAATGGTGGCGTAGGTTTTCGTGTAGTCGGTGACGGCGGTATAAACCGATGGCAGCGGTTCCGCAGCATCAAGCACAAAATCCAGGCCGCCGTTGTTCAGCGGCGAGTTATAGTAGGTTTCCCATCCGCAGTAGGTAAACGACATCAGGTAGGTTTGAATATTTATCTGATCGAAGTCCTGGTAGATGGGCCCGATCAGATCCGGGCGACCGCCATTCTGGTGAGTTTCAGGCGCCATCGTCAATAGAGGCGTGGGAGTCAGCGTATTCAATTGCGTACGCAAGGCTTCGATGAACGCCGGAAACTGAGCATCGTCTCCGGCATAGTAGCCAATCTGCTCCCAGTTAATGTCAACGCCGTCGAAGTTGTATTCCTGCATCAAGCTGACGATGCTGTCGACGAAGGCTGAGAGATTCTCAGGCGTTGTAGCTTCGTTGAACGCCAACGAATATCCATCGGCTTGATCTCCGCCAATTCCGATCAGTGCCTTGGCTCCCGCGGCGTGCGCCTGCGCTACCAGCGTGGTGGCCCCGCTGGCGAATGTCGAAGGTGACACATACTTGGTCGTATTCAGTCCGCCGGCGCTGGTCGGCTCCACGCCCCAATAGATGACGTGCGTCAGCTTTGTGTAATCCAACTGGGTGGGGGACATCGTACCGTTCTGCGTATAGATCGGGTAGTAGCCTGTGAGCCAGTGACCGTCTTGCGCTGCCGAGTTCGCGATGCCAGACAAGGCCAGCGTGCAAACTGCAATCACCGAATGAATGGGTAATTTGAAGTGCATTCCATCCACTGTAGCGATTTCGGTCGTCCCTTCCAAGGGAAATCCGCTCAAATACTGCTTGCGATCCGATTGACATCCTTCTCGCGAGACCGATTTGTGAAGAAACTAGCGCTTCTGCAGCAGCTAGAGGATGGATTCGCACTTCCTCGGAGAGGATGTTAAGACCTTGGGCCAGCGAATGCCGAGCCTGTTCCAAGATAGGGCCCGAAACCTGGGGACAGGAAGCTGTGAAGAAATAGCCTTTGGCTTCAACCCTCTGCGCTCGCCTCCTCGATATACCGTGGTTTGTGGCTTGATAGGTTGAACATCGCGCTCCGCCGCGGGTTGCTGGCGATTTGCCGTAGCGGTTCAGGCCATTGCCAGCGCAGGTTCATTGTTTCGGTTTCGTTGTATGGCGAACCAGCGTGAGAGGTTGTAGCTGAGCACGGCCCAGGTGGCTTCCATCGTGGTCTTCAACCTTCCCCGGCAGCGGAACTGGCGCAGTCCGCACCGCTCTTTGATCCAGGCGTGCGGGAACTCGGCGATACGAGAGCGTTGTGAGTAGATCGCTTTGGCCTCGTCAGTTTGCATTTTGGCCTTGAAGGCCGTGGTTGCGGCCGGTTCCTGGCTTCGTGTGATGGAACGCCTCCAGTCCGGGCGCGCATTTTTCGATGAGCACGGATCGCGGTGCGGGCATTGCGGACATGCGGCCTTCGGAGCGCTGTACACGCGCGTAATACCACCCGCTTCGCGGTTCAGCGTGGCGTGATGTTTGAGCATCTCTCCAGCCGGACAAGTGAAGCAATCCCGCTCTGTGTCGTAGGACCCACATTGGGGTTTGATTAGCAGTTACAAATGATAGGGGCTCCCCCCACAGATTCTCGCCACCTAGTCTGCAGCCCTGCGGCCTTCCTGAACCCGCCGCTCGGCTTTTTCTGCGCGCCGGTCTGATGCCTGCCTGCGGCGCTCAATCTTTACTACGCGAAGATCGGGAAGACCTACCCGGCGTTCGGCGTCGTTGCGACGGTCCTCTTCCTTGCGCCGGTCGGCTCGGGCGGGACTTGTGCCAACAGGAATCGGGCCACGGGGAGGGGTTGGTTGCTGGGGCTGCTGCTGGGCTTGTTGCTGCCGATTCGCCTTCGGCCCTTCCACGGTCGGTTGCCCCGCCCCGCTGGTCAGCAGTTTATTCAGTACAGGGAGATTGGCACGCTGACTCTCAATAAAGTCCACCCCATCGGCCGTTAAAGCAAGTTGGGCGTTGTCCCCCTTGGTCACGTAGCCCTTCTTGGTCAAATACCAGATCGTAAAGTCGAGATAATCGCGCGGGAACCCCATCCGTGATTCGATCTCGCCCAGGCCCACATCGGGCATGTGGGGATTGGTACGGCGACGGTAATAGAGCACGGCAAGTACGGCCAGGCGGCGGTTGAGCTCGCCATCCAGGCTGTCCATAAAGTCAACTTGTTCTGAAAAAGGGTTCTGAGTATCCGGCTCAGCTTTGCGCTTTCCGTCGTAGTCGGCCCGGGCCGTGGGGTTCGAAAGCACGTCGTATGCCACCTTCAGCAGGTGGAACATTTCGGCGTCGCCCGATTCGGGGTTATCGGGGTGCAGCCGGGAGGCCAAAAAACGGAAAACGCGGTGAATCGTGTCGGCATCGGCGTTTGGGCTTATTTGCAGAAACTCGTAATAATCGACCATCCTGGCGAAATCATCCTTCTATTGATTGAGGCAGCTGGCTGGCGGCCGAACGTGTCCGGGATACCAGGCGCTGTATCGTAAATTGTTAAATCAAGTGCGAATTACCGGAGCATCCTACCCCCCGGCTCATTTTCGACAAGAGAAGGGAAATTATAAGGCCAAGCGGTCTGAAGATAATCCGTTGCTTCGATTTATACACCTATAAAGTCGATCCTGGTATGTCGCAGAAGCGGCATTTTTTCTCCCAGATAAAAATGGCTGCCCCTACCGGCTCTCTTTCTGTATCGGCCCAATCGATCCCACATTGTCGCCCTTGGTCGGGTCCACGCGAAAATCCCATACCTGCTGATTGATGTCCTGGGGCGAAAGAATCTCAACCAGCGCGTATTCACCGATCTCGAGCGGCTGTTTGGGATCGATGCGCAGCCAGTGCTTGCCCGGCATCACCTGCACGCTGGCGGCAATCACGTTTTCATCCTGCGTTACCTGGCCGCCCGGGCTTACGTGGATGGCGCCGATAACTCGAACGGCGTTGCGCTCGTCCACCTTTACCAGCGCAAAACCTGACTGCGCGGTGTGCGTGGGTTTCGCCTTGTGGTTCAGTCCTTCAGTCGAGGTATGCACCGTGACCGGCTCAGAGAGCACCGGCTCTTTTGCGTCTGCCACTTCGAGCGAAAGAAAGAACGACGGCTCGTTCACATGAAGATGAATTTTGGAGTGAGCGCCTGTAAGCGTCAGGTCCGCGCGCTGCCCGGCCATGGGATTCAACACGCCGATACCGTGCCGCTCGCGGGCGTTCAGGTCCAGATCGCTGGGCGGAATTTCAACCAGCTCGGGAGTGCCGTGAAAAGTGTCGAGCACAAACACGCCATCCTCATCCGGCAGTTCCAGCCCCGTTGCCACCTCGGGCATGCGCGCCCTCTGGTCTTCGCGTTCCTCGGTCTCTTCCTTGTCGATTGATTCAGCCTCTTTCATGGCGGGCGAAGCGCCAGCGTCAGAGGTCAAATCTGCATGTTCCTGCTCCCATTTTTTGGTCGCGTCCCAGTCAACCAGGTCCACGGGCATCTCTTCCCAGTCGCCGCGCTCCTGTGAGAGATAACGCACCCGCTCGCCCACAATCTTGTAATCCTTTACCACCTGGAAGGTGCCGTCTTTGAGAATGAGCCGGTGATTGCGCGCCATTGCGGGTAGATCGGGCTTCATCGGCAGAGGCTTGCCATGGTTGTCAGCCGGGTCTGAGCTCTGGGCGCGGGCCGGAGCCGCGATGAACGCGAAGCCCAGACAAAGGCCAAGGCAGGCCGGCAATGCGCGTCGAATCTTAGGTATGAGTAACATGGCAAATGCGAAAGTCGATATGAGCCTTAAGTTTAGACGAAGCCCGGGCAGCACTGTTGGCAACCTCGTCCAATTCCGGCGAATCTAATCGTAACCAGTAATGAGGTTGGCGCGTCCAACTTTGTGTATCGTTAGAGTGTAGGACTATCACTTTGACTGGACTCAGGGCACATCTGAACATCGATTCCCGCTCGCGCCGCACCCTTATGGTTGCGATCGCGGGAGTGTGCCTGGTCCTGCTGGCCATGCTGTCCGTTGCCCAGGCGACGCACCTGCACGCCAACCAAACAGATGCGGATCACTGCCAGCTCTGCATCGTCATGCATACGGCCGTACCCGCCGTGGCTGCCGCCGCCATTATCGTGATGGTGCAGCTTGAATCGCTCGCGACCGTCGCCGAACCGGTTTTCATCCTGCAAAAGCGGCAAATCCGGCTATTCATCCGTCCCCCTCCCGTCTCCTGCTGAGCGCCACTCCGGCTGTTTGTTCCCGTCGAGCCTTGACGCATCCTTTGCACTCATAAGAACGACTGAAAGCCTCATTCGCCGCAATAAGCGCGCGCGTCTACGGCTTCTCAATATCAGGCTCACTGGTCAGGCACATTCGCTCGCCGGATGGACGCTCCTAATTGCTGAGAAACTGCCGCGCGAACACCAGGCGCCGGCATTCCGTTCGCATTTCAGCCAATTTTCAGGAGACTAAATCATGCAATTCAAGCAGGGCGCCCTGAAGCGCATCCTTCCCCTTTTCGTTTTGGCCATCGGCGCATTTACGGCGCGGGCCCAGAGCGGCAGCGCCGGCACCATCCACGGGGCAGTCACCGACCCATCCGGCGCGGTCATTCCCGGCGCCAAGGTGCATCTTGCCAATCAGGTGAGCCAGTTCGACAGAACCGTCACCACGGACGGAACCGGGCAGTTCACCATCGCCAATGTGCCCTTCAATCCATACAGGATCAACGCTTCGGCCCAAGGCTTCGCGTCCGCGGCTCAGAACATCGACGTGCGATCTTCTGTAAGCACTACCGTCAACCTGGTTCTGCAGGTAGAGTCCTCAGTTCAGACTGTGACCGTGGAATCGCAGGGCGACCTGGTAGAAGATGACCCGACCTTCCATACTGATCTTGATCGGGAAATGCTTCAGAAGGTGCCGCTGGGTAGTGGATCCTCAAACCTGAGCGCGCTGGTCACGCAAACCGTTCCCGGCGTGGCTGCAGATTCAAACGGGTTGTTTCACGGCCTCGGCGATCATGCTTCCAACTCCTTCAATGTCGACGGCCAGAGTGAAACCGATCAGCAAAGCAAGGTCTTCTCCAACCAGATTCCCTCCAACTCAATTCAGTCGATTGAAGTCATCAGCGGCGCTCCCCCGGCTGAATACGGTGATAAGACCAGCCTGGTAATCGTGGCCACCACGCGTTCCGGCCAGGGCGTGACAACGCCATCAGGCAGCATTAGCAGCTCTTACGGCACGTTCGGCGCGTCAACCGGCAGCATCGACCTTTCTTATGGCGGCAAGAGCTGGGGCAACTTTGTTGAGGCAGACGGCTTGAACTCGGGCCGCTTCCTCGATCCGCCGGAGTTCGCCGTCTTCCACGACAAGGGCAACGAAGAGAACGTCTTCGACCGTGTCGATTACAGCTTCGATCAGGCCGACTCCATGCATCTCGATCTCAACTACAGCCGGTCGTGGTTCCAAACGCCGAACGCCTATGACAATCTGGGCGTCGAGAACGTGACTGCCTTTGGCACCAGCGCCAACCCGACATTCGGCAATGTGGGCAACACCGATCAGCATTCCAAGATCGGCACCTTCAACATTTCGCCCACTTACACGCGCATTGTCAGCAACGACTCGGTCTTCAACCTCGGCGCGTTTGTGCGCAAAGACCTCTACAACTACTTCCCCAGCGGCAACCCGCTGGCCGACCTCGGCCCCTCGAACCTGCAGACCTCGTCGATTTCGCAGATACGTTCGCTGATGAATGCGGGCGTTCACTCGGATTTCTCCTATGTGAAGGGCATCAACAACCTCAAGATCGGCGCGCAGTATTCGCAGACATTCCTTCGTGAAAGCGATTCGCTGGGCATCGTGGAGAGCACCTACAATTCGCCCTGCGTGGACGGGACTACGGGCAATCCGCTGCCGGGCTACGGTTCGCCTTACGATTGCATTGCGGCAAACGTGATCGCTAATTCCAACTACAACAGCGTGCTTGCGCTCTACGACCTTACTCGGGGCGGATCAAACTACAACTGGCTCGGCCATAGTGACGTGAAAGAAATGGCGCTATATGCCGAAGACCAGATCAAGGTGAAGAACTGGAACTTTAACCTGGGCCTGCGCGAAGACGTATACAACGGGCTGACCAAAGCCAACCAGATAGAACCTCGCATTGGCGTTGCCTACAACGTGAAGCCCAGCAAGAGTGTGCTCAGCCTCTCGTATGCGCGCACGCTTGAGACCCCTTTCAACGAGAACCTTGTGCTCTCCAGCGAAGGCTGCGGGAATGCCGTGCTGGCGCCGCTGCTCAACTGCTCGTCAGGCGTTGCCACCTCCATGGCTCCCGGCTATCGCAACGAGTTCCACGCCAGCCTGCAGCAGCAACTGGGCAAGAATGTGGTGTTCAGCGGTGAGTACATCTGGAAGTACACCCACAACGCCTTCGACTTCAGCGTGCTGGGCAACACGCCCATCACCTTCCCCATAGACTGGCACAACTCCAAAATTCCGGGCTACGCGATGCATATTGAGGTGCCGAGTTTCCACAACTTCACTGCCTATTCCGTCATGTCGTCTGTGGCGGCCCGGTTCTTCCCGCCGCAGGTTGCCGGAGCTGGCGCCACCGTGGCGCAGGGCGTGAGTTACCCCTTCCGCATCGATCACGACGAGCGCTTCAACCAGACTGCGCACGTGCAATACACAGTTGCGCAAGGCAAATACACCACCGGCATGTGGGGCGGCTTTAACTGGCGCTATGACTCAGGCCTGGTGGCCGGCTCCGCGCCCTGCTACAACCCCGGCGATCCGAATACGTCGTGCACAAACAGTTCCGCCAGCATTGGCGGCGTGCCCGCCATTGCCATGGTCGATAACAATATTCCGGCCACCATGAATCCCGTGACCGGCGCGCCCGTTGCATTGCCACTCACGGCCGATGAAGAGTTCCAGGCTGGTCTTGAGTGCGACGGAGTGAAGGCGACGCCCACCAATCCGTTGCCCTCAGTGTGCCCGGCCGGCGAGCTTACATCAAGTCTGCTCAAAATTCCGGCTACCGGCACCGGCGACAACGACAAGAGCCCGCCGCGCATTGCGCCGCGCGAACTCTTCGACGTCTCTGTCGGCAAGAACAACATTTTCCACCGCGAACACTATAAGACCGACCTCGACCTGACGGCCATCAACGTCACCAACAAGTACGCGCTGTACAACTTCCTTTCAACCTTCAGTGGCACGCACTACGTTACGCCTCGCGCGTTGACGGCCAAGCTGACGTTCAACTTCTAATCGGGCTTTACCGTGCCGCACTCGAATACGGCTGCCCCATGTCCTGGGCCCCCACGAACAGGTCTTCGTTCGTGGGGTGGATCTGCGCGACGTCCTTGTTCTTGTCGCTTGGGTGGGGTATCAAACTTACCTGCCTCGGCCCACTTCCCGCACGTACGCTTCGTATGCCTCATCCCCAAAGCAAGCAAAAATCACCTTTTCGATCCCTGGGTTCGCGTCAAGCGCCGCCCGCGTCTCCCGCACCGCAATCGCCGTCGCCTCCGGAATCGGATAACCGTAGATGCCGCAACTGATGGCCGGAAACGCGAGCGTCTTCAGGCCTTTTTCGCGCGCAATCGCGAAGCAGCAGCGATAGCAACTCGCCAGAAGTTCCGGTTCACCAAAACCGCCGCCATCCCAGATCGGCCCCACTGTATGAATGACAAATCGCGCCGGCAGCCTGTAACCCTTGGTGATCTTCGCCTGTCCCGTGGGGCAGCCGTGCAGCAGTCGGCATTCTTGCACAAGTTCCGGTCCGGCCGCACGGTGAATCGCTCCATCCACCCCGCCCCCGCCCAGCAGTGACTCATTTGCCGCGTTCACAATCGCGTCCACCGCCAATTTCGTAATGTCTGCCTTCACGGCTTGGATTTTGCCAGTCATAGCGGGTAACTGTGGGCTACCGAGACATGATTAGGATAGGCGGAAGAACTATTTCGACCAAAGCTTCCAGAACATCAGAGAAGCTAGGAAGACGCGAGCGTCATCTGTATTCCGAATCTGTTCCCAAAGAAGAAAAGCTTGCTCCGCGTTATTCACGAGGCCTTGGACTGAAGTGCGATCGAATTGTTCTGCTGGGTCGTAATCAGCCTTATGGCGCGCTTCCTGGAGCAAGACAAAGTTCTTGGCAATGTCCACAATCTGCGGAGGAAGTGGCTGGCTAACAAATGATGCGACGTGGTCGGGGAGATTAGTGGCTCGAAATGCACTGGCAGCTTGCTTCATAGTTTCATGAGCCAACGCTCGCTGTATGCGATCCCGAAGGCCTCGCGGCCGGACGGGACTTGCCTGGGCCGCTGCTTCCGCACCCAGCAAGTGAAATAGCGCGTAATAAGCTGTAGAAATGGCTCGTCGCAGACTCGCTTGGCGCGGTCTACCTCGACCGGCTTCCCGCTGGGAGAGAAACTTCGCCTGTTCAAGAAGATCCTCTGCCAAAGCCACCTTTACGCTGCTCCAAGGAAAACATAAGGCTGTCGAGTCAACTGGAGCCGAAGGAGCCGATCTTGCACGAGATGAGCGAATTCATTCCAACGTGAGATCGTGGAGTCGCGCGCGGCGCCTTTGGGCGAGTCGACGAATAACTTCACATAAACTGCCGGTTCGCCGGTGGAATCTTCACCGGTAGCGATGCTAAGAGTCTTGAAGAACTTTGGTAGCTTACCTTCTTCACGCAATTCATCTATTAATTCGTCAGCCAGCATCTTCCAAAATCGATTATTATCTTCCGGACTCATTGGACTGATCATTCGCAGCGGCACTGACGATTCGGGCCCAATTGAACCATCCGGTGAGGAGGTGCGAAATATTGCGACTCTCGTATTCAGGTCAACTTGCACGACTTCCAATGGACCATAATGACCCTGCGTCGCTATCCGAGGGCCAGACTGCGAGGAAGTTACCCGATTTGCTGCTGTCCGCGCCATGAGGCCAGTGTAATACGATTCTGGAAGATTCGGGGAAGTTCATGGGTGGTCAATTCGGTGATTGAGTCCGGCCCTCATCCAACCCAAACTCTGCCAACCACTTACTGCAAGTATCGCCCCAGTTATCCTAAGCTCCGGTAAAAACCCTCTTTCGCCGCGACGCCATCTCTGCCATACTTGATTGTGCCCACCAGGTACGTCCAATCACAACAATTCATTAAAGAGGTTGCACAGATGTCGGCAAAGTATGTCTTTGTGACAGGCGGAGTTGTGTCCAGTTTAGGCAAGGGTCTTGCGGCGGCTTCAATCGGCTGCCTGCTTGAGAGCCGCGGCCTGCGCGTGAATATGATGAAGTTCGACCCCTACCTGAACGTTGATCCGGGAACCATGTCGCCGTTTCAACACGGCGAGGTTTTTGTGACCGACGACGGCGCTGAAACCGACCTCGATCTCGGCCACTACGAGCGCTTTACCCACGCACCGCTTTCGCGCGACAACAACCTCACCACCGGCCGCATCTACGAGCAGATCATCCAGAAAGAGCGCCGCGGCGACTACCTGGGCAAAACCGTCCAGGTAATCCCCCACGTCACCAACGAGATCAAGAACGCCATGCGCAAGGTTTCGGCCAACGGCGCTGACGTGACAATCGTGGAGATTGGCGGCACGGTGGGCGACATTGAATCGCTGCCGTTCCTCGAAGCCATCCGCCAGATGCGCCAGGAACTGGGCCGCGAAAATACCGTGTTTGTGCACCTCACGCTGGTGCCGTGGATCGCCGCCGCGCAGGAGCTGAAGACCAAGCCCACGCAACATTCGGTGAAGGAACTGCTGTCAATCGGAATTCAGGCTGACGTGCTGATGTGCCGCTCTGAGCGCCCGCTAAGCCGCGAGATCAAGCAGAAGATTGCCGCATTCTGCAACGTTGAAGAGCGCGCGGTAATCGGCGCTAAAACGGTGCCTTCAATCTACGAAGTCCCGCTCAACTTCGCACAGGAAGGCGTCGACGACCTGATCCTGAAGTACATGCACAAGGATGCGCCCGAGGCCGACCTGAGCAAATGGAAGGACCTGGTCCACCGCTGCTACAACCCCAAGGATGAAGTTTCAATCGCCATCGTGGGCAAGTACACCGACTACGAAGACAGCTACAAATCGCTCAAAGAAGCGCTCACCCACGGCGCGGTGGCCCATAACCTGAAGCTCAAAATCACGTGGATCGAGGGCGAAGGCCTCGAATCTGAATCGCCTGAAGATCGCAGCTACGAGTCACAGCTCGAGGGGTTCGACGGCATCCTGGTGCCGGGAGGCTTTGGCAAGCGCGGCATTGAGGGAATGCTCAACGCAATCCGCTACGCACGCGAGAAAAACGTGCCCTACTTCGGAATTTGCCTGGGCATGCAGACCGCGTGCATCGAGTTTGCCCGCAACGTCTGCGGCCTCAAGGACGCAAACTCAAGTGAGTTCGACCCCGCGGCGCAACACCGCGTGATCTACAAGCTGCGCGAACTGCTGGGCGTTGAAGAAATGGGCGGGACTATGAGATTGGGCGCCTGGGCGTGCCAGTTGCAGGAAGACTCGCTCGCCTCGCGCGTCTATGGCGGCGCAACCGAAATCAGCGAGCGCCACCGCCACCGTTACGAATTCAATCGCGAATACGAGGCGCTCTTGACTGGCGGCGGCCTGCGCATCAGCGGCACCACGCCCGATGCCACATACGTTGAGATAGTCGAGCTCCCGGGCCATCCGTATTTCATCGGCTGCCAATTCCATCCGGAATTCAAGTCGAAGCCGCTGGAGCCGCACCCGCTTTTCCGGGAGTTTATCGCTGCGAGCTACAAGAACCGGGTGACGCGAGGCTCTGAGCAGTTGAAATCGGTGACGACCGTTCAGTAAGCGCCTAGAACGCCGGTGGATTGATGCCTCCACTCGCCCCGGAGGGGCTACCGACCTTAGCCCCGGGTGGAGCGAAGCGCCCAGCGACTTGTCACTGGGCGATAAGCGGAACCCGGGGAAAGCAGCGCCTCGTGCGTAAGCGTCCCGGAGGGCCGCACGAACCACCCCTCGAAGCCTTTACCCCACCAGCACCGCCCCCTCAACCTTCGCCGCCAGCGCACGATCGAACGTCACAAGCGTCAATCCGGCAGCCTCTGCAAATGCTGCAAGGTATGCGTCGGCCCATTCCTTCGGCGAGGCCAGTATTCCGCTGCTTTTCGAACGGAAACCGAGCTCAACTCGCAATGGTTCGCCGATCAGTTCAGCTCCAGCTGCCTCGATCCACTGGTCGTACGCTTGCCAGGCCTCAGCCTGCGACAGGGTGCCCTTTCCCATCACACTCTGCGTGGTCAAAAGGCGAAGATAACCGAGCTGTGTGAACCGGCAAAAAGTCAGAACTGTTTCGTGGGGCGTGCCAGTGTACCAGTTCCATGCCGGCGCAAAGTGCTGATGGTCGCGAGTGCTTAGCGCCAACCACACATTCACATCAAGGAAAACCGATGATGTCGTAGATTTGCTCATTGTCGATCCGAATTGATCCTTGCTGGTGAGACTTGAGGATAGGCGCGGTGAGACGCCGCATAGGCTTTTCCGAAGGCGGTTGGATCTCCCGCTGAATTCCGCGCAACGCGATCTCCCTCACCGTCTTACCCTCCATCGCGGCCTTGACCTTAAGCTTGCGATAGACCTCATCCGGAATGTCAATCGTCGTTCGCATGTTTCCATAATAGCATATTTATGTATTTATGCTTTTATGTGAGTCTTGTCGGAAACCACATGCACCCCAAGGTGCAATTTTCCGCAACGGTTTACCTCCCAGGCTTCTTTCCGGCTTATTTGCATCTCACGACACCAGAATTCATACTTCTTAATCCAACTTTGAAACTTAACTTGCATCCTATGTTCGGGGACCCAACCGTGCTATTGACAACGATTTCGCGGCGGGCCTATCGTGTGAAAGTTTTGGATTGAAAGGCAGGACGAACGATGGTTGCGTATTTTCAGCTCCAACCTCATGAAGAGGAACTACAGGAGCTGGCTGAAGAATATTGGAAGAAGGCAGGGGAAAAGGTACAAGAGCTTGAAAAGGCCGCATTTGAAGCCGGTGAAGGCATTCGAAACGGCGACTATACCTTGGCAAACCTCGAAGCAATTGTGCGCTGGAAGTCAGAGCGCTCGGTGCAATATCTGATTGTAAACAGCAATGAGAAAATCAGGCGCGTGCTTGCGGCGGTCACGGCCCCTGGGGCCACCACTGAAATCGCGGTGCGGGCGCTGCTCGATCTGCAGGGCGTTGACCTGCCGGTGGCCTCGGCCATTTTGGCGGCAATTTATCCTGAGCGCTACACGGTGCTCGACTACCGTGCCCTTGAAGCCCTGGGCCACGCGCGCCACGACGTGCACTTTTACGAGGAGTACCTGGCGTACTGCAAGCGGCTGGCCGAGAGCAACATTGTGCAGCCGCAAAGCGAATTGCCCGGCGCTACGCCGCTGCGCACGATCGACCGAGCGCTGTGGGAGTGGTCGCGCAGCCACACCAGCTGACGCGCCCCCTCTAACCTCTCAGGTCTCAACCCTCAGAGGGATTTTTGTACTCAAAGGGCCTGTGTTCACCCCAGGCCCCGAGCGCCCGGCGCGGTGTATTCACGGCCACCCTCACGATTCACCAACCCCCGCCTGCGGTCCACGATAGAATCTCCACGTGAGCAACTCCTTTGAAATCGGGCCGGTCCGGGTGGGCGGGGGCGGGCTATTCCTGATTGCCGGCCCCTGCGTCATCGAGAGCGAAACCCACGCCCGCACCATGGCCGACGCCATTCAGCGCATAACGGCGGATCTTGAAATCCCCTACATCTTCAAAGCCAGCTACGACAAGGCCAACCGCACCAGTGTCAAAAGCTTTCGCGGCCCCGGCCTGGTTGAAGGCACGCGCATCCTCAGAGTGATCGCCAAAGACACCGGTCTGCCAGTTCTCACCGACGTACACGAGCCCGCCCACTGCGAAGTGGCAGCCGAAGCCGTCGACGTGCTTCAGATCCCCGCGTTCCTCTGCCGCCAGACCGACCTGCTGGTGGCGGCCGGGCGCACCGGGCGCGCCGTAAATGTGAAGAAGGGCCAGTTCGTCGCCCCCTGGGACATGTCGCACGCCGTCGAGAAAATCCGTTCCACCGGCAATGAGCGCGTCTCGCTCACTGAGCGCGGCGCCAGCTTTGGCTACAACAACCTGGTGGTCGACTACCGCTCGCTGGCCATCATGCGCGGCCTGGCTCCCGTGGTTTTCGATGGCACCCACTCGGTGCAGCAGCCGAGCTCGGCCAACGGCGTAAGCGGTGGACAGCCGGAGTTCATTCCGCTGCTCGCACGCGCAGCCGTTGCTGCTGGCGTCGACGGCATCTTCCTTGAGGTGCACGACGACCCCGCCAACGCCAAGTCCGACGGTGCCAACGCCCTCGACCTCAAGCTGCTCAAGCCGCTGCTTGAGCGCCTGCTGGCCATCCACGCTGCCGCCGGGCAAGGGTAAAACTTTGCTCCCGCAAGGCACCGAACGCCACCTCCGCATTTTTCTCTGGATCGTTGCCGCAGCCCTCGGCCTCTCACGCTTCTTCTGGCTCGCAGCCGACTTCCCCAACTACTCGCCGTGGATGATCGACCAGGCCAAATTCACCGATGAAGGCTGGTGGGCCAACGCCGCCGTGACGCACGCGCTCACCGGCCACTGGCATATTGCAGGCGACTATAACCCCGCCGCCGCATTGCCCGTCTGGCCGCTGCTGCTCGGCGTCCTCTTCCACTTCACCGGCGTCAGCATCATTGGCGCCCGCGCCCTTAGCGCCGCATTCTCTGTTGCCACTCTCGCCGTTATCTACTTTCTCGTCCGCCGATACGCCGCCAGCCCCGTCTCCGCGCAAGCCGCGGTACTGCTGATGGCCACCAGCCCTTTCGCCTTCGCTTTCTGTCGGCTCGCCATCCTCGACACGCTGGTTGTATTCGAGCTCTGCCTCATGCTGCTGGTCGCATCGTTCGCCGGAAACGCAGGCAAGCAGCGCATCTGGCCGTTCGCTGCACTTACGCTGCTTGTCACCGCGGGGCTCCTCACCAAGACCACCGTCGCCGTGCTGCTACCCGCCGTAATCTGGATCGCCTTTCGCGCATCGTCTGCGTCCGACCGTGGCTGGCGCGCATTCATCCAAGCCATTGTCGCTGTAGCCATCGCACCTCTCGCGCTGCTCAAGCTCTGGGCCCTGTTTGTTTCCCGGCTCGGCTACGGCGCCGACTACTCCTACTTTTTCGGCGTCAACGCTATGCCCGACATCGACTGGCCCCAAACTCTCCACTGGCTTCACGATCTCGTCGTCAACGGCTTCTGGATCGACCGCGTGCTTTATCCGCTGGCCTTCGCCATCCTGCTCGCCGCCCTGGCCCTCGCTCGAAGACTTTGGCGCAGCCCGCTCTTCACCGCATCGTGGCTGGCCATCGCCGGCGCGGCCGCATTCATCTTCAGCCGGCAAGACGACTACGCCCCGCGCTATTTCCTGGTGATGCTTGCGCCGGTCATATTTATCGTTGTGCTGGCGTTCGACCATGCACTCCGCACCTCGCGGTCACGAGCCGGATTATTGGCCGCAGCCATGGCCATAACCATCGTCTTCAACTCGGTTGCTATCGGCAATTTCCTGGCGCATCGCCAGTACCAGCTTTACGGCGCCGCGCGCCAGATCGCAGCCACCGTCCGCGCCGACCGCAGCCGCAGTCAGCTTCTTTTTGGGGTAAGTGCCGCCGAAGTAGGCCTCATCTCCGGCCTGCCATCAATCAACGGCGCATACGGTATCGACGAT
>Ga0302274_10002366_pt1 | contig 17311 bp, 16 predicted proteins | sample III_Bog_N2_1_FD_198755 | JGI IMG/M metagenome (GOLD analysis project Ga0302274, IMG submission 198755) | Peat permafrost microbial communities from Stordalen Mire near Abisko, Sweden - III_Bog_N2_1 | ecosystem: Environmental > Terrestrial > Soil > Wetlands > Peat | place: Sweden: Abisko...
CGAAGTTTATCGTGAATCACGTCTTGTTCGCAGAGGTCAAAAAGCCATTCTTGCCTCAACTCCCTGGGGGAAAATAGGTCTTAGCATCTGCTATGATTTGCGATTTCCTCATTTATATCGTGCGCTTGCAAAAGCTGGGGCTGTTCTTTTGACTGTCCCTGCTGCCTTCACGGCCACAACAGGAAGAATGCACTGGCATGTTTTACTTCGCGCCAGAGCCATTGAAACAGGATGCTTTGTTGTGGCCCCAGGGCAATGCGGCACCCACTACAACAATCGTCAAACTTTTGGACATTCTCTTATTGTGGCACCTTCGGGAGAAATAATCGCGGAGGCTGGTGAAATGCCTGGTCTTATCATGGCCGAATTAGATCTTGATCTTGTGACTAGAGCCCGTCAGTTCTTACCAAGTCTCGACCATGATTCCCCTTTCTCGCTCCCCTAAAAACCTTTTCTATCTTTCGTGACCACTAAAACATGCGGGGAAATTTATGTGTGAGCCCCATCACAGAAAACCTCAGATAGTTGCATGAAAATAAAACATCATGTTGTTGAGAACCCTATTTTCTGGTACAATAGAAGTGTAAATTAAGGCCATTTTATTTAAAGAAACGGTGTCTTTTTTCATTTATGGATTCACATGGAAACGCTACGTTCTATGAATGCCGAACAACGTCAGTCCATTCAAATGGCAATGGAGGAATTAACCAAACACTTTCCTGGATTGTCGACCAAAGAGATCGTTGCAGGTCCCCTCGCTAACTTTGCTTATGGAGATCTTCCTTCCTATTCGTACCTAAGTACACATAAAGTGACCAACGTTGAAAGTGCAACAGTTGGGTCTTTTGTTATCTGTCATAGTACAGATCTACTTTCACATGAACCCCTTATTCCTCTTATAGAACGTGGTGAACAAGGGCCCCATCACGAAAAGTTCTTTGGGATTACGGGAGGATTTACAAATCTCAACTTTACACGGGCCGGGCCTTTTACACAGGCCTCTCGTTTAGGAGAACAGCCCCGTCAAGGTGCTGTCCGCGAATTAGGAGAAGAAATGATTGATGCTGAGGGTAAGCCTATACTTACTATTGATCCTCAACGCTTATCTCTTCTCACAACAGGCATTGACTATAGCTGGGTTACCAAAGGCCAACTCTGCACCCAATACAGCGGCTTTGAAGTCAAGTTATCTGCCGAAGAACTAAAAAAAGTACAGGACCATATTTCAAAATTACAGAATGATCCCACTTATCGCCAAGCTGTTTATGACCGATCCCACGGCGAAGTACGTAATGTTTGTCTTATGAAATTATCGGATATCTTGAGAATGAAGGAGGATCAGTTTTTCCATCCTCAAGAATTTGAGGCTTTAAAACAGCTCGCCCTCCGATTAGCCCAGCGACCTTGCCTCTCCTTTCCTCATTTTAAGTATCGAGGTATGCTCCCTGTACAGAAACTCTCTTTTGCTTAAGCTTCTTTGTTCGTTAACGCTTAGTCGCTGACAAAAGGTAGTTGACGTCAAAGTCTTCTTTGCTCAGTTGGAATTCATTGCACCAAGGATTAAAAACAAGACCGGTTATGTCGTGTGTGTTGATCCCCAGTTCGGCAAGATTGTGGACAAGACGCGATGGGCGCATAAATTTATTCCATTGATGGGTACCACGAGGGAGCCAATTCAAAACATATTCTGCCGCAACAATGCCAAGAAAAAAGCTTTTCGTGGTACGGTTAAGAGTTGACATGATCAAAAGGCCATCCGGCTTCAACAATTCTGAAATAGCCCCTAAAAAAGACTTTATATCCGCCACATGTTCAACGACTTCCAAAGCCGTCACAACATCATAGCGCTGGGGTCGTTCCACCAACATTTCTGCACTGGCGATTTGATAATTAATTTTCAAACCGACCGATTGGGCATGTTGACGAGCGATCTCTATTGTAACCTCGGAAGCATCAAGGCCCGTCACATCCCCGCCTAAGCGGGCCAAGGGTTCTGTCATCAACCCTCCCCCGCAGCCAATATCGAGGATTTTAAGGCCTTTTAATGGTTTTTTTCCTTCTAAATTAAGCTTTTTATGCCTACAAATATGATCACGAACATAGGCGATGCGGACGGGGTTGAGCTTATGAAGGGGTTTAAACTTACCCTCTGGATTCCACCAATCGTCGGCATGGCTTGAAAATTGGGCTATTTCTTCACGGGCAATACTGGCAGAAGCTTGTGACATGATGGGCTTGCACAAAGGTTAGTTGGAAAGCTATGAATACTACATGATTTGCCGTGGCTTTTCCAACGGTGTAAATTAAATGAAACGTAAATGCTCTTAAAGACAGGATATTATGGCTCTTTTAGTTCTTAAATTTGGTGGCACCTCGGTGGGCGATGTCGAACGTATTAAAAATGCAGCAGCAAAGGTAGCTGCCGAAGTCCAGCGGGGGCACAAAGTCGCTGTTGTGGTCTCCGCCATGGCGGGGGTTACAGACCAACTTATCGGTTATTGCAACGCCATGGCCCCCCATCATAACTCACGCGAACATGACGTGGTTGTCGCTACCGGCGAACAAGTCACAGCAGGTTTAATGGCGATTGCTCTCCAACAACGCGGCCTCAATGCCAGGTCTTGGCAAGGTTGGCAGGTTCCTTTATGTACCGATTCCACTCATAGCAAAGCACGTATTCTTAAAATTGAAGCGGATGAATTCCGTAAACGCGCCGAAGAAGGTGAGATCGGCGTTATGGCAGGTTTTCAAGGGCGCACAGCCGATGGCAGTATATCAACGCTTGGACGTGGTGGCTCCGATACATCAGCCGTTGCACTTGCCATCGCTCTTAAGGCACAGCGTTGTGACATTTATACCGATGTTGACGGTGTTTATACGACGGATCCACGTATTGTGACAAAAGCCCGCAAATTACCGCGCGTTAGCTATGAAGAAATGCTAGAGATGGCTGCGTTAGGAGCCAAGGTTTTACAAACACGTTCAGTCGAAATGGCGATGCGCTTTCGAATGCCTATTCAAGTCCTATCAACTTTTGCTAATGCGGTCGGCAGTGAATTGCCAGGCACGCTCGTAACCGATGGAGATGATACAATGGAACAAAGCAGTGTAACCGGCATCGCATATACGCGTGATGAAGCTAAAATTACACTTGTCAAAGTCGCTGATAAGCCAGGTATAGCCGCTTCTGTTTTTGTGCCCTTAGCCAAAGCAGGCATTAATGTTGATATGATAGTCCAAACAGCGGCTCACGATGATAAAGCAACCGACATCACTTTTACGGTGGCTAAGAATGATCTTGACCGTGCTCGCATGGTTCTTGAGGGAGAGCACAAGAATATTGGTTATACAAAACTTGATGCGGCCGCCGATGTAACCAAAATATCTCTTGTGGGTGCGGGTATGCGCAGCCATCCAGGGGTTGCCGCAACGATGTTCGAAACACTTGCCGATAAGAAAATTAATATCCAAGTTATTGAGACCTCGGAAATTAATACCTCTGTACTGATTGCTGAAGAGTATACCGAACTTGCCTTAAGGGCCCTTCACACAGCCTATGGATTAGATACAAAATAAGCACCCATGATCAAGTACCAAGTAAAAACGCACGCATGATAAAAGCAAACCCTTCTCTTCAACGCCTATGGCAACGCGGTTGCGATTTTCTTGGCACTCCTTTGGCCATCATGGGGGGCGCTATGACATGGGTTTCTGAACGCCATCTCGTCGCCGCGATTTCAAACGGAGGGGGCTTCGGTACTATTGCCTGTGGGGCTATGATGCCCGATGTTCTACGAGCAGAAATTAAAGGTACAAAGGCCCTGACAGCCCGTCCGTTTGGCGTCAATCTCATAACAATGCATCCGCAACTTAATGCTCTTATTGATATATGTTTGGAGGAGAAAGTGGGGCATATTGTCCTAGCAGGCGGCCTCCCTCAAGCCCCGGCCATCAAGAAAATTAAAGATGGTGGGGCCCAACTCATGTGCTTTACACCAACACCTGCCCTCGGTCGCAAACTCGTTCGCATGGGAGCCGATGCTCTTATCATTGAAGGAATGGAAGCCGGTGGCCATATTGGTCCAGTTAGTACGTCTGTCCTTGCTCAAGAAATCCTCCCCGATCTTCGTGAAGTACCCATTTTTGTGGCCGGCGGTATTGGCCGAGGGGAGGCCATTGTTTCTTATCTTGAGATGGGGGCCTCAGGCGTCCAACTTGGAACACGATTTGTCTGTTCAACAGAATGTGTGGCCCATGAAAAATTTAAACAGGCTTTTATTCGTGCAGCTGCACGTGATGCCATTCCATCAATTCAGATTGACCCTCGATTCCCGATTATACCTGTGCGCGCCCTTGCCAACGAAGGCAGCCGGCTCTTTATCGAGAAGCAACACGAGGTGATTGCTAAATTTGATAAAGGTGAGCTCACCAAAGAGCAGGCTCAACTTGAGATTGAACATTTCTGGGCGGGCGCCTTACGGCGAGCCGTTGTAGAGGGGGATATCGAAACAGGTTCCGTTATGGCTGGCCAAAGCGTTGGAATGGTTACCAAAGAACAAACAGTCGAAGCTATTTTGATGGACTTGGTTCAACAAGCTGAAAAAGCCCTTGAACAACGCGGACCCCATCTTCGTTAACAAATTGATTTTATTATCTTATTACTTTTCTTTATCCCGAAGCCTTGATTGCGTTCTGCTTCAAAATTCCCTACTATAACTCATGAGAAAAACACAAAAAAATTTAGACCTTTCGGCAGAGCCTTCCCTCACCGCTACTCCCTCCGCTTTTGGAACCGCAACACGTGATGGCCGTCCGCCCCTCGAGCGTATCGGTGACACCTTGCGCAAAGCACGCGAAACAAGGGGTGATGATCTCCAACAGATTGCCGATTATCTCTGCATTCGCCGCAATTATTTGGAAGCGCTCGAGGAAAGTCGTTACGAAGAATTTCCGGCCGATGCTTATGTTATCGGTTTTCTGCGCAGTTATGCAAATTTACTTGGGCTTGATGGACGCCAAGCTATTGACCGGTATCGTGGAGAAATGGCCGGGCGTCGACGCAAACCCGCTCTTATGATGCCAACACCGATGACGGAAGGACGAACTCCTTCGGTTATCATTATGATTGCAACGTCAATCGTCGCGTTCCTCATCTACATGACGTGGTATGGTCTTTCCACATCCGATCGTACCAGTATAACAACACCACCCCCTTTACCAACAAATATGGCCAGCGACACAATTGCGAGCCCCACCGTAAGCATAGCGTCCGCTTCATCAGGTACATCGGCTTCATCCGCCGTAGCGATCCCCACAAATGTTTCCAATGTAAGCTCATCGCCGTCACCCCGCCTCATCATCCATGCTGATCAAGCTAGCTGGATACTGATCGCAGATTCCAAGGGACGTACAATTTATGACCATGTCTTAAAAGCGGGGGAAAGTTACCAAGTACCAGAAATGCAAGGGTTAACCTTGACATCTGGCAATGGTAGCGGCTTGCTCTTAACACTTAATGGTGTTGATTTACCACGACTTTCTACGGGTTTTGGCCATGTTCTTAAAAACATCTCACTTGATAGTGAAGCCCTTCAAAGACCGGCAACCCCCGAGACTCCGGAATGATATGGCCATCTTTATAAACCGTGGCAAAACCAAAAAAAGCCCGCTATAAAATTGCGACTAACCCTTAGGAGTTCTTAAGATGAGTGCAGATCATTCCGATGCCCAAGCTTACCGTCCCTGGCGCCAAATAGCGCGCCGTAAAAGCCGTCAGATCAAAGTCGGCAATATCTTTATTGGCGGCGACGCTCCTATTGCCGTGCAATCGATGACAAATACCCTTACCAGCGATGCCAAAGCAACAATTGAACAAATTCGTGGACTCGAAGCAGCGGGGGCTGATCTGGTTCGCGTCTCTTGTCCCGATGAAGAATCAACAGCCGCGCTCAAAGAGATTGTCCGTGAAGCTCGGGTTCCAATCGTGGCTGATATTCACTTTCATTACAAACGTGGCATCGAAGCCGCGAAAGCAGGCGCCGCCTGTTTACGCATCAATCCAGGCAATATAGGCTCCGAAGAGCGCGTGCGTGAAGTTGTTCAGGCCGCCAAAGATTATGGTTGCGCAATGCGCATTGGCGTCAATGCCGGTTCTTTAGAACAGGATCTTCTTGAAAAATACGGAGAACCCTGCCCCGATGCCATGGTTGAAAGCGCGCTTTCACATGCCAAAATTCTCGAAGATCATGATTTCTTTAATTTCAAAATTAGCGTTAAAGCTTCCGACGTTTTTCTTTCAGTTGCAGCCTATCAAGCCCTCGCGGAAGCCTGTGACTATCCCCTCCATATTGGCATTACAGAAGCCGGTGGACTTCGTTCCGGCACTGTCAAAAGTTCAATAGGCTTGGGCTCTCTTTTATGGGCGGGTATTGGTGATACCTTGCGTGTATCGCTCTCGGCAGAACCCGTAGAAGAAATCAAAGTTGGCTACGAAATGCTCAAATCTCTCGGCCTACGTCGCCGAGGAGTTACAGTCATCTCTTGCCCTTCATGCGCGCGTCAAAATTTCAATGTTATTAAAACAGTTGAGGTCCTTGAAGAACGCCTTGCCCATATTACGACGCCGATGTCTGTTTCTGTTATTGGCTGTGTTGTGAATGGACCTGGTGAAGCCATGATGACTGATATCGGCTTTGCTGGCGGGGGTAAAGATACGCATCAAGTCTACATCAAAGGGCAAGCCGATCATCGTCTTAAGAACGAAGATATTGTTTCGCATCTCGTTGAACTTGTTGAAAAGCGTGCGGCCGAAATAGAGACGGAAAAAGCCAAGCAGCAAATTGACACCGCCGCGGAATAGGTATGTTTTCTCTCGTCGTTCTTTTAAAGATGATTATTCGCGAAAATCCACCTCTCCTGACACAAGCGGCGTGTTTGTCATGCATTCCTGTTCAAGAGATTACAGAGCCCGTCTTTTCTACAATTTTTCCCTCTCAACTTTAGCGCCATGTCCCTTACCGAAACCCTCGCGCGTGTTTTAGCGCGCCACGATGAATTGCGTGATGCTTTATCCGCCCCCGGACTAGGCTCTGAGCAATTTGCCAAGCTCTCAAAAGAGTACGCTGATCTCACGCCTATTGCGGAAGCTATTACGACACTTACCAAAGCCCAAAAAGAGCTCGCCGAAGCCGAAAGCATGCTAGGCGATCCCGAAATGCAAGTTACGGCCAAACACGAAATAGAATCCTTACGACCTCTGATTCCAACGATGGAAAAGCAAGTACAGCGCATGCTGTTGCCAAAGGATATCGCGGATGAACGCAACGCCATTCTCGAAATTCGCGCCGGCACAGGCGGCGATGAGGCGGCTCTCTTTGGTATGTTGCTTTTTGAAATGTATCGTAAATATGCCGTTCTGCGTGGGTGGCGATTTGAGATTATGGAATTATCTCAAAATGATTTGGGGGGCCTCAAAGAAGGAACCGCAACCGTAAGCGGCAAAGGGGTTTTTGCCCGACTTAAATATGAATCAGGCGTTCATCGCGTGCAGCGTGTTCCTCAGACTGAAGCCTCCGGTCGTGTCCACACCTCAACGGCAACGGTCGCGGTCTTGCCTGAAATGGAAGAGGTTGATGTTAAGATTGATGATAAAGATATTAAGATTGATGTTTATAGGTCGTCAGGCGCCGGGGGCCAGCATGTTAATAAAACGGAGAGTGCCGTACGCATGACCCATTTGCCGACAGGTATTGTTGTCGCCATGCAAGATGAGCGATCTCAGATTCGCAATCGGGCAAAAGCCATGAAAATTTTGCGCGCCCGTCTTTATGAACGCGAAAGAGAGGCCATTCATTCAGCTCATTCCGCTGAACGCAAAAGCCAAGTCGGGACCGGCGATCGTTCAGAGCGTATTCGTACCTATAATTTTCCTCAAGGTCGTGTCAGCGATCACCGCGTGGAAATGACGCTTTATAAAATTGATGACGTTATTAATGCAACAGCGCTCGATGAATTTATTGATGCTCTTATGACGAAAGACGAGGCGGAACGTCTTGCTGAACTTAGTATCCGATAAGCCTTTATGGACAAGCGCACGTCTTGGTACAATCCAGGTCGAGGCCATTCATTATCTGCAACAAGCGGGCATTGAAAATCCTGAACTGGAAGTACGCTGGTTACTTTGTGATATTCTTCATATCGATCGGACAGCCCTTTTTCTTGAAAGCAGCCAGATCTTAAGTGCGACACACATTGAAGCTATTACCCACATTATGATGCAGCGCGCTCATCGTGTTCCCGTAGCACGAATTTTGGGTGAGCGCGAATTCTGGGGTCTTTCTTTTGGATTAAATGAGGCCACGCTTGAGCCGCGCCCTGATAGTGAAACATTGATTGAAACCACCCTTCATCTTATTCAAGACAAAGATGCCTCGCTTCGTCTTCTTGACCTTGGAACGGGAAGTGGCTGTCTTTTATTGGCGTTATTACATAATCTACCCCATGCCACAGGCCTCGGTATTGATATTGCTGACCGCGCACTTGACCAAGCACGGACGAACGCGGCTCAACTGCATCTCGCAGAACGTGCCACCTTTAAAATCAACCATTGGGTTGAGAATCTTACTGAGAAATTCGACATCATTCTTTCAAATCCTCCTTATATTCCCTCCAAAGATATTCCTTTTCTTATGCCCGAAGTCCGCGATCACGACCCTTTGATCGCGCTTGATGGTGGCCATGACGGACTCGTTATTTACCGCGAACTCATCCCATGCCTGCCGGCGCTTCTAAAGCCACATGGAAAAACTGTACTTGAAGTAGGCCATGATCAAGCCGAGCACGTAGCTTCTCTTATGGCCAAGCTCTATCAATCGGTGACCATAACGAAGGATCTTAATGGTCTTGATCGCTGTGTTGTTGGTATAAATCCTATTTAATTACATATCTTGATAATTAGGGCCGCCCCCACCTTCGGGCACACACCAATCGATATTTTGTGTGGGATCCTTAATATCACAAGTCTTACAGTGAACACAGTTTTGGGCGTTGATTACAAGCTTTGCCTTTGCTTGTCCTGGTTCACGAACAATTTCATAAACACCCGCTGGGCAATAGCGGGTTTCAGGGGAATCGTACAACGCCAAATTAACATCAATGGCAATGGCAGGATCACGTAATTGAAGATGGGGTGGTTGGTTCTCTTCGTGATTGGTATTGGAAAGAAACACTGACGATAACCGATCAAAACTGATGACCCCATCCGGCTTTGGGTAAAAAATCTTCGCACATTTTTGGGCCATCCGTAATTGCTTATGATCGGCATGGTTGGTAAAAGTCCAAGGGGCACATCCCCGTAAAAGGAGGGTATCAAGAGCACTGTAGAGGAGGCCTGCCAGTAATCCGCCACGAAAAGAAGGGCGAATATTACGCACCTTATAAAGCTCATTCCACAACCATGATTTTTCAAGACGTGTGCGGTAATCCGCAACTTCAGGTAACGAACGGTCGCTTTGCATATGGTGAAAAAGTGCTTCGGCCGCCACCATCCCTGATTTCATAGCGGTATGATTACCTTTGATTTTGGGAACATTAAGAAACCCAGCGGCATCACCAATTAAGAGTCCGCCCGGAAAAGTAAGCCGTGGGATTGATTGGTAGCCCCCTTCACTGAGAGCACGTGCTCCATAGGCGATACGTTTTCCTCCCTCAAGCAGAGTACGTATGTGGGGATGTTGTTTGAAACGTTGAAATTCTTCAAAAGGCGACAAATAGGGATTGTCATAATCAAGACCGACCACAAATCCAAGGGACACAAGATTGTCCTCCCAGTGATAAAGCCAAGATCCTCCATAAGTGCGCCAATTCATTGGATAGCCAATACTATGTTGTACGCGTCCCACATGATGTTTGGTGGGATCTATTTTCCAGATTTCTTTAATACCGAGCCCATAGGTTTGGGGGTCTACCCCTTCACGTAAATGAAAACGATCAAAGAGGATTTTTGTCAGCGACCCACGACAACCTTCCGCAAACACTGTTTGCCGCGCTCTTAATTCGACCCCACGGGCAAAATGATCCGTGGGCTTTTTGTCTTTACCAATACCGCAGTCACCGGTGGCAACGCCCGTAATACGCCCCGTTTCGTCGCTTAATAATTCTGCGCCAGCAAAACCTGGGTAAATTTCAACACCCAATTTCTCGGCCTGAACAGCCAACCATTTTGCAAAATGTCCAAGACTGATAATGTAATTGCCATGGTTGTGCATAGGTGGCGGGGTTGGAAGTTTAAAGGCATGCTGAGCACTCAGAAAAACAAAATGATCTTCCGTTACAGGCGTTTTAAGGGGAGCTTCTAAGGACTTCCAATCCGGAAAAAGTTCATTGAGGGCGCGCGGTTCAAAGACGGCGCCCGACATAAGATGAGCCCCAACTTCAGAACCTTTCTCAATCACGCATACCGAGAGCTCGTGATTTTTCTGTTGAGCGATCTGCTTAAGACGTATGGCACAGCTGAGACCTGCAGGTCCTGCCCCCACGATCAGTACATCATAGTCCATGACTTCGCGAGGGATTGAGTGTGGCGAGAGATCTGTCACGTTAAAATCCTTATGAATGGAATTTAAGCCTAGTCAGCTTTTAGAAAATTTTTGATTAAGATGAACCAGGATTCGTAAATCCAAAATAAAAAAGGGCCTCAAAGGCCCTTTCGCACTTGCTCTAAAATCAGAAGCATTCTTAACTTTTAGGCCCTAGAGGGCCTCCACTTAAACCCAATGTTGCTTTCATTGTATTCGCTGCTGCCCTTGCTGCGATACGGTTCCCGCCAGCTACGGCACGATTTACAGCCGCAGGTGCACTCATCGGTCGGACCAAATCAAGAAGAAACATACAACTAGGTCTCTTCGGATTCACTAAAGCATGAGTCGTACGAATGACCTGCCCCAATTCGTCTGTCTTGGATAAATCTCCCTCATACGAACGGCGTCGCCAATTTTCTTTAATGGCTACGAGTTCCGCAGGACCTACTCCCCTATTTTCATCCGTCCGAAAATCCATCTTATGATATTTCCTCTAGATCTTAATTAGTTTATAACTTTTCCATTCTGCATTTTTAAGAAACTCGTGTCAAAACCTTCAATTGGTTTCTTATCTTCCATTCTTATTATGAGTATCTTATTAATTTTTAGCAAGTAGTTATTCATTTCATCATCAGCTTCCCACTCGATGGGAAAGCTTCCACCTGTGTCAAAAATGACCTCAAGTTGTTTTTTATCAATATGATAGCCCACCCAAAGAGGGGTTGCCTCAAAGGGTTCATCATGCACAATGCAAACCTTGCCACGAGCGTTAACAACGAGACCAATATTCACGAAATTGCGGCTCCTAACCGACTCAATTATTGTAATGATTTAAGCACATTTAGACATAAAACATCGAGCGCTATTCGATACGGCGCACGCGCTATTTTTGAACATAGATGGTTAACGAGTCGTGAAATAGTAAAAACATTGTATATTTTAGCCTGCCTTCCGTCGTGCTTGGAGAGCCGCTGTTAAGGTTCCATCATCAAGATAATCGAGTTCCCCGCCCACCGGAAGACCATGGGCTAATTTTGACACAGAAACACCATTTAATTTAAGTTTTTCAATAACATAATGAGCTGTTGTCTGGCCCTCAACGGTCGCATTAAGGGCTAAAATGACCTCTTTGACAGAGCCTTCCTTAAGTCGTCCTAAAAGCTCATTAATACGCAAATCTTCGGGCCTTATACCTTCCAAGGCCGATAATGTACCCCCGAGGACATGGTACAGCCCCCGAAAGGCTTGGCTCCGTTCGAGAGCCCATAAATCAGCGACATCTTCAACGACACAAATAAGGCTCGTATCGCGGCGCGAATCTGTACAAATTTCGCAAGGATTGCGGCCGCCGAGATTACCACATACCGTGCATGCTTGAACCTGATAAGCCGCGTTGTGAAGAGCTTCAACCAAAGGCAACATCAAAGCTTCACGACGTTTAAGTAAATGCAATACCGTTCGCCTTGCAGAGCGCGGGCCAAGACCAGGGAGCTTGGCCAACAACTGCATCAATTGATCGAGGGGAGATATCGACACGTCGCATCAGAACGGTAATTTGACACCGGGTGGCAATTTGAGGCCTCCCATTACTTTTTCTGTTTCCGTGGCAACTTGCTGTTCCGCTTTTGCCTTTGCATCATTGCAAGCGGCTACAATCAAATCTTCAAGCATTTCAATCTCAGATGGGTCGGCAAGTTTAGGATCAATTTTAATTTTTTTGAGTTCACCCTTACCGTTCATATTGGCAACAACCATACCGCCACCCGATTGGCCAACAACATCAGCTTCTCCGAGACGGGTTTGTAAATCCGCCATCTTACTTTGCATATCCTGCACTTGCTTCATCATTTGACCGATATTCATGTTTCAATCCTCAAATTCTGTTAATTCAACTGCTATATCACCATCGGTTCCTATCGTCTCTACAGACTCTTGGCGAACGACAGTTGGAACGATTTTAGTTCGCAACGAAGCGAGCTTAGCGCCTGGGAAGAATTTCACAACCGCTTGTGTAAGAGGGTGTTCGAGTGCCCTTTGATGACGTTGTTTCTCAATCAAGGCCTCTTGTTCAGCTAACGTTGGTTCACCTGGGCGGTCCGATATCGAGATCATCCATCGTTGGCCGGTCCAATCATTCAAACATTGACCTAACCGCGACGCAAAATTAGCAGGGACATCAGCAGACCCTACACGCATTTCTAACAAGCCAGGCTCATAACGCACTGGATGGATATTGGCATGAAGCTGCGCATGCAAGGCTCCCTCGCGATTGGTCGCAAATAACGCAACAAATTCTTTGTAATTTGCCGGCAAGGCCTGACGCGTCGTTTCGACTTGCAAAAATGTTTGGGGGGTAGATTGCACCACAGGTCGCGCATAGCCCGAGGTTCCCGTCAGCTTCGCCCGGGGGCCTGAATTGGGAGAAGATGGCTCGGTAGCATTTGCTTTATTTATTGAAACCAATTCCTGACGGAGTTGCTTTATGAGGTCTCCCGGCAAAGGTAATTCGGAAGCATACGCCAAACGAATCAAGACCATTTCAGCCGCTTGTGTTGGATCGGGAGCTGATTGGACTTCATGGATTCCTTTGAGCAGAATCTGCCATGATCGTGCCAAAGCAGGTATTTTTATGTCCGACAAATCGGTTAAAAGCTGCCGATCATATTCTGGCAAATGAATATCCTGAGCAAAATCCGTTATAATCTGTGAACGAGTTAAAAGATGAACCAAATCACACATGTCCTGCAGAACTTGCATAGGATCAGATCCAGCCTGCATCATTAGTGTAAAACTATCGAGAGCTGCTTTAATCTCACCACGAAACAAACAACGACAAAGAGTGAGGCTATGAACACGATCGGCTAAGCCGAGCATTTCCTTAACATCCACAGCCGTGATTGTTCCTTTACCACGCGCAATGGCCTGATCTAAGAGACTGAGCCCATCGCGCACCGATCCATCCGCTGCATGGGCCAATAATTTGATCGCTTCTGGCTCTGCCGAAACATCTTCCAGCCCTGCCACTTCGGTAAAATGCTTGGTCAGTTGTACACTATCAATACGGCGCAAATCAAAACGTTGACAACGTGATAGAACCGTCACGGGAACTTTACGTATCTCCGTTGTAGCAAAAATAAATTTTGTATGAGGAGGTGGTTCTTCGAGTGTTTTTAACAGAGCATTAAACGCTGGTTTGGAAAGCATATGAACTTCATCGAGAATATAGGTCTTGTAGCGCGCAGAAACCGGTCCATAACGTACACCATCAATAATATCACGAATATCATCAACGCCTGTGCGCGAAGCCGCATCCATTTCCAAAACGTCAACATGACGGTCTTCCGCAATGGTGCGACATGAATCGCACTGGCCACAAGGATGCACCGTTTCTTTGCCTTTTCCATCAATCCCTGTGCAATTGAGAGCGCGCGCAATGATGCGTGCCGTCGTTGTTTTACCGATTCCCCTTACCCCTGTGAGCATCCATGCATGAGGTAAGCGCCCTGTCTCGATGGCATTCGAAATCGTACGCACCATCGCTTCTTGGCCGATGAGTTGATCAAATGTCATCGGGCGATATTTGCGCGCAAGCACACGATACACAGGGGGAGCTTGCTGAGAAACCGCGTCAGCCCACAAACCACTCTGTTGGGGAGGCTCCTCGGACGTCTTGATCGGTTCGCTATGGGCAAAGAGTTCGTTCAAAAAATGCATCCTCACAAGCTAAGTGGCAAAAGGATTTAATCCTTAACGTCGGCCTTCGAGTGGGAGATTGAACGGCAACCCAAATAAAAACTGTTACGGTTGCTTCCTTCCGGACCTGGCCGGGTTAGCAGATCATTCGTCCACCGCCAATCTCCCAACCCCACCTTATAGCAAAAACAATTCAAAAGCAGAGTCGAAAATAATCGCTTAAATATAGAGATATAATCAAAAGACAAAGCCCCATTATCGTTAAGATCCACGATCCCTGATTTTCGTAAAGGGGCACGAATCGCGGGGTCGCCAAGCCCAAGGCAGGTTAAGAAGGATCGCCGCCAGCCTTCCGAATAGCCTCAGTCATCATGACAACGCGTGCCATAAATTTTACATCATGGACACGTAGAAGAGACGCGCCTCTCTCAAGGGCAACCACAACGGTAGCCGCTGTACCTTCAAGCCGCTCCTCGACAGGAACCTCAAGAACACGTCCTATAAAATTTTTACGTGAAGTGCCAATCAGAACAGGATATCCCAAAGCACACAGATGATCGAGGTGATTGATAAGTGTTAAATTCTGCTCAACCGATTTGCCAAAACCAATCCCTGGATCGAGGATAATTCTCTTTTGAGAAATTCCTGCACTCCTCGCAAAGGCAATGTGTTCTTGTAAATCACCGATCACCTCGCCCAGCACATCCTTATAGTCGGGAGCTTGGTAAGACGGACCCCACGCAGCCTCTTGTAACACAACATTACGTTGACTGCGGTTATGCATCAAAACAACCCACGCATTATGCTGCACAATGATTGATGCCATCGCCGGATCAAAAGTAAGGGCTGAAATATCGTTGATGATATCAGCCCCCGCTTCAAGCGCGGCACGTGCAACGTCAGCTTTCATTGTATCAACCGACAACGGTGTCGTGGCATGCTGCTTTCGAATTGCCCTAATGACCGGCACAACGCGTCGCTTTTCTTCTGAGCTATCAATTAAATCGGCTCCAGGTCGCGAACTTTCTCCCCCAATATCTAGGATCGTCGCTCCATCTTCAATCATTTGCGACGCTTGGTTTAGCGCAGCTATCACATAATTTTCGTGAGCCAACACGCCATCGCCTGCAAAAGAATCAGGCGTCACGTTGAGAATACCCATAACCAGTGGTCGCTCGAACGAAAGCATAACGGATGTCATTCAAAGAGGTCCCAAACAAACAGGATGCGATGAATCGAGTTGAGTGAGCATCTCCCTGACGGTTAATCCCGTCTGCGGATGTTTCCAGTCGGAGGCAATGTCGGCCAATGGCTTGAGAACAAATTCACGATCTTGCATGCGTAGATGAGGAACGTGAAGTTCGGGTTGATCTATAATTGCATCCCCATAAAATAAAATATCAATATCAAGCTGTCGTGGCCCATAACGAAAAGTGGGTTCACGTCCCAGCTCGGTTTCTAACCGCTTAAGATTCCACAGCAAGGCTAAAGGAGATAAAGATGTCGACCCTATAAGCGCTGCATTTAAGAAAAGGGGTTGATTGGTGACATAAGCCGCCGCTGTTTCATAGACAGGGGAAACAGCCCTTACATTCACGTAAGGGCCAAGGGCTTTCAAGGCTTCACGCAGCACACTGTGACGATCGCCCATATTGGAGCCTAATCCGAGAGCAACTTCATAAGTCTTTATATCTTTTAAATCCATAGATGGATGATGCAGGGATCACCCCAAGATTGCAACCTTGGCCATTGTTTGAACTCTTAACCTCTTTCAAGGTCTCTCACAGGGCACGAATCTACCTCACTCTGCGGCAACGGATCATTTGTGAGAAAGACGCACCTATTAAGCACGCTAGCCTCCAAGAAGAGATTCTCTTAGAAATGCTGCAAAAAAACTATCTTTATTCTTTTATAACAATATGTTAGTCATATTTTTAGATCATCCTTGCTCTCAAAATATAAATAATTTTAAGCTTATTTAACAAACATGCTGCAAAATTAACGAATATTTTTCGAGTCACGGCTAGAAATGGTAGTGTATTCAAAAAAAGGTTTTCAGGATGTTTTTTAACAAGCCCAAAAGCGATAATGAGCCGGCAAAGAAGTCCTCGCTTGGGATTGGAGCCCTTTTTAATCCCCAATTTGGCCAAATGTTAAAGCCACTGGGCGAGACCACGTCCATGTTTGTTAAAATGCTCGCCCTCGTTTTTGCCATGAACGGCTTGTTTCCTAAAAATCATCCCGCCCTCCTCGATATTCCAGGAACCAAGCTTACGCTCGCCGAAATCATCAACACAGCCTGGCGCGATTTGACTTTCACGCGTGAAGGAGCGCCCAAAGTTATTCTTTTCTTCGCCGTCGTGGGCACCTTGGCTTTATCAGCTTTGGTCGTCGCAACCGTCCTTATCTTGATGTTTATGGGTCAAGCCCATGCAGCGACATCCATCCCTGGGGCTTCACCATCCTGCAACTCGACAGTTTTTTGTCCTCCAGATTCGACCAATGACATCGCATATAACTGGCTAAAGTTCCTTTTTATGGGCACAGCTTTACCTTCAAGTTATGATAGCGTTGGCTATATGGCACAATCCTCGAATATCCAAAAAGCACTTGTTACAGCTCTCGGTTTCTACAGTAATGCCATTCTGGTTTTTGCGGGCTTTATACTTTTTTATCATCTCGTCTCAATGGTTGTGGAGACAGCCCACACTGGTGTGCCGATGGGCAAAAGGGCTAATCAGATTTGGGCTCCCATTCGTTTGGTTGTTGCCGTTGGTCTTCTCGTTCCCGTGAGCAGTGGCAGTCTTAACTGTGGACAATATATTGCCATACAGATGGCCCAATGGGGTACAGGCCTTGCCAGTCAGGTCTGGAAAACATTTGTCGGTCAATTTGGTACCATGGTTTATGTTTCCCCACCTCCACCTGATGTTTATAGTTTGGCCGAAAAAATTGTTAAAAGTGAAGCATGTTTTCTCATGTTTGAGACTGAAAATAATGCCATTCGTAGCTTTAGCTCAACGCAATTTGATAATGAAAGG
>Ga0302274_10002378_pt1 | contig 17261 bp, 12 predicted proteins | sample III_Bog_N2_1_FD_198755 | JGI IMG/M metagenome (GOLD analysis project Ga0302274, IMG submission 198755) | Peat permafrost microbial communities from Stordalen Mire near Abisko, Sweden - III_Bog_N2_1 | ecosystem: Environmental > Terrestrial > Soil > Wetlands > Peat | place: Sweden: Abisko...
ACGCGCCCGCCCCAATGCCGTCGCACCATTCGCGCCAACTGCTGCAAGGCCGCGAGCACGCCGTCGGCCTCCGCATCGGGAACGCGCAGCAGGCGGCTCCGGTCCACACTCTCCGGCGCAACCCATCCCGCGCTCACCACCGCGGCCACCGCGCCGTTCGCCAGCGCCGCCGCGACAAAGTCGTGCCCATCGAAGCGCTCACCGCGCACTGCAAAAAAAAGCTCGCCCGCCGCGACCGTGCGCGAGTCGATCGAGTAGCCCGTCGCCACATCGTTCGCCGCAAAGTCGCCCTCGGCGTGAATCCACTCCGCAACCTGCTTCAGCGTCAGCTTCACCGCATCTCCTTCAAAATCTCTTCCGCAACCACAACGTCATCGAACGGAACCGTGCGGTCGCGCAGAACTTGTTCCTTCTCGTGTCCCTTTCCGGCAAGCAGGACGATGTCTCCCGCGCGCGCGGCACGAATCGCAATCGCAATCGCCGCCGCGCGATCCGGCTCGACGATGCACTCGGTATTCGTCTCGCGAACACCTGCGAGAGCCTCCTCGATGATCGCCATCGGCTCCTCGCTGCGCGGATTGTCGCTGGTCAGCACGACGAGATCGCTCACCGCTGCTGCCGCGCGCCCCATGCGCGGGCGTTTCGTCCTGTCGCGATCGCCACCGCATCCGAAGAGCGTAATCACGCGCCCACCGCGCTCGCGCACCAACTCGCGCCCCAGCGCAATCAGGTTGCGCAGCGCGTCATCCGTGTGCGCGTAGTCCACCACAACCGTGACGCCTGTATCGCCGGACAATACAGCCTGAAACCGCCCCGGAACCGGCTTCAAACTTTTCACCGAATCGGCAACTTCGTCGAATGTCAGGCCCCTCGCAAGAGCTGCGCACATCGCAGCCAGCAGGTTAGAGACGTTGACTCTACCTATTAGCGGCGACTGAATCGGCAGATTGTCGAGAGGCGAATCGAATGAAAAAGTTGTACCTGTGGAGGAGTGTCGAAGATTGAACGCACAATGAGTTGCTTCGGAATTGCCAATTCCATACGTTATCAACTCGCCGCCACGAAACGCCTTGCTCATCGATACGCCATACGCATCGTCCACGTTGACCACATCAACGCGCGGCGGCTTCGTTCCCACGCCTTCAAAGAGCTTTGCCTTCGCCGCGGCGTAGGCCTCCATCGTCCCGTGATAATCCAGATGGTCCTGTGTGAGATTGGTGAAGATCGCCACGTCCACCGGAATGCCCCACACGCGCTCCTGCTCCAGCGCGTGAGACGACATCTCCATCACAGCTTCAGTCGCGCCCGCCTGTACGCCGTCGGCAAAGATCTTGTAGATGTCGCTCGACTCCGGCGTAGTGTGTGGCGACACGCGCACCTCATCGCCGATGCGCGTCTCAATCGTCCCAAGCAGCACGCACTTCCGTCCCACGCTGCGCAGCATCTGCTCCAGCAGATACGCGGTCGTGGTCTTGCCATTGGTTCCCGTCACCGCGCTGATCTTGAGCTTCCGTTCGGGATGTCCCATCACCGCAGCGCTCAACTCCGCCAGCGCGCGCCGTCCATGCGCAACCTGCACCGCGGCAATCGTGGGATGTTCAGTCCGCAGCTTTGCATAGGCTTCCTGCGAGTCGGTGACGATTGCCGTAGCACCCTGCGCGATGGCTGCGTCGATGTAGCGATTGCCATCGGTAGTCCCGCCACGCATGGCCACAAACGCCGTGCCCGCCCTCACGCGGCGCGAGTCGTACTCGACGCCAGTGACTTCGCCGGCATCCCCTCCACTCTCGATCCTCGCAACTTCTTTCAGCGCGTCAGCCCAGTGCATATTCCGATTCTATGTCCCTTACCGGGTCGCTGACTTGCTAACCCGCTGACTTGCTATCGTGAGAAGCGCACGACCACTTCAGTGCCCAGGGGAACCATCGTGCCAGCCGCCGGTGCCTGCTCGCGCGCCAGACCGCTGCCCACCGGCTCAACCCGCAGGCCGAGCTTCGCCGCCGTCTCCACCACCTTGCGCAGCGCGGAGCCGGTGAACGACGGCACGGCCACGCGTGCGCCGGCATCCACCACCACAGAGCCATTGGCGCGCGGCTGCACCTGTGGCGCAACTCTGGGAGCGCGCAGTGCGGAGGAGGAGCCTGGTGCAGCGTCCGGCATCGCCGAAGTTGTCCCGCCATTCGCGTTGAAGGCAGCCAGCACCTTCGCCGGCAGCAGCCCCAGAATGCGCGATGTCTTCGTGCTGCCAGTGGCCCGCGGCGGTGGAACAGACGCAGGAACAGCATTCGTTGCTACAGCAGCGTGGTCTGAGTTCGCATCCGCCGCGTTGCCGGTTGAAGCGCGCAGCGGATCGTCCGCGGGCAGGTTGTTGATCTCGTCGTACATTGCGTTCAAGTCGCTCCCGTGCTCACTTGGCGCATCGCCCGGCATGTCCGCTGAAGCCGCCGCCATCAACTGTTTGCTGGTCTTCAGCGGCTGGTCGTGCGGCACGCCAAGGTACTCCAGCACCTGTTGCGCCACCTCCTGGAAGACCGGCGCAGATACCGCCGCGCCGTAGCGGCTGCCCACCGTTGGCGTGTCAATGACCACCGCAATGGAGATCGCAGGCGAACTGACCGGCGCGAAGCCCGCGAAGCTCGCCACCAGCTTGGTATGCGAGTAGGTATGCGTCGCTGGATCGATCTTCTGCGCCGTTCCGGTCTTGCCTCCGGCGCTGTATCCGTTCAACTGCGCGCCCTTGCCGGTTCCCTCGATTACGATGCCCTGCATCATGGAGCGCATCTTGGCCGCCGTCAGCTCCTGGATCACACGGTGCGCGCCGTCCGGCAAATTTGCCGGAAGCTGGTTCGCGGGACGGAAGGCCGCGGGCTGCAAGCGCGCATCACCCTTCGTCGCATCGGTCGACTGCAGGAGGATGTGCGGCGGCATATACACACCGCCATTGGCAATTGCGCTCACCATGGTTACAAGCTGGATGGGCGTCACACCTACCTCCTGCCCAATCGAGATGGACAGAATGCTGGTGGCTCCCCACTTGCGCGGTGCTTGCAGCAGCCCGCGCGTCTCGCTGGGCAGCTCGATGCCCGAGCGGTCTCCGAAGCCGAAGGCCTTGATGTATTTGTAGAAGGTGTCCGGACCAATCTTCAGAGCCATCTTGGCCGCGCCAACATCGCTCGAGTGCTCCAGCGCGTACTGCACCGTCACGCGGCCGAAGTGGTCGTCCTTGTCGTCGTGCAGCGTGCGCCCGTACATGGTCATCGCGCCGTTCTGGCAGTCCACAATGTCTGTCGGCTCGACGCCAGCCGCGTCGATCGCGGTCGAGTACGTTACCAGCTTGAAGGTCGAGCCCGGCTCGTACACATCGCTCACCGCAAGGTTGGTCAGCGAGCCCGGCTCCATGTGCCGCGAGTCGTTGGGATTGAATCGCGGAGAGACAGCGAGCGCCAGAATCTGCCCCGTGTGCGGGTCCTGCACCACCACCGTGCCATGCAGCGCACCCACTTTGGCCACCTGCTCATCCAGCGCACGCTCGGCCATGTACTGAATGTTGGAGTCGATTGTGAGAACCAGGTTTTCGCCCGGCATCGGCTCGTTCTCCACGCTGCCCATCACATGGCGCCGGGCGTCCACCGCGTTCAGCATGTGTCCCGGCTCGCCATGCATCTCGTTGTCGAACTGCTGCTCCAACCCGCCCAACCCCGTATCGTCCGAGCCCACATAGCCCAGCACCTGCGCGGCCAGATCGTTATTGGGATAGAAGCGCTTGAACTCCTTTTGGAAGTAGACGCCCTTCAAGTTCAGCTCACGCACGCGGTTTGCCATGTCCGCATCCACGCGCCGCGCCACCCACGCAAAATTTTTCGAGTCGTTGAAGCGCGCCAGTATCTGCTGCTCCGACGTGAAATTATCGCTTGGGTCCGTATGCACAATCTGGGCCAGAATCTCCGCCGCGTTGGCACGGTTTCCACCCAATTCCGTTGGATCCGCGTAGATCGAATCCACCGAGACCGTCACGGCCAGCTCACGCAGGTTGCGGTCGTAGAGTACGCCCCGTTGAGGTGCCACCTCGAAGGTGTGCTGCTGCTGGCGTTTTGCCTTGTCGATCCACTCCGAGTGCTGGATCACCTGTAGCCACACAAGCCTTCCGCCGATGACCCCAGCCCACACGCAAAAAAAGATCGCCACCCACGCAAAACGGACCTTGCGGATCGGAGCGGTCAGTGTCCGGCGCGAGGTCTGTCGGGTCGTCTTATTCATGGAATTCGAGATCAACTGTATCGAGTGCACCTAGGGCAGCGTCGGGGTGGACGCCTGCGCCAGCACGGGAACATTGCCGCCAGCCCCATCGGGGCGCACCACCTGGCCCGGCTCGGGTGCGTTGAGACCGAGCTGCTCGCGGGCGATCTGGTCGATGCGCACCGGATTGCTCAACTGGGCTTCGCTCAGCCGCAGTTGCCGGTTCTGCTCCTGCATCTGCGCCACCTGCTGCTTCTGCGTCTCCACCTGGTAGCCAATCTCAATGGCTGAAAAATGCTGCCACACATAGATCATCACCAGCAAAAACAGAATGCTCATGGTCATGGTGAAGATGCGCATCTCGCGCCGCCGCTCCGGGTCGTCGGCCTTCACGATGCGGCTGTTGTCGATGTGCTTGATGAAGAAAACCTCGGGAGTGGGTCCGCGCCGGGCGCGCTTCTGCATCTCGAAGAGTTCGCGGTTGCGCGCCGCGCGGGCCTGCGCAGCATTGTTCATGCCGCCCATTCCGAAGATTGTGCCCTGCTCCGCCATCGCTGCTGTCGCCATCGCCCCTCCTTTTCCTTCGTTCTTATCTCTTGTATTTGTTCGCTGTTCCCTGTTCCCTGTCCCCTGTTGCCAATCTCTCCGCCGACCGCATCTTTGCGCTTCTCGACCGCGGGTTCCGCATCTGCTCCTGCTCCTGGGCAACCACCGGCTTCTTGGTCAAAACCTTATAAATTCCAGCGTGCCCTGCGTCGCGAAACGCATCTTTCACCAGCCGGTCTTCCAGCGAGTGGAAGCTGATCAGCACCAGCCTTCCTCCCGGTTTCAGCAGAGACGGCGCGCTTGCCAGCAGCGTCCTGATCTCCCCCAGCTCATCGTTCACTCGAATTCGAAGCGCCTGAAAGGTCCGCGTCGCGGGATGAATCTTGTCGCCTTTCATTGAGGGGGCCGCGGCCGATACGATCGAAGCCAATTCCGCTGTCGAACGTATCGGCCGGGCCCGCACAATGGCTCTGGCGATTCTCCGCGACCTCCTTTCCTCTCCGAATTCGTAAATCAGGTCGGCGAGTTCGTTTTCGTCTTCCTGATTTACCACTTGCTCGGCCGTCTCCCCACTGCGCGTGTCCATGCGCATATCGAGCGGTGCATCCAGCCGAAAACTGAATCCTCTCTGTGCCTCGTCCAACTGCAGGCTGCTTACGCCGAAGTCGGCAAGCAATCCGTCCAAACTCTCCGGCGCGATCACGTTGGCCGATTCCGAAAACGCTCGCGGCTCGAACGTCACCTCCGGCATCGCGTCGCCGATCTCAGCCCTGACCTCGTCCATCCGGGCCTTCGCCAACTCCATCGCCTGCGGGTCGCGATCGAAGCAGATCAACCTGCCCCGTGCGCCCAGCCTCTTCGCTATCTCCGAAGAGTGCCCGCCCAGCCCGACCGTCGCATCTGCTATCACGCCGCCCGGCCGCACATTGAGGAACTGCAAAACTTCATCTAAAAGAACCGGCACATGTTGCGGTTTATTCATCCCGTCCGCCTCTGTGCTGCCCCTGGGGGCCAAACCAAACTCTTGCTCTCCTGCAAAACTCTTCCCGGCCTACGTCTCGTTCGTCTTTCCCGCAAACGCGCTCAAATCCTCGTCCGTCAGCTCGACCGCGCCCGTGGCCTTGGTCATCATGCCGGTGAAGACCTCGCTGTTCACAACCTCCAGCAGCGTCTGCGACCCCAGCACCTCAACATCGCCCGTCACCTTGGCCATCTCGCGCAGCTTCTGCGGAATCAGCAGCCGGCCCTGCGCGTCCATCTCCGCCATCTGCCCGTAAAAGTTCGTCACATCCTGAAACTTCCGCCGCACCGGGTCCATGGGAGACATCTTCTTCAGCGACTCCTCAATCTCCTCCCACTCCTTCAGCGGATAGATCTGCGCCCGCTTGCCGTCCATGCTCGTGATGTAGAACAGCGGCCCGTAGACCTCGTCCACCCGGCGCTTGAACTCAGCCGGCAGCTTCAGCCGGCCCTTCTCGTCCACGCGTGTTGGGTGATTGCCTCGAAACATCTCAACCTCAGCTCCCTGAACCAAACTTGTCAGCCCGGAGAGTCCATTCTTGTGGGATAAACTGACTTCAATGTGAGTGCGTCATTCCCTTGCACTCCATTTTCTACCACTTTACTCCACACCGCAATCCTGCCGCACCCGCTTCCCGTTGGCAAGCCCTAAATTAGGAGTCAGGCAAAGTATTTTCGGGCCGAATGTGGAAAAATCTACCTGTAGAGGCACTTAAGCCACAACCGCTATATGTAGTGTTTTGCCCGATGGTTCCCCCGCAAACTCCCCCTTGCACCCCACCCAAACCTCATATAGCAAAATAAAAGCGAAGACCGCCCCCACAGCTGCGACCGGCCAGCCCACCATTGCGCCATCACTCGAAGCTTGGAAAAAATTCACCGGGCAATAGCTGAATGGTGTGATAGCCTTCTCACGCATCCCATAACCGCCGAAATCTTCACTGATCGTAAACTCCAGAGCCTGTCTGTGAAAGGACTTCGCCCATGCGCACGTCGTTTGGAAGATGTTGGGTGGGGCAATTGTAAGGCCACTCCTCTGCGCCGTTCCGCTTTTTCTACTGCTTCCTGCCACAATCTGCCACGCGATGGAGTGCTACACCATATCCCTTTATCAAGGGAATGTTCCTCCAGCAACCATCACATCCGTATCTCCCAGCACCTTAGTTGTGGGCCATTCCTACAAGGTTCTCGTCACGGGAGTCTTCACCGGCAACACTAGTTCTGCGATTAGCCCGGGCTGTGATTATTCGGAGGCCTGGGTAACAAAAGGGGATGAAAGCAGTGACCCATATGTCACCATTTCCAACTACGACGAACCATCCGCGTTCGTCAGCTTGACGCAGATGATGTTCGACGTGAAGGTTAAGGATGGAGCATCATCCGGGACCTACGACTTCTCTATGACGTGCGATGGCAACTGCCCATTGGCAACGGCGCCGATTCAGATTAAGGGCTGTGCCGATGAAACCATCACCTCCGTCTCCCCCAACATCTGGTTTGCGGGAAAAGCCTATAAAACCACCATCACGGGGACCAACTTCATCACAAAGGAAAAAGCAACGAAACTTTGTCCCGTGTCCAAGGTCGATGCAACCGCGACCAGCTCTAATGTTTCAGTCTCCGACGTGACGGTCGTCAGCGACACGCAGATCACCGCGACCATTAAACCAGAGAAAGACAGCCCCGTCGAACAGGGCACAGTCACGGTCGATTCGGTGCCATCGAACACGACGATCATCGACAATGAAGTTCAGTGGAACAATCAGGGGACTCTTCAGAACATCGCTGGAATCTTCGCAACCGGCGCCCCGCAGCAGGCGGTCGTTGGCCAGCCAATCATCCTGACAACGAATCCCAACCTGCCTGCCAACATCACAGTAACAGACTCCACCTGGACGGTAGGCGGAACAAGAATTGCCGGATATAAGGCAAACTCAGGATCGGCAAGCGTTACGAAATTGAAGGATGATGACCTGAAGAAGGCAAACATTACCTTTTATTGGGTCTATCCAACTGACAGCACGGTAACCTACAACTACTGCGTAACCATCCCCGGTCTTTCCGCCGACGACATCGCAAGCAAACTCAATTGCAGTCTTACTGAGAAGGCAACCTTCGATGTCAGCGGCGGCGGCAGTATGTCAAGCAACCCCTATAACAAACTCACTATCGATCAACTCACTCCTTGTATAAACTTTAAAGTCCGGACAGGTCCAGGACCGTTCCCTCTGAAACCCTACGTTGTCTATGGGGATGTAACTGGATTCAGCTGTTCAGCCTATTCTGGAAGCACTTTGGGCATCACGTTCACCCCATCAGGCGCCCCGTCCGGCGGGACTTACTCCTATGTCCAACTGATCAACGTCGACAACATCGCATCCAAGAAGGGTGACACGACGAATAGTTGCACGTCCATACAAGGGGTAGACCTTCACTACCCCTACCTGGGAATCATACCTGGCACAAATCCGCCGCAGGCCGAAGATGCTCCTAACGACAAGCTGACGAGGGGCTGGGTGGAGACACGAACCTTTAACGCGACGATGTTCTTGATGTGGACTTCAAGCATTGCGGATTCGATCCCAGTACCGATTGGCTATCAAACGTGGGGATTCACGGGCGGAGCCCATCAGGAGTTTTTGGGACTATGGAAGGCCACAACGGACGGAACGCCAGGAGCTATTGGCGGATTTGAGCCTAGCGAAAACAGCCAGCAGTCAGACGGATACACCGACCTCAAATACGGATATCCAATTTGGAGTGAGGTGTCGGTATGCAACTAAGCACCCAGAAAGACGGAGGAACCATGCGAGTTTTGCTTGGAATATTGATGCTCGGCCTCACGGGTGTCTCGTATCCACAAACATCGAAGCAACCATTCACTATCACCATCAGCACGGATAAACCGGAAGTGAAATCGGGTGACGGTGTATACATCGACGTTGTGATGAAGAATACCTCCGATCACGATGTGGACTGCGCCATCAATGGTCAGAACGCCTTGGATAGGAACTACCAATACGAGGTCTTGGACGACGACGGGAAAGCACTGCCAAAAATCGTGAGGTCGCATCACGTGCCTGGTAACCTATTCCCTTGCATCATCAAACCGGGTGAAACCTCCTCCTCAGGGGGGCTAATCAGCATTCTTTACGATTTCACTCGCCCGGGTAAGTACACAATTCAGGTCTCGCGCCCTGTTTGGGGGGATGATCAACGTCCGGAAAAGGTTGGGAAGGTTCAGATCGACCAGCCGGACATCAAGTCCAACACCATCACCATCACCGTCGTGGGGCCGTAGGCACCACCCCCCGAGCCAAGATGATCCGCCTACCCTAAACGTCCGACTCGATCCCGGTTCCGCTGGCATACATTCCGTGGACATTTAGTGCTGATGCCAATTTAGTAGGTGGAACTTGGTCAGCAGGCGGAGGAGGAGCACCGGTTCTGAACAACTCTGGTCAATCCAATCTATCCGATCCGAGTCAACCGAATTATGGCTATCCGACCTGGACTGGGCCCGCGATACTTAAATACAAGACCAAGTAGAAGTAAGAGTTGGAGGTGGGTTTTGATAACATTCAATCCGTTCAGAAGGAGTTGTGGAGCTATGAGAAGAATTTGTGCATTGTTCTTAATATTTGTATCTTCAGCAGCGATCAGTACATCCTTTGGTCAAACTACAAAGGAACCATTCACCATTAACATCAGCACGGACAAGCAGACCGTGGAAGCTGGATTGGATGTGTACATCAAGATCAAACTTACCAATACATCAGACGAGGTTGTGGATTGTTCTTCATCAGATTCAAATGCGCTGGACTGGCGTTACATCTATGATGTGCGCGATGAAAATGGCAAATCGGTTGAGATTCCAGGAGAACATCCAGAGCTTTGGGGCGGAAGTTGGAGGGGGCCCTGCGCCCTTGCCCCAAGAGATAGCAGGACTAGCGGCAGCCGTCTCAGTACGCTATATGATTTCACCAAGCCCGGCCAGTACACAGTGCAGGTATCTCGGTACGTCGGCAAAAGCGCAAAAGAAGGCGTGGTCAAGTCCAACACCATCACCATCACCGTCGTTGGCCCACAGGCACCACCCCCAGCGCAGCAGTAAGCCCCTCTTCAATCCGCCGCAGACGAAGTCCGCGTCCTGCGGCTGCGGCCCAGCCACCACACCAGGTACGCCAGCACAATCAGGTTCGCCAGCAGCAGGCAGACCCGCAACCAATCCGGGTGCCGCGCTATCGCGTATACCTCCCACGGCAGAAACATTGTGGTCACGCCGACCGTCAGGTACTCGGCCCACACCTGCTCCATCACCAGCCCGATCCCTTCGGTCGTTCTCAGCCCCGCATAGAAGAAGGTTGCCAGGCCGATCTGTTTCATCCGTTGCGCCGTGATCGCGTCCAGGTGGTCGATGACATACGACACCAGCCGCCCATCGGGATCGATCCGCAACCTCTCCGCCAGGCGCACTGCCGCATCTCCCAGATCGTGATGGATGAAGTGGATCGCTCCCGCGCCGACCAGCAGGAAGAAGACCGCCTCGGCCAGTTTGAAGAGGCCAATCAGTAGCAATCCGCTGTCGTGATGCCGTGCGACGCGCTTGTGGACTGCGCCAGTCTTGTGTTCACTGGCCACACCGGTTCTCTTTCCACCAGCTTCGCCGGCTCTCTCTCCACCAGCTTCGCCCACTTTTTTTATCTCAACCGCACTTCCCATATCCCCTACGCCGCGTCCCACCTGCAACATGCCCCACAACCAGTTGACGAGTGCCGCGCGCGATTGTCAACCGCAGGCGGCTCGACTGAGCGCTGAGACTACTGGGGAAGGACTTCAATGCCTGTCACAGTCGCATAGCCCTCCACCGGAACGAAACTCAGGAGCAATTTGCCCTGGGCATTGGGCTCGAGGCCTGTGGCCTTGCGAAACACAACGTCTGTCTGGCGCGCCTCTTTCACCAGGTTGAAGTTATTCAGCAGCACCTTCCCGTTGCAGAACACATTGAAGATATGGGCGACTGCGGCCCGGTCATCACCGGACAAAGAGAGTGGCTGGTCCCAGTCGCCGTGGCGTGCCGCAAAATGCAGCAACACAGTGTATTTCCCCGGTGACACGGGAATCGCATAGGAGAAGTTGCCCCAGCGCTCGGTTTCGTATAGTTCCGGGTCGTCGGTCCCGCTGACTGGAGAAGTGTAGGAAGCCATCTGGCCGCCCTCGAAATAGTTGTCCGGGCTCCACCAGTGGCTATCGTTGGAATAATAGGGAGTCTGCCTGGCCAGAAGGCGTATAGGCCGGATGTGTCCCCGGACTCCAGGCAGGATCTCGATGGCCGATAGGATGGCCTGCATCCCATCCTCCCCGGATAATTCGAGATCGAGCAGCCCATCCGCAGCCGGTTCTATGTCCGGGAAGACCTTGACATCGGCGGTACGGCTGCCTCCGGCATCGGCCACAACATCGAAGCGGCTCAGCAGCGTCTTGCCGTTGGCGCGCACGCTCAGGATACGGCTGCCTTCTCCGCTCGTCTCTGTGGACTCCGGGCCATAGACCGTCTCGGCAAAATGCAGGCGCAGTTCGTAGATGCCCTTTTTCAGAGGAATCTTGTAGCGAAATTGTCCTTGTCGGCTGGTGCGGTAAAAACCTGGGTCCTGCGTGCGCCAGATGTGCTCGACGGAGCTTTTCACCGCGGTGCCGCCATCGAACCAGATATCGGCGTTCCACAATTTACCTGCATGATCGACAAAGCTGCGGCTTGAACCGGACAGGATGCGGACCTCTTCCCCGATGGGCGGGCCAATCTGCGGTTCCGTGGGCTGTGCCGAAGGCTGATTCAATAGCGCAGCAGAGTATGGCCGCTTCTCGTGCCGGAGAAAAAACAGGGCACAGCTCAGGCCCAGCAGCAGAAGCGCAACTGCGGCGGCAAGCCACAAGGTCCGGCGACCGGGACGACGAAACCGGTGTTCCGCCTGGCGATGGCCGGTGCTCCCGGTTCCGGACTGGCCGGCAACGGACGGGACCTCCGCAGGGAACGCGCTCTCCCTCTGCGGTGAAGCTCCCGATTTGAATTCAGGAACATATTGCCCCACGGGAATAGTGATATGGAGCCGGTGCGACGAGCCTTCGTTGGCATAGTACTCAGCCAGACGCTTGCGCAGGCGGTTGGCCTCCACCCGCACAATGGAATCGGAGTTCTGATCGAAGGAAGCTCCGCGATGGAATACGTCCACCCCGATGGAATATTCCTTGATCTGGTTGGCTTCCCCATCGAAGAGCTTCTCGCATAGGTAAGACAGCAGATGAGCGAGGATGGGCGCGCGCGTAAAGTACTTCGACTGAAGCACCGCCTCCACTTCCGCACGCCGGGCATCGAGATCGAGCGGTCCTTGGCTTTCCATCGCCATCCTTGCCATTCCAAAATGATTGTAATGTTAGCGCTCTCCAGCCTGTTGCGGGTGTGTTAACGGTGAAACCGGAGGGTGGGAAGAGGGATGTAACGGCAGGGCACCTCCTCAACATCCCACCTGTGTGTTCCTCCGGGCCGATTTCACAATGGTCGTAAGTAACCACAGCGCCGTGAGTTCGCCTGCGACGCACCGGGTTTAACCCCGCCGAAACAGGCAGGTAGCAGGGTTAGCGTTGTGCGCTGCCCAGGCTAGGCCTCTACTGGGGTCGATGCAGAGAGCAGGTCGCTGGAGACGGCAGATGCAGTCGCCGTCTTGCATCGAATGCCCATTCGCAGAGGAGATGACCCATGAAAAAACTGGTGATGATGCTCATGGCAACGGGCCTGCTGTTTTGCGCGGCGCCGTACGGAATGACAGCCCCGCTCCAGAATGGGGCGATGCCGGACAAGCTGGCGGGCGCCAGAATCGCCGAGGTGAAAGGAGACGTGGCGCGCATACGCAAAGATTATGTGTCGGCCGTCTCCGACTATCTCACGGCGCTGCGCGTCGACCGTCAGAATGCCGAGATCTATAACAAGCTGGGCGTGGCCGAACTCCAGTTGGGTGATCGCAGTTCGGCGCACAAGTACTTTGAACGCTCCGTAAAATACAACCCCCAGTACGCTGTTGCGCTGAACAACCTTGGAGCCACAGCCTGCCTTGACCGGAAGTACAAGCTTGCCGTCGGCTACTTAAAACAGGCGTTGGCACTGGATGAGCCGAAAGCTCCTACCCACATCAACCTGGCGGAAGCCTGGATCGGCCTTGGCCAGACAGATCGCGCCATGACGGAATACACGCGGGCCCTCGAGCTGGACCCCGACGCCCTGAGCGAGAATGAGAATGGGGTCCTGGCGAGGATCAGCACGCCGGAACAGCGCGCCCGCGCAGACTATATTATTGCCAAATCGTATGCCAGGCGCGGCAACTTCGAACAAGCCCTGGAGTATTTGAGCAGGGCCAAAGAGGACCGCTTTCCCGATCTCGCCAAAGTCTATGCCGACCCGGAGTTCGCACCTCTCTGGAAGGACCCCCGTCTGGCTAAAATCATCAAGCGATAGAAGCTATTTTGTCTCGCTTGAATCGCCGCGATTCCGCAAACCGCCTGCCGCAGAAGCGCCGCCTATCTCAGCGCCATGCGCCGGCTCTCCATCGCGACGAGATACGGTCGCGCCTTCTCCAGCGCAGCCTCCGCCGTCAAACCATACTTCTCGCGCAGATCTTCCAGCTTGCCGTGCTCGATGAACTGGTCGGGCCAGCCCACGCGCACCACCGGCACGTCGAGTTCCAGTTCGCTCAGCGCCTCCAGCACCGCCGAGCCGAAGCCTCCGGCCAGCACATGGTCCTCCAGCGTCAACAGCAACCCGCAGTGGCGCGCAAATTCGGCCACCGTGACGCGGTCAATCGGCTTGGCGAAGCGCGGGTTGATCACCGCCGCTGAAAATCCCTCGCGCTCCAGCATCTCGGCCAGACGCACGGCCTCGGGAAGCATCGCGCCCAGCCCGAAGATGGCAACGTCGTTGCCGTCGCGGACCAGCTCGGCAACGCCAATCTCCAACGCCCGCGGCTGCGCCTTCACCGTCACGCCGGGCCCCGCGCCCCTCGGGTAGCGGATCGCCACTGGCCCTGGGTGCAGCATCGCCGTGTACATCATGTCGGCCAGTTCGTCCTCGTCCTTGGGAACCATGTGGACGATGTTGGGAAGGCTGCGCAGGTAGCTGATGTCGAAGAGCCCGTGGTGCGTCGGCCCGTCGTCGCTGGAGAGGCCGCCGCGGTCCATGCAGAAGACCACCGGAAGGTTCTGCAGGCACACGTCATGCACAATCGGATCGAACGCACGTTGCAGGAATGTCGAGTATATGGCGCAGAACGGCTTGTATCCCTTGGTCGCCATGCCCGCCGCGAAGATCACCGCGTGCGCCTCCGCGATGCCCACATCGAAGTAGCGCGAAGAGTGCTTCGGACGGAAGATGTCGAGCCCGGTGCCGCTGGGCATCGCCGCCGTAATCGCCACAATCTTGTCGTTCTCGTCGGCCAGTTTCGAGAGAGTCTCGCCAAAGACATCCGAGTAGGTCTTCTGCCCGGCCGGCTTGGTCTCGCCCGTCTCCGGATCGTACGGCCCCAGCCCGTGGAACTTCTTCTGCTTCTCCTCCGCCGGCTGGAAGCCGCGCCCCTTCTGCGTAATCGCGTGCAGGATCACCGGCTTGTTCTGCTGCTTCAGAAACTTGAATGTCTCGATCAGCAGCGGCAGGTTGTGTCCGTCCACCGGCCCGTAGTAGCTCAGCCCGAACTCCTCGAAGAGAATCCCCGGCCCGATCAGTCCCTTGGCTGCCTCCTCCGCCTTGCGTGCCACATGCCGCACTGTCTTGCCGCCGAAGCGCTCCAGCATCGTGGCCGCGCGGTCGTGCATTGCGGCAACCGTCGGATTGGTCACGATCTTGTGAAAGTATTGCGCGATCGCACCCACGTTCTTGTCGATCGACCATGCATTGTCGTTCAGCACCACGATCAGCCGCTTGGTCTGCAACGCGATGTTGTTCAGTGCCTCGAAGGAGATTCCGTTGGTGAACGCCGCATCTCCGCACAGCGCGACAATGTGTTCCTTGCCGCCGGACATGTCCCGCGCCACGGCCATGCCAAGCGCCGCGCTCAGCGCAGTGCCCGCGTGCCCCGCGCCATAGCTGTCGTGCTCGCTCTCGGTGCGCAGCATAAATCCGTTCAGCCCGCCCGCCTGCCGTATCGTCTCGAACCGGCGGTTGCGACCGGTCAGCATCTTGTGGACATACGCCTGGTGGCTCACGTCGAAGACGAAGCTGTCGCGCGGCGTGTCGAAGACGTAGTGCAGCGCCAGTGTCAGCTCCACCACGCCCAGGTTTGGGCCCAGGTGGCCGCCCGTCTTGGCGACGCCAAGGATCAGCCGCTCGCGTATCTCTTCGGCAAGTTGAGTCAGTTGCGGAATGGTCAACCGCTTCACATCCGCCGGAGACTCGATCCCGCTCAACAGCTCTTCCATGCTCATCCTGTCTGAAACTGTTGCCTGCCATGCGTCCTTCGTTTGCGCAGGAGCCCCAGCCCTTTAGTATACCAATCTCTTGGGTGTGCCCGCGGCCATTGCATTCACTCTGGTCTAATCCGCTGCATCCACGAATCTTCAAGCCCCTGAAGTACCACAGGCTTCCCCCAAAAGTGCCAGTACCACATGCCCGCCCATCGCTTACCATCGAGATCTGAGATGATCGCCACATTGGTAACACGCGAAATTACGCGAAGTGAAGCCTTGCGGTTCGAGACCCTCGATCGATACGAGATCCTCGGTGCATTGCCCGACCCCGCCATCGACGACCTCGTCGAGCTGGCCGCAAAAGCCTGCAACGCCACCGTCGCCGGGCTCTCCTTTGTCGCCGCCGACCGCATCTGTATCTACTCCCGATGCGGCTTCCGCGACACCGAGCTGCCTCTCGGCAGCCTGCCCTCGGTGCCCCCGTTGCGCAGCCAGAGCGTGTACGAGATCTCCGACGCCTCCGATCACCCCGCCTTCTCCCCTGGCGGGATACTGCTCGCAGGCCGCACCTTCCGCTTCTATGCCGACGCCCCGCTCACCACACCCTCCGGAATTCGCCTTGGCTCCCTCTTTGTCCTAGACGTCCCCGCGCGAAGGCTCACCCCCCTGCAGACGCAGACCCTCGGCGTCCTTGGCCGGCAGGCGATGACCTCGATCGAACTCAGCCACTCCCAGCGCCAGATGGAGCGCGCCGGCCGCGCCCGCCAACGGATCGAATCCACACTCACCGTCGAACGCAACTTCGTCTCCACCGTGCTCGACACCGTCGACGCCCTGGTCGCCGTCTTCGACACCGCCGGCCGCATCGTCCGCTTCAATCGCGCCTGCGAGGCCGCCTCTGGATACAACTTCCCCACCCTGGTGGGACGGACCCTCTGGGACAAGCTCATCCCCCATGCAGACATCCCCGCTGCCGTGCAGAACTTCGAGCGCCTGCGCGCCAATGGCTCGCCCGCCGCATTCGAGAACCAGTGGCTGCACCGCGACGGAAGCCTGCGCCGTATCGCATGGTCGGCCTCGCCGATCTTCGACGACCAGGGACATATCAACTTCATCATTGCCACCGGCATCGACGTCACCGTCCAGCGCGGCGCCGAAGAGACCCTGCGAGAGAGCGAAGCCCGCTACCGCCAGCTCGTCGAAGGCTCGCTCGGCATGGTCTGCACCCACGATCTGCAGGGCCTTCTGCTCTCCGTCAACAACCACGGTGCGCAGAGCGTCGGCTATACCCGCGAAGAAGTGATCGGCCATCGGCTCTCCGAGTTCATGCCCGAGGATCGCCGCGCGGAATTCGATAATTACCTCAGCTACATCGTAAACAAGGGCGAGGTCCAGGGGCTTCTCCACCTGAGCCACGCCAACGGAGAAGCGCGCGTTGTCGCATTCCGCAACAAGCTCATCCAAACCCCTGGGCGAGACCCCTACGTCCTCGGTTTCGGCATCGACATCAGCGAGCAGGTCCGCGCAGAAGACCGGCTGCGAGACCTGATGCGCCAGTCCGACTCCGTCCTCGAGTCCGTCGGCGACGGCATCTACGGCATCGACCTCGACGGCAACTGCACCGTCGTCAACCCCGCCGCCGCACAGATGCTCGGCTTCAAACCCGACGAGATCCTCGGCCGCAACATGCACTCGCTCATCCACCACACCCGCGCCGATGGCACCCCCTATCCGGAGGAAGAGTGCCCCATTCAAAACACCATCCGCGACCTCGACACCGTCCGCATCTCCAATGAGGTCTTCTGGCGCAAGGACGGTACCAGCTTCCCGGTCGAGTACGTCGCCCGTCCACAGATCGAAATCGAGCCCGAACCCCAACCCAAAATCGATCCCAAAATCGAATCCGGAATCCTGTTTGAAATCCAGCCCGCAGTTCAGCCCAAAGTGCAGCCCGAAATCGATCCCGCCTCCCTGAACGCAAGGCCTGCGGGAAAGGCCGTCGGCGTTGTCGT
>Ga0302274_10002380_pt1 | contig 17260 bp, 17 predicted proteins | sample III_Bog_N2_1_FD_198755 | JGI IMG/M metagenome (GOLD analysis project Ga0302274, IMG submission 198755) | Peat permafrost microbial communities from Stordalen Mire near Abisko, Sweden - III_Bog_N2_1 | ecosystem: Environmental > Terrestrial > Soil > Wetlands > Peat | place: Sweden: Abisko...
GGTGGAGTGGACACAACCGCAAGGCGAGCCGATCAAGGTGAGCTTGGCACAAGGCAATATTCCGCAAGAGCTGAAATTCCGCGATGAGACACTGGTTCAAACGCTGGAAACCTATCGCAAACTGGTGCAACAAAGCGACGCGCGCCTGATCGTATTGCCGGAAACAGCGGTGCCGCTACTGCGTGAGGAGATGCCGGAAAACTATGCCGCCATTCTGCGCGACCATGTGCGGCAGAATGGTGGCGACATTATCATCGGTGCATTTGAGCGCGATCATGGGCAGTATTACAACAGCGTATTCACGCTCGGCACGGCGGAAAGCCAAAGCTATCGCAAGAACCATCTGGTGCCGCTGGGCGAGTTTATTCCGCTGCGACCGGTTTTGGGTTGGTTCATCAACGAAGTGCTGAACATTCCGATGGGCGATCTGGCGCGTGGCGGCATCGACCAGCCACCGCTCAAAGTGGCGGGACAAAAAATCGCCGTAAACATCTGCTATGAAGACGCGTTCGGCGAAGAGATCATTCGGCCGTTACCCGAAGCGACTTTACTGGTGAACGTCAGTAACGACGCATGGTACGGCAACTCTCACGCCGCGATGCAGCACAACCAGCTTTCACAGATGCGCGCGCTGGAAACAGGGCGCATGATGTTGCGCGCCACCAACACCGGTGTCACCTCTATCATCGGGCGCAGTGGGCACATCCTGGAAATGTTGCCGCAGCACGAAGAAGGCATACTTACAGGGATGGTGCAGGGCTATGTGGGCAGTACGCCTTATGTGCGTTGGGGCAATGCGCTGGTGATTGGGCTGATCGGGTTGATGCTGGCGGTGGCGTGGTGGCGCAGACGATGAGTTGGGTGTGCTATGTCTTGCGCTGTGCGGACGATACCTTATATTGCGGCATCACCAATGATCTGGACAAGCGCCTCGCGGCACATAATGCGGGTGAGGGAGCGAAGTACACGCGTGGACGCACGCCGGTAAAGCTGGCCTATTGCGAATGCTGTGCCGATAAATCCACCGCGCTGAAGCGTGAGATTGAGATCAAGAGATTGCCGCGTACGGAGAAATTGGCGCTGATTGATTCAAGTCTAAAATCTCCTTTACCCTGCGTCACGGGGTGGATTCACTCTGCGCCGACAGTCGAAAGCTAGTAAAATGCGCGCTTTGCAATCCAGCCGGATTTAACGATGTTGACCTTTCAGCAAATCATCCTGACGCTACAGAATTATTGGGACAAGCAAGGCTGCGCGCTGCTGCAACCCTATGATATGGAAGTCGGAGCGGGGACTTCGCACACGGCGACTTTTCTGCGCGCCATCGGCCCGGAGCCGTGGAAGGCCGCTTATGTGCAACCTTCGCGCCGCCCCAAGGATGGGCGTTACGGCGAGAACCCCAACCGCTTGCAACATTATTACCAGTATCAAGTGGTGCTGAAACCCGCGCCGGAAAATATTCTCGAACTCTATCTCGGCTCGCTCGAAGCGCTGGGTTTTGATCTCAAGAAGAATGACATCCGCTTCGTCGAGGATGACTGGGAAAATCCCACCCTCGGTGCATGGGGGTTGGGCTGGGAGGTGTGGCTGAACGGCATGGAAGTTACGCAGTTCACTTATTTTCAGCAGGTCGGCGGCATAGACTGCAAACCGATCACCGGCGAAATTACTTACGGGCTGGAACGCCTCGCCATGTACCTGCAAGGCGTGGAGAACGTATTCGACCTGACTTGGGCGGAAGGGTTGACATACCGAGATGTCTATTACCAGAACGAAGTGGAACAGTCTGCTTACAACTTCGAGCACAGCGATGTGGAGTTCTTGCGGGGCGTGAAAGATGAGCATGGTGAAACTGTTATGCCTGGCGCTTTCGAGAGTTATGAAAAACAGGCCAAGTATCTAATGGAGCAAAAGCTCACCCTGCCAGCGTATGAACAAATCTTGAAAGCCGCGCATACCTTCAACCTGCTGGATGCGCGCGGCGCGATCTCGGTTACCGAGCGTGCCGCCTACATCGGACGTATTCGCAACTTGGCCAGAAGCGTTGCACAGAGCTACCTCGACAGTCGTGCACGTTTGGGCTTTCCGATGGCGCCGCGTGCATGGGCGGACGAGGTGCTGGCGCAACTGGAAAAGAAAGCAGCTTAAATCATGACGACAAAGAATTTATTAGTTGAACTGTTCGTCGAGGAATTGCCGCCGAAGGCGCTGAAGAAATTGGGTGAAGCATTTGTAGGCGTCTTATTTGAATCGCTCAAGGTGCAAGGGCTGACTGCTGCCGATTCAGTAGTTACACCATTTGCGTCACCACGTCGTCTTGGTGCGCACATCACGAAAATCGCCAGTCAGGCTGCAAACAAGCCGGTTTCACAAAAGCTCATGCCGGCGAATGTGGGGCTTGATGCCAGCGGCCATGCAACACCTGCGTTGCTCAAAAAATTAACGGCATTGGGAAAGGATGCGAGCGTGGTTTCGCAACTCAAGCGCGAAAATGATGGCAAAACAGACATTCTATTCTTGGATGCAATTGCGCAAGGAGTGGCACTCGCCGACGGTTTAACAATAGCCTTGTCCGATGCTATTTTCAACCTTCCTGTTCCAAAGCTTATGACTTATCAGCTTGCTGACGGTTGGACAACTACGCATTTTGTGCGTCCGATCCATGGGCTTGTGGCGCTACATGGGGCATCCATCGTGCCGATTAAATTCCCCCAACGAGGATTAGAGGCAGGTCAAGAAACTATGGGGCATCGCTTCGATGCCAAGATTTCACCAGTAGATATTAAAGATGCTGACAGCTACGAAGCGCAGATGGAAAACGAAGGTGCGGTGATTCCGAGTTTTGAAAAACGCCGCGCCGAGATCGTGCGCCAGTTGGCGGAAGCCGCAGCGAAGGTGGGCGGTGGGGTGAAGCCCATTGCAGATGACGCATTGCTGGACGAGGTAACCGGACTGGTCGAGCGTCCCAATGTTCTGGTCGGGCAGTTTGAATCGGAATTCCTCGAAGTGCCGCAGGAATGCCTGATTCTGACCATGAAGGCGAATCAGAAATATTTTCCGCTGCTGGATGCTAAGAGAAAACTTACCAACAAATTTTTGATAGTGTCCAATATCCGTCCGGAAGATACGAGTTTGATAATCGGCGGCAACGAGCGCGTAGTTCGTCCACGTTTGGCCGATGCGAAATTCTTCTTCGACCAAGATCGCAAGAAAACGCTGGAGTCGCGCGTGCTCGGCCTCGCCAAGGTGGTTTACCACAATAAGCTCGGGACACAAGGCGAACGTGTGCAGCGCGTCTGCGCCATCGCCAAGGCCATCGGCCAGCAACTCGGTGGCGATAGTCTCGCGCTGCAAGCCGAGCAGGCGGCGCTGCTGTCCAAAGCCGACTTGCTCACCGACATGGTGGGTGAGTTTCCCGAGCTGCAAGGCATCATGGGACGCTATTACGCGCAGCATGATGGGCTAAGCGATGACATTGCTTATGCAATTGAGGATCACTACAAGCCGCGTTTTTCCGGGGACGAATTGCCGCGTAATAATGTTGGCATTTGCGTGGCATTGGCGGACAAGCTGGAAACACTGGTGGGTATGTTTGGAATCGGACAAATTCCAACTGGAGACAAAGATCCGTTTGCATTACGTCGTCATGCATTGGGCGTAATTCGGATGTTGGTAGAAAAAGAGTTGAATTTTAGTCTGGGAAAGTTGATAGATATTTCATCTGGTGCATTTGAAGGTGTGGCTCAGATTCAAGGAGGGGCAGTTAAAGTTGGTTCGGCTAATTTTGAATTTCGTTTAGGTTTCTCTGGGGCAGGGCATGACGATTTAACCAACTTTATTTTTGACCGACTATCAGGCTCCTTGCGTGACCAAGGTTACAGCGCGCAAGAAATAGATGCGGTGTTGTCGTTGCGCCCGCAACTGCTGAACGAGGTGCCTAAATGCCTTGCCGCCGTGCGAGCCTTCGCAGCCTTGCCGGAAGCGTCCGCTCTAGCATCCGCCAACAAGCGCGTCGGCAACATCCTTAAGAAGGCTGAGGGTGACGCAGCCCTTCGACAAGCTCAGGGCGAACGGGCTGAAATTAACGTTGCGCTATTGCAGGAGCCAGCCGAACAAGCTTTGCATCAGGCGTTGAGCCAGATCGTACCCAAGGCCAATGCAGCATTCGCAGCTGGGGATTACACCGCATCGCTGCAAGCTTTGTCCGCGTTGCGTGAGCCAGTGGATGCGTTCTTCGATAACGTAATGGTGAATGCAGAAGACGAGAAGCTACGTGCCAACCGCCTCGCGTTGCTGGCACAATTGCATCAGGCGATGAATCGCGTCGCCGATATTTCAAAGTTGGCGGCATGATGATGAAAAAATGTCGCGTAGCATTGCTACCTGTTCCAACTAACGACTAATAACTTACGACTATTAACTGATGTTATGAACCTGATAATTCTAGACCGCGACGGCGTCATCAATTGCGACTCCGACCAGTTCATCAAGAATCCGGAAGAATGGAAACCTATTCCCGGTAGCCTGGAAGCCATTGCACGCCTGTGCCAAGCGGACTACCGCGTGGTGGTGGCGACCAACCAGTCCGGGATTGGTCGCGGTCTATTCGACATGCACACGCTCAACGCCATTCACGACAAGATGCACAAAGCGGTGGCGCTGGCGGGGGGGCGTATTGATGCAATTTTTTACTGTCCGCATACAGCGGAATCCGATTGCCATTGCCGCAAGCCCAAGCCGGGGATGCTGGAAGACATTGCGGCGCGCTATAACGTGAATTTACAAGGCGTGCCAGTAGTGGGCGATTCGCTGCGCGATCTGACATCTGCCGCGAAAGTGGGCGCGCAGCCGATGCTGGTGCTCACCGGCAAGGGAACCAAGACCCAGGCTGCGGGCGGGCTGCCGGAAGGTACGCTGATTTATCCCGACCTGGCGGCAGCTGTGGCGACTTTGGTTTAATGACGAAAAAAATTAGCCACGGATTAACACGGATGTTCACGGATGAAAATGCGTTGCCAAGTTTGAGTAACTGTAACCAAGGTTTTATCAGTGTAAATCCGTGTTAATCTGTGGCTAAATTGCCCTTCAATCCATGATATTCGCCCGTTCGCTGATTTTCCTGTTGCTGCAAATTCTCATTACGCCGCTGTTTACGCTGCTCGCTTTGCTGTCTTTCCCGCTACACCCCATCACTCGTTACCGCATTATTTCTGGTTGGGCGCTCACCGTGCTGTGGCTGCTGCGGGTGTTGTGCGGCATCCGTATCGAAGTGCGCGGCGCGGAAAATATTCCCAAGGAACCGTGCGTCGTGTTGTGCAAGCATCAGTCCGCTTGGGAGACCATCGCACTGCAAAAAGTATTCCCGCCGCAAGTGTGGGTGCTCAAGCGCGAATTGCTGTGGCTGCCCTTCTTTGGCTGGGGGCTGGCGATGACCAGCCCCATCGCGATCAAGCGTAGCGAAGGCCGCGAAGCGATTAAACAGTTGCTCAAGCAGGGCAAGGATCGCTTGGAGTTGGGTTTCTGCGTGGTGATTTTCCCGGAAGGAACACGCATCCCTTATGGGCAGCGCGGCAAATACAAGATCGGTGGTTCTATGCTTGGTGCGCACTGCGGTGTGCCGGTGGTGCCGGTGGCGCACAACGCGGGCAAGCTGTGGGGGAAGAATTCATTCCTCAAGCATCCCGGCGTGATCACCATGAGCATAGGTGCACCGATAGATCCTGCGGGGCTTAAGGCCGACGAGATCAACCGGCGGGCGGAAGAGTGGATTGAAAACGAAATGGTGCATTTAGCCTGATGTTGAAAAATGTTCGCCGCCTGATAACCCCCTCCGCTGTCGAACAACGCAGCATCCAGTTGGCAGGAAAGCCAGTCACCTATACTCTCAAGCGCACCGGCAGGCGCCGCAGCATAGGCTTGCGCATTGATGACCGTGGCCTCACGGTCAACATACCGATGCGTGCTTCGGAAAAATGGCTGCACAGCGTGTTGCAGGAAAAAGCGGCGTGGGTGGTGGAAAAACTTGAAAGTTGGCAGTCGAAGAAACCTGTACCGCAACAATGGGTGGACGGCGAAGCGATATTATATCGCGGCGAGACGTTCACTCTGCGCATTATCCCCAGCCTGTTCGATGCGCCTCCGCAACTGCATGGCACACAATTGGTCGTCCATGTTTCCCAAACGGATAACCCGGCCGTGATAGAGAAAGCCGTCATGCGCTGGTATCGGCATGAAGCGCTGCAATTGTTCAGCGAGTGCGTCGCACATTTTTCTCCGCTGATGAATGCCAATCCGCGTGAAATAAAACTTTCTTCTGCACGTACCCAGTGGGGAAGCTGCACTGCGCGCGGCACGGTACGGCTGAATTGGCAGCTCATCAAGATGCCCTTGCATCTGATTGATTATGTCGTGGTGCATGAACTCGCCCACCTGCGCGAGATGAACCATTCTGCGGCGTTCTGGAGTGTGGTGGAGGCAGTGTGCCCGGATTATGCGAAGCGGCGCGGGGAATTGCGGAAATGGGGGGTGATGTCGGGTGAGTGAGGGGCGGCGTATAAAAGGGCGCAATACGCTACGTGCGTAGAGTTGCCACATGCACTACGAGTTCATCGCAATCCCCAATCTTTAACCCCTCCTGCCGGATTGCCTGACGGACATGGTCTTTGCCCGCTATCTGCCAAATGTCGTACAATGAAACATCTTTATTATCCAAGTTAGGCTCGTCCTTGCCTTTACCTCCTGCATCGCTTCTTAAAATTCTTGTCGTTGACGATGACCGTAGCACAAGAATGTTGCTTAAGGCATTTCTCGGACGTCAGTACGCTATTGTCGAGGCCGTTAATGGTAAAGAGGCAATCGAAGTATTCGACCGCGAAAATCCAGATTTGATCCTGATGGATGTCACCATGCCGGAGATGACAGGCTACGAAGCTGCCACAATCATCAAGCTACGGTGTGGTAATCATTTTGTGCCCATCATCTTTCTCACAGGTCTCAACGATGATGAAGCGTTGTCTCAATGCGTAAAATGCGGCGGCGACGATTTTCTGTCCAAGCCATTCAATCGTGTGTTATTGAACGCCAAAATTACGTCGATGCAGCGTATTAGCCAAATGCATAGGGAGCTGGAAGACTATAAGAATCGCACGGATGAAGAAATCGAATTTACACATCATGTTTTTAATGCGCTGACCAAGCGCATGAGCGGCAACATCGTGACAGGGCTGGATCATTGGGCGCTCTCTGCCGGACACTTTAGCGGCGATCTGATGATTTACGATAAATCTGCTTCCGGTAAACTTTATCTGCTGGTAGGGGATTTTACCGGGCACGGTTTTTCTGCCGCGATAGGCGCTTTGCCTACCTCCGACGTGTTTTTTGCAATGACGCAACGCGATTTAAAACCTGCGGACATTCTCGCCGAGATAAACCGCAAGCTGCGCGAAATTATGCCCACCGGACATTTTTGCGCGACGGTACTTGTATGCTGCGACCCCGCTACCCGTCAGGTCGAGATATTCAATGGCGGCCTGCCACCAGTGCTAATACTGGATGCGGCAGGCAATATTAAGAGCCGCGTCATCTCATCCAATCTCGCACTGGGTGTGCTACCCGCAAGTTTGTTCAGCGCAGAGATCACCCAGGTAGAAAATATTACCAACACTACGCTGCTAATTTATAGTGATGGGGTGACCGATGCACAGAATGCCACAGGCGAAATGTTCGGTGATGACCGCTTGCACGCCGCGCTGAGCGTCGGCAAAAAACCTTTCGACTCAGTCAAGGCGGCGCTGGAAAAATTTATCGGCAACCGCCCACCGGAAGACGACATCTCGCTGATTACTCTCAGGCTTTAATTTTGTTGGATTGTAGATGGATCAGGAAGTTATGGAATCAATGTTTAACTAACTGAAGTTGAATGAATCCATCGGGAGGTTTCAGCGAGCACTGTTTCAGTTCCGTATTTCCGCCCACTCCCTCCACCGTGTTAAAATGCGCGTCTTTCTCGTTTACCGTTAATTTAGAAGGCTTGCCATGTTCTCCAGCAAAAATACTATTGCCCATACCGATCCCGAACTGTGGGCCGCGATTCAGGATGAAAACCGTCGTCAGGAGGATCACATCGAGTTGATTGCCTCGGAAAACTACACCAGTCCGGCGGTGATGGAGGCGCAGGGCAGCAAGCTTACCAACAAGTACGCCGAAGGATACCCCGGCAAGCGCTACTACGGCGGCTGCGAGTATGTGGATATTGCGGAGCAACTGGCGATAGATCGCGCCAAGGCGCTGTTCGGTGCGGAATACGCCAATGTGCAACCGCATTCCGGTTCGCAGGCGAATCAGGCGGTGTATGTGTCGGTGCTCAAACCGGGTGATACGATTTTGGGCATGAGTCTGGCGCATGGCGGCCATCTGACCCACGGTGCATCGGTGAACATTAGCGGCAAGCTGTATAACGCCATCCAGTACGGCCTGAACGACAAGGAAGAAATCGACTACGATCAGGTGCAGGCATTGGCGCTGGAGCACAAACCCAAAATGATCGTGGCAGGCGCATCCGCTTACGCACTGGTGATCGACTGGAAACGCTTCCGCGCGATTGCTGATAGCGTCGGTGCATACCTGTTCGTGGACATGGCGCATTACGCAGGTTTGATCGCGGCGGGTGTTTATCCCAGCCCGGTCGGCATCGCGGATTTCGTCACTACCACCACGCATAAGACGCTACGTGGCCCGCGCGGCGGCCTGATTCTCGCCAAGGCCGAGTATGAGAAGGTGCTGAACTCCGCGATCTTCCCCTGTTTGCAAGGTGGCCCGTTGATGCACGTGATCGCTGCCAAGGCAGTGGCGCTCAAGGAAGCGGCCAGCCATGAATTCAAGGTCTATCAGCGGCAAGTGGTGGATAACGCGCGCGTGATGACCAAGGTATTACAGGAACGAGGCCTGCGCATCGTTTCCGGGCGCACCGACAGCCACGTGTTTCTTGTGGATCTGCAACCCAAGCACATCACCGGCAAGGATGCCGAAGCTGCGCTGGGCCGCGCCCATATCACGGTGAACAAGAACGCCATCCCGAATGATCCGCAAAAGCCCTTCGTCACCAGCGGTATCCGCATCGGCAGCCCCGCAATGACTACGCGCGGCTTCAAGGAACTGGAAGCCGAAGTGCTCGCCAATCTGATCGCCGACGTGCTCGATGCGCCGAACGACGCCGCCGTGACCGCGCGCGTGGTGGGCGAAGTGAAAAAGCTGACTACACAGTTTCCGGTTTATGGAGAATAGCCGTAAGTTATTAGACCTGAGTTTGTAGTTAATTAAAAATCGACTTTCAACTAATAACTCATTATGAAATGTCCATTCTGTAAAGGTCCTAACACCCAAGTTGTGGATACGCGCGAGAACGAGGAAGGCGATAGTATCCGCCGTCGCCGCCGTTGTCTGTCGTGCGAGAAGCGCTTTAGCACTTTTGAAACGGTGGAGTTGCGCATGCCGCAGGTGGTTAAGCAGAACGGGATGCGTAGCGAGTTCGATGAAGAAAAGCTGCGCACCAGCTTCACCCGCGCCTTGCACAAACGCCCGGTGTCTACGGAGCTGGTGGATGTGGCAATTCACAATGTTACTCAGAAAGTGTTTGCACTCGGCGAGCGTGAAATTGGTTCGCGCCAAATTGGCGAGATGGTGATGAAGGAGCTTCTGAAGCTGGACAAAGTCGCCTACATTCGCTTCGCTTCGGTGTACAAGAGCTTTCAAGACGTGGGTGATTTCACCGAGGCGGTCGAGGAAGTGCGCAAATCGCCTGCACGCCGGAAAACGCAAGCAAAATAATTATGATCGTGGCACAGGACAGCGTGTGGATGGCCCAAGCGCTGCAACTGGCGGAGCGTGGTCTTTACACTGCCAGTCCAAATCCTCGCGTTGGCTGCGTGCTGGTGCGCAATAATAATGTTGTGGGTGAAGGCTGGCACGAACGCGCCGGTGAGCCCCATGCCGAAGTCCATGCCCTGCGTGCAGCCGACGATGGCGCGCGTGGCGCAACCGCCTACGTGACGCTGGAACCATGCAGCCATCACGGGCGCACTCCGCCCTGCGCCGATGCGCTGATAGAGGCCGGTGTGGCACGTGTGGTGGTGGCGGTGCAAGACCCCAATCCGCAAGTCGCGGGGCAGGGCATGGCCAAGTTACGCGCGGCGGGAATCGAAGTTGAATGCGGACTGATGGAAGCGGCAGCGCGCGAATTGAACATAGGTTTTTTTTCGCGCATGACGCGCGGCATACCGTGGGTGCGCAGCAAGATCGCGGCCAGCGTGGACGGGCGCACCGCGCTGGCAAACGGTGAGAGCAAGTGGATCACTGGCGCGGCGGCGCGGCAAGACGTGCAACACTGGCGCGCGCGCTCTTGCGCTGTACTTACTGGTATCGGTACCGTGCTGGCGGACGACCCGCAACTCAATGTGCGCGAGCTGGCAACCACTCGCCAACCGTTGCGCGTACTGGTAGATAATGCGTTGCGTCTGCCGCTGGATGCGCGGCTGTTGCAGCAAAGTGGCGTGGTGGTTTATACCGCCACGTCGGACGCGCAGAAAATCGCCGCATTGGAACAGGCGGGTGCGCGCGTTGTCGTACTGGTGGATGCGAACGGCCAAGTGGATGCCGCCGCCGTGCTGCGCGACCTCGCCGTGCAGGGGTGCAACGAAGTGCTGGTAGAAGCGGGCAGTAAATTGAATGGAACCTTGCTGAATGCGGGGCTGGTGGATGAACTGGTGCTGTACCTCGCACCGCAGTTTCTCGGCGACATGGCGCGAAGTATGGCGCGGTTGGGTGAGTTGACCAATCTGGATCAGCGCATAAATTTGGAATGGCAGGATGTGCGCCACATCGGCAAAGATTTGCGTATCGTGGCACGAGTGAAAAAATAACCATTGCTCCCTCCCCATTTCAGGGGGAGGGTTGGGGCGGGGGTAAAATTTATGCGTAGATTGCACCCCCATCCTAACCTTCCCCCTAAAAGGGGGAAGGGATTTTGCAGTGGCTTTGCAGGGAGCAGGAGAAAAGCATGTTTAGCGGAATCATTGCAGATGTAGGAACCATCACCCGAGCGGAAGACCGCAACGGCGGTCTGCGCCTTTCTGTTGAGACGCAGGTGTTAGGCATGGATGACGTGCAACTCGGAGACAGTATTGCGGTGAACGGCGTGTGCCTCACAGTGGTAAAAAAAGAAGGAGACATTTTTACTGTTGACGTTTCGCGCGAGACGTTGAATTGCACCATCGGGCTGGAAGCACAGGGCGCGCGCGTCAATCTGGAAAAAGCATTGCGCTTGGCAGACAGGCTGGGCGGGCATCTGGTGAGCGGCCATGTGGATGGCGTGGGCGAGGTGATTTCGTTTATCGACCTTGAAGAAAGCTGGACACTTACCGTGCGCGTGCCGCAAGCATTGGCGAAATATATTGCAGTGAAAGGTTCCATCACCATCAACGGCGTCAGCCTCACTGTGAACGAGGTATCAGGTGCGGTGTTCAACGTCAACCTGATCCCTCACACTCTGTTGATGACCACACTGAAAGAATTACGCGCAGGCGCAAAAGTAAACCTGGAAATTGATTTGATTGCGCGCTATGTGGAGCGCATGATGCATGCAGAGAGAGAAGAATTGAAATGACCGATATTGCACCGATACACGAAATTATTGCCGAAATCCGCGCCGGGCGGATGGTGGTTCTGGTAGACGAGGAAGACCGTGAAAATGAGGGCGACTTGATATTCGCCGCCGAGTTCGTCACGCCGGAAGCTATCAACTTCATGATCCGCCACGCGCGTGGCTTGGTCTGTCTGACGTTGACAGAGGAACGCTGCCGCCAGCTGGGAATTTCGCACATGGCGCGGGAGAACAAGAGTCCGCTCGGAACCAATTTTACGGTTTCTATCGAGGCGGCAGAAGGGGTGACTACCGGTATTTCTGCTTCTGATCGAGCCACTACCATCATGGCGGCAGTGAAGAAAGATGCCAAGCCCACGGACATCGTCCAACCTGGCCACATCTTCCCGATCATGGCGCGGCAGGGTGGCGTGCTGGTGCGCGCAGGGCATACCGAAGCTGGATGTGATTTGGCGCACATGGCTGGGCTGATGCCAGCGGCGGTGATATGCGAGATCATCAAGGAAGATGGCGAGATGGCGCGGCTGCCAGACCTGGTCGAATTTGCCAAGTTGCATGGATTGAAGATCGGCACCATTGCCGACCTCATCGAATATCGCATTCATAACGAGACGCTGATTGAGCGCGTTGCCAGCCGCAAAGTGCAGACCGCATACGGAGAGTTCGATCTGGTGACTTATGTAGACAAGACGACGCAATACACCCACCTTGCCTTAGCGAAGGGTAATATCCATCCGCAGCAGGAAACTTTGGTGCGCGTGCATGAGCCCCTGTCGGTGATGGATTTTCTGGAGCAAGCGCATTATCCGCAGTCCACAAGTGTGCATGATGCGTTGAAAAAAATTAGTGGTGCATCCGCCGGTGTGCTGGTAATGATGCATCACAACGAAACTTCGCAGGACTTGCTGGCACGTGCCTCTGCCATGCCGGAGGAGCATCATGCCGCGCAATGGGACCCGCGCAGTTATGGCATCGGTGCGCAGATTTTGCGCGATCTAAATGTCGGCAAGATGTGCCTGATCGCCACCCCGCGTAAACTGCCAAGCATGACCGGGTTCGGCTTGGAAGTGGTGGGATATTGTCAGACTAAGGAATCGAAATGAGAGAAATTGAGAAAAACCTGAACGGCACAGGAATGCGCATCGGCATTGTGCAGAGCCGCTTTAATGAAGTGGTTTGCGAAGGCCTGCTATCGGCTTGCCGTGCGCAGCTTGCACAGCAGAGTGTGAACGATGCGGACATCACGCTGGTGACGGTACCGGGCGCGCTTGAAATCCCGCTGGCATTGCAGCATATGGCGATGAGCAGGAAGTTCGATGCGCTTATCGCGCTCGGTGCGGTGATACGCGGCGACACCTATCACTTCGAGGTGGTATCGAATGAATCAGCTCGCGGCGTGGGCGAGGTGCAACTGCATTGTGGTGTACCCATCGCCAATGCCATCCTCACCACTGAAACAGACGAGCAGGCCGAGGATCGCATGAACGTCAAAGGTGCAGAAGCTGCGCTGGTGGCGATTGAGATGGTTAATTTGTTGCGGGAGTTTGCATGAACGATCAGGTTGTCAAGGCAAAGGCCCCGGCCAAAAGCTCGCGCCGCCGCGCCCGCGAACTGGCATTGCAAGGCATCTACCAGTGGCGGCTCACTGGTGGCGATATCGCTGTGATCGAGAAACAGATTCGCGAAGAAAAAGGCTCGGGTCGTTTTGATGCCGAATTTTTCAGCGGACTGTTGCGCGGCGTGCTGGCGCAGCATGGCGATCTCGAATCGGCGGTAACTCCGCACCTGGACCGCAAACTCGAAGAACTCAGCCCGGTTGAATTTGCGGTGCTGCTGCTGGGCGCATATGAGTTGTCGCACCATCCAGAGATTCCCTATCGCGTGGTCATCAACGAAGCGGTGGAGCTCGCCAAAACCTTCGGCGGCACCGATGGACACAAGTTCGTCAACGGCGTACTGGACAAGCTGGCTGCGCAAGTGCGCGCGGCCGAGCTGGCTGCCAAATAATCTCCTGTTTCCGCATGAGGTGAGGCATGTCGGAATTCGACCTGATCCAGCGTTATTTCACACGCATCACGCCTAGCGCGGTACTGGGTGTGGGTGACGATGCGGCGCTGTTGCGTGTCGGCAACGGCATGGAGCTGGCGGTATCTACCGACATGCTGGTGAGCGGTACGCACTTTCTGCCGGATGCTGATCCATTTCTGTTGGGACACAAGACGCTGGCGGTGAATCTTTCCGACTTGGCGGCGATGGGCGCGCAGCCGCGCTGGGCGACATTGGCGCTGTCTTTGCCGCAGGCGGATGAAGCGTGGCTACAAAAGTTCAGTGCGGGATTTTTTGCATTGGCGGATGAACAGGGTGTGGAGCTTATCGGCGGCGATACCACGCGCGGCCCTCTCAACCTGTGCGTCACTATCATGGGCGAGGTGCCGCAGGGCGCGGCGCTACGCCGTAGCGCCGCGCAGCTTGGCGATGACATATGGGTATCGGGGCGCTTGGGCGATGCCGCGCTGGCATTGATGCATCTGCAAGGTAAAGTTAACTTATCCGCTACGGATTTTTCCTTGTGCGCTCTCGCTTTGCATCAGCCTATGCCGCGCGTGGCGCTGGGGCTGGCTTTGCGTGGAGTGGCGCATAGCGCGATTGATATTTCAGATGGACTGCTGGCCGATCTTGGACATATTCTGGAGTGTTCGAAAGTGGGGGCAGAGATTCAATTTGACGCGTTGCCGGTTTCAGATATGTTGCGGACGCGCTTAACCCCCCTCAATCCCCCCTTGTCAGGGGGGAAGTTTAGCTCCTCCCCTGACAAGGGGAGGTTGGGAGGGGTTAAGTTGTTTCAGTGCTGCGCCTTGGCAGGCGGCGACGATTACGAGCTGTGTTTCACTGCACCTGCCGCGCATCGTAGTGAAGTGAAAAATATATCCAGGCAAATAGACTTGCCGCTGACCCTTGTCGGGACTATTGTGGCGGGCAGCGGCTGCATCGTGCGTGCCGCAGATGGCAGCGCCATTAATATTGGGGAATCCGGCTATGACCACTTCCGCTGAGTTGCGTGTGCAACCTTCGTGGCGTTTTATTTTCAGCAACCCCGCGCATTTCATTTCATTCGGTTTCGGCAGCGGCCTGTTCCCCGGTTCGCCAGGAACGATAGGTACGCTGGTCGCTTTTCCTCTCTACTGGTATCTCGCACCGCGCTTTACCGATGCCATGTTCATCGTGCTGCTGGTGTGGCTGTTCGCCTTCGGCGTGTGGGTGTGCGGCAAGACCGGGCGTGCGCTGGGTGTGGCGGACTATGGCGGCATCGTGTGGGACGAGATTGTGGCCATGCTGCTGGTGCTGTTCTTTACCCCAGAAGGTTTGTTCTGGAGTCTGCTCGCGTTTTCTCTGTTCCGGTTTTTCGACATCGTCAAGCCGCCGCCCATTCGCCATTTTGATCAGACATGGCACGGTGGCCTCGGTGTAATGTTCGACGACATCCTTGCGGCGGGCTATACGCTGTTGTGTTTGGCGCTGGTCAAAAGTGTTTTGTTGTAGAGTATGGGCACGCACGTTGCTTTGATAGTCATAGCGCATTGCACTGGAGCCACGTAACATACTAACTGATGGCAGTCTTGCCATTTGCCACATGTTAGAATTTGCCCATATTCTGCATTTACAAAACCGACCCTAACTGGATTAAAACTCTCCGCACATTGAATCCTGACGTACAGGTGAATTTCTGGAGAAAGGGCAGGAATGCTCTTAATATTCCACATGGGTCGTGGTTCTACTTCAATGAACGGCGCACACGGAATATTGTTGGTCGTGGCGTGCTCGTTGGCTATGAAGTACTATCCATTAAAGATGCGTGGACGCAGTTCGGGGTTGGCAATGGAGTATCAAATTTTGAAGAGCTTGAGCAACGAGCTCTCGACATCTTGGGCATCGAAGGGAAAAATCCAGAAGTCGGGTGCATCCTTCTATCAGAGCTACAATTTCTCAGCGAGGGTGATGAGTATGTTGTAAGCCATGCTGACTATGCGTCAACAATTGTCGGCCCGAAGTATTTTGAAGATAATAAACTACCAGAATTGGCAGCAAAATTTGCCGCTGGTTTAGTATCTCATGCTTCACTTTTAAGCGAGCCGCCAGCATCAAAATACTACGAAGGAAACGAAGTATTCTCATATCGCGTGGGGTATGAAAGAAACCCAGAGGCCAGAATTGCATGTCTTTCCCACCATGGATATGCATGCAAGGCCTGCGGCATGAGCCTAGAAATCGCGTATGGCTCCATTGCAAGAGAATTCATTCATGTACATCATTTGAGCCAGATTTCGGATGCTGGGGGTCAGAGAGAAGTGAATCCTGTTTTGGATCTTGTGCCTCTCTGCCCGAACTGTCACGCAGTTGCGCATCGGAGATCGCCTCCATTTTCAGTTGAGGAGCTGCGAGGCTTCATTGTTAATGCACAGAAATAATGGGGGCGTAGCCCGTAATTTTTGCGACACGCTCTTTGCGCACCTCCCCCTCCCCTGTTCCGCCACCGAGTAGCGGATCGTGCGAGTTTATGAGGAAGCCTGAACAGACGAGCAACGCAGGGAATCCCGTGAGGGATGGCGGATTGGGGGCGATTTCTTTTGGTTACTTTTCTTGGCAAGACAAAAAAAGTGACTAGCTGCCGGTCTACCACTGGCGAAATTGCTTTTTGATAATTGGGATGTGGTCACTCACCGAGAACCCTTCGACAAGCTCAGGGCGAACGGGCTTAATATTTACGGCGAAATCGGCAAAGCAACCGTCAAATACTCGCATCCCTCTGGTTCACACCGCAAGGTATTCCCCGTCTCGTGCCAATCTCCCAGCACCCAGCGTTCGCAGGTATAGCCGTCCAGATGATGCAGCACATGCATCGGGCGGTGGGTATGTCCGTGGATCAGGCGTGGGTAGTCGTTTTCACGCAAAAGCTCCGCGACTGCCTCAGTGTTCACATCCATGATCGCGCTGCTTTTGGATTGCTTTTCATTTTCACTGCGCGCGCGCAGTTGCTCGATTTGTGTTTTGCGCTGCGCCAGTGTTTGAGCAAGAAACTGGCGCTGCCATTCCGTGTCGTGCACTTGATTGCGGTAGGTTTGGTAGGCGACATCATCCGTGCAAAGGGCATCGCCGTGACTGATTAGCGTTGGTGTGCCGTACAGGTCAAGCAGCGTGGGGTCGGTCAGTAGCGTGGCTCCGCTGGCTTGTTCCAGCGCTTTGCCCATCAGCAGGTCGCGGTTGCCGTGCATGATGAACAGGCGAGTGCCGCTTGCCGCCAGAGTGTGCATTGCATGGATGATTTGCTGATGGAAGGGATCGTCGAGATCGTCATCTCCCGCCCAGTATTCAAACAGATCGCCGAGGATATACAGCGCTTCCGCCTTGGGGGCGGTGTGCTGTATGAAGTGCAGAAACACTTGCGCGCAGTGCGGTTGTTTTGCGCAGAGGTGGAGGTCGGAAATAAAAAGTGTATGTGGCATGGCAATAATTAAAAACGGCGCTTGGAGCGCCGTTTCCTGATGCAGTGTTTGCGTTATTCGAGCACTTCGGCCTTTATGATGATGACATCTTCCACGGGCACGT
>Ga0302274_10002398_pt1 | contig 17205 bp, 11 predicted proteins | sample III_Bog_N2_1_FD_198755 | JGI IMG/M metagenome (GOLD analysis project Ga0302274, IMG submission 198755) | Peat permafrost microbial communities from Stordalen Mire near Abisko, Sweden - III_Bog_N2_1 | ecosystem: Environmental > Terrestrial > Soil > Wetlands > Peat | place: Sweden: Abisko...
TGGCCGTCATCCGACCGGTGGCTTGGTCTTTGCCGACGCGCGGATACGGGTTCACGTATTCCCAAACGATTTCGCCATCCTTGGTAATTTGGAACAGGCGACCACTCTGGCCTTCGTCGATAAAGGTGTTGCCGTTAGGTAACCGTCGTGCTGCGCTAATGTGCGTGCTGCGAAATGTCCAACCCGCACCGCCTGAATTTTCCCCCGTGTATTGCCACACAATTTCTTTCTTGATTGGGTCGATTTCGAGCACGCGGGAACCACCGGTAACGGACAGCGGCACAGGCGGATAACCGCCCTCACCCTGATTGTCGAACACCAGTAAATTTCCCGCCCCAGGCAGTCCTTCCGGAATAATATGCACATCATGTTGACCGCTGATCTGGTCTACCGGACGCGGTACAACCCGTGCCTGCGGTCCTTCAGCAAGCGCGGGGTAGTGCGGCCCCAGATTCCACACGATCTTGCCGGTTTTCTTGTCGATGATGACAATGAAGTTGGCGCTACGCGAACCGATTATCAAGTTTTCGGGATCGAAGCGTTTGTCACCTTCTTCGAACCAGTGATTGGGGCCGACAACTTTGAGATTGTTGGCGTGAATATAATCACCTGTGTCTGCGTTGCGCACCAGCTTGAGTTCGTCCGCTGTGAAACCGAATTCTTCAAGATGCTCGGAAGCAATCCATGTCCAGACTATATCGCCGGAAGGATTCACTTCATAGATGACGTCATCAAGCACTTGCTCTTGTTTGAAGCCTTTTACAGGGTGAACCAGATTGGCCAGAATGATGGTATTGCTATTGGGCAGACGCGCCCAGTCATGATGCTGCTGAGCTGCCCCGCCGGGAGCCTTTTCGCCAAACTTCCACACAACCTTGCCGTCCCAATCCAGTTCGCCGATGGTCTTGGAGATTCTCGTTCGGTTTAGCCCCGGCACCAGACTGGTACCGCGTCCCTCGACGGTGTCGAGCGTAACAAACACGTGACCACGCTTGCCTTGATTCAATGCCGGATCAATCAGCGTGCTGAACGCCGCCGCATCTTTCCATTCGTGTACGGAATTGCCATCAAGGTCGATGAGGTGTGCGATATTATCTCCTCCGGTAAATAACACAAAGGAATTGTAAGCTTTCACCGGATCGTAACGTGTCGTCCCGGTGGGAAACACACTCGGCCCTGCCAGAGCTGGCAATGCCAAACTGGCAGTAACGGCACCAAAGATTATCTTCTTTAAAATACCGATTGAGAATTTTTCGGTTATACGGATCACACCATTCGAGTACATAATTTTCCAGTCCATGTTCAGGTCATCTTTATATTTGAGCACCTAGCCTACGCAACAAACATGCCATACAAATTCTCTTGCACGGCATTTCGCTGCAACAGCGCGTTGAGTGCACACACTGCCTAATATTCCAGCAGCTTGTTACCACCATGATTACCAAGAAACCCACACCTCCCAATACTCCCAGCCCTGCTGAATAATCAGCAAGCGTATGGCCTGGTGTTGAAAAGCCAGCAGCCCAGACGAATGAAAAAGTTATGTAATCTCTTTGCATATCCCTAGTTAGAAAATTGTTTTCATATCTATTCAATCAGTTATCTGTTCCGGCCCAGCACATTGGTAATGTTGGCATGGATTCTGCTGACTATTAGCGAGCGACAGCCGACTTTACTTGCGTTGGCTGCAAAAATTTTTGAGATAAATATTGACTGGAATAAGTGGATGAATTTTGCGCAACAACAACGTGACCCAAGACGGCACCTGATGGGCATCACCACAGTTGTCCTTGTGCATGCAATTGCGATCTATGCGTTGACCAATGGTTTGGCACATAAGGTAGTGGATGTCCTGAAGAAGCCGTTGGACGTGAGCATCATTGAGGAACTCAAAAAAGCGCCACCACCGCCTCCTCCACCCAAGGTTATTGAGCCGCCCAAGGTTGTGGAGCCTCCCCCTGCTTTTGTGCCTGCACCTGAGATTCAGGTGCAGGCTCCGCCTCCCGTAATTGCTGTCACGGCTCCGACGCCACCGCCGCCGGTAGTTGTTGCACCTCCGATTCCTGCGCCGCCTCGCGTAGCCAGTGTAGGTGTTGTCTGCCCTGACCATCTGGCGGTTCTCAGCAAGGTTCAAGTCCCAGCGCAGGCGCAGGGACAAGCTGGAAAGGTAATTGTCGAGTTCTTGGTCAGCGCTACTGGGACGGTGGGAGATGTAACGGTAGTGAAATCGACCAACCGGTTATTTAACGCTGTTGCAACTGCGGCTGTTGGTCAGCTCCATTGCATCGGTCAAGGACAAAATGTGCGTGTTCAGGTGCCGTTTGTATTTGAGCAGGATCGGTAGCCATGGCTATTAGCTAAATTTATGCGGGCGGCATCATAAATTATTAATGATGTCCGCATTAGGTTTGTATCAACTTCTGGAGAAAATTATGAAACAACTTGCTTATCTTCGTGCAACAATCGCTGCAATCCTTATCGCCTTTGCAGCAGTTGCTGCAGAACCCGTGTTGGCTCAGGATGCCACGCCAGCAGCTACGACCACTCCAGCGGCTACGACAGCGCAGGCTGCCGAAACACCTGCTGCTCCGGCATCTGCATCAGCAACAGTTAAAGAAACCATCGAGGTGGCTAATCCCTACGGCCTTGATGCGCTGTGGAAGGAAGGCGATTTTATAACCAAGGCAACCTTGGTCGTTCTGGTCATTATGTCTACCGGCAGTTGGTACATCATCATTACCAAGCTCTACGAGCAATTCAAGTTGGGACGACAAGGCAAGGCGGCGAATGCCACATTTTGGACTGCAGGCAGTGTACGTCAGGCTGTAGCAACTCTTGAGGAAGGCACTCCTTTCCACTTTATCTCAAAATCTGCCGAGGAATCGCTTGCGCATCATGAGGGGCTGCTCGCTCACATCGGGCTGAATGCCTGGGTCACGCAGTCTATCCAACGCTCCATTGAAAATGTCCAGAATCGTTTGCAAGATGGGCTGGCATTTCTGGCAACCGTTGGCGCTACCGCTCCATTCGTTGGCCTCTTCGGTACGGTATGGGGTATTTACCATGCGTTGACCGCCATCGGTATTGCCGGACAGGCTTCTATAGACAAGGTGGCTGGCCCCGTTGGTGAGGCTCTGATCATGACTGCCGTCGGCCTTTTCGTCGCCGTCCCTGCGGTACTCGGTTATAACTGGCTCATACGCCGTAATAAGGCTGCACTGGAATCGGTGCGTGCGTTCGGTACGAACCTCCATGCCGTATTATTGGGTGAAGCGGTCGCTACTGAACCGGTCAAGCTCAGTGCCGTACCTTCTATCAAAGTTGCTAATGCAGCATTCGCGAGCTAAGCCATGTCCATCGGCATTGCAAATTTTGACGACGAAGACGATATCGTCTCCGCAATCAACACCACGCCACTGGTAGACGTCATGCTGGTGTTGCTGATCATTTTTCTGATCACCATCCCGGTCGTCAGGCATTCGATACCGGTCGAACTGCCCAAGGAAAGAAACCATGTGGAATTGACCAAACCGGAAGACATCAGCATTTCTGTCGCAAGAAACGGTGGCATTTACTGGAATGACCTTAAATTGGAGAATGACTCCGCGTTGCTGGAGAAACTAAAAAAAGTTGCCGTTACTAGCCCGCAGCCTGCTGTGCAGATACGCGGCGACGGTAATGCCGTTTACGAACCGGTCGGCAGGATAGTGCTCGCCTGCCAGCGTGCCGGCATCTTGAAAGTCGGCTTCATCACCGAACCCCCTGCCAAAGGTTGATAACCAGAAATTTAAAGAGGAAATTACTATGTCCATGAGTTTCGGAAGTGCAGCGGAAGAAGGGGAGGTGATGTCCGAGATGAACACCACACCATTGATAGACGTGATGCTGGTGTTGCTCGTCATGCTGATCATCACCATCCCGATTCAGCTCCACTCTGTTGACCTGAATATGCCCATAGGCAACCCACCGCCACCGCTCATAAAGCCGGAAGTGGTGCAAATAGACATCGATGCGGACAATGCGATACGTTGGAACGGCGATGTGCTAGGTGGGCAAGCTGCTCTGGAAGCAAAACTTTCTATAGCGGCGGGACAGGTGGTTCAGCCTGAATTGCACTTACGCCCGAACAAGCAGGCCGCTTACAAAACTGTGGCTGCCGTCATGGCTGCCTTTCAGCGTAAAGGGCTAACCAAGATCGGCATCGTCGGAGGTGAGCAGTTCATCTAACTCGTCCACAAGACAGGATATCTACAGTTGAAACGACGCTTCACCGATCAGGATAAGAATTAGATCCTGACACTATGCAAATGAAAATCTGAAACTAAAATCCAAAATAGCACGAAATATGCCCGCTTAAGTCCCCAGAATTCTTGATCCCTCCTCCATCAATGACTTGCGCCAGGTCGAAACGCATGTTGAAGTTACGCTCGATATTCCAGCGCAAACCAGCGCCTATACTGGAGATCGTGGATTGTTGTTTGGTTTCTCCGTCCAGTGGATTGTTGGCAGCGCTGCCAATGTCATAGAACAACAAGGCGCGCAGGTTCCCATCACCGGAGATCAGTTTTCCAGTCAAGTTGGGCGTATAGAGTTCGAAGTTGGCGAAATAGCCGGTATCGCGGATAATTTCGCGCTCCAGAAAACCGCGCACCGCGTTCGCGCCGGTGATGCCGAATTGTTCGCCGGATACGAGTGCATCCGGGGTGTACTGTGCGCTGAACGCGGCGCGAACTTGCCAGTCGCCCTCAAAAGCGTTCACCGTGCTGGCGCCTAAGCGAGTGATCGTGTAACGTGAAGGCGCCCCCTCCCCTCCATTCGGACTCGGACGCACCGCATTGAAATCACTCTCCTGCCCATTGACGCCCCCAGGAATATTGCGTACCAAGGCAACATAAAAGTCGGAGATTCGCCCGGGCTTTGCCCAATTGCCACTGTATGTCAGGCTGATGGGCCTCACGGTGACATCCGCTGCAGCCGGCCCGCAACCAGCCGCACCGAAAACGCCGAGCGCACAATCATTTTTGTAGGCACGATCATCGAAGGCGTAAACGATCCGCTGTGAATACTCGCCTCGCCTCTCCAGCAACTGGTTATAGCGCAAGCCGTAAACATCGCCCTTACCGGAGAAGGTGAGTGGCCCTGCGACGGTCTGCGCGGTGCCGGCGTTGACATCCGAGTAGGCGATGATGAAATCCATGGAATCGCCCAACGCATACAGTGGCAGGCGATAGCTCCCGCTATAGAGGCTGACTTGATTTTCTCTCCCTGGAGAGGTGACGTAGTTGAAGGTGCCAACGTCGTCGCGGTTGAACAGATTGGCATGCTGCACACCGACGCCGAGCCGAAAGTCGCCCGTTTGCGGGTTGCCGGTATTATCCAGGGTCAGAAAGGTCTTGAGCGGGCGTACGTCGATGACATCGACGGTGGCATCCACCACGCCCGGTTTTTCGCCGGGGCGCAATACTACATCCACCTGCTTGGCCGGATTTTCGTTGGCAAGCTGCGTGTTCGCTGAGATATTCCCTGCTCTGGGCGAAACTCCCTCCTTGAGTGCCGGAAGACTGGCGCGGATGTTTGCATCATCAAAAAAATTATTGCCCGTAATAGTGACCTTGCCGATCCGCGCTTCGATGACCTGTAGCGTGACGATACCCCGATCCAGATTCTGCTCGGGTGCAGCCACCCACACCGCGCTGAAACCTGCGTTGCGATAACACTGTTTGAGAGCTTTGATCGCGCGTTGCACATCGCCATACTCGCGTTGTTTTCCGGTGAAAGGCTTGAGCACCGCTTCGATCTCATCTGGCTTGAGCAACGTATTGCCTTCAATATTGAAATGATCGATATCGAAATGCTCGATCTGTATCTGCGCAAAGGAAAGCGCCGAAGTCAGCAGCAATGCTACCGCAAGCACTATGCAGCGAATCATTGATGGCATGTCGCACACACGCATTTTCTGAAATTCGGTAAACCCTGCACACGTACTCATTTTTCATCGACTTTCTAGAGTTTCTGCGGGAATGACCAGGTTTCACAAAACTCTCCATCACAACTATTCAGGCGTGAGTCAAAATCGTTCGTTCCTCTCATCACGTCGAATCCTGAGTCAGCGTTGTCTGGGTTCAGAGAGATATGCCAAAAGTTACCCGGACGATAGTAAAACTCGTTATTAATTAGTCCAGAAAAAATGACTTGTCCTGCGTTGAAATCTAAAATTGGCTTTGCAGCTGTAACAGTTCCAGCACCAGTGCCAGTACCCAAAGTCGGCGCTGCAACAGCACCAGTAATGATGAAATAGTTGTGCGTAAAGCCAAGGGTGTAATTGCTGTTGACCGCAAGACTGCCTTGAGTAATGGCATATGGCCCACCCAGAACAGTCTCGCCGGGGACGCGAGCGAGCGCGCCGGAAAGCACGGTGCCCGCCGTGTCGGCGATGCCGAGTACCGGGTTATTTATCAGCCCCGTAACGCTAAATGTCAACGCAGGATCGCTCGTGCCGAAGACCTTGCTCTGGTGATGCGCGGCAACATTAAGCATCGCCCGAGTGATGCCAAAGTTGGCGCCAGTGTAGGCAATAGAGTAGTTGGCATTCGAGGCCAGAGTGTTCTGATTGATTGCATAATTGCCGGTATTTTCACCTGCGGTGCGCAATAGCGTGCCGCTCAGTACTGTCCCGGCGCTGTCGCCAGGTTGGAAGCCGCTGGTGCTGTAGGTTAGAGCCGGGTCAGTTGCGCCATAGACTTTTCCCAGTGCATCTGCTGTGACGTCCAAGATTGCCTTGGTGATGGTGCCCGCTGTAGAGTTCAGCGTGACAGTGTAGTTGCCGCCTGAGTTTCCATCGCTAAGCGTGTAGCCGCCATTGACGTTGAGGGCGCTGAGGTTCGCACCCAACACGTTCTTGCTGGCATAGGTTTGGCTCAATCCGCTCAGCGTGTCGCCCGTTTGCAGGTCGGTGTAAGTCACGACTCCCGCCGAGCTGATACCGCCGTTATACACGCGGTTGTCGGTCACCGCGTTGAGCGCAAGGGCGGCTTTGGTGATGGTACCCACCGCGCTGTTCAGCGTGACGGTATAGTTGCCGCCTGAATTGCCATCGCTGAGCGTATAGCCGCCATTGACAGTGAGGGTGCTGAGGTTCGAACCCAGTACGTTCTTGCTGGCATAGGCTTGGCTCAACCCGGTCAACGTGTCGCCCGTTTGCAGGCCGGTGTAGGTCACAATACCCACCGAGCTGATACCGCCGTTATACACGCGGTGGTCGGTCGCCGCGTTGAGTGCAAGGGCTGCCGGGGTGATGGTGCCTGCTGTAGAGTTCAGCGTGACGGTATAGTTGCCGCCTGAATTGCCATCGCTGAGCGTATAGCCGCCATTGACAGTGAGGGTGCTGAGGTTCGCACCCAACACGTTCTTGCTGGTATAGGCCTGAGACAACCCAGCCAGCGTGTCGCCTGTTTTCAGCCCGATATAAGTCACAACTCCCGCCGAACTGACGCCGCCGTTATACACGCTGTTGTCGGTCACCGCGTTGAATGCAAGGGCGGCTTTGGTGATAGTACCCGCCGCGCTGTTCAGCGTGACGGTGTAGTTCGCGCCTGAGTTGCCATCACTAAGCGTATAGCCGCCATTGACATTGAGGATGCTGAGGTTCACACCCAGCACGTTCTTGCTGGCATAGGCCTGAGACAATCCGGCCAGCGTGTCGCCCGTTTTCAGGCTGGTGTAGGTCACGACTCCTGCCGAGCTGACGCCGCCGTTATAGGTGCGGTTGTCGGTCGCCGCGTTGAGCGCGAGTGCGGCTTTGGTGATGGTGCTAATACTGTTACCCGCCAAGGTGACAGTATAGTTGGCTCCTCCATTGCCGTCATTGATCGTGACTGTATTCAGGTTTACTGTCTTATCGCCTGCTCCTGCGTTCTTGTTGGTATAGGCGATGGTGGCCGCCGTAACAGTGTCGCCTGTAATCAGTGGAACGGAGAGTGCTGCCAAGTCTCCAGCTACAGTGGTATAGGCTGTGCCACCGTCGTAAACTTTGCTGATCACTGGCGCAGTCAGGGTCACTGGTGCCGGAGTAATGTTGGCCGTGGTTGTGCCAGCACTAGAAAAAAGAGCGAACTTATTCGCGTCTAAGCCGCCGAGACTATAACCACTGTAGGTGACTGTTTTGCCATTTCCTGCGTTCCTGGTATCAAAGGCGGCAGTACCTGGAACTAGGGTAACGGTACCGCCAAGAGTGGGATCACCGACGAAAGCAAGCGAGGCAGTGGTCGTGCCGTTGTAGACTTTATCGTTCCCCTGCGCGAACACCCACATGTAGGAATTCATCGCACCAACCCCGGTAAAGTCACTCGTATAATTTGTCGGCGTTGCGTACGAACTTGGATTGTAATAAATGCTGGCTGTTGCGTCGGCATTGAGAGTGACTGCGCCAGGAGAAGTAAATATCACAGTGCCGCCGGTAACCCCCGATCCAGTCGGTCCGATACCATTATTACCGGCATTTAGTACAAGGTTACCCGTGGTGATCGTGATGGCCGCAGTTACGTTTACATTGTTTCCTGCGTTCGCTATAAAGCTTCCATTTGTTGTCGTAACGGCCGCATTCACGTTTACATCGCGTCCGGCGGTCGATACAAAGCTTCCGTTGGTAGAAGTAATTGCCACATTCACATTCACATCCCTTATGGCGCTCAACGTCAAAGTCGCCGGGGTTGTCGAAAGCGGTGTCCATGTGATCGCCGTGCCTACGGTAATATCGCCATACCCACTTCCGCCTGTGTTTGCCGTAGTGATGGTGACATCGGTGCCAGCGTTCAGAGCGGTAACGATGGTGCTGACATCCACAGTGGACGTACTCATTCCGGTATCTGGCGAGAAGACATTGGGGTCGCCGCCGCTGAATGTACCGTTGGCAGTTGAACTCGTGATCGTCACATCGGCTGGATCGAGCAGCCATGTGCCGCTCTTGCCGCTCTTGCCGTTCGGCGCGCTGGCATTAACATCGATACCCGAAACGTCCAGCCAGTGACCGGAAGTTTCGATCAAACCACCGTCACCGCCCTGCACGCCGCCGCGTGCCGTAATGCTGCCGTAAGCGCGCGTCGAGTTGTTTGACCACAGCACGACCTTTCCGCCGCGACCATTCGTAATGGCGTCAGCGGTGATTGTGGAATCTGCGCTCATGTAAGTCGCGGAGGCATTCTGGACAGCAGAGTTTGCACCGTGCAGGTCACCCCCGACCAAGACAGTGCCGCCACCTGCCGTGCCGGATGCATTGACGCTCGCTGCAATCAGGCCAACACGATTGCCTAGCAGTTGGACGGTGCCGCCTTTACCTGCCGCGCCCGTGCCTTTGGCTTCAATTATGCCGGACACCAGCGTGTCGCCGGTTTCGGACTGAACCGTGATCGCACCGCCTTGCTCGCCGCTGGCACTAATGCGGCTGCCTGCTTTGAGGGTCACATCCTGTGTCGCACGCAGGACGATGTTACCGCTTGCATCCCTACCCACTTGGTCGGCATTGATGATGCCCGCGTTTTGAAGCGCCGCGCCGTAAATGCCGACTTCCCCGCTATGCGCAAGAATTTCGCCGAGATTGACGGCAGCATTATCGCTCGCTGTGATTTCAACCCTTACCCCCGGCGTGCTGGAGTCGAAAATATTTACCGATTGTCCTGCGGCCAGGATAACGTCACCCTGCGGACTGTTGATGATGCCGCTGTTAGTGACGTTAGCGCCGACCAGATAGACGCTGCCGCCCGAAGGTGTGGTGATACTCCCCTGATTTTCCACCTTGCCTGCAAGCGGATTGGACGCGAAATTGAGCCGCCCCGCGAGAAAGTCCTGATTGCTCAGGTCGAGCGTTGAGGCCACTAACCCAGCCACGTCAATGCGTGCGCCCTGCCCGACCAGAATGCCGCTCGGATTGATCAAGAATACCCTGCCATTCGAGATGAGTGTTCCGAGGATAACTGAAGGATTGGAACCGAGGACGCGATTGAGGACGCTCGATGCGGCGCTTTGCTGAATGAAACGTGTGGTTTCACCTGCGCCGATCGAAAACCCCTGCCAGTTGATAATCACCCCAGGGCTGTTGGTAATGTTTAGCGAACTACCCAGAGTGGAGAAGTGGGCTTGACCCGCAACCACGGTTGGATTTGTGCCATTCGCCTGTGCTTGGCCTGCGGCAAACACGCACGCAATCGCTACGCTGACAGCAGCCAGTCGCCACAAGGTAGAAACATGCTGGCCCCTCGCTGTCATTTCGATGTAACCCGTGCGTCAGACGCTCAAACTGTCGGATACAGAAAGTGATAGGAAAACCTGCCAGCAGGATTGCTCAAGGTGATATTCATGACGGCTTCCTTTGTGCGCAGAAAGTGAAACTCGTCCAAAGATATCCCCTTTGCAGGGAACACTCTGTGCGTCAGCGCACGCAAGATATCGCTTATATCGTCAAAATGGCCGAGTGGCCTTGCCCGTGAAGCCGCGTCGGATCGCTCCTCAAGCTGGGCGGAAATAAAAAAGCCCCATCGTCAAACGATGGGGCTTTTGCAGTGCAGCGTTCCGCTATTATTCTGATACAGGCGCAGGAGCATCCGCAGCAAGAAGTGCTTTCATGCTCAAACGCAGGCGACCCTTCTCGTCCGCTTCCAGAACTTTAACCTTTACGATCTGACCTTCTTTCAGGACATCCGTCACGGCATTAATGCGTTCATTGGAAATCTGCGAAATATGCAACAAGCCATCCTTGCCCGGCATGATGTTTACAATCGCTCCGAAGTCCAGCATCTTGACCACCGGGCCTTCGTAAGTCTTGCCCACTTCCACTTCCGCCACGATGTCTTCGATGCGCTTCTTGGCCGCTAAACCGCCTTCGGAACTCACGCTGGAAATAGTGACATTGCCTTCATCGTCGATGTCGATGGTGGTGCCTGTCTCTTCGGTCAAGGCGCGTATCACTGCCCCGCCCTTGCCGATCACATCACGGATTTTTTCCGGATTGATCTTGATCTTGATCATGCGCGGCGCATGTTCAGACACTTCTGTACGCACCATCGGCATAGCTTGTTTCATGATGCCCAGAATATGCATACGTCCTTCACGCGCCTGGAACAAGGCGGCTTGCATAATGTCACGGGTAATACCGTTGATCTTGATGTCCATCTGCAAGGCGGTGATACCTTGTTCCGAACCGGCCACCTTGAAGTCCATATCGCCCAGATGATCCTCGTCGCCGAGAATATCGGTCAACACAGCGAAACGGTTGCCATCCTTGATCAAGCCCATGGCGATGCCCGCGATATGGGTCTTGAACGGCACGCCTGCATCCATCAGCGCCAGACAACCGCCGCAAACGGAAGCCATCGAACTGGAACCATTGGATTCAGTGATTTCCGAAACCACGCGGATGGAATAGCCAAACTCTTCTTCAGTGGGCAGCGCCGCAACCAGCGCACGCTTGGCCAAGCGGCCATGACCGATTTCACGGCGCTTGGGTGTGCCGACACGGCCGGTTTCACCGGTGGAATACGGCGGAAAGTTGTAGTTCAGCATGAAGCGATCGGTATACTCGCCTTGCAGCGCATCAATTTTTTGCGCATCGCGTGCAGTACCCAAAGTTGCCACCACCAAAGCCTGGGTTTCACCACGAGTAAACAGCGCCGAGCCATGCACACGCGGCAATACGCCGGTACGGATGGTGATTGGACGTACGGTGCGGGTATCGCGCCCGTCGATACGGGGATCGCCGCTCAGGATTTGGCCGCGTACAATCTTGGCTTCCAGTGCGCTGAACAAATCGTTGATAGCGTTCTTTTGCAGAGCCGCATCCGCTGCCAGCAGGGCATCTACCACGCGAGCACGGATCGCATCCACCTGAACGGTGCGCGCCTGCTTCTGGCGCACCGCGTAAGCGGCTTGCAAATCATTCTCGGCCAATCCGGCGAGCTTGGCGATAAGCGCCTCGTCCTTGGCAGGAGGCGTCCAATCCCAAGCATCTTTTCCGACCGCATCCGCCATTTCGTTGATCGCATCGATCACCACTTGCATCTGCTGATGGCCAAACATAACCGCCCCCAGCATAATCTCTTCGGACAGTTCTTGCGCTTCCGATTCCACCATCTGCACAGCCTGCACCGTACCGGCAACCACCAAATCCATCTTGGATTCTTTGAGTTGGTCGGCGGTCGGGTTCAATACATATGCATCGTTCACATAACCCACGCGTGCCGCACCAATGGGGCCATCGAACGGAATACCGGAAATCGCCAACGCGGCAGAAGCACCGATCATGGAAGGAATATCGGAATCAATCTGATTATCGGAGGATATTACCGTCGCAATAATTTGCACTTCGTTGTAGAAACCTTCCGGGAACAGCGGGCGCAACGGACGGTCAATCAGGCGCGAAGTCAGGATTTCCTTTTCGCTGGGACGCCCTTCACGGCGGAAGAAACCGCCTGGTATCTTGCCTGCCGCATAAGTGCGCTCTTGATAATCCACGGTCAGCGGGAAAAAATCCTGTTCCGGCTTAGCGTCTTTCTTGCCCACCACGGTGACCAGCACAATCGTATCATCCAGACTGACCATCACTGCGCCGCTTGCCTGACGTGCGATTTCGCCGGTTTCCAGAGTGAGTTGATGACTGCCGAATGTTATTGTCTTCTTATAGTGACTCAAGGTTTGCCTCTCTTTGTACATAACATGACGCGCCGATGCGCCATGATCGGTGGGATAAACACAATGCTTGCTACGCGAGTTTCACGTTAAATAAAATGGGCCGCATCTGCGACCCACTCAATGTGTTGCTTACTTGCGCAATTCCAAACGTTGAATCAGCGCGCGGTAACTGTCCTCATTCTTGCCCTTGAGGTAATCCAGCAACTTGCGGCGGCGACTCACCAAGCGCAGCAGGCCGCGACGGGAATGGTGATCTTTAATATGTTCCTTGAAATGGCCAGTCAGGTAGTTGATGCGTGCGGTCATCAGTGCAACTTGCACTTCGGGGGAACCAGTGTCGCCCTTCACACGTTGGTAATCAGTCACAATTTGCGCTTTTTGCGCTGCCGTAAAAGTCATAATCTTTAAACTCTCCACAAAAAAAGTGCTGTATTCTACCCTCAAATGGGAGTGTTGCTCAAGGTCTATACGTATTGATGGTAAAAACAGGCACCAAAAATGCATGTGAACCCGCAGCCCATATTGCACCAAAGGTGCCACCTAAAATAATGAAACCGCCACCTGCTGTACGGAATTTTGTGAATGGGCGGCTGCTGAGCAGCGCATGGCAGCCATTGATCCGCGTTCATTTCCCCTGAATCACCTGAATATTTGCTTGGCTCAGCCTCTGGTAAAGATGTATCTGTTTCTGCAACGGCCACCAGTCGTAAAGGAATATTTGCATTGGACGCCACATCGCAACCCAACCAACTATGGTAAGGCTTTCGCTCGCGATATTATAGCCAGCATTATTACCTAGATGATTAATCGCGTCGGCGCCGAGCAGACACAGCGAGACGAACACGATGCCAATGGCAAGGCTTATGCGACCCTGCAGCAGCAGATGTTTCAGTGATTTGCGAGTTTGTTCAGCTTTATAGGAGAAATGGTTGTGGATCGCCTCCGTTAGCATCTTGGTTGGGTCGCCATCCTCCGGCCACAGCTCAAGGTGGATGGTGATATGAAATCGGCTTTTGGAAGAATAGACAGATGCCCAACTCTCAATAAAAGTATTGGCTCCCGGATCGAGATCCTTGTTCAGGAACGGCGTGGGATCCATCGAATTGAATAACTGTGCGATCTCGCGCACACGTAGCGCGAGGCGGTGGATGTGAACATTGCCGGCTGATATGGTCATCTGTGGCTCACTTCTATAGGTTATGTTCCAGCATTGTTATTCTTTAAGTCTGTCCCCGAAAAAAACCGCCCGCCCATCTCTTCCAACCCCAGCGTTTGTAGCACTTCATTCAGCCGCTCTACCGCGCGGTTGCGGGGCAGATTTTTGTTGCTTGCTATGATGAGTTCATTTTTCATCGAATGCTCCCACCCTACTAACTCGGTCACTGTCACCTGGTAACCGTGCGCTTCCAGTTGCAGGCAGCGCAATATGTTGGTGACGTGGCTGCCGAATTCGCGGGTGTGGATGGGGTGACGCCAGAGTTCGGTCAGCGAGTTTTTAGCCAGTTGTTTCCCCTTATTTCTACGCAGCACTGCGGCCACTTCAGCCTGACAACAGGGCGCCAGCACGATAAATTGCGCCTGCTTCTCCAGCGCAAAGCGAATGGCATCGTCGGTCGCGGTGTCGCAAGCGTGCAGCGCGGTGACTACATCCACTTTGGCGGGTAACTTGCCGGACTCGATGGATTCCGCAACGGATAGATTAAGAAATGACATGCCGCTGAACCCCAAGCGTGCCGCGAGTTCGCGCGAGTGCGCAACCAACTCCTCGCGCGTTTCGATGCCGGTAATGTGTGAAGCGCCTTGCAGCGACTTGAAGAACAGGTCATAGAGGATGAAGCCCAGATAAGACTTCCCTGCCCCGTGATCCACCAACTTAATGTCGGCGTGATCGCGTTGAATTTCTTGCAGCAGCGGCTCGATAAATTGGTAGAGGTGATACACCTGCTTGAGCTTGCGCCGCGAGTCCTGATTCATCTTCCCGTCACGGGTAAGAATGTGAAACTCCTTCAACAACTCGATGGATTGGCCGGGTTTTATTTCGTGCATAGTGTTCATTGACAGCGCATCCTGAAAGCTTTGATTATCCCAGATTGTTCACTCGCCCGTTCAAGGTGAGTTCTGCGGCAATCTCGGAACGAGCGTGGTTGGTAAATCAAATCGTATCCAGCCTAATCGATAAATGGGATTATGTTTAGGCGATACGACAAGCTTCAACGAACATATATATACATTACATGTTTACTGAAGTATTTGATCCAATTGGTTGACGCTCCCACATCCCTCGGCTACTATCGCCGAAATCTGTTTTCCTTGGACGCTATTAGTGTTTCTTAGCCGCTTATTTTTATTCGCTTTTTCGGCCATTGTTGCGCTTGCGCCAGGGCCTGCCATGAGCGCCGTCGAAGGGCCTGTCGAGAGCGCCTACCAAGCGCCTGCGCTGAGTACTGGCGAAGGATCTGCGCAGAGCGCGGACAAAGAAAATACCGCTCATACCGAGGAAGCGCTCGTACTCAAGACCGATACGCTGGCTGCTCCATTAACAAATCCCATTCCGCCGCCCGTGCCCGCCACCATTCCCGCTCCTGCCGTCGTTGCTCCCACCATTCCCGCTACCGATATCACCAACATCAATCCTACGGCACCCATCGCCGATACCGGACTTGCACAAAATAATTTGTGGCAACGCATCCGCAATGGTTTCGCAATGAATGATTTGGACAGCCCACTCATTGCGCACCACGAGCAGTGGTACGCCGACCGACCAGACTACGTTGCACGCATGATGGAACGCTCGCAACGCTACCTGTATTTCATTACGGAAGAAGTGGAAAAGCGCGGCATGCCAACGGAAATCGCGTTACTGCCGATGATCGAAAGCGCTTTCAATCCCGGCGCCTATTCAATTGGAAACGCATCGGGCATCTGGCAGTTTATTCCGTCCACCGGCAGAAATTTCGGGCTGCAGCAGAACTGGTGGTACGACGGGCGGCGCGACATCGTCAACGCGACCAAGAGCGCATTGGATTATCTGCAAAAACTGCATGACCAGTTTGGTGATTGGGAACTGGCGCTGGCCGCCTACAATTGGGGCGAAGGTGCGGTGCAACGCGCTCAGGAGTACAACCGCAGACGCGGCTTGCCAACTAATTATGCCAGCTTGAAAATGCCTGATGAGACGCGCAATTACGTACCCAAGTTGCTTGCGATAAAGAACATCATCAGCAACCCAGAGAAATTTGGACTAGCGCTGCAACCCGTCCCCAACCAACCCTATTTCACGGCCGTCACCACGGCACGCCACATCGACGTCAAACTCGCCGCCAAGCTTGCCGACATTTCACTGGAAGAATTTACCGCGCTCAACCCCGCACACAACCGCCCGGTCATCCTGCAAGAAAACGCCGACGTATTGCTGCTGCCGGTAGACAAGGCAGATATTTTCCGCGCCAATCTGGAAAGCTACAACGAACCACTGGTATCGTGGCAAGCCTATCGCAGCAAAAAAGGCGAGCGTCTTGACAAGGTCGCGCCGCGCTTTGGCCTGTCGGTAGCAAAACTAAAATCCATCAACGGGCTCTCGCCGCGTGCCAAACTGAGCAACGGGCAATCGTTGCTGGTTCCGCTGAATGGCGAAGATGCGAGCAATGAATTCGAGGCGTTCAATACCCATCTGGTGCCCAGCGACACGCCGCTGGAACACACCATTACACATACCGTGAAGAAGGGCGAAACGCTAAGCAGCATTTCGCATCACTACCATGTAAGCGTGGTGAAACTGCAAAGCTGGAATAACAATATCTCGCACCTCAAACCCGGCCAGACCATTGCCATCGCACAGACCGCCAGATCAGCCAAGCTACACCGTATGGCTAGAGCTGGCAGGAGTCACAACCTCAGACTGGCCAGCGCCAAGAGCAATAAACACTTGGCACGCAAGTTACAACATCGCGTGCATGTAGCCTACCGTTAACCAGCAACTTGACTGGCGTTAAGCAATGACTCAGTTGGCGTAGCTTGCCAACTGAGTCAGATGGCAAGCTACGCTAGTTTCACCCTTCAGCATAAAGATGGCAATGCACATGGTGCGTTGTGCTGACATCCGTCGCATCTGGATAAACCGCACGACAAACCGGCATGACATGCGGGCAGCGCGGGTGGAAGTGGCAGCCTTGCGGCGGATTCGCGGGGGATGGCATGTCACCAACCAGGCGTACAACCTCAGCGCCCTGCCCGTCTATGCGCGGAACGGCAGCCAACAGCGCCTGAGTGTAAGGATGCCGCGCATGGCGCAGCACCTCCTCCACTGACCCACGTTCCACGATGCGCCCCAGATACATTACGCATACCTCATGCGCGAGATATTCCACCACTGCGAGGTTGTGCGAAATGAACAGGTAGCTCAGATTCAATTCCTGCTGCAACGATTTCAGCAAGTTCAATATCTGCGCCTGCACTGACACGTCCAGTGCGCTGGTCGGTTCGTCGCAGATTAACAGTTTTGGTTTCACTGCGAGCGCACGGGCAATC